>VFQN01000022.1_pt1 | contig 362672 bp, 355 predicted proteins | sample 3512371 | NCBI WGS metagenome assembly VFQN01 (sample SAMN10412370, study PRJNA504923) | tailings metagenome | isolation source: Replicate 2 from Balatoc abandoned mine | place: Philippines: Itogon, Benguet | collected 2017-08-28 | reverse complement strand
GAAATCGCCGACGCGGGTGCCGTAAGGCAACCCCCGGGCCGTGAGGCCCTGGAGCCTGGAGACAGGCTCCCTAGGAGATCTTCGCGGATCTCCTGGAGCGCGGAAGCGCTCCGCGGTTGCCGATGAGGCACCCGCGTACCCGTCGCAACCCCGGCGCCACCGCCGGGGAGGGACGGCGCGTGCGTGGAGGGCTGCAGTGGGCAACAGGCAATAGCGAGCGCGCGGTGTGTGGCCCTGGGTCCCGGATATTGCGCTTCGGGCAATTCCGGGATGACAGGTTGGGGTAGGAGCGCAACTCCGGGAGAAAGTTCCGGTTGGACCTTGCCGCAGTTGTCATCCCGGCCGAGCGGAGCGAGAGCCGGGACCCAGGAGCCAAGAACAATCAGCGTGTCACGTGCTGCCCCTGGGTCCCGGATATTGCGCTTCGCGCGTTCCGGGATGACAGGTTGGGGTGGGAGCGGAGCTCTGGGATGACAGCATTTGTCGACCGCTGCGCTCTCCTGTCATCCCGGCCGAGCGGAGCGAGAGCCGGGACCCAGGAGCCAAGAACAGTCAGCGTGTCATGTGCTGCCCCTGGGTCCCGGATACGCGCTATCGCGCGTTCCGGGATGACAGGTTGGGGAGCGCAGCTCCGGGATGACAGGTTGGTGCGGATGGCTGGTGAATCAGGTGCTGAGCCAGCACTCAGCCCTTGAGAACCTTGGCCAGCGTGGTGCCGAGCGAGGCGGGGCTGTCGGCGACGGCGATGCCGGCCGCCTGCATGGCCGCGACCTTGTCCTCCGCCTTGCCCTTGCCGCCGGCGATGATGGCGCCGGCGTGGCCCATGCGGCGGCCGGGCGGGGCGGTCATGCCGGCGATGAAGCCGGCCATCGGCTTCTTGCGGCCCTTCTTGGCTTCCGACTTGATGAACTCAGCCGCGTCCTCCTCGGCAGCGCCGCCGATCTCGCCGATCATGATGATGGAGGAGGTGGCGGGGTCGGCGAGAAACATCTCCAGCATGTCGATGAACTCGGTGCCCTTGACGGGATCGCCGCCGATGCCGACGGCCGTGGACTGGCCGAGGCCGGCGTCCGACGTCTGCTTGACGGCCTCGTAGGTGAGTGTGCCGGAACGCGAAACAATCCCGACGCTGCCGGCCTTGAAGATGTTGGCCGGCATGATGCCGATCTTGCAGGCGTTGGGGGTGAGCACGCCGGGGCAGTTGGGGCCGATGAGCCGCGATTTGGAGCCGTCGAGCGCGCGCTTCACCTTCACCATGTCGAGCACGGGAATGCCCTCGGTGATGCAGACGATGAGCGGGATCTCGGCGTCGATGGCTTCCAGGATGGCGTCGGCGGCAAAGCGCGGCGGCACGTAGATGGAGGTGGCGTTGGCGCCGGTGGCCTTCCTGGCATCCATCACCGTGTCGTAGATCGGCACGCTGGCGAGCTTGGCATCGGGATGCTTGCTGCCGCCCTTGCCCGGCGTCACGCCGCCCACGACCTGCGTGCCGTAGGCGAGCGCCTGCAAGGTGTGGAAGGTGCCCTGGCTGCCGGTGATGCCCTGGCAGATGACCTTGGTGTTCTTGTCGACGAGGATAGCCATCGGTCAGCCCGCCTTCTTGACTTCGTCGGTGATCTTCTTGGCGGCGTCGGCGAGGTTGTCGGCCGGCACGATCTTCAAGCCCGACTTGGCCAGGATCGCCTTGCCTTCCTCGACGTTGGTGCCTTCCAGGCGCACGACGAGGGGCACCTTGATGGCCATCTCCTTGGCGGCCGCGACCACGCCTTCGGCGATGATGTCACAGCGCATGATGCCGCCGAAGATGTTGACGAGGATGCCCTTCACGTTGGGGTCGGACAGGATGATCTTGAAGGCGGCCGCCACCTTCTCCTTGGATGCGCCGCCGCCGACGTCGAGGAAGTTGGCGGGCTCCATGCCGTACAGCTTGATGATGTCCATGGTGGCCATGGCGAGGCCGGCGCCGTTGACCATGCAGCCGATGGTGCCGTCGAGCTTGACGTAGTTGAGGTCGTACTTGGAGGCCTCGACCTCGGCGGGGTCCTCCTCCTCCACGTCGCGCAGGGCCTGCACGTCCTTGTGGCGGAAGGTGGCGTTGTCGTCGAAGTTGATCTTGGCGTCGAGGCACACGACCTTGCCGGCCTTGGTGACGACCAGCGGGTTGATCTCGAGCAGCGCCATGTCCTTCTCGACGAAGGCGGTGTAGAGCTGGCCGATCAGCTTCACGCACTGGTCGATCTGGTCGCCTTCGAGCTTGAGGGCGGAGGCAACCTTGCGGCCGTGAAAGGCGGAATAGCCGGACGCAGGATCGATCGACAGCGTGACGATCTTCTCCGGCGTGTCGTGCGCGACTTTCTCGATGTCCATACCGCCTTCGGTGGAGGCGATGAAGGCGATGCGCGAGGTGGCGCGATCGACGAGCGCGGAAAGGTAGAGTTCGCGGGCGATCTGCGTGCCGTCCTCGACGAACAGGCGCTTGACGACGCGGCCGGCGGGGCCGGTCTGGATGGTGACGAGCGTGTTGCCGAGCATCTGCTCGGCGAAGAGCTTCACCTCGTCGATGGACTTGGCGAGGCGCACGCCGCCCTTGTCGCCGGCGTTGGCTTCCTTGAATTTGCCCTTGCCGCGGCCGCCGGCGTGGATCTGCGTCTTCACCACCCAGATTGGCCCCGGCAAAGTCTGCGCGGCCTTGACGGCCTCGTCCACGCTGAATGCGGGCGCGCCCTGCGCCAGCGGCACGCCGTACTGCCTGAGCAGCTCTTTGGCCTGGTATTCGTGGACGTTCATGCCGGCCCCCGGATCGCGCGTTCGGTCAGGTTCGCAGGTGCGGCCAAGCCGCTCGCTTACCCCGTGTGGTATACCATATGCCAGATCGGCCGATGTCCGCCAGTGCGCTGTTTCGGCCCTGCGAGAAACTTATACTGCACTGCGGGAAGCGATCATCTCAATCTCGACTTTCGCACCCATGGGCAGCGCCGCCACGGCGATGGTCGAGCGGGCCGGATAGGGCTCGCTGACGTAGGCCTTGTAGACCTCGTTGACGGCGGCGAAGTCGCCCATGCTGGTGAGGAAGATCGTGGTCTTGACGACGTGGCCGAAGGAGAGCCCGGCCGCGTCCAGCAAAGCCTTGAGGTTCTCCATCGACTGCTTGGCCTGGGCGCTGACGTCGCCCTCGACCAGCTTGCCGGTGGCGGCATCGAGCGGGATCTGGCCGGAGATGAAGACGGTGTCGCCGGATTCGACGGCGGCCGAGTAGGGCCCGATCGGCTTGCTCTTAGGTGTGGTGATTGCCTTTTTGGCCATGGCGCTGCCTCAACCCAACTGCGGCGCGATCTTCACGCAGGCGTCGACGAGACCCTTCACCGAGGCGACGGACTTCTCGAACATCTGCTTCTCGGCATCGTTCATCCCGACCTCGACGATCTTCTCCACGCCGTTGGCGCCGATGACGACGGGCACGCCGACATACATCTCCTTCACGCCGAACTGGCCCGTGAGATAGGCGGCGCACGGCAGCACGCGGCGCTTGTCCTTCAGGTAGCTGTCGGCCATGGCGATGGCGGAGGCCGCCGGCGCATAGAACGCCGAGCCGGTGCCGAGCAGGGCCACGATCTCGCCGCCGCCGCCGCGCGTGCGCTTGATCATGGCGTCGAGCTGCTCCTGGCTGAACATGCCGAGCTTGACGCACTCGGGCAGCGGCACGCCGCCGATGGTGGAGTAGCGCACCATCGGCACCATGTCGTCGCCGTGGCCGCCGAGCGTCATGGCGCGCACGTCTTCGACGGAGACATTGGCGGCCTCGGCGAGGAACAGCGCGAAGCGCGCCGAGTCGAGCACGCCGGCCATGCCGATCACCTTGTTGGTGGGCAACCCGGAGAACTTCTGCAGCGCCCACACCATGGCATCGAGCGGGTTGGTGATGCAGATGACGAAGGCGTTGGGCGCATGCTTCTTGATGCCGGCGCCGACCGACTCCATGACCTTGAGGTTGGTGCCGAGCAGGTCGTCGCGGCTCATGCCGGGCTTGCGCGGCACGCCGGCGGTCACGATGCAGACCGACGCGCCCTCGATGCCGGCGTAGCTGTCGACGCCTGCGCCGCTGAGCTTGGCATTGAAGCCTTCGATGGAGGAGGTCTGGGCCAGGTCCAGGGCCTTGCCCTTGGCCACGCCGTCCATCATGTCGCAGAGGACGATATCGCCCAGTTCCTTGAGGCCTGCCAGGAGTGCAAGTGTGCCACCGATCTGGCCTGCGCCGATCAGCGCGATTTTCGTGCGCGCCATGTCCGATTATCCCTAGGATGTAGAAGCTTGAGGCGGGCTCGATTGCCCGCGTGCCCGGGTTGGTTAACCCGAAACAATCGGCCGTTCAAGGAAAACGGCAGGGGCCTTGCAACCATCCCTGCCTGGCAGAGTTCAACGCCCCGTTGGGGCATGCTAACGCCGCGCTCATGCAGAACACCGCAACATTGACCAGCGACAGATATTGCATCATCGGCGCCGGGGCATCGGGCCTGGCGGTGGCGAAGAATTTCGTGGCCCGCGGCATCGCCTTCGACTGCCTGGAGCGCGAGCAGGACTTCGGCGGCCTGTGGAACTTCAACAGTCCGAGCGGCATCGTCTACGAGACCACGCACCTGGTGTCGTCGATCAGCTCCACCGGCTTCGACGACCTGCCGATGCTGGACGAGGACTACCCCGAATATCCGAGCCACGAGCGGGTGCTCGGCTACTTCCGCGACGTGGTAAAAAAATTCGGCATCGCGCCGCATATCGAGTTCGGCAAGGCGGTGACGCGCATCGCGCCGCGCGACGGGCTGTGGGAGGTGGCGGTCGCCGGCGAGAGCGCGCCGCGCCTCTATCGCGGCGTGGTGATCGCGAGCGGGCATCATGACGTGCCGCGCATGCCGGACTATCCCGGCACGTTCAGCGGCGAGGTCATGCACGCGCGCACCTACAAGAGCCCCAAGCAGCTGCGCGACAGGCGCGTGCTGGTGGTGGGCTGCGGAAACTCGGCCGCCGACATCGTGTCGGACGCCGTGCATGGCGGGTCGGAGGTTTTTCTCAGCCTGCGCCGCGGCTACTGGTTCGTGCCCAAGTTCATCCTCGGCTTTCCAACCGGCGACGTGATCTCCTACGCGGAGATGGTGCCGATGCCGCGCATCCTGCGGCGCTGGCTGTTCCAGGGCACGCTGTGGCTGGTGCAGGGGCCGCCCTCGCGCTACCGCATGCCGGACCCCGACTACAGCATCGACCAGGCGCATCCGACCATGACGGACCAGATCCCGCGCTTCGTCGCGCACGGACAGCTGGCCCTGAAGCCGGAGATCGCGCGCTACGAGGGCGAGCGCGTGGTGTTCAAGGATGGCACCTCGGCGGCGGTCGATATGGTGGTGTTCGCAACCGGCTACCAGCCGGTGATCCGCTTCCTCGACGAGAGCATCGCCTACGACGCGACGGGGCGGCCGCGCTTCGAGCTCAACGCGTTCCATCCCGAGCACACGGGGCTGTTCGCGGCGGGCCTCGCGCAAGCCAACGGCAGCATGTGGCGGCTTGCCGACTACCAGGGCCAGCTGATCGCCGACCTGATCGTGGCGGAGAACCGAGCGCCGGAGCGGGCGCAGGCATTGCGGGAGGCGATTTCAGCACGGCATGCGGCCAACGTCCGGCGCAGCTTCGTCGCCTCGGACCGGCACCGGCTGGAGGTGAACTACTACGATTACCGCCGGCTGTTGAAGCGCCTGATGCGCCGCTTCAGCGACGTGCGGCGGATGAGCCTGACGGCTGCGCCACGCTCGGCGCCGACAGTGTCGGAGGCGGCGGAATAGCGCGCGAAGCCCTTCCAAGTTTGTCATCCCGGCACGTGTTGCCGGGATCCAGCGTGCAACGAGCGTCGGAGCACGCAGATAGATGGATCCCGGGGACAAGCCCCGGGATGACACACTTCAATTGGTTCGGTGCCCGCTTACGCGGCCGGCTCGGCGGAGGCGAGGCGCTCGCTGCGGGCGGCGAGGTAGCTCTCGGAGCGCATCTCGGTGAGGCGCGAGGCGGTGCGCTCGAACAGGAACTTCATCTCGCGCTCGGTGGAGAGCGCATCGGGCTCGGCGGCTGCCGACACGACCAGGCCGACGCGGTTGTCGTACAGCGTATCGATCAGGTTGATGAAGCGGCGCACGACATCGCGGCGCACGTCCGAGAAATCCGGGATGCCGTCGATGAAGACGGTGTGGAAGGCGTGCGCGATGGCGAGGAAGTCGATGGTGCCGAGCGGCTGCGCGCACAGGTCGTCGAAATGGAAGCGCGCCACGCCGAGCGCGGCCTTGGGCACCGTGAGCTTGCGTCCCTTCACCTCGAGGATCAGCGGCGCGCCAGGGCTCTTGCCGGTGAGCTCGGCCCACAGCTTGTCCATCTCGGCGCGGGCGCGATCGTCGGCAGGGGCGAAGTAGAGCGGCTTGCCGCTAAGCTTCTCCAGGCGGAAATCCTTCGCCGCCTTGAGCTCCTCGATCTCCATGTGCTGCTCGAGAAGATCGATGAAGGGCAGGAACAGCTGGCGGTTGAGGCCGTTGCGGTAGAGATCGCGCGGATGCACGTTGGAGGTCGCCACCACCACCACCTGGTTCTCGAACAGGCCCTTGAACAGGCGGCCGAGGATCATGGCGTCGGCGATGTCGGTGATGTGCATCTCGTCGAAGCACAGCAGCGCGGTCTTGTCGGCGATGGCGGCCGCGACCTGCGGGATGGGATCGCCGGCGTGCGACTTGCGCGCCTCCGCGATGCGGTCGTGCACCTCGGCCATGAACTCGTGAAAATGCGCGCGGCGCTTGTAGCGGAAGGTCGAGGTTTGGAAGAAGAGATCCATCAGCATGGTCTTGCCGCGGCCGACGGCGCCGAAGATGTAGAGCCCTTTCGGCGCGGGCTCGGGGCGCGACAGGAACGAGGCGAAGCCGTGCCGCTTGCGGCGCCAATGGCGGATTGTGCTCGCCAAGGCATCGAGCTTGGCGACGGCGGCGGCTTGCGCGGGATCGGGCTCGATCACGCCCTCGGCGATCTGGGCGCGATAGTGTTCGACGAGGGTCATCAGGGCCGTCGGCTATCGCGGCGCAGGTTGCAGGTCAAGGCGGCAACTCGGCTATAGGATGAGCGGCCGCTGCACACGCCGAGAGCACGCTTGATGGGCCGCGTCGCGTGGTCGCGTGTGGCAATGCAGCATCATTCACATTTCATTGTATTGTCACGATAATTGGCAACCATAATGGTGCCAAGAAGAGCGGTGATTGTGCATCGCAGTAAACATCCCCACATGGAGGTTAGCCAGAGAGACCGGCGCGTGGGCGCGCGCCGCTGAACAGATGCGAAAGGGTTGAGAGGGGTATCATGAGCGACATCAAGGCCAGCGAAGGTCTCGTTCGCAGGCTGTGGCCGACGGAAACAAACAAGTTCCGCGACCACCTGCTGAGGCTGGACAAGGAGAGCCGCCGGCTGCGCTTTGCGCACGCCGTGTCGGACACCTTCATCGAAGACTACGCGAGCCGCATGGGCGAGTTCGGCAGCCTCGTCTACGGGTACGTGGTGGACGGCAAGGTGCGCGGGGCTGCCGAGCTCCGGCGCCTCGGCGACGTGTGGGGCGAGGAGGCGGAGGCCGCCTTCTCTGTGGAAAAGCCCTACCAGGACCAGGGCGTCGGCACCGACCTGATGGGCCGCGTGGTGCGCGCGGCGCGCAACCGGCGCATCAAGCGGTTGTACATGAGCTGCCTCGCCGAGAACACCAAGATGCAGCTGATCGCCAAGAAGCACGAGGCGGTGCTGCGCTTCGAGTACGGCGAGGTGATCGGCGAGATTCTGCCGCAGCAGCCCGATTACTTCTCGATGGTGGCGGAGGCCGCCGAGGACCGCGTCGGCTTCATGATCGCGGTGCTCGAGCTGCAACAGCGCCTGGTGCGGGCGGCTTAAGAGACCACAACGCGATTGTCATCCCGGGGCTTGTCCCCGGGATCCATCCATCTGCTTGCGCCAGCGTTTGTTGATCGCTGGAACCCGGCAACGAGTGCCGGAATGACAAATGGCAAGCTCACCTAATTGCCACTGTGCTCCGTTCGGATGCGCTCACCCGCGCGGCGGAGCTTCGGTCGAGGCAAGCCATCGGCTCGCGTACATGGCTGCGACTGCACCCAACATCTGCGCAATCACGAACGGTGCGACGTCAGCGGGGCGAATGCCGGCGAACGTGTCCGACAGGCTGCGGGCGAAGGTGACGGCCGGATTGGCGAAGGAGGTCGAGGCCGTGAACCAATAGGCGGCCGTGATGTAAAGCCCGACCGCCGCTGCGACGTTGCCCGGCTTGGCACGCAGCGTCAGCAGGATCGTCAGCACGAGCCCGAACGCGGCCACGCCTTCGGAGAGCCATTGCGACGGGCCGGCGCGAACCTTGGTGGATATCTGCAGAACGTTCTCATCGAACATGAGATGCGCGAGCCACACCCCGAGGATCGCGCCGGCGGCCTGCACGACGACGTAGGGCGCAACATCGGAGCGCGGCAACTCCTTGCGCAGGGCAAAGACAACCGTCACCGCCGGGTTGAAATGCGCGCCCGAGATCGGCCCGAGCATCGTGATGAGGACGAACAAAATCGCCCCGGTCGGGATCGTATTGCCGAGCAGGGCAATCGCCACGTTGCCGCCCGACAGGCGCTCGGCCATGATTCCGGAACCGACGACGGTGGCAAGCAGCAGCGCCGTTCCCAGGCCTTCCGCGACCAGGCGCTGCCGGCACGGGACCGCAAGCATCAGGCGACCTTGGGGTTCTTGGCGGTGGAGCCCGCGATGCGGCCGATCTCCTGCAGCTTGGCGCCAAGTGTCAGCCCCTTGAGCGAGGCCTCCGGCAGGTTGACCAGCAGCGAGATGCGGTTCCTGAGATAGCGGAAGGCGGTGACGAAGGCGCGCTCCTTGTCGATGTCGCTGCCGGCAACGGAGGCCGGGTCTTCGATGCCCCAGTGCGCCGTGATCGGCTGTCCGGGCCACAGTGGACAGGCTTCACCAGCCGCGTCGTCGCAGACGGTGAGCACGAAATCCATTTTCGGTGCGCCGGCTGCCGCGAACACGTCCCAGCTTTTCGAGGCCAGGCCAGCGATGGGATAGCCGTAGCTCTCCAGCACCTTCAGCGCGAAGGGGTTGACCTGGCCCTTGGGCATGCTGCCGGCCGAGTACGCATGGAACCGGCCGCGCCCGTCCTTGCGCAGGATGCTCTCCGCAATGATGGAGCGCGCCGAATTGCCGGTGCAGAGGAACAGCACGTTGAAGGTCACGAGCGTGCACCTTCGCAACACGGCGCGGCCGCAACCCTGACGCCTTCGGGCTTGGACGTACCGTAGTTGGTGGCTTCACCCTTGGTCAGGAACGCTTCCCAGGAGATGCCGGCAGGGTCGTCGATCCAGGACTTCTCGGACTTGGCATAGCAGCACGTGGTGTTGCCTTCCTCGAGGATCGGTCCATCGGCCTTCTGCAGGCGAGCGTAAACCTCGGCCAGCTCGGTCTCGGTCTCGACCTGGATGCCGAGATGGTTGAGCCCGGTCCTGGCCCCGCGCATGGAGATGGCGAAGTTGACGCGCGGATCGTCCAGCATCCACTTGGCGTAGTCGGGCTTGACGACGGTGGGCGTGGCCGCAAACAGCGTGGAATAGAACCCGATCGCCTTGTCGAGATTGTCGACGGCGACATGCACATGAAGGCGCTTCATCGGACGGTCTCCTTTCGCCTGCGTGGAGAAATTTTGGCCGGCGCGCACGCGACCGGCTCGCAAAGGCCGGGCTGTCCGCCGCAGCAGTTCTCGGTCAGGTAGCCGAGCAGGTTGGTCATGGTCTCGTAGCGCGCCGCATAGATCAGGGAGCGTCCCTGCCGGGCAACGCTGACGAGGCCGGCATGGCGCAGCCGGTCGAGATGAAACGAGAGGGTGTTGGGGGCAATGCCGAGCTTGCTGGCGACCTCGCCGGCCGGAATGCCGTCGGGCCCAGCCTGCACGAGCAGGCGATAGATTTCCAGCCGGTGCTCCTGCGCGAGGGCGGACAAGGCGGCGACCGCATCTGTCTTTTCCATATTTCAACGATAATCGAAATGAAGTAGAGTCGTCAAGTCATCGCAGTCGGAGAACCTTTCGTGCAGTTGCGGGGGCGCGCGCTCGTCACGGCCATGTGCATCGGCCAAATCGGCAATCTGCTCCCGCATGTCGCGGTGCCGGCGGTGATGGCGACCCATCTCATCCCGCAGTGGAGCCTCAGCGCCAGCGAAGCCGGCCTGATGGCGAGCTCATTTGCCATCGGCTACATGCTGGCCGTCCCGTTCCTGACGACGCTTACGGACCGCATCGACGCGCGCCTGATCCTGCTGATCGGGTCCGCCGTGAGCGGCCTTGCGACATTCTCATTCGGTCTGTTTGCAACCGGCCTGCTGTCAGCCATGGCGATATGGGCCGTTGCCGGCATCGGCTTCGCCGGCGCCTACATGCCGGGTCTCAAGGCGCTGGTCGATCGCCTGCCGCCGGGCGACAACTCCCGCAGCGTGACGATGTACACGGCGACGTTCTCGATCGGGGTCGGTCTCTCGTTCCTGATCGCGCAGCTTGCGGCAGATCGGTTCGGCTGGCCCGCCGCTTTCTACCTGACGGCGCTCGGGCCGCTCGCGATGATGGCCGCGTGCCTCGGCATGGGTGGGGTGAAGCCGCAGCCTTCGGCGCGGCCTCTGCTCAGCTTCAAACCCGTGTTCGCCAACCGCCCAGCCCTCGGCTTTATCCTGGGCTACGGGGCGCACTGCTTCGAGCTGTACGCGCTCCGCACGTGGATCGTGGCGTTCTGGACGTACGTCGCGGCGCGCAACAGCGGGTCCGCCCTGCTCGACCCAATCGTTGTAAGCTCCATTGCCGCCGTGCTCGCCATGCCGGCGAGCGTTCTGGGCAATGAAGCCGCCATCCGCTTTGGACGGCATCGCGCCATCATCGCCTTCATGTCTATCGCCGCCAGTCTTGCCGTGCTGATCGGCTTGTCCGCAGCGGCGGCCGCGCCCATCGTGTTGTTGCTCCTGCTTTTCGCCTACTCGATTGCCATTCCCGCCGACTCGGGCGCGCTCACCTCAGGCATGACGCTCAACGCGCATCCGGATTACCGGGGAACGACGATGGCGCTGCACTCGACTGTCGGTTTCGGCATGTCGGCGGTCGGCGGCTGGATCGCAGGCGTCGCCCTGGACGCCGGCGGCGGGATGCACACGCCGGGCGGCTGGCTGCTGGCCTTCATGGTCATGGCTGCCGGTGGTTTGCTTGGACCGGTGGCGCTGTGGTGGTCCGCGCGCCCGCGCAAAGGGGCCAGCTAGACTTCAAGCATGACAACGATTGTCATCCCGGCACGTGTTGCCGGAATCCAGCGCGCAACATGCGCCGGCGCAGCTTGATTAATGGATCCCGGAGACAAGCCCCGGGATGACAAGAGGGCTTACTTCTTTTTGCCCTTGTCGCCTTCGGCGACTTCCGCTTCGGCGGGAACTTCGCCGGCGGTGGCCTCGGCGAGCAGGCGTTGCGCCTGACCGGTCCAGTCGTCCTTCTCGATGCGGCCGTTGAGGCTCAGCGCCTCGTCGACGTTGGCGATGTCGTCATCGGAGAAGTTGGCGATCTGCTCGAACTTGATGACGCCCAGGCCGCCGAGACGGGCAGCAAGCTCGGCATCGAGGCCCTTGATCTGGGTGAGATCGTCGGGCGTGCCCTTCGGCTTTTTGAAGCCCTTGAAGGCGGCGTTGAGGCGACGGGCGCGGGCGTCCGTGCGCTCGAAGATGCGAGCGGCCTTGCCGCGGCGGCCGCGCAGGTAATAGAGCTTCGCGCGGCGCACCTTGCCGCGGCGGAGGACCTCGATCTCGGCGATGTAGGGCGAGTAGATCGGGAACACGCGCTCCACGCCCTCGCCGTAGGAGATCTTGCGCACGGTGAAGTTCTCGTTCAGGCCGGCGCCGGAGCGGGCGATCACCACGCCCTCATAAGCCTGCAGGCGGAAGGCGGCCTTGTCCTCGGCGGGCTTGGCACCCTTCTTCTTGGCCTTGGGGTCCTGCTCCAGGCCTTCGAACACCTTGACGAGCACTTTCACGGTGTCGCCCGGGGCGAACTCGGGAACCACGCGCTTGGCGGTGGCGGCGCGGACCTGGTCGCGCTCGATTTCTTGGATGAGGGTCAGGGTCATAGCAGCCTCGGGATGCGCAAATAGACGTGCGTTCCGCCCCGCTTGAACTGCGTTCGGGCACCGCACGGCGAATGTTCAGGAAAGCCGATCGGGCGGGTTCTAGCCCAGGTCCGGCAGCTTTGTCGATGGGGAATGGCAGTTTATCGCGGGCGGGTTTGCGCAGCACGGCAAATAGCCGGTAAGGACCGTCCTGGAATCCCCCACCCCTGGCCCCCTCCGCAAGTCGGAGGGAAGCAGCCGAAGCCCGGGTGGCAGCAATAAGGACGCCCCGGATGCCCTATTCCGACTACCGCCCTGATCTCATGGGCTCCGCCGTGCTGACCCCCTCGGGGCGTTTCGAGGCGGGCTCGATGCAGAGCTTCACCCTGGTTTATACGGCCGGGACGTTCGGGGTGGACGATACGGGCTCCATCAAGATCGGCTTCCGCTTCGCCACCGACTTCGGCCCCGTGCAGTTCACGGATCCGAAGGCGCCGGGCTACACGACGGTGGAGGCCTCCAACGGCGCCACGCTGGAAGCCAAGTGGGAGTTCAAGCGCAACATCCGCCCGTGGAGCCGCTCGCTCTACATCGGCGTGGTGAAGGATTTCCTCGCGCCCGGCGACACCATCACCATCCGCTTCGGCGACAGGCGCCAGGGCTCGCTGGGGATTAGGCTGCAGACCTACTGCGAGAGCGAGTTCGAGTTCCGCGTGCTCGCCGATCCGATCGCCACCTACGACTACGTGGCGATCCCTGAGAGCCCGAAGATTGCCATCGTGCCCGGCCCGGGCGTGCGCTGGCGTGCGGTGCTGCCGACGCAGGTGCGCGCAGGTGAGCCGTTCCGCCTTTCGATCAAGGCCGACGACAAGTGGGGCAACCCGTCCGACCGGATGGACCGCAAGCTGCGGCTGGTCGCCGACGGCGCAGCCATCGGCGGGTTGCCGGAAACGCTGCCGTTCGAACCGGGCGCGTTCGCGGCCGTTGCCGACAATCTCCGCGTGACAGCGGCGGGCGACGTCACCGTTCGCGTGCTCGATGAGAGCGGCGAGGAGCTCTGCCGCTCCAACCCGCTGCGCGTGGTGGCGAAGGACACGGCGCTGGTGCACTTCTGGGGCGACACGCACGGACAGTCGAACGAGACGCTCGGCACCAACGACGCGCGCGCCTATTTCGCGTTCGGCCGCGACAAGGCCTTCCTCGACGTGATGGGCCACCAGGGCAACGACTTCCAGATCACGGGTGCGTTCTGGCGCGAGCTGAACGTGCTGTCGAAGGAGTTCGACAAGCCGGGCAGCTTCGTGTGCATCCCGGGCTACGAGTGGTCCGCCAACACCGCGGTCGGCGGCGACCGCAACGTGCACTACCGGCACGAGGGCGAGACCATCCACCGCTCCTCGCACGCGCAGATCGCAGATGCCATCGACATCGTCGACGAGAAGAGCGACGCGCACACCGCGCAGGAGCTGTTCGAGAAGCTGAAGGGCAAGGACTGCGTGGTGATGGCGCACGTCGGCGGACGCTACGCCGATGTGAAGTTCGCGCACGACCCGATGGAAACGGCAGTCGAGGTGCACTCCGCCTGGGGCACCTTCGAGTGGATCGTGCGCGACGCCTTCGAGAAGAACTATCGCGTCGGCATCGTCGGCAATTCGGATGGCCACAAGGGACGGCCGGGCGCCTGCTATCCGGGCGCGTCGTTCTTCGGCAGCTACGGCGGGCTCACCTGCTTCCTGGCCGAGCGGCTGGATCGCGACGCCATCTTCGAAAGCATGCGGCGGCGGCGGCACTACGCGACCACGGGCAACCGCGGGCTGATGGACGTGACGGTGGCGACGGCGTCGCCGGCCGAGGTGTTCGTGCGCGATCCGGCGGCGGGGCCGGCGCAATCGGAGAAGGCGCAGCGGCTGCTGATGGGCGATATCGCGCGCGTCGCCGACGACGAGGTGGAACTGGCCATCGATATCATCGGCTCGGCGCCGATCGAGCGGCTCGACATCTACGACGGCCTCGACCTGATCGAAACAGTGCGTCCCTATACCGCCGCCGATCTCGGCGCGCGCGTGCGCCTCGTCTATGAGGGCGCCGAGTATCGCGGCCGCGCCCGCACCACCACCTGGGACGGCGCGCTGCTCGTCACCGGCAATGGCATCGCGCGTAGCGCCGTCATCAACAACTGGAACCTCGATCGTGGCATCCGCGAGCAGGACGAAAAAAGCGTGACCTGGAAGGCGGTGACGACCGGCAACTACGGCGCCATAGATCTCTGGCTGAAGGACGGGATCGCGGGGCATCTGTCCTTCAAGACGGCGCCGGTCTCGGGCGAGACGGACATCGCGGCCCTCGGCGCAGAGCCCAAGGTGTTCGCTGCCGGAGGCCTCGAGCGCGCGGTCAAGCTGCAGCGGCTGCCGGAGACGATGCGCGAGACGCGCATGGTCCTGACGCGCAAGATCAAGGTGCGCGCCAAGGGCGACACGCGGCTGTACGTGCGTGTACAGCAGGAGGACGGGCACCGCATGTGGTCGAGCCCGGTATACCTGTTCCGCTGAGCACATGGCCGTGCGCGACGGCGATCACGCGATCGTTGCCTTGAGCGGATGCGGCCGCCGTGCTGTGCTGGCCGCATGACACAAAACCTGCACCGCTATCAGCGCATCGCGCCGTTCTACGATCTGCTGGACCTGCCGTTCGAGCGCGGCCGCTATCGCACGTTGCGGCCGCTGCTGTTCCAGGGCATGGCGGGCGAGCTGCTCGATGCCGGCGTCGGCACCGGGCGCAACTGTGCATACTATCCGCCGTCCGCGATCGTATCGGGCATCGACCTCAGCCCGGCCATGCTGGCGCGCGCACGCACGCGCTGTCCGACGCTGGCGGCCGGCGGGCGGCTGTATCAGATGGACGTCACGGCGCTGCAGTTTCCGGCAGCCAGGTTCGATGCGGCGGTGTCGAGCTTTCTGTTCTGCGTCCTGCCCGATCAGCTGCAGGTTCCCGCCCTGCGCGAGCTGGGCCGCGTCGTGAAGCCCGGCGGGCTGATCCGGTTGCTCGAGTACGTGCGGCCGAAGGGCAGGCTGCGGCGCGCCATCTCCTATGTGTGGCAGCCCTGGATCGGCTGGGCCTATGGCGCGAGCTTCGACCGGCACACGGAGCAGCACGTGCCGGCCGCCGGTCTCGATCTCGTCGAAAGCCGGTTCGTGGTGGACGATCTCCTGAAGATGCTCACAGTCCGCGTGCCGGCACGCTGAGCCGCGGCGGCCACGCTGTCATCCCGGGTGAGCCCAACTCGTCATCCCGGCCGCCTGCGGACAATCGGTGCTGGACACGCAGCGCCTCACTGGCACCACGACCACGCGCAGCCCGGTGACCTGGATGCCCGCCTCTGCGGGCATGACGCTAGTTTGAGAGTGCAGTCGTTCACAACGTTTGCCCCCCGCGCGGCGCGCGTGACGCCAGTTGAGGCGACCGACATCTACAACACACGTCATCCCCGCGCAGGCGGGGATCCAGGTCACCTCACAACGAAGGTGCGGGCTCAAGTGAGGCGTGACTCACGGCTGCGTCCGCCACCACAAATGTCATTCCCGCGAAAACGGGAATCCAGCTTCGAGTTTTCGGTGGCATGCGTAGGTGGATCCCCGATAGCCTCGCGCGGCTCGGCTTCGGGGATGACGGGTGACCGGCGAGCGGACGCGATCAATCGCGATTGAGGATCGTCACGAGGCCCTTGGCGGGCTCGATCCTCACCTCGTCGCCGGTGCGGATGAGCGTGGTGGGATCGCCTTCTTCGAAGCGGTCCACCATGGTCATCTCGGCGAAGGCGGCACCCTGCGCGAGGATGGTGTTGGTGCGGTCGAAGATGATGGCCTTGGGCGCCATGCCGCGCGCCGTCATCTCGCGCAGCATCCACGCCGAGGCGACGCCGCCTTTGGCCGTCTGGAGCACGAGGATCTTGTCGAGATAGCTCTGGCCGAAGAGCTTGTGGGCCGGCCGCGAGAACGTGCCCTCGAGACGGTTCAGGTCGTAGCGCGCGGAGAAGTTGTCGGCTGCGACCAGCGCGGTGCCGGTGACGGTGGGGCCCAGCCCCGCGTGGCATTTGAGGACGATCGGCATCTACAGCACCCTTCCCGCCACCGCGCTGTCGATGCACTTTTGCATCGTCGCCAGCGTCGGCTTGTAGCCGTAGCCGGCGATGATGTTCACGAGCTTGGCGGAGTTGGTGAGCAGGCGCGACCAGCCGTTGGCTTCCGCCATCTCGCGCGCATAGCTCTGGTAGAAGCACACGCCCGAGGCGACGATGCCGCCCGCGGTCTCGATGCGCCCCGTGAGCCCCATGCGATCGGCGGCGAACTTGATCTCGGGCGAGGTGGTGACGATGAGCGACGTCTCCGCGTTGATGCGCCGGCCGTCGAGCAGGTCAGCCACCTGACTCATCTCGACGAGCGACAGTTGCGGGGCCGCGAACACGACGACGTCGACCTTGTCGCCCTTGGCGGCGTAGCCCGCGTAGAAGGTGTCGAAATCGGCCTTCGTCACGGGCGTGGCGGGCGGGATGGCGCGCCCCTGGAAGGCGTCGGTGAGCAGCGGCGCCTCGGGCGTCACGCCCGGCATGTGGAACAGCGCCACCGAGCCGAAGCTCGCCAGCGCGGCACCGAAATGCTTCAGCTCGTCCGAGTTGGGCACGGCGGAAAGCCCCGTGATGACCGGCACGCCCCAGTAGCTGTTGGTGGCCTTGCCAACGATGCCGCCGAGCGCGCCCCAGTCGGCGAAGTCGCGGGGCTGGTGCTTCAGCTCGAACAGCCGGGTACCGGCGCGGTGCTGATCGAGGTGGTAGCCGTAGCGCGGCGTGCGGCCGGTGAGGCCGGCCGAGAGCGCCGACGGGCCGCCCTCGAAGTTGCTGCGCGCGCCCATCACGCTGTTGGAGTAGATGACGACGCCGGTGTCGCCCATGGCAAGATGCTCGCCCTTCACGGGCGGCAAAATGGTCTGGTAATTAATGCAGGTGTTGGTCATCAGCACGCCGAGCGCCTCGAAGGCGGCGATGGCGCGCGCTTCCAGACCGGCCATGGTCTCGGTCTGCTTCAGGCGCTTGTAGCTGTCGAAGTCCAGGCCGCGCGGATCGGTGATGGTGGGGATGCGCACCTTGCGGTCCGCCGCCGGCAGCTTCGCCAGCCCCTCCAGCCACGCAACGCCGGCTTCGCCGAGGCTTTCCGTGTCGGCCATGATGTGGGCCTGGCCGACGGGAACGAAATCGGGGGCATCGAAGAAGTCGCCCACCGCGATCTGGTGCTTGATGGCCCACTGGCGGGCGGGCCCAGCCTCACCCGCCAGCATGGCCTTTTCTTCGTCCGTGAGACGCATGAGGTGGTCAGCGGCTCACTTCTTCTCGGGCGGCTCCGCCGCCATCGCGGCCTTGAGCACGGGCGTGATGCGCGCCATCTCGCTGTCGACCAGCTTTTGCAGGCCTGCCGGACCGCGGTCGGCGGCTTCCGGCGTGGTGGAGCCAAGCTCGACGTAGCGCTTGACGGTGTTGGGGTCGTCGAGCGCCTTGTTGAGCGCATCGACCAGCTTGTCGACGATCGCCTTCGGCGTACCCTTGGGGGCGACCATGGCGTTCCACGCGCTGAAGATGAAATCGACGCCGGCCTCCTTGGTCGTCGGCACATCAGGCAGAGCCTCCAGCCGCGCCGGTGCGGCCACCGCAAAAGCCTTGATGGTTCCGCCCTTGATCTGGGGAATGACGTTGAGCGACTGGTCCACCATGTAGTCGATCTGGCCGCCGACGAGATCGTTCAACGCCGGGGCGGTGCCACGATAGGCCACGAGCGCGGGCTTGAAGCCAAACTGTGCGTTGAACACCGTGCCCGACACGTGCGAGATCGAGCCGACGCCGGCATGGCCGTAGCTCAGCTTGCCGCTGTTGTCCTTCAGGTAGGCCAGGAACTCCTTGAGGTCCTTGGCGGTCGTGTCCTTCTTCGCAACGATCGTTTGCGGCGTGTAGTTGGCAATGCCGATCTGATCGAAGCTGGTGGCGGGATTGTATTTGAGGGCCGGATACAGGGCCGGTGCGGCCGACTGCGTGCCCATGTTGCCGACGCCGATGATGTAGCCGTCGGGCGCGGCGGTGGCGACGCGCGTCATGCCCGTGGTGCCGCCGGCGCCGCCGACGTTCTCAACCACGAGCTGCTGGCCCAGCGTGCGGGACATGTGCTCGCCCAGGATTCGGGCAACCACGTCGGTGGGGCCACCGGCCGCAAACGGCACGATCACGGTAATCGGCTTGTTGGGATAATCAGATTGCGCGAGGCCGGCTCCCGGGAATGCAAAAGCGGAGACGAGCGCAGCAAAGAAGACCTTCCGTATCACCTTGTCTTTCCTTCCAGTTTATAGCGCGAGCAGCCCATGGCCCGCTTACCCTTTGCTTCATAGCATCCAAATCCGCGAGGGCACCACCAACAATGGTCGCAACGGCCGGCACCCGCATCTCTCGCGGCAAGATTGTACAATATGCCATCACCACTTGCCCGCCCCGGAACGCGGCGATAACAGGGGACCCACGCGGGCGTGGCGAAACTGGTAGACGCAACGGACTTGGAATCTGAGTGCGCGCGGGGAAACCCGCGACGTAGAACTGCCCAAACTCGGGGAACCCTGTGAAATGGCAATCCCGAGCCAAGCCCCGCGAGGGGAAGGTGTAGAGACTAGACGGGCAGCACCTAACCTCCGTCTTGCGGAGCACGGTGAAGGGATAGTCCAGACCACAAACCCGCGCACGCGGGGCGGCGAAAGCCGTAGCTGGTACGAAAATCCGTAGGGTCGAAAAGACCTGTGGGGGTTCGAGTCCCCCCGCCCGCACCAGATCAGCCTTCGGCCCAGCCCGCGACGCGATCGAGGAAGCCGAGGCACTTCTCGATTTCGCTGACGGCAATGAACTCGTTGGCCGTATGCGCCTGCGCGATGTCGCCGGGGCCGATCACCACCGACGGTGAACCGCCCGCCTGGAACAGGCTCGCCTCGGTGGCATAGCACACGGCGAACGTCTCGTTCTGGCCGGCGAGCTTGAGGGCCAGCGGCACGATCTCCGACTTTTCGTCCGCCAGAAACGACGGCACCTCGTTGGTGATGTCGATCTTGATGCCGGCCTCCGGCGCCAGGCGCTGCATCTCGGGAACGCACTGCGTGGCGGCGAACGCGCGGAAGCGGGCATCGACCGCGCTGCCGTCGACGCCCGGCAGGCGGCGGATCTCCCAGCCGAAGGTGCAGATGATGGGCACGATGTTGGAAGCAGTGCCGCCGGCCAGTTCCGTCACCTGCAGGCTGGTGTAGGGCGGATCGAAGCGCGCACTGCGCGCGCCCGCCTTCAGGTCCTCTTCCATGCGCGCCAGCTCGGCGATGAGGCGGCCGGCGTAGGTGATTGCGTTGACGCCCAGATGCGGCATGCTCGAGTGCGCGGCGCGGCCCGTCACCTCCACATTCCAGCGCATCGGCCCCTTGTGCGCATCCACCACCGACATGCTGGTCGGCTCGCCCACCAGCACCATGCGCGGCAGCGGCAGCGACTTGCCCAGCTCGGCCACCATCGGCCGCACGCCCGTGCAGCCGACTTCCTCGTCGTAGGAGAAGGCGAGATGGATCGGCACCTTCAAGGCGCGCGCCTTGAGCTGCGGCACCATCGCCAGCATGCAGGCAAGGAACGCCTTCATGTCGCACGCGCCGCGGCCGTAGAGGCGGCCGTCGCGCTCGACAAGCTTGAAGGGGTCGGTGTCCCAGGCCTGTCCCATCACCGGCACCACGTCGGTGTGCCCCGACAGCGCGATGCCCGGCACCTCGGCGGGGCCGATGGTGGCGAACAGGCTGGCCTTGAGGCCGTCGGCGGTCGGCACGCGCGCGCTCGTCACGCCATGCCGCGCCAGATAGGCCTCGATGTAGTCGATGATGGCGATGTTGCTCTTGTGGCTCGTCGTGTCGAAGCCGACGAGATCGGCCAGCAGCGCCTTGGTCGTCGCGATGTCGGCAGCCATCTTGCCCCGTCAGTTCAAGCTTCGCTTGCCGTGCGGACTGTCGAGCGAGAACGCCGGGATCGCCACGTCGAGACGCCCGCCGGTCTCGGTCGTCATCTGGTAGGAGCCCACCATGATGCCCGACGGCGTGCTGAGCGGACATCCCGAGGTGTATTGGAAGGACTCGCCCGGCTCCAGCACCGGCGTCTCGCCGACCACGCCCGGCCCGCGCACTTCCTCCGTGCGTCCGCTCGCATCCGTGATGCGCCAGTGCCGCGTCTTCAACTGCACGGTCTGGGTGCCTTCGTTGATGATATCGATGGTGTAGGCCCACACGTAGCGGCTGTCCGCCGGTGCGGATTCCTCCTCCAGGTACTCGGGCTTCACCCGCACGCGGATGCCACTGGTGACCGTTTCGTACATGGAGGGAACCTGGTCCGCCGTTGCTTCGCCGTTTCAGCCGATTCTAGAGGCAGCGAGCCCGCGGTCAATGTCTGCGGCAAGATCGGCATAGGCCTCCAGCCCCACCGAAAGCCGCAGCATGGCGTCCGACAGGCCGAGTTCCGCCCGCGCCTCCGGCTTCAGCCTCTGGTGCGTGGTTGTCGCCGGGTGCGTGATAAGGCTCTTGGCATCGCCGAGGTTGTTGGAGATGCGGATCAGCTTCAGCGCGTTCATGAAGCGAAAGGCCTCGGCCTTGCCGCCCTCCAGCTCGAAGGTGACGAGCGTGCCGGATCCCGACATCTGTCTCTGGGCGAGCGCACGTTGCGGATAGTCCTCGCGTCCGCAGAACAGCACGCGCTTGATGCCCTTCTTTCCGGCAAGATGGTCGGCAATCTTCGCCGCCGTCTCGCATTGCGCGCGCACGCGCAGCGGCAAAGTTTCCAACCCCTTGAGCAGCACCCACGCGTTGAACGGGCTCAATGCTGGTCCGGTCTGGCGCAGAAAGGTGTGCAGATAGTCCTTCAGGAATTTCTGCGAGCACAGCACGACGCCGCCGAGGCAGCGGCCCTGACCGTCGATGTGCTTGGTGGCTGAATAGACGACGACGTCGGCACCGAGCTTCAGCGGCTTCTGCAGCAGCGGCGTGGCGAACACGTTGTCGACAATGACGAGCGCGCCGCTGGCATGCGCGATCTTCGAGACCGCCGCGATGTCAACGAGGTCGAGCGTCGGATTGGCCGGCGTCTCGAAGAAGAACGCGCGCGTGTTGGGCTTCGTCGCGCGCTTCCACGCTTCCGTATCGCGGCCGTCGACCAGCGTGCATTCGATGCCGAAGCGCGGACACAGCTCCTGCGCCACATAAAGACACGAGCCGAACATGGCACGCGCCGCCACGATGTGATCGCCGGCCTTGAGGAAGCACAGCAGCGCGGCCGTCACGGCTGCCATGCCGGTAGCGGTGGCGCGCGCGGCCTCCGCGCCTTCCAGCAGCCGCATGCGCTCCTCGAACATCGACACCGTGGGATTGGAGAAGCGCGAATAGATGAAGCCGGGGTCCTCGTCCTTGAAGCGCGCCTCGGCCTGCTCGGCCGTGTCGTAGACGAACGACTGCGTGAGGAACACCGCCTCCGACGTCTCGCCGAAGGGCGAGCGCAGCGTGCCGCCGTGCACCAGCAGCGTCTCGGGCGACCAGGTATCCGGGTTTGCCGCGTCGGCGGTCTTGTCGGTCATTGCGCAACTCCCTCGCCCGTTCCGACCGCGGGCAACAAAAAACCGGCTCAAACTCGCCCATCGGAAGCCGGGCGCCTTGAGTCGGTTCACGCGCACGGCCTTTTAGCGATTTCTTTTGCGTGGCTGCAAGCCGGCCGGCCAAATCACCACGTAGTGGCCAGGGATTAGCGCGCCGGACCTCGCGCCGTCAACGGGAAACTCGTGCGCCGGCGGCAATCGGCGCCCGGACAAAGGCACGTGCCGCGGCGCGGGTGCGCATCCGTAGGTCTCCGGAGTGAGGCATGCACCGGCGGCAGGGCACGGCAGGTGATGCATCTGCGCGACGCCGAGAAAGATCGCGGTGGGCGGCATGTGCCGCCCGCACCTGCCCCCTTGAAAACGCCATTGCGGCACCTTATTCGCCTAGCCGTCACCGCGAGGGCGCGACTGCACCTATGTTCCGGACACGACCGATCGACACATGAGCAGGCAACCCACGCCGCCTGCCGCCTTGCGCGCATCCCCTCCGTCTCAGGTTCACCAACACCAGGACCACCATGCCAAACGCCGCTTCGCCGCTCCCGGGGCAAAGGAACCTTGCCCCGTTGCCGTCGCTGATCTTCGGCTCGCGCTGGCTGCAGCTCCCGCTCTACCTCGGCCTGATCATCGCCCAAGCCGTGTACGTTGTCCTGTTCCTGAAAGAGCTTTGGCACCTCATCACCCACGCCACGACCATAACCGAGCAGCAGATCATGCTGGTGGTGCTGGGCCTCATCGACGTGGTGATGATCTCCAACCTGCTGGTGATGGTGATCGTCGGCGGCTACGAGACCTTCGTCTCGCGTCTGCGCCTGCAGGGCCATCCCGACCAGCCGGAGTGGCTCTCTCACGTCAACGCCAGCGTGCTGAAGATCAAGCTGGCGATGGCGATCATCGGCATCTCCTCCATCCACCTTCTGCGCACGTTCATCGAAGCCGGCAACATCGGCCAGCCCGGCGCACGCTACACGGAGGCCGCCGTGCTGTGGCAGACGATCATCCATTGCGTGTTCATTCTGTCCGCCATCGGCATCGCCATGGTCGACCGGATGGGCAACTACACACCGGCGAGCAAGACGCACAAGGTCGACGGCGAGCCCGCTCACACGGCGTGAGCGGACCACCCTGTTGCGTCGGCTCGCGTGCCTACTGCGTGCTGTAGTCGGTGCGGTTGAGTTCCACGTTCTCGACGCCGTCGATGCGCTTCAGGTCCTTGATCGCATCGGCGGGAGCGGAGCCCGTCAGCACGCCGATCTCCGTCAGGGAGTCGGCAAGCACGAATCCCTTTTTTTCGAGCTTGCCGATCAAGGCCTTCATCTGCGTCTTGTGCTTCGGATCGACCGCAACCACCACGTCCTTCATTTGCTTCTTGGCCATGGCTCAGCCTTCTCGCGTCATTGTTTCGGGCGCAAGCCTAGCACGAGACCGGTGGCACCTTCGAGGCTGACAGACCGCGAGCTAGACCGGTGCCTGCACCAATCCCGCGCCAACGTCTCGGCTCGAAACAGGCAGGCGAAGGGCATTGCCCGTCAGCAGCTGCCACAGCGCATGCGCGTTCGTGTTCATGCCGGCAGCCTCCAGCCACATGCCGGCAATGCCAGCCACGTGCGGCGTGGCCATGCTGGTGCCGCTGATTGTCCCGTGCGTGCCGCGATTGATCGGGAAGCTGGAGAAGACGCTGACGCCCGGCCCGGCGATATCCACTCCGCCGCCGTTCGGGTTTATGCCGCCATCTGAGAACGGCGCCACCTTAAGCGTGGAATCGACCGCACCGACCGCCATGATGGACGGACAGTTGGCCGGCCGGCCCACTGGATTGGGCGGCTCGCGCCGCTGGCCGTTCGGGAGGCGGCTGCTGTTGCCGGCCGCGGCGATAATCAGGGTGCCGGGCTTGGACTGCAGCGCACGCTGTGCAACGGCCTCGTAGATGGGAGAGAATGTCTCCCCCGGCCGCACGGCCGCGCCGAGCGACATTGAAATCACCCGGCACTGGTTCGTGATCGCCCAGTTGATGCCGGCCAGGATGCCGTTGTCTGCGCCCGATCCGCCGTTGGACAGAACCTTGCCCGCAAAAATTTCGCCCATCGATGCGCAACCGTACCTGCGCACACCCGTCATGGGGCTCTTCGCGCCAAGTGCGGTACCGATGCAGTGCGTGCCGTGGCCGTTGCCGTCCTGCACTTGCTCTCCGGCGATGAACGAAAGACTGGTGATGGCCCGCCCCACGAAGTCGGGATGAGACAGTTCCATGCCGGTGTCGAGCACCGCGATGCGCACGCCGCGACCGGTGAATCGAGATTGACTGACCTTGGTGGCCTGAAGACCCCACGTGAACTGCGCGGTGTCTGCGAACGCCGCGGCGATCCCCGCTTCGGCGAGTTCCGCCGAATCGATGGCGAGGGCGTCATACAGATGATTGACGGCATCCCTGTAGCCGCGAAGGTATTGCACCGGAAGGGCGCTGCCCGCCTGCAGCTCGGCCCGCTGCAAGGCATACATGAAGCGCTCGGGCTCGACGGCCAGGATCGCCGAGTCGTCGGCGACCGCCGCGCTCAGGCCCTGCACCTGCGTCGGATCGGCGTTCACGACGGCGACTTTGAGCTTGTCGAGAACGAATATCTCGGCGTCGCCGGCCTGGGCCATCTCGACTTCACCATCGCTGAAGTCGGCGGAATTGCAGACTTCGCTCAAGCCGGCCCGGCTCTTCAGAGCCTGCAGCCCGCCGCTGAGGTCGTCTTCCCGCAGCAAGACCAGGTAGCGTCCGGTGAACTCTCCGGACGGCTCGGCCGGCGTGCTTCCGAGAGACGGCTGCGAGGTCGAAGGTTGCGGCGTTGAGGTGCGGGCGGGCGATTTCGCGGACGTAGAGCGCCTGGGGCGACGGGCCATTGCAAACTCCTACAAGAAAATGACGTGATCAAAAGGAGCGGCGAAGACGGCCAACGGTGCGCACTATCAAACGTGCGGCAATCTCGAGCACCGTCGGCCCAACACCGCCAAAGTGCGTACCAAGCATATCAGCCTACTTCTTTTATTCAAGACGCCCGATGACTGGATCGGTGCGAGATCTGAAATTGTCCTGCATGCGGGCAACAGCAGATCATACATGCAACAAACTGGTTGCATTATGCCTTTGCTCGTGACATACCATGAGCAACCTGGAGGTTGCATATGAGCGATCGTATCGAGAAGTCCATCGAGATTGCCGCACCGGTGTCCCGCGTGTGGAAGGCGCTGACGGATTACCGCGAGTTCTCCACGTGGTTCCGCGTGAAACTCGAGGCGCCCTTCCAGACCGGCAAGGTGGCCGCCGGCAACATCACCTATCCCGGCTACGAGCACCTGCGGTTCGACGCCACCGTGCAGAAGATCGAGCCGGAGCGCTATTTCTCCTTCACTTGGCACCCTTATCCCATGGATCCCAAGGTGGACTATTCGGTCGAGACGCCCACGCTCGTCGAGTTCACGCTGGAGAAGACGGCCAGGGGCACCTTGCTCCGCGTCGTCGAATCGGGCTTCGACAAGATCCCGGCGTCACGTCGTGCCGAGGCCTACCGCATGAACGAAGGCGGCTGGGAAGGGCAGATGAAGAATATCGCGGCCCATGTCGGACAGGCGGCGTAGCAAACTCGCGACCCTCAGATCGCGCGCGGCGGTGTTCGCCGCGCTCGGCGATGAGACGCGCCTGTCCGTCCTCGCCAGGCTCTGCGGCGGCGAGGCGCACTCCATCTCGCGCCTCACCGAAGGTACGGGCCTCACGCGCCAGGCCGTCACCAAGCATCTGCGCGTGCTGGAGGAGGCCGGCGTGGTGCGCAGTGTGCGTGCAGGGCGCGAGAGCCTGTTCGAACTCGAGCCCAACCCGCTCGATGACGCCCGCACCTATCTCGACCAAGTCTCCCGCCAGTGGGACGACGCCCTGGCGCGGCTGAAGGCGCACGTGGAGGGATAGCGGGGATCACAACCCCCGGGTTTGCCTCTCTGTGACGGCGACGTTAGGCTGCACAAAAGCACGCGCGAACGTGCCCGCCCGGAGGAACTTCATGCGACCGTCCCGCATTGCCGCCCTGCTGCCTGCGACCATTGCTGTCGCGCTGGCGACGACCATGCAAATGGCGGCCGCGCAGACCTACCCATCCCAGACCGTCAAGATCATCGTTCCCAACCCGGCCGGCGGCACCGCCGATGCGCTGCCGCGCATCATCGCCGACGCGTTGAGCAAGCTCTGGAACCAGGCCGTGGTGGTCGAGAACCGCGCGGGCGCCGCCGGCAACGTGGGCGCGGAATCCTTCTCGCGCGCCGATCCCGACGGCTACACCTTGTTCGCCTCGCCGCCGACCACGCTCGCCATCAACCAGGCGCTTTACAAGAAGATCAACTACGACCCCACCAAGTTCAAGGCGATCACCATCATCGGCAGCTCGCCCAACGTGCTGATCGCGCATCCCAAGCTCGGCGTATCAAACGTCAAGGAACTGATCGAGAAGGCCAAGGCGGAGCCCGGCGCGATTGCCTACGGCTCACAGGGCATCGGCGCCACTTCGCATCTCACCACCGCGCTGTTCGAGACCATGGCCGGCGTGAAGTTCAACCACGTGCCCTATCGCGGCACCGCACCCGCCATGAACGACCTCGTGGGCGGCCACATCCTGTTCATGTTCGACAACCTCTCCTCTTCCCTGCCGCAGCATCAGGCCGGCAAGCTCAAGATCCTGGCCGTCTGCACGCCGGAGCGTTCGCCCCACCTGCCAGACGTGCCCACCATGTCGGAGGCTGCCCTGCCCGGCTTCACCTCGGTCGCCTGGTTCGGGCTCGTCGCCCCGCCCGGCACGCCGGACGAGATCGTGGAGAAGATCAACAAGGATGTGGTCGCCGTGCTGAAGAGCGACGATATCCGCAAGAAGTTCCAGGCCCACGGCGCCGAGCCCATCGGCAACGCGCGCCAGGAGGCGGAGGCCTTCATGGCAAAAGAGCGCGTCCTCTGGGGCGGCGTGATCGAGAAAGCCAATCTCAAGGCGCCCGAGTAAGACGCTCGGCGAGAATGGGGCGCCGCGGAGGACCGGACGGTGAACCGCTTTACGCTCTACGGCAGCCCGCATTCACCGGCGACCTACAAGGTCGCGCTGATGCTCCGTCTGTCGGGCCAGCCATTCTCGTTCCGCTATGTCAGCTTTCAGAGGGGGATGCACCGGACACCGGAGTTCCTGGCGCTTTCCCGCTGGGGCCAGGTCCCCGTTCTCCTCGACGGCGCGCGCGTTCACCTGCAATCGGCCGCCATCGTCGAGCATCTGGCCGAAGACCTCGGTCAATTTCGCGGGACGGACCAGGCGACGCAACAAACCGCGCGCGAATGGATGTACTGGAATGTCGATGCGCTGGCTCCTCCGGTCCTCGGTTGCTACGGCGTTCATCTCGATGAGACAGGGTTGCTCGCTCTCAGGATAGAGCCGGCAATCGCCGGCTATCACCGGCGGCGCGCCGAAGCTGCGCTGGGGATACTGGACCTGCATCTCGCTCAAGGCCGCTATCTTTGCGCCGACGAGCCCACCATCGCCGACCTGTTCTGCTATAGCGACGTCGCGTTTATGGAGATCTGCAATTTCGCAATGAACGGCTGGCCGAACGTATCCAGGTGGGCGGAGAGCGTGACACTCTTGCCCGGTTTCAAAGCCCCGTTTGAGCTGCTGGCGATGGAAGATGCGGAGGTGCTGCCGTGAGCAAGCCGTTGCGCGTTGCGGTCGTCGGCGGCGGCATCGGCGGTGTCGCCACCGCGCTCGCCCTGCACCGGCGCGGCCTCGACGTGCACCTTTACGAGCAGGCGCCCGAGCTTAAGGAGGTCGGCGCCGGCGTCGCCATCCAGCCCAATGGCGTGAAGATGCTGGAGCGGCTCGACCTCGGCGACGATCTGCGCCGCACCGGTGCCAAGTGGGTCGACCCGCAGTTCCGCCGCCAGGACGGCACCTTCGCCGCGTCGATGTGGCCGCCGGAGATCGCCAGCACCATCGAGTTCTACGGCATGCACCGTGCCGACCTGCTCGACATGTTCGTGAGCCGTCTGCCCGGCGAGCGCATCCACGCCGGGCACCGCTGCGTCGGCTTCGAGCAAAGCGCTGGCGATGCTACCGTCACCTTCGCCAACGGCGCGCGCGCAACGGCCGACGCCGTGATCGGCGCAGACGGCATTCATTCGGCCCTGCAGCAGTATGTTGTGGAACCTTCCCGGCCTTTGTTCTCCGGCTCGGTGGCGCATCGCGGGCTCATCACCGCGGCGAGCGTCGGCTGGCCGGCGGGGCAGATGCGCAACTGGCTCGGCGCCGGCAAGCATTTCCTGGTGTTCCCCGTGCGCGCCAACGAGCTGGTCAACTACGTGGGCTTCGTCACGACCCAGGAGCAGACGCGCGAGTCCTGGTCGGCGCCCGGCGACCCGGAGGAACTCAAGCGGGCGTTCGCCGGCTGGGACCCGATGGTGGAGGCGATCCTGGCGCAAGCCGAGCACACCTTCCGCTGGGGCCTCTACGACCGCGAGCCGCTTGCGACCTGGACAAAAGGCCGTCTCACGCTGCTCGGCGACGCCGCACACCCGATGCTGCCGCACGCCGGCCAGGGCGCCAACCAGGCCATCGAGGATGCCGTCGCGGTCGCAACCATTCTCGCACGCGCAAATCGAGACTCGGCGGCGCATGCGCTGCAGCTCTACGAGCAGGTGCGCCGCGAGCAGGCCGCGCGCGTGCAGAGAAGCTCGCGCTTCAACGGCGCGCTCTATGAGGCAGCCAAGGGCGACCTCGACGAGCGCGACCGCCAGCTCGCCACCCAGCGCCAGAGCCGCGCCTACATCTGGAACTTCGATGCCGAGGCGGAGGCCGCAAAGGCCGCCGCAGCACTCTGAGGAGCCAAAGGCCAGCCGATGACCTTCAAGACCAATGAGCAAGTAAGAGCTGGGGGAAACCTGCCGTGAGTTTTCGTTGTCGCAGTTCGATTTTTATGGCGGTCACGCTGACGTTCTGCGCCATCGTTGCGCCGAGCCAGGCACAGGTGACGCAGTTCGATGGCACTTGGACCGTTAGACAGTCCGGCAACGCGAACTGCCTGAAGTCATCACCCGCATGGACGATGCACATCTCAGGCGGTGCCATCTCGGCAAGAATGGACGGGGTCGTGCGGCGCGCGATGGTCAGCAGCAGTGGCACGTTTCAACTGCAGTCCATGGCTTCCGATGGAAAGGCTTTCGTTCTCAGCGGTACGCTGAAAGCGCAGTCGGGAAGCGGGCATTATCGCGTCGACGGCACAAAATGTTCTGGAACCTTCACGATGTCGCGCAACTAGCGCCGACACCTACTTCGCCCGGAAATCCTTGAACACCATGTCGGGTGAGGACGTGTTGTGCCGCGACGGCGCGACGCGGCCGGCCCACACGTCGGTGGCGGTGGCGCGTGTGAAAGCCATGATGCCGTCCTCGCGCCAGCCCTTGGCATCCTTCTCGCGTACGGCGACGCGGGCGACGTCGTTGTTGAAATCGGTGACATACATGGAGCGCATGGCGGCGAACGGGCGGCCGTCGATCGCGCGGTCGAAGGTGACGTCGAGTGCGTTGATGTTCTGGTCGGCCTTGGTCATCGCCACCGTCGCCGAGCCGCCGCGTTCGAACGCGAGCGTGAAGGTCTTGGTCTTGGGATCGAACGCAATCTCCTTCATCTTCACGATCGGCCGCTGATCCACCTCAACCGGCCCGATCAGGAACGAGGAACCGTAAGCCGTCGGCGCCAGACCCTGTGGCGCCATCGGCCGCAGGCGCCAGTAACCGTCCTGCGGATAGAGCACCAAGACTTCCTCGCCGCCCATGGGCCGGATCATCCACACCTGCAGCAGGTGGATGTTCCTGACGACGCGGTCGCCGATGCGCACGGTCGCGGTGGACGGACGCCAGAACTCAGCAAACGTCAGCCCTGAAACCCAGAAGTCGATCTGCTCATAAAGCATCGTGCGCTTGGGCGGCTGCGGTACGCCGGGCTTGGGATCGTCCTTGCCGGTGCAGCCCGTCCAGTCCGCCTCGAAGCTGTCGCGCTGGATGGTGCCGATGTAGGAGGGATGCGCGGCCTCGATGCGGAAGCGGCGCACGTCCTTGGAGGCAAGGTTGATGGTGACGTTGTCCTTTTCCGCGCACAGCACGGGCTCGCTGGCGTTGCTGACCTCGACGGCGAGGGGGGCGGAGGGTTGTGCAGAGGCGGATGTGGCTGCGAGCAGCGAAAGCAATACTCCGACCGCCGCCGCAAGCACCGCGCAGATTCCCTCCCCCCTTGTGGGGGAGGGCGAGGGAGGGGGGGATTGCAGGACGTCCGCCGTCGGGGCTCCCCCCACCCCTAACCCCTCCCCACAAGGGGGAGGGGAGCTCGGATAGCGCGCGCGGTCAGCCTTGCAGAACACAATAGACATCCCCGGAGTTGGCCTCGTGCGGGAGGGCGGCGATGTGCGCGGCCATCTCCGCTTTGGAAATCCACTTGTCGAACGTCAGCACCTGGCTTTCGCCGAGCGCGATGTCGAACCCATAATTTCCGAGCGACGCTAGCCGATCGAGACAGCGCTGCGCCACATCGCGCTGGATTGTGGTGAACTCGAAGGAAAGCTTCGGCAGCGGACGGCTCAGGCCGGTGAGAACTGTGTCCTCGAAGCCCTCCACATCCACCTTGGCGAAGGCCGGCACGCCGTGCTCCGCCACCAGCGCATCAAGGGTTGTAGACGGCACTTCAATGGTACTGTCCCAAACCTGGCCTTCCCAGCCGCCTGCGCCGTCGGCAGCGCGGATGAAATCGGAGGACGCAGTGGACACCGTCGGGTTGGCCGAATTGATCTGGAGGGTGAGCTTGCCGGGCGCTGCCCCGCACGCCGCTTCGACCAGCGCGACGCCGTCATCACCCGCATAGATGGCGCGGATCGCCCTGGCGCACAGCGGCTGCGGCTCCAGTGCTACAACCCGCGCGCCGAGCCTGCGAAAGCTGCCGATGCGATCGCCCACGTGGCTGCCGATGTCAAAGGCGAGATCTCCCGGCCGCACGAAGCACCCGTAGAGCTTGTCCATGGCCGCATCGCGCGCCGCATCGCCGTAATAGACATCGAGCGAGCGCCGCAGCGGCGCGAAGGCGGGGTCAGCACGCAGAGCAGAAACGGTCGCGGCGTTCATGGCGCCACCCTATCATCAAACATTGTCATCCCGGGGCTTGTCCCCGGGATCCATCTCTCAGCTTGCTCCGGCGTTGGTTGACGGCTGGATCCCGGCAACAAGTGCCGGGATGACAAGGTGCACATTAGACTAGCGCCCGCTTCCCATCACCGTCGCCACCTCGGGCGGCGTGTTGAAGTCCTCCGGGATGCCGCACAGGCCGGTCCATTGCAGGAAGCGGCCGAAGTGCGGGTCGGCGGTCAGCACCGCGAACGGGATCGCCAGCAGGTAGCCAGCCGTGAGGGGAAGGCTCCACCAGAACACCGCAGGCGCGATCAGCAACAGCAACCCGCACACCACGACGCCGAAGGCCGTCTGCGGCCACAGGTTGCGCGCCGCATCCTCCCAGGAGAGCTGCTGCGCATCGCGCGACTGGCCGCCCCAGACGACCGACACGCCGAACGGCAAACCGATCATGAAGATCGATGTGCGGATGGTAGAGACGGCGCCCTGCAGGAATGAGAACACCAGCTCGATCGCCGCGCCAAGCGTGAAACGTATCCAGCCGCCGTAGCGACGCACGCCACCGGGCGTCAGCATCGCATCGAGAAGGCCCGCGATCTTCGGCATCAGGTACATGACGAAGAACGTGATGTAGAGACCGATGGCCAGCGTCACTGGGAAGTTCGCCACGCTCATTCCCTGCCATGCCGCTACCGGCAGCAGCGCGATCATCAGCGTCCAGGCGGGGATGCCGAGGAACATCAGGATCGCCCACACGAGCTGGAAGCGGCTCATGGGATACAGGCCCGGAATGTTGAGCAGCCGCGTGTACTGCATGTTGCCCTGGCACCAGCGTACGTCGCGCTGTGCGAACTCGAGCATGGTCGGCGGGTTCTCCTCCCAGCTGCCGCGCTCCTCGGGCAGCACGCGCACCTCGAAGCCGGCCTTGCGCATCAGCGTCGCTTCGACCTGGTCGTGCGAGAGCACGTGGCCGCCGAGCGGCGGCTTGCCGGACAGCACCGGCATCTTGCACTGCTCATGGAACGGCTTGATGCGCACCAGCGCGTTGTGGCCCCAGAACGGACCGCAGTCGCCGACCCACCACGCCTGACCCATGGTGTAGGAGCGCATGCCGTGGCGCATGCCGAACTGGAAGATGCGCGCGAAGCCGGACGACGACGGCATGCCCACGACGAGGCTCTGCAGGATGCCGATCTTGGGATGCGCCTGCATCATGCGCACCATGCGCACGATCTCGGGGCCCGCCATCAGGCTGTCGGCGTCGAGGGGCAGCATCAGGGTGTAGTCCTTGCCCCAGCGCTCGCAGAAGTCGTGCACGTTGCCGGCCTTGTAGGCGGTGTTGTCCTCGCGGCGGCGGTAGACGATGCGGTCGCGGTCCGGGTCGGCAGCTTGCCAGGCGGCGATGGCCGCTTCCTCGGCGGCGCCGACCTCCGGATTGTTGGTGTCGCTCAGCACGAAGTAGCTGAACTTGGCGCCCTCGCCGGTGGCATCGATGCTGGACTTCACCGTCCGCAGTCGCAGGATCGCCCGGGCCGGGTCCTCATTGCGCACCGTCATGAAGATGGCGGTCTTGATGCCGATGGGGGTGGCCAAATCGCCGGCGGCGGCATAGGGCGCCACCTCTTCCATCGCATTCTTCTTGAAGTGCAGGAGCCAAAGCCCGATCAGCGCGTTCCAGAAGCCGAGCACCGTCCAGGGCGTGCCGAAGGCGAAGCAGACGAACAGGATGACGTCCACCCAGGTCCAGCCGCCCGCACCCAGGATGACGGCGGCCACCCACAGCATGGCAAAGTAGGTAACCACGTTGAGCGAAAACACCACCCGGCGCCGCCACCTCAGCTCGTCGATGGACTGGAGGCCGGTCGGTGTCGTAAGGCTCAAGGCAGGCGAAGGCACGGCCCCGGAAAGGGACGTTTCGAGACTGTCGCTCATGCAGCTAATGTCCTAGTCGTGGCGCTAGTGTGATGATCGAGAAATTCGCCAGCATGCGCTGCATAGTTCGGAGCGAATTTCTCGATCTGAATCACACTAGCAAGATGATAATTCTAGTGTCCCCTTTGATTCCGAAGTTCGCTCGGGATGCTAGCTGCGAGGTGTGGCGAACTTCGGAATCGGGACACTAGAGGTTCTATGGCTGACCGCGGGGTCAAGATGATGGCGCGCAGGTCGACCGGCAAGGTGCGGGTCGCCAGGTCGCTCTGGTATATTCGCAAGGGCGCCGCCGAGCTACGGTCGACGCGGCTGCAGCCGCCCGCGCCCGGCGAAGCGATGGTGCGCACCCTGTACAGCGGCATCAGCCGCGGAACCGAGCGACTGGTGTTCGAGGGGGCCATCGGCGAGACCGAGTTCGAGCGCATGCGCTGCCCAATGCAGGAAGGCAGCTTTCCGTTCCCCGTCAAATACGGCTATTGCGCGACGGGCGTGGTCGAGGACGGCCCGGCAGCCCTGATCGGCCGCAACGTGTTCGCCTTGCATCCGCACCAGGACTTTTTTGTCGCGCCCGTCGCGCTGCTGACGCCGCTCCCGGAGCAAGTCCCCGTGCGGCGGGCCACTTTGGCCGCGAACATGGAGACGGCCCTCAACGCGCTATGGGACAGCGGCGCGGGGCCGGGTGACAAGATCGTCGTGGTCGGCTGCGGGATCGTGGGGCTGTTGGTCGCATCCCTTGCAGCCCGCCTGCCTGGCGCGACTGTGACGGCGGTCGACACCGACACGTCCCGGCGGTCCTTGGCCGCGTCGCTGGGCGCCGCCTTCGCCACGCCGGACCGGGCGCCGTCGGATGCCGACATCGTCTTCCACACCAGCGCCACGGGGGCTGGTCTCAACACCGCCATCAAGTGCGCCGGCGTCGAAGGCACCATCGTCGAGATGAGCTGGTACGGGGCCAAGCCGGTGCAGGTCGAGCTTGGCGGCGCGTTCCATAGCCGGCGGCTCAAGCTCGTGTCGTCGCAGGTGGGCATGGTGTCGCCGGGCCGGCGCGCGCGCTGGGACTATCGCCGCCGCCTCACTGCCGCCTTGAGTCTGCTCGATCTCCCCGCGCTCGATGCCCTGGTGGCCGAGGAGATCGCCTTCGAGGATGCGCCCAAGCGCCTGCCGCAGGTTCTGGCCGCGAGCGCGCACGGTCTTGCCCCAGTCATCCGCTATCCCAACACCTGACAGCTTTGGAGACTCATATGTTCGCCGTCGAGGTCCGCGACCGGATCATGATCGCCCACAGCCTGCCCGATCCGTTCTTTGGCCCCGCGCAGCACATGCACGGTGCCACCTTCGTCGTCGACGTCGCCTTCTTTCGCGAGAAGTTGACGAAGCAGAACGTGGTGGTGGACATCGGCGCCGCGCTCGACGTGCTCAACAAGACGCTGAAGCCGCTCGCCTACAAGAACCTCGACGAGCTGCCGCAGTTCAAAGGCAAGCTGACGACGACGGAGTTCCTCTGCCAGCATGTGTTCGACGCCATGGTCAAGGCCGCTAAGGACGGCGCGCTCGGCGAGGACGGCAAGGGTCTCGCCAAGATCCGCGTGACGCTGCACGAAACCGACCTGGCGCGCGCCTGGTGCGAGGGGCCGGTGTGATCTTGGGCGCGGCACGTACCCTCCCCCGTGTCATCCCGGGCCTTGTGCCCGGAATCCAGCAATCAACAGTCTCCGGAGCAAGCTGCAAGATGGATCCCGGTGACAAGCACCGGGATGACACTCCGTGACACCCGCTGTCTTCGCCATCCCCGGCGACATCAATCTGGCGACGGGCGGATACACCTACGACCGGCGCGTGCTGGCGCTGCTGCCGGCGCATGGCGTCGACGTTCGTCACCTGCCGTTGCCGAGGGGCTTTCCATCGCCGAGCGCTGCCGATCTGGCGGAGACCACGCGAGCGTTGGCCACCGTCGACCCCGCAACGCCCGTGATGATCGACGGATTGGCCTACGGCGCCCTGCCGGTCGCAAACATCGCGCCCGTCCCAAATCCCATCGTTGCGCTGGTGCATCATCCGCTCTGTCTGGAAGCCGGCCTGTCGGAGTTGCGGCAACGCGAGCTGCGCACGCTCGAGACGGCGGCGCTGGCACGCGCCAAGCACGTCGTCGTCACCAGTCCGACGACAGCCGCGACGCTGACCGCCGATTTTGCCGTCGCGGCGCGGGACATCACCGTCGCCCTGCCGGGCACGGACCCCGCTGAACGCGCCCGCGGCACGGGACGGCCTCTGCTTCTACTCGCGGTTGGCTCGATCGTGCCGCGCAAGGCCTACGATGTGCTGGTGCGAGCACTGGCGTCCGTGACAATCCGAGACTGGCAAATTGCCATTGTCGGCCCCACGGATCGCAGCCAACCGGCACTCGCGGCGCTGCAGGCGGCCATCGAGGAGACCGGACTTGGGCCGCACATCGCGCTGCCGGGCGCGGTTGGCCAGGAACAGCTCGACAGGTTCTATGACGCGGCCGACCTGTTCGTGATGCCCTCGCTGTACGAGGGCTACGGCATGGTTCTGGCCGAGGCCATGGCGCGCGGGCTGCCGATCGTCTGCACGACCGGAGGCGCGGCTGCAGAGACGGTTCCCGCAGACGCCGGCCTCAAAGTGCCGCCGGGCGACGAAAAAGCCTTGTCGGACGCCATCCTTCGCGTTCTGAATGACGCCGGCCTGCGGCGGCGCATGGGCGAGGCGTCCTGGGCCGCCGGCCAAAAATTGCCGCGCTGGGACGATACGGCGCGCATCATTGCCGGGGTCATCAAGGAGCTCACGCCGTGAGCGGTTTCGACGCAAGTTGGCTGGACCTGCGCGAGCCCGCGGACCACCGCTCGCGCAACGAGGAACTTGCGCGCCTTCTCACGCGCCATCTGGGCGGGCGTTCGACGGTTGACGTCCTCGACCTTGGCTGCGGCACTGGCTCCAACCTGCGCGCAACCGCGCCGCTTCTCGGCCCCGAACAGAACTGGACACTGATCGACTACGACGCCCGCCTGCTCGACGCTGCGGTGACGCGGCTGGCGCAGTGGGCCGGTGATTGGGAACGCAGCAAGGACAAGCTCATCCTGAAAAGGAAGGGCAAGACGATCTCCGTGCGTTTCCGCCGCGCCGATCTCGTCAACGATTTTGAATCCATTTTCGCGACCCCGGCCGATCTGGTCACGGGATCGGCACTGTTCGACTTGGCCTCTGGCGACTTCATCGCCGAGACGGCGGCCGAAGTGGTGCGCCGGCGCGCCGCCTTCTACACCGTGCTCACCTACAACGGCGTCCAGCGCTGGACCCCCAAGCATCCGGCAGACATCGAGATGGCCGCCGCCTTTCGCGCCCATCAGGTGACCGACAAGGGCTTCGGTCCGGCCGCCGGCCCCATGGCGCCGCAGCTGCTCGCCACCGCCTTCGATGCCGCCGGCTATCAGTTGAGCGAGGCCGACAGCACCTGGCGCCTGGAGGAGGCGGATGACGCACTGATCCAGGCGCTCATTCCCGGCTTCGTCGATGCAGTGCGCGAGACCGAGAAGGTGCCGGAACCCACGATCGCGGACTGGCTCAAGCCCGCCCGCACCGGCGCCCTGGTCGGGCATACCGACACGCTCGCCCTGCCGGCTTGATCGACCGCATCGCGACGGGCGCACGACCATTCACCCGTTCCTGGGAACCGGAGCAACGGGTTGGGGACACCCATGGTGAACCGCAGGGAAATGCTGGGCTCGATTGCAGCCGCGGGCGCCGCCGCCCTTTACCCACGGTCCGCGCAAGCCATGGCCGCCGGCGAACCCAGCCGGACGGCGCTTGGCGCTGCCTTGCACCGCGCCGCCCACCAGCTTCTCGATCAACCCTTGGTTTTTCCCGATGCATTGGCGCTAAAGGTGCTCGGCCACGATCGCAGGGCGCTGCTGCGTAGCTACCTCGCACGACAGAAGAAGTCAGGATCGCACGCCATGCGCGCGTTCATCGTGATGCGCAGCCGCTACGCGGAGGACCAGCTCGCAAGCAGCGTGGCGCGCGGCACGCGCCAGTACATCGTGCTCGGTGCCGGCCTCGACACCTTCGCCTATCGCAACCCCTTCGACGAACGCGTGCGCGTATTCGAGGTCGATCATCCGGCGACCCAGGACTGGAAGCGCAAGCGGCTGGACGAGCAAGGCATCGGCCTGCCCTCTTCCCTCATGTTCGTCCCCGTTGACTTCGAGACCGATAACCTCGGCGCATGCCTCGACCGCGCGGGGTTCGACCGGACCGCCCCCGTATGCATCTCGTGGCTCGGCGTCACGATCTATCTCACGCGCGAGGCCGTATTCGAGACGCTCCGCTTCGTAGCCCAGTCGTGCGCACCGGGCAGCGCGATCACGTTCGACTTTGCCGTTCCCGACGCGGAGCTGACCGACAGGGAGCGTTCGCTCAGGAACGCCGGCGCCGCACGCGTCGCCGAGGCAGGCGAGCCGTGGATCAGCTATTTCCACCCCGAGGAACTCACCGCCGACCTGCGGCGCATGGGATTTGCCCATGCTACCGGCCTGGAGTCGGAGGCCGTCAACGCGCGCTATTTCTCCGGGCGGGTCGACGGCTTCCGCGTCACCGGCTCAGGCCGCATCATGACGGCCGGCACGTGAGTACGGCCGTGCCTCAGCGATCAGGCGACGTCACGCCGTCCGGCCCCCGGCAGCATGCGCGCCAGCACACCGTCCTTGCGGATCAGATAGTGGAACAGCGCCCCCGCCACATGCACGCCCACCAGCAGCACGAGCGCGACGGCACCCAGGAAGTGATAGTAGAAGACCTTGGCAGCCGCATCCTGGTTGGGCGCCACCAGACCGGGCAGGTCGACCACACCGAACAGGCCGAGCGAGGGATAGAGCGCAACGCCGAGGTAGCCCAGGATCGGCACGACGAGCAGCAGCAGGTAGAGCAGCCAGTGGGTCGCGTGCGAAGCGCCCTTTTGCAGGGACGTGATGGTCGGCTCGTCGCGCGGCGCACCGTGCGCGATGCGATAGATCAGGCGGGCAATCACCAGGAACAGGATGATGAGACCAATCGTCTTGTGCGAGCTGTAGAGGAAGTTGGTGGTGGCATCGAAGATGCCCTGCACGTTGCCTCGGTACGCCATGTAGATGCCCAGCGGCACCTGCAGGACGACGAACGCCACCGTCCACCAATGGAAGCCACGCGCAGTGCCGGAATAGGTTTCTTCCTGTCCAGGCGGGATGTCGGCCATTCCTGTGCTCCCTTGGCTGCGGTCGGCGTGCGTTTGCCCAAGTCGAGCGTTATACACGGGTTGAGGCGGGCGTGCGGCATGTCCCTTGCGCCCGAGCAAAGCGAGCCGGCCTGCGCATGACGGTCAAGACACCTGACGGCAACGCCGCGCGCGCATCGCCAGTCCACGCATATCCTCTTGGATCGGCAGATTCTTTTTCGGCGGGCACGCAGCTCTGGCTCGGCATGGCGTTGCTTGCACTGGCTACGCTTGTGATCCGCTGGCCCTGGCTCGGCGGCGAGGTCACATTTCCGTGGGACGCGAAGGCACACTTCCAGCCGCAGATCCAATTCCTGGCGCAAAGCCTGCGCGACGGGCAGTCGCCGTTCTGGGCGCCCTACGTGTTCAGCGGCCATCCGCAGATCGCCGATCCGCAGTCGGCGATCTTCACGCCGTACCTGCTGCTTGCGCTGCTCACCGGCGCGCCCGGCTCCTGGGTCATCGACGTCGCGACGATTGCGATCGTGTTCCTGGGCGGCGCGGCGCTGATGCTCTGGTTCCGCGACCAGGGTTGGCACTGGGCGGGCGGACTGATGGCGGCGCTGGTGTTCTGCTACGGCGCGTCGATGGCCTGGCGCATCCAGCATCTCGGTCAGGTGCTGAGCCTCGCCTACCTGCCGGTGGCGATGCTGTGCCTGGAGCGCGCAATCGCGCGGCGGTCCATCGTTTACGGCGTTGCCGCCGGCGTGGTCGCCGCGATGATCGTGATCGGTCGCGACCAGGTAGCCCTGCTCACCGTCTACCTTCTGTCGGCGCTCGTGCTCTGGCGGCTGTGCACGGCGCCATCGCCCGCCGTCGCCATACGGTCGAGCGTCCTCCCGCTCGCGGTGGCCGGCGGCGTCGCCGTCGCCCTGGCCACAATCCCGATCCTGCTCACCACGCTGCTGGCAGCCGAGTCCAACCGCCCCTCGTTCGACTTCGTGAGCGCGGGACGCGGCTCGCTGCACCCGGGATTGCTGCTCACGCTGATCGCGCCCGATCTCTACGGCGGCGCGGGCACCATGGAAGACTATTGGGGACCGCCGAGCTTTGCTTGGCCCGATACCGGCATCTTTCTCGCCCAGAACATGGGGCAGCTCTATTTCGGCGCCATTCCGCTCATCCTGCTGCTGATGGCGGCCGCGCGCGGGCGGTTGTGGGCGCCGGAAATCCGGTTCTTCTCCCTCGCGTCCGCCGTTGTCGTCCTGTACGCGCTCGGCTGGTACACGCCGGTATTCCGCGTGATGTTCGAAGTGCTGCCCGGTGTCAGCCTCTATCGCCGGCCGGCAGACGCGACATTCGTCATCGGTGCGTTGGCCGCCATCCTCGCCGGCTACAGCACGCATCGCTTGTTCAAGGAGCCAGACGCGCCGCTGACCAAGCCGCTCGTCTATCTCGTTCTTGGAGTCATCGCCGCCGGCTTCGAGATCGCGCTGCTGCTCGGGTATTGGCTTGACCGCCTGCCGCGACTGCCGGTGCCGCTCGGGACGGCGGCCATCACGTTCCTGGCAGGGGCCGGCGTGCTTGCGCTCGCGCGCCGGCGCATCGCCTACCAGCCGCTCGTTGCCGTCGCCGCGATGGCGGCCTTCACCGCCGCCGACCTCGCCTACAACAACGGGCCGGGCAGTGCCACCGCGCAGCCGCGCGCGATGTACGAGGTGCTGGAGCCGGCCAGCACCAATCCGACCATCGCCCTCCTGAAGCGCAGCGTCGTCGCCAACGACACGCGCCGCGACCGCATCGAGCTGGCCGGGCTCGGCTTTCATTGGCCGAACGCGAGCCTCACGCACCGGCTGGAGAACACGCTGGGATACAACCCGGTGCGGCTGGCCCTCTACAGCGCCGCCACCGGTGCAGACGATCACGTCGGCCTGCCCGACCAACGCAAGTTCTCAGCCTTGTTTCCCTCCTACCGCTCCAAGCTTGCCGATCTCCTCGGCCTGCGCTTCATCGCCACCGGCGTGCCGATCGAGGAGATCGATAAGAGCCTGAAGCCGGGCGACATGAAGCTCATCGCCCGCACGGCCGACGGATATGTTTACGAGAACCCGCGCGCTATGGACCGCGTGGTGTTCGCAACGCAGGACCAGAACGCGGACTTCGCCCGCATCCTGAAGGATGGCACCTGGCCCGATGCCGACCTGCGCACCACCGTGCTGCTGGAAGGCGCGGCCACGACCTCGGCCCTGCGCCCGCCCGGCACCGCGCGCATCATGCGCCATCGCAACACCGAGGTGCTGATCGAGGCAGACAGCCCCTCTGGCGGCTGGGTCGTGCTCAACGACCTCTGGCACCCCTGGTGGTTCGCCGAGCTCGACGGCCGGCCGGCGCAGGTGCTGCGCGCCAACGTGCTGTTCCGCGCCGTCGCCGTGCCACCGGGCAAGCACCGCGTCCGCTTCGCATTCCGCCCCGTTGCGGGCGCCTGGCGAGAACTGACGGGACCGTCGGCGAAGCCCCGCCAGGCCGCCCTCCCGGTTCACTCCGCCGGCGCCGCGCCCATAACATTGGCCCGGTTACGCGGCTCCGATACGGTGGCGCCGTTCGCTATGCCGACCGCCTTCAACCGCCCCCAGAGTCTCCATGAGCGCTGATCACATCCATGCCCCCGACGCCCCCGGCTTCAAGCTGGACCCGCGCGTCGTCGGCGCCTTCGCCCGCTTCGCCGGCGGCTTCTGGCGCGGCGCGACCTCAAGCAGCGCCTGGGCGCTGACCCTGGGCCTTGCCGCCTGCCTGCTGCTGTCGACCGGCGCCACCGTCGCCATGAACCACTGGAACCGCTGGTTCTTCGACAGCCTGGAAGCTCGCAACGTCGAGGAGGTCACCAACTCGGTGTTCGTCTTCTTCCTGATCGTCGCCGCCATGGCCGCGATCGGCGTCGGCATCGTGCTGACCCGAGAGACGCTACAGGTGCGCTGGCGCGCGTGGCTGGTCGAGCATCTGGTCGCGCGCTGGCTCGGCAACCAGCGCTTCTATCACCTCAATGTCTCCGGCAAGGAGCCGCCGAACCCGGAGTACCGCATTTCCGACGACACGCGCTGGGCCACCGAGCCGCTGGTCGATCTCGGTATCGGCCTCGTGCTGGCGGTTGCCGGCGCGGCGGCCTTCATCAGCATCCTGTGGACGGTGGGCGGCTCCATCACCTTCGATCCCGGCTTCGGCGCCATCACCATTCCCGCCTACATGGTGTGGGTGGCGTTGGCCTACGGCATCATCGCGTCGGGGCTCATGCTGTGGGTGGGTGCGCCGCTGGTCGGCTACGTCGGTCGCAAGAACGAGGCGGAGGGCTACTTCCGCTTCGGCATGATGCGCATCCGCGACAACGCCGAGAGCGTCGCCCTGATGCAGGGTGCGCGCTACGAGCAGGCCGTCCTCGGCCGGCTCTACGACACGGTCGTCGCGCGCTGGATGGCGATCGTCTGGCAACATGGCCACCTCACCTGGATCACCAACTCCTCCGGGCCGATGATCCCGGTGGTGCCGTTGCTGTTCGCGGCGCCGAAATATCTGTCGGGCGAGCTCAGCCTCGGGCAGGTGACGCAGCTCGCCGCCGCCTTCATTCAGGTGCAGATCGCCATCTCCTGGGTGGTCGACAACTACAACCGCGTGGCCGAGTGGTACGCCTCGGCGCGCCGCGTCATCGATATCGTGACGGCCAGCGACGCCATCGATGGCGACATCGCCGCCCAGACCGGCCTCAAGCCGGCGCATGGCCCGGCAATCGCGCTGGAGGACGTCGCGGTGGCGGACGGCAGCGGGCGTCCGCTCATGTCCTGCGCCAAGCTCGCGGTAGGCCCCGGCGAGTCCGTCCACATCAGCGGCGAATCGAGCACGGGCAAGTCGGTGCTGGTGCGGGTGCTGGCCGGCCTGTGGCCGCGCTCGCGCGGCACGCTGACACTACCCTCAGACGCACGTGTGATGATTGCCCCCCAGAAATCCTACCTGCCGCTCGGCTCGCTGAAGGGTGCGCTGCTCTACCCGGAGCCCAACCTGGAGGCCAGCGACACGGAGTTGATCGCAGCCCTGGAGCGCGTCGGGCTTGGCCAGCTCAAGGGTCGGCTTTCGGAGGTGGCGCGCTGGGACCAGGTGTTGTCGAACGGTGAGCGCCAGCGGCTCGCCGTCGCCCGTTTGCTGATTCATAGGCCCGACATCGTCGTGCTCGACGATGCGCTGTCGGCCTTGGACGAAACAGCTCAGGCTACGCTGCTCGGCCGCCTGAAGGCCGACTTGCCGAAGGCCACCATGATCAGCCTCGGGCAACGACCGAGTTCTGCGACCAACCACGATCGGCACTATGTATTGGAGCGCGACGGCGAGACCGCTTGCCTGGTGCCGTCAGGCCCGGCCTTGGCACGCGCGACATGATATCGGATAAGACCGGAAGCACCCTGGGGCTCACACGATGAACAAGCTGAACTACTGGAACCAGACCTGGAGCCTCGACGAGGCCCAGTGCCCCTGCGACCTCCACCTGGTGCAGTACCTGGAGGAGAAGGGCGTCAAGGACGCCTCGATCTTCCACTTCGGCACCGGCAACCACCACATCGTCGGGCTGGAAGCGGCCAAGGCCAACAACGCCGTGCTCGGCATCACGGCCTCGCCACAGGAGTACGACGACTACGTCGAGCTTCTGATCAAGAACCCGCGCCTCGGCCACACCTACAAGGCCTACTTCGGCGACATCTACCAGCTCGATCCGCGGCTGCTGCCGGCCTTCGACTATGCCGCCCTGTTCCACGTGGGCGAGTTCCGCACGCCCGACAACGACAGCTATGGCGCGCTGACCGACCTGGAAATGACCCTCATCATGGCCGACAAGCTGAGACCCGGCGGCGAGGTCATGTTCTACACGGGCTCGTTTGCCTACGACAAAGCGGAAGGCGTGGCGCAGGAGCTCATGAAACTCCGCCCGTTCGCGCCGGCGCCGGACTACAAGTCCCTCAAGATCTTCAAGAAGCAGGCCTGACCGGCAGCCCCCATGTCCATCTGGGACGTCTACAAGCGCGCGCTGTCGATGCTGGTCGTCGAGCGCACGCAGACCTTCTGGGTCATCATCTCGGGCATCGCGCTCGGCATCGTGCCCATCGCCGAGGGCGTGCTGCTCGGCCATGTGGTGAACGCCCTCGCATTGGGGCAAGGCGCTTTCCCCATCATCGGCCTGTGGGCCATGTTCGGCCTGGTCGGCATCATGGCCGGCGTGGTCGTGGCGGTGATGGCCGACCGGCTCGCGCATCGGCGCCGCCTCGCCGCGCTCGGCCAGGCCTTCGAGCGCGCCATCATCCTGCCCATCAGCTATCACGCTGAGAAGGGCTCCGGCGCCGTCGTGCGCACGATCCTCGCCGGCACCGATGCGCTGTTCTGGAACTGGCTGTCGTTTCTGCGCGAGCAGTTCGTGGCGCTTGTCGGCATCCTGGTGCTGGTGCCGACCGCCATCTACATGAACCCTCGGCTGGCCGGCATCCTGGCCTTGCTCGCCATCATCTACGTGCTCGCCAACGTGCTGGTGGCCCAGAAGACCAGCACCGGCCAGGCCGCCGTCGAGCAGTATCACAACAATGTCTACGGCCGCGTCGGCGACGTGCTGGGCAACGTCACCGTGGTGCAGAGCTACGCGCGCTTCAATTCCGAAGTGCAGGCGATGCGGTCCATCATGGCCGAGCTGCTCACGGCCCAATATCCGGTGCTGACCTGGTGGGGGCTGCTGACGGTGCTCACGCGCACGGCGGCGACCATTGCCTTCGTCGCGATCTACGCGGTGGGGGCGCTGCTGGTGGAACGCGGGCAGACGAGCGTCGGCGAGATCGTCACGTTCGTGACGTTTGCCACCCTGATGATCGGCAAGCTCGACCTGCTGTCGGGCTTCGCCGTGCGCATCTTCCAGTACGCACCAACGCTCAGGAGCTTCTTCGACCTGCTCGACGCCACCGACGGCGTGCGCGAGAAGCCAGATGCCCGCCCGCTGCAGAACGTGAAGGGCAACGTTGCCTACGAGGATGTCACCTTCCGTTTCAAGAACAGCGACCAGGGCGTGTTCAACATCAGCTTCGAGGCCCCAGCCGGGAAGACAGTCGCGCTCGTCGGGCCTACCGGTGCCGGCAAGACGACGACGCTGGCCCTGCTGCAGCGCCTGCGCGCGCCCGAGAGCGGCCGCATCGTCGTCGACGGCAACGACATCGCAGATGTCACGCTCGACTCGCTCAGGCACAGCATCGCCGTCGTGTTCCAGGATGCCGGACTGTTCAACCGCTCGATCGCGGAGAACATCCGCGTCGGCCGGCCGGATGCCACCGATGCCGAGGTGGAGGAGGCCGCCCGCCTCGCCGAGGCGCACGACTTCATCGCCAGGAAGCCCGGCAGCTACGCGTTCGTCATCGGCGAGCGTGGCGCCTCGCTATCTGGTGGCGAGCGCCAGCGCATCGCGATCGCGCGTGCCATCCTCAAGAACGCACCGATCCTGATCCTCGACGAAGCCACCAGCGCCCTGGACGTCGAGACCGAGGCCCGCATCAAGCGTGCACTCGACCGGCTGCGCGAGGGCCGCACGACGCTCATCATCGCGCACCGGCTGTCCACCGTTGCCAACGCGGACACGATTCTCGTTCTCGACGGCGGCCACGTGGTGGAGCGGGGCACCTTCAGGGAACTCGTGGCGATGAACGGATTGTTCTCGCACCTCGTCCAGGAGGGCGGCTTCACCGTGCCCGGCGAGGAAGCCCAGGAAGTCGAGGCGACCAGCTAGTTTCGCCAAGATGCGCTAGCCGCGGCCCATGAGCAGCCGCTGCATGCTGCCGAGCAGGCCCATGTTGGTGCCGATGCCCTGGTTGCCGCCCAGAATGACGGTCGTCGCCGACAGCGTGTTGAAGCCGCCGCCGTTGTTCAGGTCATACAGGGCGGCAAAGCGGGTAAGAAACTTGTCGAGCTTGGCGGGGTCCTTGAGGTCCGCGATGTTGAGGCGTTTGGAGATGTTGGCCGCCTGCACGTCGATATCGGCCTGGGACATCTGGGCCGGCAGGTTGAGCGCGGTGCGCACCACCTCGATCAGTGCCTTGTCGGCCAGGATCGAGAACGGAGACACCAGGTTGGCGGCCTTGCGCTGGAAGTAGAGGGCGAGGCGAACGCCCTCGTTCTGCGCGCCGGAGTCCGCTTCCAGGGTCTGGCGGACATGGCTATCGACGGTCTGCATCAGATCGGACCGTGTCTGCAGGGCCTGATCGGGGACGCGGGCCAGCGTGCCATCGCTGTTGAAGTTGAAGGCGGCGGCCATCGTGCGCATGCGCTGGTCGCCGCGCTTGCTGACGAAGCTGTCCTTATCGAGCGGGTCGCTGGTGAAGATGTTGCGCAGGTCGCCGGTGCTGAGGCGCTCGCCCTCCAGGTCATAGGCCTTCAGCAAATACGTCATGAGGCGCTTGTCGGCGAGCATTGCGTCCAGCGAGCTCACGCGAACGATGGCATCGTTGTAATAGTTGTTTTCCTGCGTGGCCGCCTTCCTGGCGGACTCGGTGTCCTCGATGCGCGTGTTGTAGAGGTTGATGGTTTCCAACCTGGACTTGTCGACCTGCGCGCGCCGCGGCGTAAGGACCGATCCGTCCGCAGCGAAATTGAAGGCGGCCGCCAGCTCGCCGTAGCGCTCATCGAGCTGGCGGTTGGCGAAGCTCGACGGGTTGGAGGCGTCGCTGGTCAGAACCTGGCGGATAAAGGCCTTGGATTCGGTGTTCGGATCGAGCCCGAAGGCCTTGAGCACATAGGTGTAGAGCGAATTGTTGTCGATCAGCGCGTCGACCGACGTCATCAGGTTGATGCGGCTGCGGAACAGATCTGTCGCAATCTCGTCCGAGCCGGCCGCGACATCGTCGTACGTTTGCAAGTACTGCTCGAGCGTCGCGTCGACCATCTCGGCAGACTGTGCCCCGTCAGGGCCCGCCGCGCCATTCGCCTGGAAGCCGAAGGCGGCAGCCATGGTCCGGTAGCGGGTATCCGTCAGGGTGTTGGCGAAGCTGTCGGGATCGTTGAGATCGCTGACGAGCACCTGGCGGATGACGATGGTCGACTGCTCGCTGGCGACGAAGCCGAAGGCCGTCAGCGCCGTCGAGAGCAGCCGGTCGTTGGCGATGAGGTCATCGACCGAGGCGATGCCGGCTATCTGATCGCGGTAGTACTGCGCTTCGAAGGCCGCGGCAGCCGGGCTCGCGCCGGCGCCGGTCGCCTGATAGTAGAGATAGGTGGTTTCGTTCATCGCCACGGCGGACTGCGCGCTGCCCGCCGCCACGCTGCCGTCGGCCTCGAAATTGAAGGCGGCCGCGAGGGCCACGTACCGGATATCGCCCAGCTTGTTGGCAGCGCTGTCCGGATCGCCGAGATCGCTGGTCAAGACATTGCGGATGGTCGTTTCGGAGGCGATCGTGGGGTCGAGACCGAACGCCGTCAGTGCGTAGGCAAACAGCCGCTCGTTGCTCACCAGCTGGTCGACGGAGGTCATCGTCGCGAGCTGCGTCTGGTAGTACTGGACCTCGGCTGCGGCGGCGGCACCCTGCCGAACCCTGTGCTCAGTGTAGAGGCCGACCGTGTCGTCGATCTGGGCGTCGCTTTGCACAAAGGGCGTCGCCTGCTTGACGGTTCCGTCGGTCGAAAAGCCGAACGCCCTGGCGAAGGCCAGGTAGCGGGTGTCGATCAGCTTGCGGGCGAAGCTGTCGGCCTTGCTGAGGTCGCTCTCCAGAACCTTCTTCATGAAGGCCTTGGCGTAGGTCATGTCCTCCAGGCCGTGCGCCTTCATGGCGTAGCCGAACAGCCTGCGATCATTGAGGAATTCGTCGACCGTGCGCACCTTGCCGATGTTGGCTTCGTAGTACGCCTTGTCGCGCTGCACGTCGGGCTTGGCCGCCGTGCGCGCCAGGCTCTTCGGCAGATCCTGCGTCACGTTGCGAAAAGCGAGGTAGGTCGAGAGCATTGACCCGTTGGCTTCCCTGCGCCGGCGCAAAGCACCACGGCCGGCGAATCGGGCACCGGCCTCCCGGCACCAGCATCGCCTTTCCGGCTTGCGCAAGCCTTAACGATTCAGGAGCGGCGGGCTCAAAACAGCGAGTACCCACCGTCGATGACGAAGGTGTCGCCTGTGTGATAGGCGGAGGCCGAACTCATCAAATAGACGGCGATGCCGCCGAAGTCCTCGCCGCTCCCCCAACGCCGCATCGGAATGCGTGGCATGACATTGCCGGCGAATTTCTCGTTGCCGATGGCGTTGGCCGTCATGTCGGTCTCGATCCAACCCGGCAGGATGGCGTTCGCCCGGATGCCGGAGCGGGCAAACTCGACCGACAGGGCGCGAATCATGGAGATCAACCCGCCCTTGGTTGCCGCATAGTGCTCATTGCGTGCCGTGCCCTCGATCGCGGCAAGGGACGCGGTGCCGACCAGCGCACCGCCGCCGCCACGCTCGACCATGTGCCGCGCGGCCGCGCGGAACGTGAAGAAGGCGCCGTCAAGATTGACCTTCAGCACCCGGCTCCACTCGTCGGTCGTCATCTGCGTGAAGGAGGCGGTCTTGCCGAGGCCCGCCACGCCCGCGTTGGCGAAGCAGCCGTCGATGCGGCCGAACTTGCCGAGCGTCTCAGCGAAGGCTGCGTCCACCGCCCTTTCATCCGTCACGTCGCACTGCAGGGCGAGAACCTTGCGGCCCGTTGTTTCCAGGTCGGCCTGCGCCGCCTTGTTCTTGGATGCGTTGGTGCCCCAGATCGCGATATCGGCGCCGGCATCGGCCATCGCCCGCGCCATGCCGAGCCCGATGCCACCGTTGCCACCCGTGACGAGTGCAACTTTCCCCGAGAGATCGAACGGCTTGAACATGGACCCTGCCTCCTGCCGAGGGTCCGACTGTGCGTCGCCGACCTGCTCCCCGGCAACAGAAAAGGCGGCGGCCGATCCGGCCACCGCCTTTCAAAACTTCGACCTGAGCCGACGGCGCTAGAGCTTGTGCGCCATCCGCTCCTTCTTGGTCTTGAGATACCGCGTGTTGTAGGAGGAGGGCTTTACGATCAGCGGAAGCTGCTCGATGACGTCGACGCCTTCCTGCTGCAGCGCCTCGACCTTGGCTGGGTTGTTGGTCAGGAGCTTGATCTCGGGGTAGCCGAGATCGAACAGGATATGGGCTGCCAGGTCGTAATCGCGCGCCTCGATCGGGGCGCCGATCGCCACGTTGGCATCGACCGTGTCATATCCCTGGTCCTGCAGGGCGTACGCTCTGATCTTGTTCACGAGACCGATGCCGCGGCCTTCCTGATAAGGGAGGTAGATGAGGACGCCCACAGGGCTCGACAGAACGCGATCCATCGACGCCTGCAGCTGGGGATAGCAGTCGCAGCGCAGCGAGTGGAAGATGTCGCCGGTCACGCAGCCGCTGTGCACGCGAACAACCGGTACCTCGTTGTGCGCGACACCGTCTTGACGATGCACGAGCACCATAGCCTGGATGGACGGGTCGGCGCCCTGGTAGGCCCTCGCCTCCACCTTGAGCTCCTTGTCCCGAAATTCGATCGGCAGGATGGTCTGAGCCGACCAGTCCAGTTCCAAATCGACAGACTTCACCGCATTCGATTTCATCGAACTCTCCAAAGGCGTGCCGGCGCGCATATGTGGCAACGATTTGGTCCTTGTAAAGGCAGCGCCCCAGCGACGGTCCGTCACAAGGTGTTACCGGAGATTAGCGTCCCTGCTCCCTTCGATAACCGCCGCCGACACCCGGCCATCATAGCAGGCCGTGTACCGGATTATCGCTACCAAATACTCGCCCGGCACGGGCTGAGCGTTAACGCCCCAACACAAACGCCATGGCCTGCCGACTGGTTCCACCGGCATTTGCCTGGCGGACGCTGCTGTCTCGGCGTCCAGTGCCTTCGCCAATTTCATCAGCAACTTAGGTGAGCATCCTCGCAGATTTTCTTGGATCTCCCGCACTGCAAAGGGCGCCCGGCGCGGCAATCCGCCTCCACCACCCTGCCTTCCCGCCGTCGATCGGATCGGCGGCACGACCGGCGCGGGTGGAACGCGCGGCTGCCCGCTGGGAGGGCGGTTGCCCGGATACCGCTGCCGGCGTCGCCGCGGGCATTCTGCCGCGCAAACCAATCTCCAGTGATCTTCATTGCGGGTTCATCGTTGTTATGGTCGTGTATGACGGTCGGGTGACAGGTGAGCTACGGCCATATGACAGACCAATCCGTTGGATTGCCGGCCGTGCCGGCAAAGCGGATGCGCAGGCTGGCCCGGTACCTCGCACCGCGACGGGCTCTACGGCCGGCTTCCGCCTGGCTTGTGATCGGCCTGCTCTCAGCCTTGCTCGCCCGCCACTTCTGGAATGACGAAGGGGAACTGCCCAACATCCTCTTCACGTTGGGTGTCACCGGCACGCTGGTGTCGCTCGTGGTGCTCCTTACCCGGCGCGTGATGTTTGCAACCGTGCTGGTGAGCGCGCTGGTGGTGCTGATCGTCGCCGCGGCCACCGCGAAGCGCGCCATCATGAACATGGTCGTCCACGCCTACGACCTGTTCTTCTATTTCAGCTCATGGTCGACCGTGAGCTACCTGTGGGCCGACCAGCGCCGCTACCTGCTCGCGGGGTTGGCTGCCGCCTTTGCGGCCTTGATCATCGTCTGGCTCGCCTGGCACTTCGACAGCACGCGCGCGCGGCGCGCCTGGGCCGCCGCCGCCCTCGCCGCCTTCGGCCTGCTGACCTGGTACGGCGCCGAGACCAAGGGCGAGCGGCGTCACATGCAGTTTTACTATTCCAACCTCTACCTGTCCTCGTTCTACGCCTCGTGGGGCGAGACGCTGGAGGCGCTGTGGCGCGGCGCCCTGCTCGAAGCGGCGCCCGAGGGCTTCGCCGCCAAGCCCTTCACCATCCCCACCAACTGCCAGACGGCGACCAAGCCGCCGCACATCATTCTCATTCACCAAGAGTCGGTCGTTCAGCCGTCGCTGTTCCCGCAGCTGCGCTACGACCACTCCATCGATCCGTTCTTCCGGTCGGCGGACGGCTCGCTGCACCCGATGCGGGTCGAAACCTACGGTGGTGCGTCCTGGCTGACGGAATTTTCGCTGCTGGCGGGCGTATCGACGCACTCGTTCGGCGGCATGCGCCAGTTCGTGCAGACATTCACGCAGAACAAGCTCAAGGACACGCTGCCGCAGGCTCTCGCGCGCTGCGGATACCGCAACGTCGTGTTCTATCCGATGCTCAAGAACTTCGTGTCCAACGACCGCTTCTACACGTCGATCGGGCTGCGCGAGATCTTCGACCTGCAAGCTCAAGGCGCCAAGTCCGCGCACGAGCGCGATCGCTTCTACTACGGCAATGCCATGGCGGAGATGGCGAAGCACTTCGCCCAGAGCGACAGGCCGATCTTCACCTACATCCAGACCATGTCGGCACACTGGCCGTACGACTACACGTACGAGCCGGAGTTGAACGTAGCTGGAGGCGGTCCCGGCGTCGATCCCGAGATGCATGAGTACCTGCGGCGCGTCTCGATCGCGAAGATGGACTATGACTACTTGCTGAGCGAACTGCAGAGCCGCTTCCCCAAGGAGCGCTTCCTGATCCTGCACTACGGCGATCATCACCCGATGGCGACGCGTACGTTGCTCGGTTACTTCCAGGACACTCAAGCCGAAGACGTCATCCTCGATGACCAGTCGATCGGGTTCATTACCTACTATGCCGTACAGGGCATCAACTACCGCGTCCCGCCTTTGCCGCAGTACACCACGCTCGATGTGCCCTACATCGGCACCTTGATGCTGGACCTCGCCGGCCTGCCGCTGTCGGACTCCCACCGCGAGCGCAAACGGCTGATGGAGCTCTGCAAGGGCCGCTATCACAGCTGCGCCCAGCGCGCGCAGATCCTGCAATTCCACAGGCGCCTGATCGACTCCGGCGTCATGGCTGCCCGCTGACGCTGGGCGGACGGCCGGTTTCGTCCTACATACGCAGCGGTGAAATCAGCGGGCGGCGAGCCCTGGGAGCTATTCGGGTTGTCCATGCCATTGCCAGAGACGACGGCTCCGGCACCTCAGCAGGAGAGGGGGCGCGGCCGCCGGCTGTTGTCCGTCGTGGTCCCGGGTCTCAATGAGGAGCGGGCGCTGCCGGCGTTGATGTCGCATTTGACGCCGGTGCTCGACCGCCTCGGCCTCGACTGGGAGGTGATCTTCGTCGACGACGGCTCGACCGACGGCACCCTCGGGCTGCTCAAGCAGCTCAACAGCCAGGACGCGCGCATCAAGGCGATCTCCCTCAGCCGCAACTTCGGCAAGGAGGTCGCGGCCGCGGCCGGCCTGAGGTACGTGCGCGGCGATGCCGCCGTCCTCATGGATGCCGACCTGCAGCACCCGCCCGAAGTGATCGAGGCGTTCGTCAAGCGCTGGCAGGAAGGCTACGACATCGTCTACGGCCAGCGCAGCGACCGCGACGCCGACACGCTCGTGCACCGCACCGCGGCCCGCTTCTTCTATTCGGCGTTCAAACACCTGAGCGGCACCACGCTGCCGGAAGGCGCCGGCGATTTCCGCCTGCTCGACCGCAAAGCCATCGATGCCATGAACCGGATGGGCGAGCGCGTCCGCTTCAACAAGGGCCTGTTCGCTTGGCTCGGGTTCCGCTCGATCGGCGTGCCGTTCGACGTGCCGCCACGCGTGGGCGGAGGCGGATCGCGCTGGCGGCCGCGGCAACTGCTGCGCTTCGCCTTTGACGGCCTGACGTCCTTCACCACTATCCCGCTCAGGATCTGGTCGTACCTGGGGGTGCTCGTCTCTCTGTTTGCGTTGTGCTACGCGACCGTGGTGCTGGTGCAGACGCTCCGTTTCGGCCCTGACGTGCCCGGCTATCCCACCTTGATCATCTCCGTGATGTTCTTCGCCGGCGTGCAGCTCATCTCACTGGGTGTGATCGGCGAGTACCTCGGACGCATGTACGAGGAGGTGAAGGGCCGGCCGCTGTTCCTGGTCGCCGAAGAGCTTGGCATCGACAGGCCGACGCCCGCTGCCAATGGTGCCGCCGGCGAGCCCCACCAGCGCTAATCGACGATGCTCATTCTCTGTGCCGACGACTATGCGCTGACCGAGGGCGTCGCGCGCGCCATCGGCGAGCTTGCGGCGGCACGGCGGCTGTCGGCGACCAGCGTGATGGTGACGACCCGGCATTGGCCGGCGACGTCGGCGCGGCTGTCGGCGCATCGCGGCCATCTTGCCCTCGGCCTGCATCTGAACCTGACGCTCGGCGCTCCCCTTGGGCCGATGTCCAAGCTCGCGCCAGGCGGACAGTTCCCCGGCCGCAACGCGCTGATGGGGCGAGCCCTGCTCGGCACCCTGCAGCGCGCGGAGGTCCGCGGCGAGATCGCGCGCCAACTCGATGCGTTCGAGACCGCCATCGGCCATCCACCCGACCACATCGACGGACACGAGCACATGCACGTGCTGCCGGGCATCCGATCGTCCCTGCTTGACGTGATTGCCGGCCGCTACGGCGCCATCAAGCCTCTCGTTCGCGATCCCTCTGATCGCTGGCAGGCCATCAATGCGCGCCGCCTGTCTCGGGGCAAAGCGCTCATAGTGTCCTCGCTCGCCGGCGGCTTGGCGAAACAAGCCGGGCGCCTTGCCGTCCCGACCAATATCGGCTTCTCGGGCTTCTCGGCATTCGATGAAAGTATCCCCTACGCCGACGAGCTGGCGGCGGCGATGATCGCGCCGGGGCCCCGGCATATCCTCATGTGCCATCCGGGCCATCCGGACGCCGAGCTCGCCACACTCGATCCGGTGGTGCAGCGGCGGGGCATGGAGTATGAGGCGCTGATGCGCGACGCTTCCCTACCGGATCGCATCTGGCGCCCCTCCCGCGCCGCGAACGGCCCGCCCGTGGACTGGTTGAAGGCCGGGGAAGGCGCATGACGATCCGCTGGAACGGCTCATCGCCGGGCTCGCAGAGTACCGTGAGCCATGGGCTCGGCTTCCTGCTGTCGGGCTCGATCGCCTTTCTGGTCGATGCCACGGTCCTGACCGTCCTCACCAGCCTCGTCGGGTTGCATCCGGTGGTGGCGCGCGTATTCGCGATTTCCGTGGCGCTCGTTGCCGGCTGGCTGTCGCATCGCCGCTTTACGTTTCGTCTCACCACGCCGCCGTCGTTCCCCGAATTCCTTCGCTACGCAGCCGTGGGATGGGCGGCGGCCGCGCTCAACTATGCGGTCTTCGTTGCGATCGTCCTGGCCTGGCCGGGAATTGTGCCGGTGTATGCCCTCGTTCTCTCCTCCCTTGTCGCCATGACGTTCTCCTATCTCGGCATGCGCTTCGCGGCCTTTAAGGACCCAAGCAGGCCGACATGAGTTCAGACGACCCGAGCGTTCGCTTCCTGCCGTGCGGCGACGGCGCCGTGACGGTGGAGTTCGGGGCAGAGATCGACCCCGCTTTGAGCGCGCGCGTGCTGGCGCTCGACGCCATCCTGGATGCGGAACGGCCGGCCGGGTTCATCGAGGCGGTGCCCACGTATCGCTCGCTGATGGTGCAGTTCGATCCGCTGAGCTTCGACTACGCGGCGTTCGAAAGCCGCGTGCGCGCGCTCGCTGCCGGGCTGGACCCGGTGCCGAAACCCGGGCGGCGCTGGAAGGTGCCGGTGATGTACGGCGGCACATTCGGCATCGACCTGGAGGCGACGGCCGAGCGGCACGGCCTGACGTCGGCCCAGCTCATCGACAAGCATGCGGCGCCCATCTACCGCGTCTACATGATCGGCTTCATGCCGGGCTTCACCTATCTCGGCGGCCTCGATCCAACCATCGCCACGCCGCGGCGTCTGGACCCGCGGCCGCACACACCGGCCGGCATCATCTCCATCGGCGGCATTCAGGCACTGATCGGCGGGCAGGCGATGCCGTCCGGGTGGCACATTCTCGGGCAGACGCCGGTGCGCACGTTCATGGCCGGACGTGACCCCGCATTTCTCACGGCCGCCGGCGACGAGATCGTGTTCGTGCCGACGCCGGCGGATCGCTGGGACGCGCTCGACGGTGCGGCGGCGGCGGGCGAGCCGGTGGCGGAGCTGGTCGCGCCATGACGTCGCTGGTTGTGATCTCCGCGGGTCCCGCCACGTCCATCCAGGACGCGGGCCGGTTCGGCTGGCAGCGCTACGGCGTCGGGCCAGCGGGCGCCATGGACCGCCTCTCGCTCGCGCTCGCCAACGCGATTGCGGGCAATCCGCCGGGCACGGGGGCAATCGAGTTTGCGCTGGCAGGCGGCCGTCTGCGCGTCGAGGGCGGACCGGCGCGCGTGGCGCTGGCCGGTGCCGCGTGCGCATTGAAGATCGACGGCGCGACCGTTGCGCCGTTGTCCAGCGCCACGGTGCACGACGGGCAGACCATTGAAATCGGCGCCGCGCGCTCCGGCATGTTCGCCTATCTCGCCGTTGCCGGCGGTTTCGCACTGCAGCCCGCCCTGGGGTCGCTGTCGCTGCATCACCGCACAGGCGTGGGCGGCCTGAACGGGCGCGCGCTGCGCGCAAGCGACCGGTTGCCTCTCAAGCTGCAGGAGCCTGCGGGGCAGGATCAGGCGCTGCCGTCTTTGCCCCCGGCAGGCAGCGGACCGATGCGCGTCGTTCTCGGTCCCCAGGACGACTACTTCACACCGGATGCGATCAGGACACTGGCCGAGAGCCCCTACACCATCTCGGACCAGGCCGACCGCATGGGGCTGCGGCTCAACGGCCCGAAGCTGGAGCACAGCGCCAAGGGCTACAACATCGTATCCGATGGCATCCCCACCGGCGCCATCCAGGTGCCGGGCAACGGGCTGCCGCTGATTTTGCTCGCCGACCGGCAAACCACCGGTGGCTATCCCAAGATCGCGACCGTCATCAGCTGGGACCTGCCGCGCCTCGTGCAATGCCGGCCCGGCACCGGCCTGCGCTTCGCCATCGTCGACCGCGCCGAGGCGGTGCGGATCGCCAAGACCGAGGACGCGGCGTTCCGCAAGCTCATCGCCACCATCCGCCCAGCGGGCCTGGCCGGCCTCGACAGCAGCGAGCTGCTTGCGCTGAACCTGATCGATGGCGTGGTGGACGCGCAGAACTGATCCGACCCACCGCGATCGCCTTGTCATCCCGGCCGAGCGCAGCGAGAGCCGGGACCTAGGGCTGCAAGCACCGATGTCATCCGTAGCCCTGGGTCCCGGATATTGCGCTGACGCGCCATTCCGGACAGAAAGGTGGCAAGCTGATCCTGTTTAGCGCCCGAACAGGTGCGTGAGGAAGCGCGTGACGCCGAGCAGGATGTTGAGGCGGGCGCGCATGAAGTTGTCGTCGACCTCGATCTTGTCGCCGACGAACAGCGTGCGATCGCGCTTGGCCATGTGGCTCGGCCAGGGCGGCGCACCGTCGGCCCTGGGATTGCCGGTGCGCGCGAACTCGAACCAGTAGCCGCTCATCGCGCGCGCGATCTTGCGGTCCTCCTCGATGGCGATGGCCTTGGTGCCGGAGAAGATGTCGAGCGTATCCAGCACGTAGGGTACCTCGGCACCATGCGCGGCGCCGTTGGGAAACTTGGACTGATTGGTGGCCGTGACGTAGTCGAAATAGAAGCGCCAGGTAGACGACCGGGTCGCGTGCGCGTCCGCCAGCCAGCGCACGGGCATCGTGAACACCACGTCGCGGGCGGCCTGTCGCGCGACTTCGGCACGGTCGCGTTCGCCGGGATAGAGAACACGCACGAGGAAACCGGCCGCACCGAGACGCTTCAGGAGCGCTTCGGTATCGATGCCGAAGGCGGCAGCGACGCTGATGTCGTCGCCGGTGCTGCCGACGATCAGCGGCACGCGCGCCTCCCAACCTTTCGCGAACGCCTCCTGCACCGATACCGGAAGCACCTGATCGCCCTGAACCGGCACGGGAGATGTGGAAAGACCCTTGCCCTTGAGCGCGGCAAACTTCTCGGCCGGAATGGAGCGAAGCTGCTCGGCTGTCGCCTCCGGCCCAGGCAGCCCGAGCGCGTCGACCGCCTTGATTCCGGCCTCGACGGCCTTCGTGCGCTTGGCTTCCGGCAGGATGTAGGAACTCTGCGCGATGCCCTTGTGGAACAGGCCGCGCGCGAGCGGCGAGGAGAACAGCGCCAGCACGCTCTTGCCGCCGGCAGACTGGCCGAAGATGGTGACGTTGCCGGGATCGCCGCCGAAGCGGGCGATGTTGGCGCGCACCCACTTCAGCGCCTCGATCTGGTCGAGGAGGCCGAAGTTGACGGGGCCGCCGGGCGTCTCGCGCTCGAGCGCCGGATGGGCGAAGAAGCCGAGCTGCATCAGGCGATAGTTTATGGTGACGATGACGGCGCCGCGCCTGGCCAGCGGCGCGCCGCTGTAGAGGTCGATGCCGCCGGAGCCGAACACGTAGGCGCCGCCGTGAATCCAGACCATGACGGGAAGCTTGGCACCGGCATCCGCCTTCGGCGTCCACACATTCAGGTAGAGGCAATCCTCGCTGTGCGGGCCGGGATCGCCGCCGAACTCGGAGGGTACGCCGGGAAGGGCGATACAGCCTTTGCCGAAGGCATCCGCCTTGCGGGTGTCCTGCCAGGCGGCGGGCGGACGCGGTGCGCGCCAGCGCAAGTCGCCGACGGGCGGCGCGGCGAAAGGGATGCCCTTGTAAGCCAGCACGCCATGCTCGGAGACGCCCTGCACCTGACCCGATTGCGTGGTGACGGCCGGTGCATCCTGGGCTGAGGCGGGCGCAACCAGAGCGTCGAGCGCGAACAAAAAAGCCGCAAACACGCATGCCGCACGCACAGCCGGTGTCATCGCGCTTCCAGACATCATGCGCACGCTGCTGCTCCCCCAAGACCGGTCAAGCTCTAGCCTGAGGGTGCGCTGAAACACGCCGCGATGCAATCAGCGCGGCCGCGTCGCGTCACAGGTTCGCGTTACAGGCGCCGGTAGGGGTAGCAATGCTCCGCGTCGAGCTCCATGCCGAAGTGCCGCGCCAAAACCTCGATGGCTTCGCCGTGCTCCGGATAGGGATCGGAGTTCTCCGGTCCGACGAGGATCGGCCGGAACACGTCCTCGTCCTCGCCTTCCGGCGGCAGCATGGCGGTGACCAGGGCGTTGCCTTCCGAGTCGCGCAAGGTGAGGAAGCGCGGCATCGCTTTCTGCACGTACGCCTTCAAGCCGATGTTCTGCTCGATGTAGTGCGCCGACTTCGGCGGCACATAGGTCTTCACGGCTTCGGCCTGCGCCTGCTTGAAATACTTTTCGACGGCATGGCTCATGGCGCGCGATTCCAGCGCAGCTTCCTGTTCCGTCTCGAAGCGGAACCATGTCTTGCGGCCCGCGTCGCACACATACTTCATGTTCCAACCCCATAGAGAAGGCCACACACCGGCATGTAGGTTTCGTGCGCCTGAAATCGAGGCTGAGAGCAAAAAATTGTCGCACGCGATTGCGCGGATTGCGAATTGGTAACGAGCACTCGCCGCAGCTTCGCGCACAAGCGTGGCACAACGGTGACGTCGCGTGCGCGCTAGGCGGCGGTGTAGGCCTTCAGCTCGACACCGGCCTTCTGCAGGCGCTCGCGCAACTGTCGCGCCATCTCCACCGCGGTCGGCGTGTCGCCATGCACACAGATGGTGTCGATCTTGACGGGCACCTTGTTGCCGGTGACGGAGATCATCACGTTGTCGTTCAAGGCGCGTACGATGCGCTGCGCCGCAAGATCGACGTCGTGGATCACAGCACCGGGCTGACCGCGCATGACGAGCTGGCCGTTGTCCTGATAGGCGCGATCGGCAAAAATTTCTTGCAGCATCGGCAAACCCAGCTTCTCGGCGGCCGCGACGGTCGGCCTGCCCGGCATGACGACGAACACGAGCTTCGGGTCGACCGCCTTGATGGCGCGCGCCATGGCAAGAGCGAAATCATCCTCGTCGTTGATGAGGTTGCCGAGCGCGCCGTGGGCCTTCACATGCGTGACGGTGTGGCCGACCATGGCGGCCACACCCATCAGGGCGCCAATCTGGTAGGCAATCTGCTTTTCGAGATCGGCGAAGCTGGTGCCGCGGATGACGCGCCGGCCGAAACCCCACAGGTCGTTGAAGGAAGGGTGCGCGCCGATGGCGACGCCATTGTTCCTGGCCATCTCGCAGGCGCGATGCATGACGACCGGATCGCCGGCATGCCAGCCGCAGGCCACGCTGGCGGAGGTGACGATGCCGAGCATGGCGTCGTCGTCACCCATCTTCCAGGCGCCGAAGCTTTCACCGAGGTCGGAGTTGAGGTCGACGCGCATCAAAGTCTCCATCACATCTGCATGGCACACCTTAGTGCCCATCGCCGCCGTGAATCGAGTCGCTTGCCGCAGATGTGCTCCCCTCCCCCTTGCGGGGAGGGGCCGGGGGTGGGGGTCTCCGATTGCCAACGTCGGCGTTTCCACCCCACCCCTAACCCCTCCCCGTCGAGGGGAGGGGAATATGTTGAGCGAACAGCACTGTGGCGAGTAAGTTGCCAAGCGCAACTACAGCGAGGGCGCATGCCCCACCTGATCGTCGAATACTCGGCCAATCTCGAGCGGGATGTCGACATCCCGCGCTTGCTGTCGGCCATTCACGCGGCCGCGCTGGAAACGGGCGTGTTCCCGCTTGGCGGCGTGCGCGTAAGGGCCGAGCGGCGCGATATCTATGCCATCGCCGACAAGCATCCCGACAATGCCTTCATCCACGTGCAGGCGCGCATTGGTGTCGGGCGCACAGCAGAGGTGCGCCAGAAGGCGGCCGAGCATATCTTCGCGGCCGTGAAGGCCGAGACGGCCAAAGTCTTTGCCTCGCGGCCAATGGGGCTGAGCCTGGAGATCGTCGAGATCGACCCGGTCGGCAGCTTGAAGCACAACAACCTGCACGAGGCCGTCGAGGCCCGCCGCAAAGGGAGCGCTGCATGAGCGACAAGAAGAGCGCATCGAGCTTGGCCGCCAATCTCGACAAGGCCGCGGGCTATCTGGCGCAGTTCAAGAGCGCGCCGGTATTGCATTTTATTGCCGGCACGCGCACCGCGGCCAAATCCGGCAAGACCTTCGACACCCTGTCGCCCGTCGACAATACACCGCTGGCCAAGGTGGCGGCCGGCGACGCGGCGGACATCGACGCGGCTGCCAAGGCCGCCATGGCTGCCTTCCCCGCCTGGCGCGCAGTGCCGGGCGCCAAGCGCCGCGCGATCCTGCATGCGATCGCCGACGCCATCGAAGCGCGCGCGGAAGAGATTGCGCTGGTCGAGAGCATGGATACCGGCCAGCCCATCCGCTACATGGCCAAGGCGGCTCTGCGCGGCGCGGAGAATTATCGCTTCTTCGCCGACCGCGCGCCCGGCGCCGCCGACGGCCTATCGCTGCCCGACACGGACCATATCAACTACACGCTGCGCCAGCCCATCGGCCCCGTGGGCGTGATCACGCCGTGGAACACGCCGTTCATGCTCTCCACCTGGAAGATCGCGCCGGCGCTGGCCGCCGGCTGCACGGTGGTGCACAAGCCCGCGGAGTGGAGCCCGCTCTCGGCCACGCTGCTCACAGAGATCATGGACGGCGTCATCCGCAAGCACGGGCTGCCGGCCGGCGTGGTCAACGTCGTGCACGGCATGGGCGAGACGGCCGGCAAGGCACTGACCGAGCATCCGCTGATCAAGGCCGTGGGCTTCGTCGGCGACAGCAAGACGGGCTCGCTCATCATGGCGCAAGGGGCGCCGACGCTGAAACGCGTGCACTTCGAACTCGGCGGCAAGAACCCGGTGATCGTGTTCGACGATGCGGACCTCGACCGCGCGCTGGATGCCGTGCTGTTCATGATCTACAGCCTGAACGGCGAGCGCTGCACCTCCTCCAGCCGGGCGCTGGTGCAACGGTCGATCTATGACGCCTTCACGGCCAAGCTCACTGCGCGCGTGAAGAAGATCAAGGTCGGCCACCCGCTCGATCCGGCCACCGAGATCGGTCCGCTGATTCACGCGGCGCATGTCGATAAGGTGCTGAGCTTCCCGGCCTCGGCCAAGAAAGAGGGCGCCAAGATCGCCTGCGGCGGCAGCCGGGCGATGGACGGCAAGGGAAACTACGTCGAGCCGACGCTGTACCTCGATGCCAAGCAAAGCATGAAGATCGCACAGGATGAAATCTTCGGGCCAGTGCTGACGGTGGTGCCGTTCGACGACGAGGCGAACGCGGTGAAGGTTGCCAACGACGTGCGCTATGGCCTCACCGGCTACATCTGGACGCGCGACGTGGGCCGCGCGCATCGTGTCGCGCGCGACCTGGAGGCCGGCATGATCTGGGTCAACTCGGAGAACGTGCGCCACCTGCCGACGCCGTTCGGCGGCATGAAGGCCTCCGGCATCGGCCGCGACGGCGGCGACTACTCGTTCGACTTCTACATGGAGACGAAGAACGTAGCGGTGGCCTACGACACCCACAACGTGCCGAAGATCGGGAGCTGAGGATGAGTGCGCGCCTTGCCTCTTACTTGTCATCCCGGGCCTTGTGCCCGGGATCCATCTCTCCGCAAGCGCCGGAGCAAGATGATGGCTGGATGCCGGGAACAAGTCCCGGCATGACACATAGCTGCAACCCGCTCACATCAGATCGCTAGCGCAATGCCCGTCCCCACACACATCTTCAACCCGCCCTTCAATGTCGTGCGCTGCAGCCATGCGGTGCTGACGGTGCGCGATCTGGAAGCAAGCCGGGCGTTCTACGAGCGCGCCATCGGGCTCAAGGTGGAGCATGCCGACAAGGGCGCGCTCTATTTCCGCGGCATGGAGGAGCGCAATCACCACTCGCTGGTGCTGAAACAGGGTGCGGAGCCGGCCGCGCAGCGGCTCGGCTTCAAGATGGGCAGCGAGGAGGATCTCGACCGCGCGGCGGCGTTCTTCAAGGAGCGGCAGCTGCCGGCGAAGTTCGTCGAGGTGCCGTTCCAGGGCCGCACGCTGCATGCCGCCGACGCGCAGGGCAACCCGCTCGAGCTGTACTTCAAGATGGACCAGGGCGAGCGCATCCTGCAGCAGTACGGCCACTACGCCGGCTGCCATCCGCAGCGCTTCGACCATTTCAACGTGTTCACGCCGGACCCGCAGGCCTCCATCGAGTTCTATGCGGCGCTGGGTTTCCGCCTGACTGAGTATGCGGAGAGTGATGACCCTGTACCGCGCATCGCCGCCGCCTGGATGCACCGCAAGGGTGGCGTGCACGATATGGCCTTCACCAACGGCCGTGGGCCGCGCCTGCACCACATCGCCTACTGGGTGCCGACCGCGCTCAACATCATCCACCTGTGCGACCTGATGGCCTCGACCGGCTATCTCGCCAACATGGAGCGCGGGCCGGGGCGGCACGGGATTTCCAACGCGTTCTTCCTCTACGTGCGCGATCCCGACGGGCATCGCACCGAGCTCTACACGTCGGACTATCTCACCGTCGATCCGGACTTCGAGCCGATCCGCTGGTCGCTGCGCGATCCGCGCCGGCAGACGCTGTGGGGCACGCCGGCGCCGCGCACGTGGTTCGAGGAAGGCTCGGAGTTTCCCGGCGTGCCGGTAAAACCGCCGGTGCACGACCTGAAGCCGGTGATCGCCGACTGAGCCCGAGAGGGACGTTACCTCAAGGGCGCGGGACTACGCTGATCGGACGGGCAGCGGACGTTGCAGCCTTTGCGGCCGGCTCGAAAAATTTCTCGCTGACCTCCGCCATGGCGCCCGCGAGCGGCTTGAAGCGGAACGTCACCGTGTGGCGGCCGGCGGGCAGCTCGACGGCCCGGAACAGCACGTTCGCACGCAGGATCGGCACCTCCCGGCCGTCGACCTCCGCCTCCCACCAGGGGTGCCAGAGATCGTGCAGGACGAGGAAGCCGGGCTGGGCGGCGGTGACGTCGATCACGACCCTGGTGTTCTCATACGTCCGGATGTAGGCGCCGGAGACGCCGGACAGCTTTGCAAGCGCGACGAGATTTTCGCGGCGCGCCGGCGCGTTCTCCAACAGCACGGTGCGGCGCGGATCAAACGACGGCCAGTTGCCGGTTCTGGTGAGGTGGGCGAAATCCGCGCGCTGCCAGTCCGTCGCGAACAGCACGCGCGGCAGGGCATGAAGATTCTCGTAAATGAAGGCGTCAGATGTGAGCGCGACAAGCTTCAGCGCGCCGGGATCAAGCTTGTGATCGATTTCTTCTATCGGGGCGCCTGTCACGACGAAGCGAATGCCAAGGTGATCGGCCATAGGCGAGTCATAGGAGGAGAACAGCGGCGAGAAGGACTTCTGGTCCGGGCCGGCGATGTAATCCCGCGCGCCGGTGGCCAGCGACAGCTCGGCGAGGCGGAACGGGTTGTAGCCGAGCGTGCTCTCGAAGCCGTGCACCTGCGCGACGTTTTGCCAGTCGAAGCCGACGCCGACGACCTCGATCCGGTCGCGCCAGGGCGAGCCGGTAGCCCTGCGCAGATGCTCCTTCAGGAACCGAACCGTCGCGTTCTTGCAATCGGGTTTCAGCACGTCGTACGCGGCCGGCGGCGCGCCGGTGGACTCGTTGGGACCGTTGCTCCAGGCCAGATCGCCCGCGAGGAAGAGGGCGGGCACGATGATGGCCAGCGGCGCACTGCGCTTCACCCAGGCAACAGGCGCCGACAAGATGAGCGTGGCGGCAGCGATCCAGATCGCACCCATCGCCAACGGCTTCCAGGCGTCAGCGGTCTTGCCGTAGCCCCAGGCGATACCGAGGCCCACGGCCAGGATCGATACCAGCAGGGCGATCTCGACGGCGCGCACGCGACGCGAGGCAGCGGGCAATTTCCCGCCTGCCCACAGGTGCACGAGATAGCCGGAGAGGATGGCGAGCATCGCCCCAATGAGGAATGTCGCATCGACAGGCCGCCGGAAGAAGGCGACGCCTGGCAGATAATGGAAGAAGGCCTGAAAAATCGGCGTATAGCCACCGAGCGCGTACACCAGCAGCACCAGGGTGGCGACGGCGAGGGCGCGGACCTCGCGGGCCCACAGGGCGCCGCGGACAATGCCGACCGTGAGAAGAAGCAGCACCGGCAGGCTGCCGACGTACATCTGGCTCATGTTGAACGAAACGGTCAGCTCGTTCTTGTCCCACCACTCGCTGTATGGGCCCCAGTAGTCGACGTTGGGGTTGATGGAGCCGAACATGTCGGGCACGACCGCCGTCAACAGCGACGCGGGATGCAGGGAGCCACGCACGGCCTCGCTGAAGAGAATCTCGGGCCGGTTGGAGGACTCCAGAAACAGGTAGGTGGAGAGCAACGGCACGGCGTCCAGCAGCGCGGCAGCGGCGACGGCGCAGGCGAGCGGCTTGATGCCTGCGATGAGCGCGACTTGCCGGTTGGCGCTTTGAAGCCAGTGCGCCACGCAGATGCCTGCGAGCACATAGGCGCCGAGAAGGGCGACCTGGTTCGGCTCGATCATCATCATGCCGGCGGCGATGCCGGTGAGGACGCCATAGAGAGCCGATGACCGTTGCAGCGCGCGCGCCAGCAGCCACATGCCGATCGCGAAATAGGCAAGGCTCTGGATGTGCGCGATGTGCTGGACACGCCAGGCAGACGAGGCACCGAACGCAAACACGATGGCCGCAACGGTGCAGCCCGCCGGATGCCAGCCGCGATCCTGGCACAGCTTGAAGATCGCAAGTCCACCCAGCGCGAGCAGGATGAAGACGTAGGTATCGAGCTCGCGGAAGCTCGGGATCTTCTCGAAGTAGGCAAGCAGCACCGCGGGCGAGAAAATCAGCGACTGCGGATCGGCAATCTGCGGCATGCCCGCGAACGTGTTGGGGTTCCACCACGGCGATTGTCCGGAATGGAAGGCGTTGGCGAGAAACTGGAGCTGCGAGTGGAAGAGGGCCTTGGCATCGTAGGGGATGGTGACGGCACCACTGAGCCACGGCGCGGTCAGCAGTGCCCAGACCAGGAGGAACACGCAGGCTGCGAGCCGGTAGTCCCTTGGGCGAAACGTCTGCATGCGCTCGGCGGACACTCCGAAGCCAGGCAAGCCAGCAGTGGTGAGGGCCGTTGGGACGGCGCGCGGCCATCTCATGCAATCAACTATGGCGGGCACTGGGCTGAGTGACCTGGGGCGTTTCGTCGATCGCGGGCTGGCCCCGCGTTCTTCTGATGCTGGGGGTCTATCAGAGGTTTCGAGCGCCCATCAAGCCGACCATCGCAGCAGTGTAAGGAAAGAAAAATCGAGAGGCCGAACAGCCACCTACGGTGTTGCTTGGGCGCCGCCCAGCTCCCGGCCATGGCGCGTCATCAAAGGGTGTGCTCTCAATTGTCCGGTTGCCCCGAAGGGAGGGTGTTTGCGTGATCACCATATTCAGGCTCCTGCTAATAAGCGTCGCCTTGGCCGCAACACCCGCGTTCGCCGACCAGGCCGTGCAGGTCGGCGGCGGCTGGGCGCTGCTCAACAAACCCGCTTCCGCACGCGCGAGCGTGATTTTGATTCCCGGCGGGGACGGCGTTCTCGGCGTTCAGCCCGACGGATCATTCTCCAGTCTCAAGGGCAACCAGCTCGTACGCACGCGCAAGGCTTATGTCGGCCACGGCATTGCCACGCTGACGATCGACCGCAGCGTGAGTGCCGCCGCGGCCGTGGCCTACATGCGCAAGATTGCAAGCCCGGTGTACGTGGTGGGAACGAGCCGCGGGACGCTGCGCGTGCCGGAGGCCCTGTCGGCCAAGCCGAACGGCATCGTGCTTACGGCCGGTTTCCTGAACGAGGTGCGCGGGCAGATCGGCTCCGCCGGCGCATTGCCGCGGACGCTGGTGGTGCATCACAAGCAGGACGGCTGCAAGTATACGCCGCCATCGGCGGTGGAGCCGTTCAAGGCGTGGGGCGGCGCGAAGGTCACCGTCGCCTGGTTCGACGGAGGGCGCGACAGCGGCAATCCGTGCCAGGCGGGCGGCTATCACGGCTTCGCCGGCCAGGACGGGCGCGTGGTGTCCACCATCGCGGGCTTCGCGCGCTAGCCACGAGAACCGTTGTCATCCCGGAATTGCGCGAAGCGCGATATCCGGGACCTATGGCTGCAATTGACCTCGCAGCTTCCGGCTCCTGGGTCCCGGCTCTCCGCTGCGCTTCGGCCGGGATGACAAGTGAACATAGAGCCCGTTGATGGATGGATCCTCGGGCCAAGCCCGAGGATGACCGTTGAGAGTGGAGGCAACGGTTCACTCAAATCGGGATCGGTGTGTCGGGCTAGCGCGGCTCGTCGGAGGTTTTGACCTGGGCAGGATCGGCCTCGTCGCCATCCTCGCTTTCGGTCGCGTCGGGAATGGCGTAAGCGCCGCGCAGCCAGCGCGACAGGTCCACGTCGGCACAGCGGCGCGAGCAGAACGGCCGGTAAGCCGCAACGGTCGGGGCGCTGCAGACCGGGCACTTGCCCTTGGCAGAGCTGGACGGTGGCACGGACGACGCCATCAAGACCCTTCAGCCAGCAGTGGGTGAGCGCCGCCTCAATCGAGCACCGCCTCACCCATCTTGAGCCAATTGAAATGAATCGGGAAACCCTCGCCGACAAGGGCGTTGGCGACCTCCGTCAGCGGCAGGCCGACGACATTGGTGTAGGAGCCGGAGATTTTCTGCACGAAGCAGCCGGCGAGCCCCTGGATGGCATAGCCGCCGGCCTTGCCGCGCCACTCGCGCGAGGCGATGTAGGCCTCCATCTCCTCCTTCGACAGGCGCTTGAAGCGCACGCGCGTGTCGACCAGCTTGAAGCGCACCTTGTCCTCCGGCGTGATCAGGCAGATGGCCGTGAGGACGCGGTGGGCGCGGCCGGAGAGCAGCTGCAGCGAGGCGATGGCTTCCTCAAGATGCTGAGGCTTGACGAGAACGCGCCGCCCGACGGCAACGACCGTGTCGGCGGCCAGCACGTAAGCATCGGCGATGTCGGTATCGTTGGCGATGTTGTCGCGCGCCTCCTCGGCCTTGGCGCGCGCAAGCCGCGTCGCCAACGCGCGCGGCATCTCGCTCTTCTTGGGGGATTCGTCGACGCCGGACGGGCGCAGCGCATCGGGCTCGATGCCGATCTGGGCCAGCAGCATCAGCCGGCGCGGCGAGGCGCTGGCGAGAACCAGCTTCGGCTTGGCACGCGGCCGGCCTTCGGCCTGGCGCGTGCGCGCCAGCTCCGAGCGCAAGGTTTCCCGGCGCGGGCTGTCGGTCCGGCCGAGCACGCCCAGCAGTCCGCTCCTGGTGGTGGTCATGACGATGCGCCCTGGATCACTCCTGGCGCGGAGATTGGCCACGGGCGTTCTTGAAAAGCAAGCCGGGCGAAGGGATCGCGCTACCAGCGGATGTCGAGATTGACGTAGGGCGCACGCACGCGCACCCGGCCCTGGTCGGGATCGACCTGAACTTGCGTGTGTGGGGCGTCGACGCGGACCTTGCCGCTCTCCTTGTTGACATCCACGCGGGTGGATGGGGCTTCCACGCGCACCGTGTTATCGGCGGGCGCGGCCGCAGGCTTGCCGGAGACCGGGAGCGGGATTTCTGCCGGCGCTGGTTCCGTAGCGGCTTGGATCGCCGCCGGCCGGAAGGCCTCGTTGATATAGGACGACCCGAAGCCGAGCGCGACAGCACCGGCAACGGCTGCAACAGACAGTGCGGACACGAGCACACGCGACTTTGTCAGCAGCATTGCACTCTCCTTTTTGTCAGGGGGAGGCGGCCTCGTCGCCGCGCATGCCCTGAATGTGGCGCGCGAACGTGGACTTGTCATGGCAACCTGGCGCGGCTGGGTGTCGCGGTTTGCGACACAAGCCCAAGCTTGTCATCCCGGGCCTTGTGCCCGGGATCCATCCATCAGCTTGCTCCTGCGCTTGTTCGACCCTGGATCCCGGCAACAAGTGCCGGGATGACAACATGCTTTGTCGTGCGCACGCCCGAGTTCGCCTGACAACTGAACGCGTAAAACCTGTGCTAGGTTGCATGCAGTCCTTGTGGCCGTGTGTTGGTAGAGAGTTGCGTCACCATGGTAGCGCGTTTGCGTGCGACTACGTCTTCGACCGATAAGATTCTGATCGGCGATAGCCTCGCGGAGCTGAAGAAGCTCCCCAGCGAAAGCGTCGATCTCGTTTTCGCCGACCCGCCCTACAACCTGCAGCTCGAGCGCGACCTGCTGCGGCCGAACAATACGGTCGTGGACGGCGTGGATGACGACTGGGACAAGTTCTCGAGCTTTGCCGAGTACGACAAATTCTCGCGCGCATGGCTCGGCGAGTGCCAGCGCGTCCTGAAGCCCAACGGCGCCATCTGGGTGATCGGCTCTTATCACAACGTGTTCCGCCTGGGCTCCGCGCTGCAGGACCTCGGCTTCTGGATCCAGAACGACATCGTGTGGCGCAAGACCAATCCGATGCCGAACTTCCGGGGGAAGCGCTTCACCAACGCGCACGAGACGCTGATCTGGGCCGGGCGCGAGCAGAAATCGCGCGTCACCTTCAACTACGAGGCCATGAAGGCGCTGAACGACGATCTGCAGATGCGTTCCGACTGGCTGTTTCCGATCTGCGCGGGCCCCGAGCGGCTGAAGGACGGCGCGGGGCGCAAGGCGCATCCCACGCAGAAGCCGGAGGCGCTGCTGCATCGCGTGCTGCTCGCCACCACGAACCCCGGTGACGTGGTGCTCGATCCTTTCTTTGGCACCGGCACCACCGGCGCGGTGGCGCGCCGGCTCGGACGCAAGTGGATCGGCATCGAGCGCGACAAGGACTACGCCGCGGTGGCGCGCGCGCGCATCGATAGGGTGCGGCCGTTGCCGCCCTCATCGCTCGAGGTGGCCAAGGGCAAGCGCGGCGAGCCGCGGGTGCCGTTCGGCACCATCATCGAACTCGGCATACTCGAGCCGGGCCGGGAGCTCACCGACGAGCGCCGCCGCATTCGCGCGGAAGTGAAAGCCGACGGCACGCTGGCGGCGCAGGGGCAGCAGGGCTCGATCCATCGCCTCGGCGCGCAGATGCAAGGCAAGGCCGCGTGCAACGGCTGGACCTACTGGCACTACGAGGTCGAGGGAAAGCTGAAGCCGATCGACGCGCTGCGCGAACAGGCCAAGCTTCAACTTGGACTTTCGCGCCCGGCGGCGATCGTGGCCGCGGAATAGGTCGCGCGGCGCGCTATCGATCCAGGTAGCGCGCCTTGAGATCCTGCACCCGGTCCAGGGTGTGCTTGGCGAGGCAGGTCGAGACGGCGCTCGACATGCCGGTTCCTCCAAACCATTCGTAACCCACAGGCTCGCGGCAATCCGCGGTCTTGAAGGCAACCCAGTGCCGCTGGGCCGCGGTCAGCTTCGCGCGCCAGTCTGCGCGCTGGGCCTTGGTGAGGTGGGTGGCGCCGTCGATAGAAGACAGCACGCGCTGCCACACCGCGTTCAGGTCGCGGTCGGCCTTGGCGGCGAACGCCGCGGCACAGGCGGTGATCTCCACGTTCGACGACTTGTCGGCGCAGGCCACCTCCATGGGGGACGCAGCTCCCGCTGCCGTCTGCCCTAGGACAGCAGCGGGTGAACTGCCCAGGATGACGATGGTCAGCAGCAGCAAGAGCTGCGTTCGGGCTGCAGGCCTGCTCTGGAGCATTGCGGAGCGTTCTCCTTGGATTGATGCAGCACCTTATCCGTCACTACGGCAGATAGCAGCCGCCACAGTTGACCCGCCACCGGAATAGCCCGATGGAAGAGCGCATGTCACTTCCGGCCGAGTCCGACACCCCGCGCAAGCCGACCTTCGCCGAGGCCATGGCGGTCTATCTGCGCGGCCGCGTGATGGTGGTAACGCTGCTCGGCTTTTCCGCAGGCCTGCCGCTGGCGCTCTCCGGCGAAACGCTGCGGGTTTGGATGGCCGAGCGCGGGGTGGACTTCGGCACCATCGGGCTTATTGCTCTGGCCGGGCTGCCCTACACCTTGAAATTCCTCTGGGCGCCCGTTGTGGACGCCCTGGGCGTGCCGTGGCTTTCCGAGCGCCTCGGCCACAGGCGGGGATGGCTCATTGCCACGCAGCTCGCACTGATGGCCGCGATCCTTTTCCTCGGCACGCGCGATCCGGTTTCCGCGCCGCTGATGGTGGGGCTCGGCGCCCTGTTCGTGGCCTTCACCTCCGCCACGCAGGACATCGTGATCGATGCCTTCCGCGTAGAAAGCCTGCCCACCGACGAGCAGGCCGCGGGCATGGCGGGATACGTCGCGGCCTACCGCATCGGCATGCTGGCCTCCGGCGCCGGCGTGATCGGGCTTTCCGCGTGGCTCGAGGCGTCGGGCGTCCCCAAAGAAACGATCTGGCCCATCGCCTATGCGGTCGCCGCAGCGCTCGTGATTGTCGGCATGCTTGCTGTGCTTGCGGGACGCGAGCCCGAGGATGTCGCGGGCCGCGCGCACGAGTCCAAAGCCGATGCGCTGACCCGCGTGTTCACTGCCGCCAGGGGCGCCTTCGCCGATTTCCTGACGCGCGATGCAGCCATAGCCGTGCTGGTATTCGTGGTGCTCTACAAACTTTGCGACGCGCTCGCCGGGACCATGACGGCACCGTTCGTCATCGGCGGCATGGGCTACGACAAGGCAACCTACGCGGCGGTCGTAAAGGGTATCGGCCTCGTCGCACTGCTGATCGGCGGCTTCGCGGGCGGCGTTGTGGCGCGCGCCATGCCGTTGTCGCGCGCCTTGTGGCTTGGCGCAGTGCTGCAGCTCGTCTCCAACCTCGCCTTCGTCTGGCTCTATTTCCAGCCCGTTGCGGCGTGGGCGCTGACGGCGGCCATCATCGTCGAGAACTTCACCGGTGCCATCGGCACCGTGATCTTCGTCGCCTATCTCTCCGCGCTGTGCGGCAACCCCCTGCACACGGCGACACAGTACGCGCTGCTCTCCGCGCTCGCCTCCACGGGCCGCACGTTCCTCTCCTCGGGCAGCGGGTTCCTCGTCAATGCGGTGGGCTGGCCGCTGTTCTTCATCCTGACCGCCGTCGCCGCCCTGCCGGCGCTTGCGCTGCTCGCGTGGCTGCAACGACGGGGGCATTTCAAGGGGCTGGGACCGCAGGAGCGCTAGCCTGCTTCGCTTGCGCGCGCTTGGGCTTTTCCTGCTTGTCATCATCCTCGTGCTCGCCGGTGGCACGCTCGGCAGAAACCGCCATGCGCTGGAAAATGCCGAGACCGACCAGCATGGCCACGCCCGCCAGCAGCAGGATGGTGGGGTAGATCATCAGGGTCACGTCGTCCTCCGCCATCTTGAAGATCAGCACGATGGCTTCGAGAAGCACGGCAATGAGGATCGTCGACGTGAACCGCGTCAGGCTGCGGCGCACCTCGCCCACCTGCCGCAGCTCGCGCTCGCGGATCACCTCTTCTTCCAGCAGATACTTGGCGACATCGAACACCGCGACCGCAATCACCACGTAGCCCACCGCCGACAGGAGACGCTGGTTGATCATCTCCCCTGAGCGGAGGATCGAGCTTGTCACCTGGTACATGCCGGCGATGACGAGCCCCGATGCCAGCAGCACCAGGATGGCGCCGACGAGGGCGAACCACAGACGTGACAAGTGCTCCAAGACGGCGCCTCCAAAATCACTTCGTTCTCAGGCCGTGAGCGATGATCTTGCGCATGACGCTCGGCAAGGCGACGCGGTCGAGGTTCCGGCGCGCAACCCACTGGCCCTTTTTCGTGTCGCGCCCGCCCTTCGAAGTCACTCCGACGACGGCGCGATAGACCTGCATCTCCAGTCGAAAATGCGTGAAGACATGCACGACAACGCCGGGAACCGCGGTCCAGTTGCCGCGCACGGGCGCTGATTGCGCGGTCTCCTGGTAGGAAACCTCCGTTTCGCGCCAGTCCGAGGACGGCACTTCCAGCATGCCGCCCAGCAACCCTGTCTCGGGCCGCTTGCGCAGCAAAATGTGGCCGTCCGCACGCACCGCCAGGAAGGCGACGCCCCGGCGCACCGGCCGCTCCCGTTTCGCGCTGCGCCGAGGCAGGCTGTGCGCAATATCCAATACGCGTGCGCGACACCCTTGCGACAGCGGACAAACTGCACAGCTCGGCCGCTTGGGCGTGCAGATCGTGGCGCCGAGGTCCATCATCGCCTGCGCGTGATCGCCGGCCCGAACAACGGGCGTGAGCGTGCGCGCCAGCCGCGTCAATTCCTTCTTGCAGGCGGGCAGCGGCTCCTGGACCGCAAACAGGCGCGCCACCACGCGCTCGACATTGCCGTCCACCGGCGTCGCCTGCCGCTCGAAGGCGATGGCGGCGATGGCGGCTGCTGTATAGGGGCCGATGCCGGGAAGCGCGCGCAGGGCATCTTCGCTGTCCGGGAAGTGGCCGCTGTGCTCCCGCGCGACAATTCTCGCGCAATTGTGAAGATTGCGCGCGCGGCTGTAGTAGCCGAGCCCTGCCCATGCCGCGAGCACATCATCAAGCGGGGCCGCAGCCAGGGACGCCACATCCGGCCATCGCGCCAGGAAGGCCACATAATAAGGAATGACGGCCTTCACCGTCGTCTGCTGCAGCATGATCTCGGACAGCCAGACGCGATAGGGGTCCTGCCTGCCTCGCCGGACCCGCCACGGCAGCTCTCGCGCGTCGCGGTCGTACCAGCGCAGCAGGGCCTCCGCGGTACCCGGTGCGGACGCCCGCGGCGTCCGTTGCCCTTCCGCCACAGCCAGTGCAGCCCCTCGCGTGCGCCCCATCAGGACTCTTTCCGAACCTCGCGAATCACCCCGTTGATCATAGGCTGCCTCCGACGAGGGGCGAGACACCGGCCGCGACATCCCTGTGAACCGCACAAGCCAAACGCCCAGGCAAGCCATAAACCGGCCCAGGAAGGGGTTTTCCGGGGCCAAGGCGCTTGGCAGCTTCGTTCCGGCGCTGACCGCAAAGGCGTTTCAGAAGTACGGATTCTCTGCTTCGACCCTGGTCATGGACTGGTCCGCCATAGTGGGGCGGGATTTTGCGGCCATTACCTACCCCGAGCGCTTGAGCTGGCCGCGTACCTCCCGCACCACCGACGATGTGCAGGAAGCGGGCTCGAAGCGCGCCGGCGCCACCCTCGCGATGCGCGTGGACGGCAGCCAGGCGCTGGAGGTTCAATACGCGTCGCGTCAGATCATCGAGCGCATCAACGCCTATTTCGGCTACGCTGCCGTTGCACAAATCAGGCTGGTGCAGGCGCCGATGCGCGCTGAGCCCACGCCGCCTGCAAGGCCGGCGCGCGCGACCGCCCCGGTTCAAATCGACGTCGCAGGCGTCAGCGATCCACGGCTGCGCGAGGCGCTGTCCCGGCTTGCAGGACAGGTCACCGCCCACCGCTGAGGCGGTTCCTTGTCGGTTTTTTTAGCTTATCCAAGCCAAAACTTGTGCTATCAGCCAACACCGTTGCGGCCATGGATCACGTCTATTGGCGGCGGTTCAAGGTTTTCATCCAGGAGCATTACTCGTGGCGGAATCGCTCAATTCGATCGACCGGCGCAAGCTCGTATATATGGGTGCCGTGGTGGCCACCGCTGGTGTGGTCGGCACGATGATTTACTCGCTGATCCGTCCGGCACCGCGGACTGACGAAGCACGCCGGCCTCGCCGCGGCGCGCGCCGGCCTTCCGCCGCTGCGGCCGTCACGCCGGAAGAGCTGATGAAGCCGGGGCCGATGCCCGAGCTCGTCCTCGGCAAGGACGACGCACCGGTCACGATCGTCGAGTATGCCTCGATGACGTGCGGCCACTGCGCAAGCTTCCACAACAATGTGCTGCCCGCGCTGAAGGAGAAGTACATCGACAAGGGTCTCGTGCGCGTGGTGTTCCGCGAGTTCCCGCTCGACGACCGCGCCGCGCTCGCCTCCATGACCGCGCGCTGCGCGGGCAACGACAAGGCGATGCCCCTGATCTCGGCAATGTTCTCGCGCCAGGACGACTGGGCGCAGGCCAAATCCATCGATGAGCTCCGGAACAAGCTGTTTGCCATCGGCCAGCAGGCCGGCCTGACCAAGACCGCGTTCGACGCCTGCATCCCGGCCGCCAACGAGCAGAAGCTGACGCCGCAGAAAGAAAAGCTGCTCACCGACATCCTGTCGGTGCGCAAGATTGCCAACGAGCGCTTCGGCGTGGTGCAAACGCCGACGTTCTTCGTCAACGGCAAGAAGCTCGATGGCGTCGGCATCGACGACTTCGACAAGGCGATCGCGCCTCTCCTCAACAAGGGTTGACGCACTTGCAGAGCCGGCTCCCAGGGCTGCTGATCCTGAGCCTGCTCCTCATGCTCGGCGGGTGTTCCGGCGATGCTTCGACGCTGGCGGGCAGTTCCGAGACTGCCAGCGCGCAGCTCGTGACCGGCTCGACCAAGGACGCACCGGCCTTCAATCCCTTCAATGACCAGCCGGAAACCTCCATCGGCCGGCGCGAGGTGATCGAGAACCCCTCGATCGAGGAGATCATGAAGCCCGGCCCGCTGCCGGAGATGTCGATGGGCCGCGCCGACGCGCCCGTCACCATCGTGCAGTACGCATCGATGACGTGCCCCTACTGCCGCAAGTTCCACGCCGAAGCGTTTCCCATTCTCAAGCGCGAGTACATCGACACCGGCAAGGTGCGCTACGTGCTGCGCGCCGAGTTCCCGATCGGCAAGCAGTCGGGCCTCGCTACCGTCGCGCTGCGTTGCGCACCGCCCGAGAAGTACTTCGTGTTGTATGAGAAGTTCATGCTGCAGCAGGCGTCCTGGGTCAGCCAGGAAGTCCGCCCCGACCCCATCTTCAAAGTGGCCGCACAGGTGGGGATGACCCGCGCGCAATTTGACAGCTGCCGTGAGAATCGCGGCATGATCGCCGCGCTCAACGGGATCAAGGAACGTGGCCGCGCGCTCGGCATCATCGGCACGCCTAACTTCTTCATTCAAGGCAAGCTGGTGAAATCCGTGATCGGGATCAAGGAGATCCGCGAGATGGTGGATCCCCTTCTGGCCGGCCGCACCGCCGAATCGCCCGGCGCGCGCAAGGTCCGCTGACCCGAGTCGCCAGCCCCAGTCCTAGAGCCGTCGTCGCGCGCTTTGCTGTTCGAGGTACATCGGCCCTATGCACATCAACCGGCTCCGCCTCATCGGCTTCAAGTCGTTCGTGGAGCCAACAGACCTGCTGATCGAGTCTGGCCTCACCGGCGTGGTGGGCCCAAACGGCTGCGGCAAGTCAAACCTGCTCGAAGCGCTGCGCTGGGTGATGGGCGAGACATCGCACAAGAGCATGCGCGCCGCCGCCATGGACGACGTCATATTCTCGGGCTCCGGCGGGAGGCCTGCGCGCAATACGGCGGAAGTCACGATCTTCCTCGACAACAAGGAACGGGCCGCGCCGGCCGAGTTCAACGACAACGAATTGCTGGAGGTCACGCGCCGCATCGAGCGCGAGGCGGGCTCGGCCTACCGCATCAACGGCAAGGAGATGCGCGCCCGCGACGTGCGCATCCTGTTCGAGGATGCCGCCACCGGCGCCCGTTCTCCCGCGCTGGTGCGCCAGGGCCAAATCGGCGAGATCGTCAACGCCAAGCCCGACCAGCGCCGCCGCATCCTGGAAGATGCCGCTGGCATCGCTGGCCTGCACAGCCGCCGGCACGAGGCCGAACTGCGCCTGAAGGCGGCGGAAGCCAACCTCGCGCGCGTCAACGACATCCTGGGCCAGCTCAACTCGCAGGTGGAAAGCCTCAAGCGCCAGGCCCGCGCGGCCCGCCGCTACAAGGAGCTGTCCGGCGATATCCGCAGGCTGGAAGCGGTCGTCCTGCACCTGCAGTGGACTGCGGCGCAGGGCCAGGTCGGCAGCGAGGAGGCAAACCTCACCGCCGCGCTCGAGCAGGTCGGCCGTGCGACGCAGGCCGAGGCGCAGGCGGTGAAGCTGGAGGCAGACACGGCGGACAAAATCCAGCCGCTGCGCGAGCAGGAGGCCGCCAAGGGCGCCGTGCTGCACCGCTTCAAGCTGGAGCAGGAGAACCTCGAGCGCGAGGCGCAGCGCACCCAGGAGCGAAGCCGGGAACTGGAAGCCCGCGTCGAGCAGTTCCAGCGCGACAAGGAGCGCGAGGAATCGCTCATTGCGGAGGCAAAGGAGTCGCTCGCACGCCTCGAAGCCGAGGTAAGCTCGCTTGAGAACACCGACAAGCTCGCGTCCGAGTTCGAGCAGAAGGCGCTGGCGGCGTACGACCAGACCGACTCTGCGCTAAAGGCCGCCGAGGTCCGCCTCAGCGAGCTTACGACAGCAGCAGCCAATGCACGCGCGCGTCGCCAGAGTACGGAAGCGCAGCTGCGCGAGCGCAAGGAGCGCCTGCAGAAGCTGGATCGCCAGCTCCTCGCCCTGGAGGCTCAGACCCGCGAGATCATCGGCCGGGCTCCCGACGCCTCCAAGCTGAAAGCTGCCGCCGACCTCGGTCAGCTGCTCATGACCGAGATCGCCGAGATCGAGGCCCAGGCCATGGCGGCCGAGGAAGCGGCCCAGGACGCCGACGCCGACGCCAAGGCGAAGACAGAGGTGGCGACCGAGGTCGGGCTCACCGCTGGCCGGCTCAAGACCGAGGTCGAGACGCTCACCAAGCTCTTGAAACCGGCCGACGAAGGCGCCCCGCCACCGGTTCTCGACGATATCAAGGTCTCGACCGGCTATGAGCTGGCGCTGGCCGCCGCCCTCGGCGACGACCTCGACGCACCCGTTTCGCAGGACGCACCCTCGCACTGGCGTCTCAACAAGGCGACCGAGGCCGACCCGGCGTTGCCGCAGGGCGTCGAACCGCTGTCGTCACAGGTGGACGCTCCACCGGAATTGAAACGCCGCCTCAAGCAGATTGGCGTCGTGCGCCAATCCGACGGTGCCCGCCTGCAGAGCCAGTTGAAACCGGGCCAGCGCCTGGTCTCCATCACGGGCGAGCTGTGGCGCTGGGACGGTTTCGTCTCCGCCGCGCAGGGCGCCGAGGCTGCCGCGAGCCGCCTGCGCGAGCGCGGCCGTCTCGGTCTGCTCGCCGGCCAGGAACGCGCCCAGCAGCAGGCGGCGCAAGTCGCCCGCCAGGACGCCGAAGCGGCCGGCCAGAAGCTGCGCGAGGCCCGCGACGCGGAACGGCAGTTGCGCCAGCAATGGCGCGAGAGCCAGGGCCGCCTCGCTCAGACCCGCGAAACATTGACCGTCATGGAGCGCCAGGCGCGCGAGACCGAAGCCAAGATCGCGAGCGTGAACGACGCCAAGGAGCGCGCACAGGACGAGATCGTCGAAGCGCACGAGCTGGTGTCGGAGACCGAAGCCGCGCTGGAAGCCCTGGCCGGCACGGAAACGCTTGAAGCCGACCTCGTCACCGCCCAGCAGGCGGCCGTGGATCTGCGAACGCAGGTCGCAGAGGCCAAGACGGAATTGATCGCGCTGGAGCGCGAGCACCGCGCCCGCACCGAACGGCAAACGGCCATCAAGACCGAATGCGAGCGCTGGGCCGCGCGCTCGGCCGGTGCCGTGCAGCAGATCGCCACGCTGGAGCAGCGCTTCACCGAGGCCAAGACCGAGCTCGACAAGCTCGCGAAACTGCCGGCCCTGATCGAGGAGCGCCGCCAGAAACTTCTGAGCGAGGTGTCGAAGGCTGAAGACGAACGTCAGGCTGCGGCCGATCAGCTTGCCGGCGCCGACGCCGCACACCGCGAAGCGGCGCAGACGCTGCGCGCCGCACAGGGCGCCGTTGCCGACCATCGCGAAGAGCGCGCGCGGACAGAGGCCCGCCTGGAAGCCGCGCGCGCACGGCGCAGCGACGAGGCCCGCAAGATCCGCGACACGCTGGGCTGCGCGCCCGACGCCTGTTTGTCGCTCGCGCAGCTCGAGCCGAATGCCACCCTACCCGCGCTCGACGACGCAGACACCCAGCTCACCAAGCTCAAGGCCGATCGCGAGCGGCTGGGCGGCGTCAACCTGCAGGCGGACGAGGACCTCGAGACGCTGGCCAAGCAGTTCGAGGATCTCAACAAGGAGAAGTCCGACGTCGAGTCCGCCATCGCCAAGCTGCGCGGCGGCATCGCCGAGATCAACACCGAGGGCGAGACGCGCCTGCAGGCGGCCTTCGACGCCGTCGACGCGCACTTCCGCAATCTCTTCACCACCCTGTTCGGCGGCGGCGAAGCCCGGCTCGAGATGATCGAGCACGAGGACCCGCTGCAGGCGGGCCTCGAGATCATCGCCAAGCCACCCGGCAAGAAGCCGGCCACGCTTTCGCTGCTCTCGGGCGGCGAGCAGTCGCTGACCGCGATGGCCCTCATCTTCGCCGTGTTCCTCACCAACCCCTCGCCCATCTGCGTGCTGGACGAAGTCGACGCGCCGCTCGACGACGCCAACGTCGATCGGTTCTGCACGCTCCTGGAGAAGATGGCCTCGGAAACGGCCACCCGCTTCCTCATCATCACGCACCATCCCATGACCATGTCGCGCATGAACCGTCTGTTCGGCGTCACCATGGCGGAGAAGGGCGTGAGCCAGCTCGTGTCCGTAGACTTGGAAACAGCCCAGAAATTCACGGTCGCGGCCTAGTCGCCGTCAACACTCTGCATGCACGCCCTGCTCGACCTCGACGGCACTCTGCTGGATCCCAAGCCGGGAATCCTCGGGTCTATCCAGTACGCGCTGCGCCGCCTTGGTGCACCTGTGCCGCCTGTGGACGAGATCGCCTGGGCGATTGGGCCTCCGCTGCGCACCACCTTCCCCAAGCTCCTCGGCCGCGACGACCGGACCGAGGAAGCCGTTGCCCTCTATCGCGAGAACTATCGCAACGGTGCGATGTTCGATGCCCTCGTCTATTCGGGCATACCTGAAGCGCTCGCCGCTCTCCAATCCGCACGCTATCGGCTGATTGTTGCCACCGCCAAACCGCACGCGTTCGCCCGGCCGATCCTGCAGCACTTCGGCCTCGACACGCACTTCATCGCCATTCATGGACCCGAGCTCGACGGCACCCGCGACAACAAGGCTGACCTGATTGCCCACATTGTCCGCGAGCACGGCATCGACGCCGCGCGCGCCATCATGATCGGCGACCGCGAGCACGACATGCTCGCGGCCGGCCGCAACAACATGCGCGGCATTGGCGTAACCTGGGGCTACGGCAGCGTCGGCGAACTCAAGTCCTCCGGGGCTGCCGCCTTGTGTGAAGCCCCCGGCGCTCTCGCTGAAGCCCTGGCTAGGTTGCGCTAACGCTCGAGGTGGCGACTGGACGGCCCGCGCCTTGATCAGAGCCAATTGCACTGCTCCAACCGCTCCGGCTCGAGTTTGCTGATGGGAGACCAGTCCATGCCCAAGCTGCGCGTGCACTGCTTTTCGTTGTCGCTCGACGGCTATGGCGCCGGCCCGGACCAGAGCATCGACAATCCGTTGGGTGTCGGCGGCGAGCAGCTCCACAAGTGGATGTTCGGCACGCGCACCTTCAACCAGCTGTTTGGCGGCAGTGATGGCTCGACCGGCATCGATGACGCCTTCGCCCGCCGCGGATTCGACGGCATCGGCGCCTGGATTCTCGGGCGCAACATGTTCGGGCCCGTGCGCGGCCCGTGGCCGGATGAAAGCTGGAAGGGCTGGTGGGGCGATAACCCGCCCTATCACACACCGGTATTTGTACTGACTCATCACCCGCGCGCGCCAATCGCGATGGAGGGTGGCACGACATTTCATTTCGTCACTGACGGCATACGTTCCGCTCTGGATCAGGCCAAGTCAGCCGCGGGCGGCAAGGATGTGCGCGTGGGCGGCGGCGCGGCGACGATCCGGCAATACTTGCAGGCGGGACTCGTCGACGAGATGCACGTGGCGGTCAGCCCCGTGCCGTTGGGGCGCGGAGAGCCGCTCTTCAAGGACATCGACCTTCCCAAGCTCGGCTACGCGACAACGGAGCACGTCCCTACCGAAGCAGCCACGCATCTCGTTCTCGCGAAGCGCTGAGCGCACGAAACCCCGGCGGTCTTGCTGGGAAAGGTCCAATTGTCGCATCGCGGAGCAACTTTGCTTTTGCCGCAGCCTGGAAGGTGTTGGCGGGCCCGTGCGTTCCTTGACACCCCACCGTGGGGGTCCGTATGTTGCGGCCGCGTTCGAGGGGCCAGGGGGAACTCTGCCTTCTGCCGAGGACGAGCGTCTCATGTCTGATCCTCCTGACAAGCAGGGCCGAATACCCGGGGAAATGACCCCCGAGGAGCGGGCCAGGTTCGAAGGGCGAGTATCCGATCTCGGTGGACGGCTGGATCGGGTCAGAGCCCGGCAGACCGCCGAGGAGGACGCTGACCGGGACGCCGTACTGCGCGGGCGCGGCATGGCCTACGGCATGCGCATGGCGGCCGAGTTGGTCGCGGCTGTGATTGTGGGAGGCATAATCGGCTGGGCGCTGGATTGGGTATTCGGCAGCAAGCCATGGTTCTTTTTGCTCTTCTTCATTCTGGGATTCGCCGCTGGCGCCCTGAATGTCATGAGAGCCTACGAGAAGATGCAGCGGGAGTTCACTGCCCGGACCGGCGGTAGGATCGGGCAGGACATCAAAGATGACGACGACTGACAGGGGCTAGAACGTGGCAGCAGCGAAGGATCCGGGCACGATGCCCGATCCCATCCATCAGTTCGACATCAATCGGATCATCCCCATCAACGTCGGGGGCTGGGACGTCTCATTCACCAACTCCGCCCTGTTCATGGTGCTGGCAACCGTTCTGACGGTCGGCATTATCATGATGGCAACGCGCACCGCTTCGCTGGTGCCCACGCGCCTGCAGTCCACCGTCGAGATCGGCTACGAGTTCGTTGCCAACATGCTTCGCGACAGCATGGGCAAGGAAGGGATGAAGTACTTCCCCTTCGTGTTCACGCTCTTCATTTTCATCTTCATGTGCAACATGCTGGGCATGATCCCCGGTGCGTTCACCGTCACCAGCCACATCATCGTGACGGCGGCCCTTGCCGCGATGGTGTTCCTGACCGTGCTCGTGATCGGCTTCGCCAAGAACGGCTTGCACTTCCTGAAGCTGTTCGTCCCCTCCGGCGTGCCGGTCCTCGTCCTGCCGCTGGTGACCTTGATCGAGATCATCTCCTTCCTGTCGCGCCCGGTGAGCCACTCGGTGCGTCTCTTCGCAAACATGCTGGCGGGCCACATCACGCTGAAAGTCTTCGCCGGCTTCGTGGTGATGCTGCTCGGCACGGGCACCTACGCGTTCCTGGCGCCGCTGCCGCTGCTGATGGCGATCGCCCTGATTGCGCTTGAGTTTCTCGTCTCTTTTCTGCAGGCCTACGTCTTCACGATGCTGACCTGCATGTACCTCAACGATGCCCTGCACCCGGGGCATTAGGAGCCGACTACCGGACACTTCGCTTAGAGAACCAATTGAGGAGAGAAAGATGGATCCCGCTTCCGCCAAGCTTATCGGCGCCGGCCTTGCCGCGATCGGCACGGGAGCTGCCGCCATTGGCGTCGGCAACCTTTTCGGCCAGTTCCTGCAGGGCGCCCTGCGCAACCCTTCGGCTGCTGATGGGCAGTTCGGCCGCCTGATCTTCGGCTTCGCTGTGACGGAAGCGCTGGGCATCTTCGCCCTGCTGATCGCGTTCCTCCTGCTCTTCACCTGATCCAGGCGGAGCATCTGACAGCGCATGGCCGAGAAAGCCACCGCATCCACAGCCGTACCGAGCGAGGGCGCGCAAAAGGCGTTCCCTCCGCTCGATGCGACCACGTTTGCACCGCAGCTGTTCTGGCTGGCGCTGACGTTCGGCCTCCTTTACGTGCTGCTGAAGCGGTTTGCGCTGCCGCGCGTCGGTGAGATCATCGAGGAACGGCAGGCGCGCATACAGCGCGATCTGGACAAGGCCGAGGCCCTGAAGGTCGAGACCCAGCAGGCGCTGGCCGGCTACGAGCAGTCCCTGAGCGACGCCCGTGGCCGCGCGCAGGGCATCGCGACGGACGTCCGCAACAAGCTGATGCAGGAGGTCGACGGCGAACGCGCCAAGATCGACTCCGAGATCGCGCGGCAGACGGCCGATGCCGAAGCGAGCATCCGCGGCAGCAAGGACAAGGCGCTGTCGAGCGTCAACGACATCGCCGCCGATACGGCCGGTGCCATCGTTGCCAAGCTGCTCGGCAAGGAGGTCAGCCGCGACGAGATCCAAAGCGCGCTGTCCCGACCCACGAAATAGAGGCGTTGGACATGTTGCTGTCGGCTGATTTCTGGGTCGCGATCGCGTTTGTCGCGTTCTTTGCGGTCCTCTACTACTTCAAGGTGCATACCCTGATCGGCAAGGCGCTGGACAGCCGCGCCGTGGCCATCAAGGAGGAGCTCGATCAGGCTCGCCGCCTCCGCGAGGAAGCCCAGACCCTCCTGACCGACTATCAGAAGAAGCAGCGCAACGCCGAGCGCGAGGCCGCCGAGATCATTGAAGAAGCCCGCCGCAACGCGGAAACCTATGCCCAGGAAACACGGACCGCGCTGAAGGACTCGCTTGAGCGCCGCACCCGGCAGGCACAGGAAAAGATCGCCCGCGCCGAAGCGCAGGCGGTCGAGGAAGTCCGCGCCGCTGCCGTTGATGCCGCCGTCGCTGCCGCCGAGAAGGTTCTGCGCGAGAAGGCTGCTGGTGCAACCGGCGCGGCCATCACCGACGAGAGCATTCGCAGCCTCAAGGGCCGCCTCAACTAGCTCGCTCCGGCACCCACAAGTCCGGTAGGCAGGCTGTTTGACGGGGTATCTCGTCCATTGCCTCGATCACCACAGCGCCGCCGCGAGGCCGGGGTTAATGACCCGTTACCAATTCCCTGAAAATCAGTGGGCGTTGTTTAGCTTCAAAACAAGCCTCTGCGCCTACACTTTCGCATCGCGCCAGGACGGCGCGCGCGACTGTTTGGGCGAACCGGTCAGGCATGTTCGAGTCCTTGCTGCACGGGGTTATTGGCGGTTCCGACGGCATTCAGGAGCGCAAGGATGGCGTGGCCTTCCTGCGTGTCGCAAAGTCCGTCTACCCGCTCACGACCACGTGCTACCTCGGCCTCAACATCCCCATGGGCCGTGACCGCAAGCGCTTTGCGCAGTGCGCCTACTCCGACCAATGGGTAAAGCAGTGCGTCAGCCGGGACGCCATTGCCAGCGCCCGCCTGGCCACCCTGGCGCTGGCGATGCCTGCGCCGCTCGACTGGAGCGAGCTGCCCGATACTCCTGACACGCGCAAGCTCAAGGCTCTCATCGAGGCCGAGGGCATTTGCGGCCCGGTCATGTCAATTCCGCTGCGCCCGCTGGTGGGGGAAACCGCGCTACTGTTCGTCGGCGCCGACATGACGGGAGAGGACTTCAAGAGCCAGAAGGCCTCCATTCTCCGGGAATTCCAGGTCCTGGCCAATTACTTCCACCAGCACATCCTGCGCATTTACGGCCACGACGCCGAAAGCCAGATGATCGTATCTGCGCGCGAACTGGACTGCCTCAAGTGGGTCGCCGCCGGCAAAACGGCCTGGGAGGCAAGCGTCATTCTCGGCATCAGCGAACGCACGGTCCGCTTCCACCTCAACGCCGCGCGCGAGAAGCTGAACTGTCTCACCACAACTCAGGCCGTTGCCAAAGCCGTCTCGCAGCAGCTCATCGAGTGCTAGGCACGCACGGTCAGCACGACGTCTTGTCGCGCTGGACATCCTTTATATGGATGGAAATCTCCGGCGGCACGGACCAACCGAAGTCAGCCCCGCGCAGATAGCCGTCGCGCACCAGGCCCTTGAGCATCTCCACCACGCCGGCATCCGGCATGGGTCTGCGTCCGGCAGAGATGCCGCCATCCTTGCCTTCGACGGCTTCCGCCATCTTCATCATCGTCTTGGCATTGGGGTCGTTGCTGTAGCGATCTATGATGCGCTGCTTGGTTGCGATATCGCCAAAGTAAGCCTGTAGCTCCTTGACGAGAATCTCCCGCTCCACCGGGGCGCAGAACCTCTCGCGTTCCATAGCAAGTGCGCAATTGAAGTAGGCAGATGAATGCAGCGCGCGCGTGTAACGGAGCTGCTCGTCGGTCACGCCGACCTTGCGAATCCCGCCGGGCTTGAGGGCGGGCATGCAGATGTCCGCGATGCGGGCATGCGCACCGGTTGCCGGCGGCGGCGTCGACACCGCGCCGAAGCTTTGCTCAGGGGCCGAAGAGAACGGCGACGCAAACAGCAGCGCCGAGCCGGCGCCGACAGCGATCGCAACGAACGCCAGGACAGCGGTGAGCAGCGTCGTCGAAAGGCCGTCACCTGCCGATACGGCACGTACGGAGTCCAGGTCGACAGGTCCTTCCGCCATGTCCGATCGCATCGGAGCGTCTGGGCGGCGCGGTCCGCCTCGCTTGCCGAATCCCACGTTCTCCTCCGTTCTCGCTATCTGCCTCTGCAGAACGCCGCAAAGTCGGGGGCGTCCGTTTGCGCCTTGCCGTCATGCGCTACACCGGCATCGGTGATCCTGATGCTGGTCGCGTTCACGGCTGTGTCCAACCGCACCGCGCCCGGTGCCAAACCGTAGAACGTGAGCCAGTTCCTGATCGCGGCGCAGAATATCCGCGCATCCTTGGCATCGTTCACCTGGTCCGGACGCGCAACGCGTGCCGCGCCGAAAGCCGCGATCTTGAAACCGGACAGCACACCCTTGGGCGCGTTCCTGAGATCGAACGGCGCGACACCCTCGACCCCGAGCATCGCCCGGCGGGTGGGCGCCTTGCCGGCGAAATCGATCAGGAGCGGGCGGTCAGCGATGATCAGCGCTGCGCTTTCGCGCGCGTCCGCCATGTCCAGTTTCACCGGCGTCAGGGCGTTGGCCGGCCCGGGACCGCTCTGCGGACCGTCAAAGGTGATCAGCAGAACTTGCAACGCGCGCGCTGCACCCTTTGCTTCACCTCGATAGGCGGCAAAGGACGACAGCTTGTCCTCCAGACCCTCGAGCTCGTAGTAGTCCGGCCCCGAGGTGATGCCGCCGTGATTGGACGTTTTATAGAGCGAATGCAGGATGTTGCGCGAGACGTAGTCGGTCAGGCGCGGAGCGGCCAGGTGCATCGCGAGCGCCAGGACCGGGCCGGCGATGAGGACCATGAGGGTCAATGCGATCGCCAGCTTCAGCAATCGCTCGGCAACAGCACCGCTGGTGTCAGACGAGGACATGCCGATACGCCCTGTGGAAGCAAATACGCTGCCGGCGGCCCGCACCGGAACCCCAGGCAACCGGCATACCGTATGCGTTCTAACGGGAGATTAATCGGGCGTGCGCGTAACGCATCTTTCACCCTGCGCTGCGGCAAAGATACTGCCTCAATCGTAGGCAGCCTTGGCGATCGTCCTTTGACCGCCGGTTGCGAGTCGACGCTCGAGCATGAGCGAATAGCGCGACATGCCGAAGCAGAAGATCCAAAACACGAACCCGGCGAAAACATAGCCCGTCATCGGTGTGGCGGGCGACAGCCAACGCTGCGCGGAGAGCGCCGCCTGCACCATCCCCAACAGGTCGAATATGCCGATGATGAGAACGAGGCTTGTATCCTTGAAGAGCCCGATTAGCGTATTGACGATTCCCGGGATCACCAGCTTCAACGCCTGCGGCAGGATGATGAGCCCCATCTTCTGCGGATAGGACAGGCCGAGGGCGTCCGCCGCCTCGAATTGACCGCGCGGAATGGCCTGCAATCCCCCGCGAATGACCTCGGCAAGATAAGCCGCCGAGAACAGGGCCACCATGATGAGGGCTCGCACCAGCTTGTCGATGGTCCAACCGCTGGGAAGGAACAGAGGCAGCATCACCGACGACATGAACAGCACCGTGATAAGCGGCACGCCACGCACGAACTCAATGAAACCGATTGATGCCCACCGCACGATCGGCATCCCCGAACGACGCCCGAGGGCCAAAAGGATACCGATCGGGAAGGCGGCCGCGATACCCACGCTGGAGATCACCAGCGTCACCAGCAGCCCACCCCAGGAGTCGGTGGGGACATGAACAAGTCCGAACACGCCTCCGGACAGCAGGATGGTGGCCAGGATCGGGAAGACGCCCAGCACGTAAAGCGAGGACCACAGCTTGCCGGGGATGCGCGGAACCATGAGCGGCACGAGCCCCGCCAGGGCCAGAGCATATGTAAGATTGACGCGCCAGCGTTCGGCGTCGGGATAGCGGCCGTACATGAACTGACCGAACCAGGCCGATACGAAGGGCCAGCAGGCGCCGGCATTCTCGCGCGTGCAGGCGCCGCCATCCTCGCCCTCGAAGGTGGCGTTGACGAATGCCCACCCGATCACGCTGTGCGCAACTTGGTAGACGATCCACACCGCAATCACCGTCAAGATGGTGTTGCCGATCGACGAGAACAGGTTGGCCCTCAGCCACGCCAATGGGCCGCTTGCCGCCGTGGGCGGAGGGGTAAGGGGGCGAGCGGCCACGGTCATGGCGTCATCGCTCCACCAGCGCCATGCGGCGGTTGAACCAGTTCATGAAAATCGAGGTGAGCAGGCTCAGCAGCAGGAACACCGCCATCGTCACCAGAATGACCTCGATGGCCTGGCCGGTCTGGTTGAGAACGGTGCCGGTGAAGACGTTGACGAAGTCCGGATAGCCGATGGCGACCGCCAGCGAGGAGTTCTTCGTGAGGTTGAGGTACTGGCTGGTGAGCGGTGGGATGATGATGCGGGCGGCCTGCGGCACGATCACCAGCCGCAGCGATTGCCGGTTGGTGAGGCCAAGGGCCTGGGCCGCTTCCGTCTGTCCCTTCGGCACGCCGAGTATTCCGGCGCGCACGATCTCGGCGATGAAGCTCGCGGTGTAGAACGACAGCCCGAACAGAAGCGCCAGCAGCTCGGGCAGCACGACGATGCCGCCTTGGAAATTGAACCCGCGCAGCTCCGGATAGCTCCAGGATAGCGGTTGGTCCGACACGAAGTAGGCCACCAACGGCATGCCGATCAGAAGAACCAGCACTGTCCGAAGGACCGGGAACCGTTGGCCGGTTACACGCTGGCGCCGCCGCGCCCACCACCCGATGCCGATCGACACGATCAGCGCCGCCCAGAATGCGGCGGCCACACGCGAGAAGCCCATCTCCGGAACCGGCATCGGCAGGTAGAGGCCGCGCACGTTGAAGAAGGCGCCGCCGGGCAGCGCATAACTCTGCCGCGGCGACGGCAGCGTCTTGAGCACCGCGAAGTACCAGAAAAACAGCTGCAGCAGCAGCGGCAGGTTGCGCACGATCTCGACGTAGGCTCCTGCCAGGCGCGCAACCAACCAGTTCGACGACAGCCGCGCGATGCCGATGACGAAGCCGAGCACCGTCGCAAACACGATGCCGAGACCCGCCACCAGCAACGTGTTGAGCAGCCCGACCCAGAAGGCCCTGCCATAGGTCGAGGTATTCGAGTACGGGATCAGTGACTGTGAGACGTCAAAGCCGGACGTGCGGCCAAGGAAGTCGAAGCCGGACGCGATGTTCTGCCGGCGCAGGTTGTCGGCAACGTTGTTGACGACCCAATAGACCAAGTACCCCAGCGCCAGCAGCAACAGCACCTGATAGATGACCTGCCGCACCTCCGGCCGGTAGAGCGGGCTGCGCGAGGCGGTCCCATCTTCGAACGAGCTGCGGGATGTCGTCGCCATCCTCAGCCCGCCTGGGTCCGCCTTGCGCTTCGGGTCATCGCGTCGGCCGCCGCCTGGTCAACGAATGGGCGGGGCGTATTGAATCCCGCCTTTATTCCAGAGCTTGTTCAGGCCGCGATCGATCCTGATGCGCGAACCCGTGCCCACGTTGCGTTCGAACACTTCCGCGTAGTTTCCGACCTGCTTGATCATGCGGTAGGCCCACTCGTTGTCGAGGCCGATCCCCTTGCCGAAGTCGCCCTCCTTGCCGAGCAGGCGCTTGAAGTCGGGAACGGTGGAGGTCAGCATCTGGTCGACGTTGGCCTGCGTAACTCCGGCCTCCTCGGCATTGATCAGCGCAAAGTGCACCCACTTCACGATCGTGAACCACTGGAAGTCATCCTGGCGAACGACCGGCCCCAGCGGCTCCTTGGAGATGATGTCGGGGAGCACCATGTGCTCGTCCGGTTTTGCCATCTGCAGGCGGACCGAGTAGAGCCCCGATGCATCCGTCGTGTAGCTGTCGCAGCGGTCGGCTTGATAGGCCTTCAAGGCCTCGTCCGCCTTGTCGAACACCAACGTCTTGTACTGGAGATTGTTGGAGCGGAAGAAATCCGCGAGGTTGAGCTCGGTCGTGGTGCCCGTCTGCACGCAGATAGTGGCGCCGGAGAGTTCCTTGCCGGTTTTCACGCCGGCCGACTTCTTCACGATGAAGCCCTGCCCGTCATAATAATTCACGCCGACGAAGGCTAGGCCCTGTTGGGAATCGCGCTGCAGCGTCCATGTGGTATTGCGGGCCAGTACATCGAGTTCGCGCGACTGCAGCGCCGTGAAGCGCTCCTTGGTGGTTGTTGCCACATAGCGGACCTTGCCGGCATCGCCGAGCACCGCCGCTGCAATCGCCTTGCAATAGTCGACGTCCAGGCCGGACCAGACCCCCTTGTCATCGGCGGCGCTGAACCCGGCCAGACCGACGTTCACCCCGCAGACCAACTGGCCGCGCGCCTTGACGGTATCCAGCGTTTTCTGCTGCGCCTCGACGACGCCGGCGCCGGCGACCATCATTGCGGCGACCCAAAACACGCCTCGCGCAAGATGTTTCATATCGCTTCTCTCTCCGATCGATTGTTTCATTCTCAATGTTCAGTCGAACTCCCGGCCTGTCAAATCTCCTCAGTGCTCCAGAATCTGCGACAGGAACAGCTTGGTACGGGGCGATCTCGGATTGCCGAAGAACTGCTCAGGCGGTGCCTCCTCGACGATCTCGCCCTGATCCATAAACACCATCCGGTCGGCCACCGAGCGCGCAAAGCCCATCTCGTGCGTCACGCACAGCATGGTCATGCCCGAGCGGGCCAGCTCCGTGATGACATCGAGCACCTCCTTGATCATTTCCGGATCGAGCGCCGAGGTGGGCTCGTCAAACAGCATGATGCGCGGGCTCATGCAAAGTGCCCGCGCGATGGCAACACGCTGCTGCTGGCCGCCTGAAAGCTGGCCGGGGTATTTGTTGGCCTGCTCGGGGATGTCGACGCGCTCCAGGTACTGCATGGCGATACGCTCGGCCTCGGCGCGGGGCATTTTCTTCACCCACACGGGACCGAGGCAGAGATTGTCCAGCACGGTGAGGTGCGGGAACAGGTTGAAGCTCTGGAACACCATGCCCACTTCCGCCCGCACGCGGTGGATCTGGCGCAGGTCTTCGGTCAGCTCAACGCCGTTGACGACGATGCGGCCCTGCTGGTGCGTTTCGAGCCGGTTGATGCAGCGGATGAGAGTGGACTTGCCGGAGCCGGACGGTCCGCAGATGACGATCTTCTCGCCCTTTGCGACCGTGAGATTGATGTTCTTGAGAACCTGAAAGGCGCCGAACCACTTGCTCAGCCCGGCAACGCGGATCGCCGCATCGCGCTCCCGGGCGCTCAGGAACTCCGCGTCCCGCCCGGCGGAACCTACCTGCTGCTCGACCATGCTTGAGTATGGCGTCGCCCCGCCACTGAGGCAATGCGTAGCTTTCCCACCGGCCGAACCGGTTCACCGGCGCTTGATTTCGCCGTGAACGGCCAATCCCATTAGATGCACGCGGACAGAGTACGAAACCTTCCGATGGCGGATGCCCTGAACCGTGAACGCCGGCTCGCCGGCCTGATGCGATCGGCCCAGGACGGGAACGGCGAAGCCTACGCTGCGCTGCTCAATGAAGCGGCCGCAATCCTGAGGCGCACGATCGCACAGCGGCTCCGGGCCCTGCAGCGGCAAGACGTCGAGGACCTGGTGCAGGACACGCTGCTGTCCCTGCATCAGGCTCGTGCGACCTACGATCCCGGCCAGCCTTTCATGCCCTGGCTGATGGCGATTGCCCGGCATCGCATGGCCGACGGTGCGCGGCGGCACGCCCGGCGCGCCTCTAACGAAGTTACCTGCGATCCATTACCGGAGGCAGCGCCTGACAGCGGCGGCCAGTTTGGCCTGGATGAGACGCCAGCTCTTGCCCAAGCCATGGCGCGGCTCCCTTATCGGCAGCAGCAGGCGATCGAGCTCGTGAAACTGCGCGAGATGTCACATGGTGAAGCTGCGACGATCACCGGGACGAGCGCCGGCGCCGTGAAGGTCGCCGTGCATCGCGGGATTGCCGCTCTGCGCAGGGCAATGGGCGTCAGATCATGACCCGCGACACGCAAGATCTCATCGCGCAGCTTGCCACCGGCGTCCGCCCCGTGCGCAGGTTGCCGGCCCCGTGGCAGCGAACCTTGCTCTGGTTCGGCCTTGTGCTGCCCTACGCCGCCATCGTGGCAATCATGCACGGCGCCGCGCTACCCACCGAGAGCACCGCGCGGTTCGCAATCGAACAGGGGGCGGCCCTCGCTACGTCTTTCGCGGCAACTCTGGCGGCATTTGCGACCATTGTGCCGGGCTACAACAAGCGCATTCTTCTCCTGCCAGCCCTCCCGCTTGCCGTCTGGATCGCCAGCGTGGGGTACGGTTGCGTGCAGGACTGGGTGCAGCATGGGCCCGCAGGCCTTGCGATCCGTCCAGACTGGGATTGCCTGCAGCCTGCAGCCATACTGGGACTGGTGCCGGCGTTGGCTCTGTTGCTGATGTTGCGGAAGGGCGCGGCTCTTCAGCCGCGCTTGACGGTTGCCTTCGCGGGGCTGGCAGTAGCAGGCATCGCAAACTTCGGGTTGCAGTTCTTCCACGCGCGCGATGCCAGCATCATGGTTCTGGTGTGGCACATCGGGGGCGCGGCGGTCCTTGCAGGTCTCGGCAGCGTGTTGGGGCGACGGCTGCTCCGGTGGCGGACAGCGCTCACCTAACCTCTCGCGATTTCACCAAATCGTGTTGCCGAAGCTGCGTAACCCCTGAGACCTCTCCAGCGAAAGATGCGTACCGGCGCAACGCGTTGCTGCCGGCCGACAAGCATTTGGCGAGAGGAATCTGCCCATGAACTTCAAGACCCGCCTTCTTCTGACGGCCTGCGCCGGGGCTCTGTCTCTCGGCGTCCTGGTGATTGCGCCGCCGACCCACGCCCAGAACACGATGGGCAAGGACGACATGAAGAAGGACATGATGAAAAGCGACAAGAAGGACATGGCGCCGACGGGCTCCATGGCCAAGGACGACAAGAAGGACATGATGAAAAAGGATGACATGATGAAGAAGGACGACATGAAGAAGTAGTCGCCTCGCCCGGAGTGAGCGGCGTGTGAAGGCCGGCGCGCCGGCCTTCCCGCCATACCGGCAAGTCAGAAGTGCGACGTGGATACGTAGACTTGATAATCCGCCTGCTCGATGAAGCGCACCCCGAGCAGCCTCTTGCCGCGCCGTACAACCGAGCAGATCAACCGCTTGTCCGCCTGACCGGCAATGGTCAGGTAGAAATCATCCGGGACGTCTGCGGCGGACCCCTCCACCTGAATGAGGGCGCCGCCCCTGGATGTGTTCAGCACCTTGCAGGGGACGGTCTCCGTCGACCGCATCCCTTTGACCAGGACGAGCTGGCCCCCGCGCCGCAGCCAGACCCGCTGGGTGCGCCGTCGTTCCGATCCTTTCGAGCCCTGGGTCATGCAATTTCAGTCCGGTTTGGAGTACAGGTACCGGGGAAGCGTGGAATTTGCCTTAACCGATTGACAATTGTGGCACCGCTGCGGGCCTGGCAGCCCCATAAAGAGGTGCCAAAACCGCCCAACTTCGAGCAAAAACCTGGGCCAAACCGGTATGGCGGGGCGGGCTCGCGTGGTTAACCACGCGTTTAGGGACAGCCGCACACGCGCCGTTGCCGGTGCATAGTCTGCGGATTGTTGGAGCGTTACGACTATGCGTTGCCCATCCGGTCGCCATAGCGCGAGCCTTGTACGGGCGATTGTTGTCCTGTCTGCCTTCGTTCTGAGCGGGTGCTCGAGCGGGTCTTCACTTTCCGGCTCATCGCCAAACCTCCTGGAAAAGATGTTCGCCATGGCCCCGTCCGAAGGCGAGGCTGAGAAGGTTGAAGAGAAGAAGTCCGGCTGCGGCACGCCGGCCCAATGCCGCTCCGCCCTGAAAACCATGGTGGAAAGCCCAAAGCGTCCGTGGGTCGGCCAGCAGATGCCGCCAGATGCCTACGCCGACGGTACGCGGCTGTTCGCGTACCGGGCCTTGCGCAAGCGACTGAAGTGCGACGAGCTTTCACGGGCAATCGATGAAATGCGCGGCGTGTCCAAGTCTTTGAACGGCACGGTGCCGGGCATCAGCAGCGAACAGGCGGCGCGCACGCGCGCGTTGAACGTGCAGGTCGAGGGCGAGCTGGTGCGCGAACGAACGGCGCGCTGCCGGGCCTAATCCACCCTACGCACGGGCATCCTCCAGGATCATCGCCGCGGCTTTTTCGGCGATCATCAGGGTCGGCGAATTGGTGTTCCCCGACGTGATCGTCGGCATGATCGACGCATCCGCGACCCGAAGGCCCTGTAGTCCATGTACGCGCAGCCGGGGGTCCACCACGGCCTGCTCGTCGGTGCCCATCTTGCAGGTGCCGACAGGATGGAAAATCGTGGTGGCGATGTCGCCGGCCGCCTTTGCGAGCTCGTCGTCACCCTGAATCTGAGGACCGGGCCGGAACTCCTCCGGGCGATACTGCGCCAAGGATGGCATCGACACGATGTTGCGCGTGACACGGATGGCGTCGGCCGCGACACGCCGGTCATCCTCTGTTGAAAGGTAGTTCGGCCTGATCTCGGGGTGCGCATCGGGCTCGGGCGATGCAATGCGCACGTGACCCCGGCTTGTCGGCCGGATGTTGGCAACGCTTGCCGTGAACGCGGGAAACGGATCGAGCGGCTCGCCGAACTTCGGCAGGGTGAGCGGCTGGACATGGTACTGCAGGTTGGGTGTCTCGCGGCTGGGATCGGACTTCACGAACGCACCGAGCTGGGAGGGCGCCATCGTCATCGGTCCGCGACGTGTGAGCACGTACTGGGCTGCAAAGGCGGCACGCTGGACCAAGCTCTGGAAGCGCTCGTTCATGGTCCGCACGCCGGATACTTTGTAGGCACAGCGCACTTGCAGGTGATCCTGCAAATTGCCGCCGACGCCTTTCAGCTCATGCCTCACCTCGATGCCGAACGGCCGCAGCACGGCGCCCGGGCCGATGCCGGACAGCTGCATGATCTGCGGCGAGCCGATGGCGCCTGCCGCCAGCACGACCTCCCGGGCCGCCCTGACGGTGTGCCTCTGCCCGCCCTGGCGCATCTCCAGCCCCGTCACGCGGCGGCCGTCCAGCAGCAGGCGTTCGACCATGGCATCGGTCTCGACGGTGAGGTTTGCGCGGCTGCGGACCGGCCGCAGGAAGCCCTTCGAGGTGTTCCACCGCACACCCGTCTTCTGGTTGACATGAAAATAGCCGCAGCCCTCGTTGTCGCCGCGGTTGAAGTCCTCGACTTTCGGAATACCCGCCTCCGCCGCCGCCTCGCGGAAGGCATCCAGGATCTCCCAGCGGATCCGAGCCAACTCGACCCGCCACTCGCCGCCACGCGCGTGCAGATCGTCGAAGGCGTCGGGCTGCAGTGCCCACTGATCCTCGTGCTTCTTGAAATGGGGCAGCACGTCGTCCCAGGCCCAGCCGGGATTGCCCATCTGGCGCCAGAGGTCGTAGTCGCGCGCCTGCCCGCGCATGTAGATCATGCCATTGATGGACGAGCAGCCCCCGAGCACGCGGCCGCGGGGATAGGCCAGACTACGGCCGTTGAGGCCCGGCTCCTCCGCCGTCTTGAACCCCCAGTCGGCGCGCGGATTGCCCATGAGATAGAGGTATCCGACGGGAATATGAATCCAGTGGTAGTTGTCCTTGCCGCCCGCCTCCAACAGCAGAACGCGCGCGCCCGGATTGGCCGACAGCCGGTTGGCGAGGAGGCATCCCGCCGTCCCCGCACCGACCACGATGTAGTCGTAGCTGTCTGCCGGCATTCGCGTTTTCCCCCGCCTGTCACTGCGCCTCGCGCAGGCTGCTTGTTGGATCGGTCCGGCCGCCGAACCGATGGTCCCCTGGCCGGATGCGTCGCTACGAAGAAATACTACAACCCCCGCGCTCGGCCACAAATTCTCCTTGGTTACGCCGCTTCCTCAGACCTAGTGCGGGTGTTTGGGCAGGCGATGGGAGCGCATGCGCAGCACCATAACAATCATGAATGCCAAGGGGGGAGTCGGTAAGTCGACGCTCGTCCTCGCACTGGCAGAGACCCTGTCGGTGACGCATGGCAAGCGTGTCCTGGTGGTCGATTCGGATGCCCACGCCAGCATCAGCAACATGCTGATGCGGCCGGAGTGGGTGCACACGGTCCAGGCCAAGGGCCGGACCATGGTCGACTTCTTCATCTCCACCGTGCTCAGGAACGAGCGCGTCGCCTGGACCTCCTACTTGTGCACCGGCGTGTCGGACATCGACGACGCCCGCACGATCGATCTGCTGCCGGGCGGCGGCCATCTGACGTTGTTCGAGCGCGAGGTCTCCAAGGCCAGCCAGGAGGCGTTACTGCGACTTTGCGTCAGGGCATTCCTGGCAGATGCACGCAACGCCTACGATTTCGTTCTGATCGACAGCGCCCCCGGCCTCTCCATCCTGACCGAGTGCTGGCTGCGCGAAGTCGACTTCTACATCTCCCCGACCAAGCCGGATTACATCTCGACCCACGGCCTCCAGTTCCTGGGCCAGTTCAGCCAGCGGGACGCGGAGATGGGATTTGCCGAATGTCTCGGCATCATTGTCAGCATGAAGGACAGCTCCTCGTTCGAGGATGCCCAGTTCGAGCGCTGGCTGAGACAAAACTCGAAGCAGCCCTGCTTCGACCAGGTCATCCCGCGCGCCACGTCTTTGCAAACGGCGGCGTACTTCTGCCCGCGGCCGCGATCCTACTGGGCCAAGTATCCTGGCGAGACCGGCAAAGCGCTCCGCCAACTGGCTGCCGAGCTCATCGTACGCAACGCCGCCGCACACGCGCATCGCAGCTACGAGGGACGGGCGGCGGAGTAACGAAGAAGGGGCCACTGAGTGGCCCCTTCAATACAATCGCCAACCGCAATCGCTGCACGCAGCAGCTGTCGTTGTCCTAGCGTCCCCTGAAACGGCTCATGAACGGCCCGAGCAGATCGGAGTAATCGTCGGTCCAGGGCCGCAAGTCGTTGTCGTCAAGCTCGATCACACCGGCGAGCGCGCGATAAGGCTGCAAAGCCTTCTCGTTCTTGGTGAAGATCACCACGTTCGACGTGGACTGAGCGTAGCTGCCGTCGGCCTCGTTATCCGACACAATGATGCCCGCGGCGCCGGCAGGAAGCTCACGCAGCGTCGCGCTCAGCACAGACTCCAGATCCAGATAGCGATTGGAGGTGTGCAGCAGAACGACGCCATCGGGCTTCAACTTGTTCAGATACATCGTCACCGCCTCGGCCGTGAGGAGATGCATCGGGATTGCGTCGGAGGAGAACGCGTCGATGATGAAGAGATCGAAGCTTGCGTCCTTCTCCTTGGCCATCGTCAACCTGGCATCGCCGACGACAATGTCGATGTCGGGCTGGCATTTCGAGATGAAGGTGAAGTTCTTCGGATTCTTGGCGATCTTGATCACCAGCGGATCGATCTCGAAGAAGCGCCAGGTCTCGCCCTCCTGCTTGTGGCAGGCGCTGGAGCCGGCACCCAAACCGACAATGCCGTAGCGACCCTTCTGGCCGCTGAGCACCTCACGCCGTTTGGCGATGGTCTTTCCGATGGGACTGCCCGGATAGTAGTAGGTGGCGGGCGTCGTATCGTCGACCGGATCGCCGTTCTCGTTCCAGAAGCGCTGCGCGCCATGAAGCGTCGTGCCGTGCATCAGGATGCGGAACTCGCCGTCCTCCGAGGGTTGCACACGGTACACGCCGAAGAAGCTCCGTTGCGCCTCGCCGCGGTTGACGTTGGAGGGCAGCCAGACCAGCGCGGCACACATCAGAATGGCCACCAGGAACTGACGCTGCGGCGAGTGCACGTTGGCCAGCAGCAGCGCGCCGAGCACCATCACAACGAGTGCAGTCGTGCCCCACTGGCCCATGGTGAAGCCATTGTTGGCGGCCAGCGTCGGCAGCCACATGATGGCGAGGACACCGGCGGCCGCGATCAGCCACATCACCGTCAATTCGTCCTTCTGCTCCTCCTTGGAGCCGAACGCGAAGTTGAGCGCGTTTGGACGGCAGGCCATGGAAAGCGCCAGCAACAGCGGGTACTCGTAGATCTGGCTGAAGATGTTGGGCGCAACCAGCGCCGTGAAGAGGCCGCCCAGGGCGCCGCCGACCGACATCCAAAGGTAGAACTCGGTGAGGTAGCGTGTCGCCGGCCGGGCCTCGTAGAGCGTGCGATGCGCCAGCATCGCCGTCGTGAACAAAACCGCGATGCCTGTCGAGCTCGTCACAAACCAGCTCTCGTTGCGTGTCTGTGCGAGCGTGATCAGAGCCACCGCAAGCGCGACCAGATGCAGGAACAGCAGCGTCTCGCGCTTGATCAATGGCGGATCGCGGAAGACCAGCACGAACGTCAGCAGGTAAAGCGCGAGCGGGATCACCCACAACAGCGGCGCGGAAGCGACGTCGGTGGTGAGATGCACCGTGAACGCGGTCATCAGGCCGACCGGCACGAAGGCCAGTGCAATCCAGGTCAGCTTCTGCGTCAGCGTGGGTGCTGGGGCTGCAATGTCGCTGGCGGGCGCCGTCTCAGCCGGAGCTTCCGCCGCGCCTCCCGCTTGAGCTCCGCGCATCAGAAAGAACGACACGCCGATCGAAATCACCAACAGCACATAGACGTAGGCCCAGAGGTGGCTGAGGGAGCTCAGGCCGAACGCCGGCTCGAGCACGAATGGATATCCCAGAAGCGCGATCAGGCTGCCGAGGTTGCTGGCGGCATACATGAAGTAGGGGTCGCGCGCGTTGGGGTGGCCCGTTCGCGCGAACCAAGCCTGCAGCAGCGGCGCATTGGCCGAGACCGCAATGAACGGCAGACCGATCGAGGTGGCAAACATGCCGAGCTGCCAGAAGTAAGGCTCGCCGGCCGGGGGCTCGCCCCACAGCCGCGACATGCCGATGGGCAGGCAGATAAAGGCCGCGACGCACACGCCGAGATGTATGAGCCCTGTGAGATGCGGCGGTGCCCGGCTGATCAGCAGATGGGCGTAAAAGTAACCGGCAAGCAGCGCCGCCTGGAAGAAGAACACCGACACCGACCACACCGACGGCGAGCCGCCGAGCACCGGCAGCACCATCTTGGCGAACATCGGCTGGATGGCGAACAGCAGCAGGGCAGACAGGAAGGTGGTGACGGTAAATACCCACATCATCGCAGGTGCATTGCGCGCCAGGTCCACGAAGAATTGCGGAACTCCGCTCGCGCCGGCCGGCTTGACCGGGTCATTCTTTTCGATTGTCTCGTTGGACATTCCTTGCACCTTCTCATCTAGGGCGCGCGCCAAGTCTATTGAGCGCCGGGCATCAGGATCCCCTCCAGCCGGTGGGCCCTGGTCCCGCCGGTTGCACATCCTGCTGATCGCGCCGGGAAACTAGTGACATTGGTTAATACTTTCCAGCCGATTCTAGTGGGCCAAAGGGACTTCGCCGGCACGCTCGATGGCACCCGGCACCAATTCCCGAGAATCCTTGGTTCCTGGCTGCCTGGACCCCCGAGGCATTTACCCGCCGTTATCCATAATCGCTTGCACTTTTAGTCAAATCATCCCGCCAAAAGAAACGATTAGGACACCTTGAGTATCACTTGCTCACTCGGACTTTGCTTGGGGAGCAACGGTGTTTAGTCGCAACATTTTGGCAGCGGCGCCGCGTTATCTGGCCGCCCGTCTGCAGAACGCATTTGGCCGCCGGCCTTCGGCGGTGAGCCAGGATGCACTACTTGCTGCAGCTTTGCAGGGCTTGAACGTCGCACGCGACAGCAAATCAATGGTCGTCACGCGTGACGGGCTGATCATTTGCGCCAACCAACGTGTGTTGGAGCTAACGGGCAGCACGCGCGATGAGATGCTTGGCAAACCGATTGCGACGACGTTGCTGGACCATTCGCCCGCACGCGGCGGCCAGTCCAAGCGCCAGTGGGAAACCAAGCTCAAGGCTTCGCCTGAGCCCGTTCCCGTAGAAGTCGTACACGAGGTGCTGGGTGGGCCGTTCTCGGGGATCGAGGTCTACGCCATCCGCGACCTGCGACAGCGCCAGCGGCTGGTTGCCCAGCTCGAACAGCAAAACGTGCGGTTCCACGCCGCCCTGTCGAACATGTGCCAAGGGCTGTGCATGTTCGACGCCGATGAAAATCTCGTCATCGCCAACGAGCGCTACGCCGAGATGTACGGGCTTTCGCGCGACATCATCACACCCGGCACCCCATTCCGCAAAATTCTGGAAGCCCGGATCGCAATGGGCGCTTACGTGGGAAGCGAACCTGAAAGATATATCCGGGAACGCGTTGCCGCCGTTCGCGAGCGCGTCTCCTCCACCAAAATCCAGACGTTGTCGGATGGGCGCGTCCTTTCCATCTCCCATCAACCCATGTCCGACGGCGGCTGGGTGGCGACGCACCAGGACATTACCGATCAGCGCAGATCGGAAGCCAAGATCGCCCATATGGCGCTGCACGACGCGTTGACTGACCTACCCAACCGCACCCTTCTCAACGAACGCCTGGAGCAGGCCCTGGCCTATGCCAGACGCGGTGAGATCGTGGCCACGCATCTCCTCGACCTCGACCATTTCAAGAACGTCAACGATACGTTGGGGCACGCTGTCGGCGACAAGCTGCTGCAGTTGGTGTCCCAGCGGCTGAGCTCGCTTGTCAGGGAAACCGACACCGTGGCGCGCATGGGTGGCGATGAATTCGCCATCGTGCAGACCGCACTCGAGCAGCCCGCCGATGCCGCGACGCTGGCAAACAGGATCATCGAAGCGATTTCCGCACCGTACGACATCGACGGTCATCAGGTTACGATCGGCACCAGCGTGGGCATCGCCATAGGACCCAACGACGGCACCGATCCGAATCAACTGATGCGCAACGCGGACCTCGCGCTTTACCGGGGCAAGAGCGAAGGCCGTGGCGTCTATCGCTTCTTCGAGCCGGGGATGGACTTCCAGCTCAAGGCGCGCCGCGCGCTCGAGTGCGATCTGCGCGCTGCACTCACGGACGGCCAGTTCATCCTCTACTATCAACCGGTCATCAATCTCGAGCGCAACGACATCACCGGGTTCGAAGCGCTGATCCGCTGGCAGCACCCGGAGCGCGGCCTGGTGCCGCCGAACGAGTTCATCCCGCTCGCGGAGGAGATCGGCCTCATCGTTCGCATCGGTGAGTGGGCCCTGAGACAGGCTTGCGCTACGGTTGCCAAGTGGCCCGGCGACGCCTCCGTGTCGGTCAACATCTCGCCGGCGCAGTTCCGCAGTCCAGGGCTAGTGCAGGCAGTTCTAATCGCGCTCGCCGATTCCGGACTTCCCGCACAGCGCCTCGAACTCGAGATCACGGAGACCGTGCTGCTCGAGGATAGCGAACAGACGCTATCGACCCTGCATCGCCTGCGGGACCTCGGCGTCCGCATCGCCATGGACGACTTCGGCACCGGCTACTCATCGCTCAGCTATCTGCAGAGCTTCCCGTTCGATCGGATCAAGATCGACCGATCCTTCGTCAAGGACATCACGTCGGCGAGCGGTTCGCTCAATATCGTGCGCGCCGTCGCCGCCATGGCGAGGGGCCTCGGCATGGCCGCCACCGCCGAAGGCGTGGAGACTCAGGAGCAGCTCGAGACCGTCAGGTCAGAGGGATGCACGGAAATGCAGGGCTTCCTGTTCAGCAAGCCCCGGCCGCAACACGAGATCGAGAAGCTTTTCCTGTCGGAGCAAAAATTCCACAAAGCCGCCGACGCTGCATGAGCTGCCAACCTGATCCAGCGCGCCCGGCCGGACAAACTCCACTACCTGCGGCCGGGTCGTGACGCGAAGGCGGATTGACTTTCCGGTGCATTGCCGTTTCTTGGTCGTGCCAACGACGAGAGACACATATGGCCGCCCGCATCTTCAAGCCCGCCAAAACGGCCATGCAATCCGGCCCCGCGCGCACTAAGGACTGGGTGCTCGAGTACGAGCCCGAGGTGGCGCGCGAAATCGACCCATTGATGGGCTGGACCAGCTCGCGCGACATGAAAAGCCAGGTCAGGCTGGAATTCGAGAGCAAGGAAGACGCGATCGCCTACGCGGAACGCAACGGCATCGCTTATCGCGTCTCAGAGCCGAAACCGCGGGCCGCCATCCGCAAGTCCTACGCCGACAATTTCCGGTTTGGACGCAAGGGTTCCTGGACACACTGAGCGTAACGCGTCGCTACACGCCCGCCTGGCGCATGCGCCACTTCTTGTAGGCGACTGGAATTAGCGCAACGAAGCCCAGAACGGCGGCGATCAGCAGCTCCCTGGTGGCCAGCGAGCCAGCGTGAATCTTGAACTTGCACAACGCGGCGCCACGCGTCGCGACGCAGGCGTCGAACTCCGCCTGGGCCGCCGCAATGATGCTGTCCAACCCGGCCCCTGCAGAGGCAATGGCAAATGTGCCGGGGACGATACCGACGACCGTCCCAAGCACGTAGACGTTCAGGGGCACTCCGAGCACGGCTGGTGCAAGGTTCACCAGCCAGAACGGAAAGATCGGCACGAGCCTGAGGAAGAGCATGTAGCTCAGTGCATTGTCCTTGAACCCCTCGCGCAGCTTGGTCAGCCAGGGCCCGGCTTTCTCGCCCAGCGCTTCGCCCAGGCTCGAGCGTGCAGCGAGGAAGATGATCGTCGCGCCGATGGTGGCGCCGATCACCGAACACAGGCCGCCCAACAGCCAACCGAACAGAAGGCCGCCCGTGAGGGTGAGGACCAGCCCAATCGGCAGGGACAGCGCGATCGCCACAACGTAAAGGCAGATGTAGAGAAGGGGCGCAAGAAGGGCGTGGTCGGTCAAGAACGCCTTGATTGCGACCCTGTGGGTGGCAATCTTCTCGAGCGTGACGAACTTGTGCCAGCCGAGCGCATAGGCGAGCACCATCGCCAAGCAGATCAAAAGCAAGGGCACCCATCGCGCAAGGCTCACGTGCCGGCCGGAAGCGTGGGTGGGCTCCGGCACGCTAGACATGCTGAGAACAGGGGTCCGCTGCGGAAGCTCTCAAGCGACGCGCTTGGTCGGGAGTTCGCATAGAAGCTCGTGGGAAAAGTGTACTGCGGCCATAATCCGACAATGACAGACTCGGCCGCAAAAAGAAGCGTGTATCAACCACACGTGAAAGTTCAGAGACCCGATGTGAACGCACCTCATTGCTCTGCAGCAAAATGCAGTCGGCACACCGTCAGCCCTGGGCACCTTGCATCATCATCGCCAGCCCGCGGGAAAGGGTGTCGCGCACCGCGAAATAGGACCAGACGCCAAATCCCACCGCAAACAGCAGTGCCGTCAGCCCGGCGTTGAGCGTGCGACTGCCAAATGAAAGTCTTTCGCCGATCCGCGCTGACAACACCACGAGCACGGTGAGGACCACGAGGGACACCCAATCAACGGCGGACCAATCAATTGCGGGCATGGCGAACACTCTCACACACGAGTTGAAACAGAGGGCTCAGCTAGAACGATCGAGCCGTCCAGATGGTTTCGCCGCCAGCGCGTTCACCCCCATGGCACGATATGACGCCGTAAGAGCTTGTGGCTTCAACGTGATCTGGTCATCGACAAAGCTATTCGCGTGCCGCTGCAGATTTTTTCTGGTGCCTGGCGGGCAAGTCGTGTTTTGCGGCGTGCTCGCGTTTCGCCCAGGATATCGCCACCACGCGACATCAAATTCGCTACACGTTGTCCCAAATCTTTCCGGTTGCGGACGAGTTTTTGCGACGTAGTATTCGACGCGTCGGGCGCGCGTTCTTCCCGCACCAGCGTGCACTCGCACTTGAGGGCGTTTCTCTATTTCGGAGGAGCGCCCTTTCAGTTTGCACGCCGCCGAGTTCAGGCGCGCTTCTTGAAATAGCCGTCCAGCTCCGATTGCAGACGCTGAGTCGCCTCCCGCCAGGCGCCGCCCTCGACCGCCTGAAGCCTCCCGCTGCCCGCGGCCGTGCGCGGCAAGGCCGGCGGCGTGGTGCGCTGCGGCGGTGAGTTATCGGTCAGTTCCAGGTGCGGCTCGCGGGGGGCGGGAAACGCGCCCATACGGCGGGCTAGCGTTTGCAGCTCGGTGAGAATGGCACCGCGGCGCGCCTCGTGCTCAGCAGCAAGGCTGCGCACGTCCTGAAGCAGCCGCTGATCGTACTGATCGAGCGCGTCGCGCAGGGAGGAGACCAGTTCCTGTTCCCCTTCGCGGGCGGTGTTGAGTTGCTGGCGTAGCTCGTCCACCAGCGCGGCCATCTTTGACATACCCCTACCCCCTTCGGCTGTTGTCGAAGAATCAGTGAGAGGAGTCTCGCCGCACTTTCGGTCGGAAATCAGGGCCCCTTTCCGTCACAAATGCGGTCGTGCTTGCCTAGGCAACGCGAACGGCGGGCGAAGGAGGCCCACGCTGGATTTGGGTCGCCTGGGACCGGCGGCCCTCTTGAAAGCTCGAGCCCGACTGCACGGAGCCTTCACTTTTTGGCCGGCGTGGCCTTCTTGGCTTCTCCACCGCCGCCGCCACCAGAGTCGCCATCGCCCTTGCCCGAGCCCACATATCCCGACCAGGTCACGGTGCGACGCTCGCTCGATCGCGGATCCTCCGACTGAGGCCGTTTCAGGTCACGCGCGTTGTCGATCATGATCGTCGTGTTGCGCTGCGTCGCGCAGCCGAAGTTCGCGTGCGGAAGCCGCGGCTCGTTTCGGCCGACGTTCTCCTGCCAATGATCGCACGTGGGCGGCAACGCCACCGGTCGCCGGTAGGCAAGCTGTATCAACGGGACGTCGGCCTTCTTCGAGCGCGGCACGCGGGTGAGGCGGTAGTCGATGCCGGCGTCGGCTACCTCGCGTTGGATGCCCTTCAGCGAGTGTGCAATCGACGCCCGGTCACGCGGCGCGCTGGGCGCTGAAATCATCAGGCGGCCTGTCGCCTCCCGCTTGTACCGCTCGAGAAAGCGATAGACATCGACCTGCTGGTTGGGGCTGAGGCCTTCGGTGTCGTCCGGCACCTCGACCTCCAGCACCTCGGTGCGGTCTGTGAAGTCGATCGGATGGTTGAACTCCGCGCTGTTGAGCTTGACCGCGAGGATGTCATCGGGGCCGCGATGATGGCTGTCACAGCCCGACACTATCCCGCCGGCGAGCAGTACACCTGCGAGGAGCAGGATACGGCGGTGTAGCGTGCAGCCCGCAGCGCCCCGCACAATCGATTGCGCGCGCATCCTAACCCCCGTCCGGATAGTCGAGAATGAACCCGAAGTCGCCCTCGTAGCGCCCGGCGGGGCGATAGCCGGGCGGCCCGTAGATTCGGTTGATGTGGCCAAGCAGCAGCTCCTGCAGCGTACTGCTCGGTGCGAAGCCGCCATCGGGGCGCGCAAACTCGCTCTTGTGCGCGTGCGTCGCCAGATACGGCGTGACCAGGATGACAAGCTCGCTTTCGCGGCGTTGATAGTCATTGCTGCGGAACAGCGCGCCCAATACCGGCACGTCCTTGACGCCCGGCGTACCCTCGACGTTCTGCCGCGTCTGGTCGGACAGCAGGCCCGCCATGGCGAGCGTGCCCCCTGACGGCAATTCCAGCGTGGTTTCGGCGCGCCGCACCTTGAGGGCCGGAATGGACAGATCGCTCACCGTGACGGCACCGTCCGATGACAGCTCGCTGACATCGGCGGCGATGCGCAGGCTGATGCGCCCCTCCGACAGAACGACGGGCTTGAACTCGACCTGAACGCCGAAGGTCTCCCACTGGATCGTGACCTGACGCTCGTTGCCGCCGCCTGAGATCATCGGGATCGGGAACTTGCCGCCGGCATGGAATTTTGCGGACTCGCCCGATATGGCCGTGAGGTTCGGCTCAGCCAGGGTGCGGATCAAACCAGCGCGCTCCAGCGCCTGCACCAGGGCAGTGATGGAGTTGCCGCCGGCCTGCCAGGTGGTCTGCAGCGCGTCTCCGCCGGGAACGAAGGGCAACGCCTTGGGAGCGATCGCCGCCGCCGGAGGAACGATCGCACCCGTCACGGGAAACGCGTTCTGAAGGACCTTGGTGAAGGTGACGTTGCCGGTCCCGGCCAGGGCCCCGGGTATGTTGACGCCAAGGCGCCGGATGGCATCGCGCTGCATCTCGGCCACCTGCACCTTGAGCAGGACCTGCTCCTTGGCGCCGACGGCCAGCATGTTGACAACGCTATCCTTCTTTTTCGCGTAGCGGTTGGCGATCTCGGCAGCGCGGTTGGCGTCGATGGGGTTCATGACGTTGCCGGTCAGTATGATGTTCTCACCGACCGCCTCCACCTTGATGCGCGCGCCTGGCAGCAACCGGTTGAGGGCGTCCGTGAGCGGCGTGAGGTCGCGCGTAATGGAGATCTCGAGGAACATCAGGCGCTGGCCGTCAACGCCCATGAAGAACACGTTGGCGTCGCCGATGTCCTTGGCCAACAGGTAGACCTGCCGCGAAGACTGAACGACGGCGTCGACGACCTCGGGGTTCGACACGAGCACATTCTGCAGGTCGACTGGCACCTCGATCAGCATAGACTTGTCGAGGCCGATGGTGATCTTGCGGGCGATCGGGAACCGCGTACCCGGCGGAATGGCCATGTGCGCGCGATGATCGGCATCGGCGAGCGTGCCCGCGTCACGCCGCAGCGTCTGCGCCTGTGCGCCGCCGATGACGATGCCCGGCAGCATGGCCAGCATCACTACAGCCGATAGCACGAGGACGGCTGTGCCGCTCCACTTACCCATGACGTACTGACTCCGAGATAGCCGCCAACCCGGCACGACCGGCCGGACGCGTGGCCCCCAATACGCTCACACGGACGCGACACTGAGCGGAGGTTGTGGGCCAGCCCGCCTACAAACGGCAACCACAGCGGTCCCGGGACTTGGATGTTTCCCCAGGTCATCAACAGGTTGTCGGCACGTTGTGCGCCGATGCAGCGCGCGGGCGGCGCCGCGACGAACGGGCGATTATGTGCTGATCCTGCTGCCTATCTGGGTGGTCGGCTGTGCGCCCCTCAGGCCATTCCAGGCCGAACATGTGCGCAGTTGCCAGAAGGCCGCGCTGGTGCGGCAGCTCCCCGGAAACGATCTCACCCGGCGACCCGAACGCGCGCAATCTCGCGACCGATTGATTCGAAGACCTGGATCAGCGCGCTGCCGTCTGACGCCACGTGGGCCTGGGCGGGACCGGTCGCACAATTGGCCAGCAGCGACGTGGTGGTCGGGTTGCTCTCGAGCCGGAAGGCAATCGTGAAGACCTTGATCCCCTTGGCCTTGGCATTGGTGCAGGCGGTGAGCGTCTTGGCGTTCATCTCGCTTACAAGTGCCGACGATGTGTAGCTGGTCCCGAGGCGGCCTTTCGAAGCGTAGCCGAAGGCGTGATAGCTCGATTTGTTGTGGTTCGACCGCGCCTGGTGCCAGTTCTCGCCGTCCGTCATGACGATCAGGAACTTGTCGTTGTCGTTGTCGTCGTAGGGCCGGCCCTCGGTGAAGGGCGATCCCGGTGAGAGCACGCGCCAGCCCCACATCACCCCCTCCATGATGTTGGTGCCGCCCTTGGCTTGCATGCTGCGGATCAGGGAGACGACATCCGCCTTCACTTTGGTCAGGGGCTGGATCGGCTGGCTGTCGCACAGGTAGTTGGGGCCGCCCGCCGACGCATTGACCGACGCACCCGGGTACTTGCAGACCCGGGCCTGCGCGTCTGCAGGCTTCAGCTCCGGCGGCGAGGACCAGGACGTGCAGCTGCCCTTGCTGTTCTCCTTCAGGCACGTGGGCGGCGGCGCGGGGCAGGTTCCGCCGTAGTCGGGGATGTAGTTGTTGCCATAGGAGGAGCCGCCGTCGTTGGCGCCATCGGGCTCGTCGGGATTGAACATCGGGACGAACAGGCTGGACGGCGTTTCCTCGGACGGCACGCTGTCCGTCACGTCATGGGGCGCCGGGCGCGCCTCCACGCAGCCGCGCCAGGCAACCCCCATGTCGCTGAACAGCTGGAAGCGGGTTCTGGGCTCGGCAAAATTCTCGTAGTGAACCGGGGACAGGCCTTTGGTGTCCATCCAGGCCGCGCTCGCGTAAGCGGTGCCGACATTGACGGACGCCGCGAACGGCACCACGCCGACCTTCACTTTGTCGGTACCCTCGAAGCCGGTGTAGACCACGTTCACCAGGTTCTCGGCGGCCGTGCGCAGGTCGGCAATGTAGGTTCCCGCCATCGAGCCCGAGTTGTCGAGCACCAGGGCAACTTCCACCGTGCCCTTGCCGCGCCGCACGGTAGAGTTCGCTTTGAAGTCGATACTGTCGATGCCCACTGCACGCAGCAGGCTGGTGGGCATGTTGCCCTTAGCCTTCGCGGAAACCTCACCGCTCACGGCATCCAGAGTTGTACTGGATAGCGTGCCGATTTGAGGATGCTTGGCGATGTTGGCCGTGAAGTAGGCGCCCGCCTTCGTCTTTCCGCTCGTGTCCTGGTCGGGCAGGCCCAGGTGATGCGAGGCCGCCAGCGCGGCGGAATCGACCGCGTTCTGGACCCGCACCAGCTCGGCTTCGGTTCTTGCGTAGTCGACGGCGACGGCCGCCATCAGGAACACGGCGGAGAACACGAGCGCAAAGATGACGGCAACGACGCCCTCATCGTTCCCGCCAAAGGACCCCACCCTCCGGCCCGAAGGCTGGAAATGCGTGGAGAAGAAGAAGGCACGCAAGCGCGCGCGCAAGAAAGATGGCATGGCCCAGTCCCGACCCCAAATCGGCCTTTGCACCATAAGGGATAGGCCCTCAGACTGTTTGAAGCTGGGCCTAGCGTTTTGTTTCAACTTGCAACCTTTCGGCAAAGGTTCGCGGCTGGGGACACCCTTGCCCCGGATTGCGCCGCACTGCATGGTCCGACTGCCGAATTAACCATCAGCGGAGCGCCCTGCATGGACGCCACCCCGACTGCGCCGACCCCCTCCGCCTACTGGCGCCAGCAGATCGAGAACGCGCTTCTGGCGCCCATCCGCGCCATGCGGCTCAACTACCTGCCGCTGCTGATGGTCTACTTCGCTTACGGCGCGATGGGCATCATCGCCGTCGCCCAGACCTTCTGGATCAGGAAGTCGCTGACGTGGTCGCCAACCGAATTGGCCGCACTCGCGATCTGGTTCACGCTGCCGTGGACCATCAAGATGGTGTTCGGCGAGTTGGTCGACACCGTGAAGCTGTTCGGCTCGCAGCGCCGCGCCTACGTGTTCGTCGGCGCAGGGATGGTCGCCACATCGCTTATTCTTCTCTCGGGCAGCGCGGGGGGATGGATCACGGTCCTGCCGCCGGACCAGGTGTACGTCGTTGCGTCTCTCCTGAGCGTGACGGGTCTCGTCCTCCAGGACGTCGTGGCCGACGCCATGAGCACCGAGGTGGTAACGCGCACCAACCCTGACGGCACGCCACGCCTCAAGCAGGAGATCGATCACGACCTTGGCATGGTGCAGGTTCTGGGGCGGCTTTCGCTCTCGTTCGGCATCTTTGCCGTCGCCGGCCTCTCGGGCTGGCTGGCGCACCACCTGCCTTACGACAAGGTGTTCCTGGTCGGCCTGATCGTCCCGTTAATCTCGATCTCCGGCGCGCTGCTCGTCAAACTGGAGACCAGCGAGAGCCGTCCCATCGATTGGCGCATCCTGGGCGGCGGACTGATCTTCGGCGCCGTCGTCGCGGCACTTGGCCTCAGCGGCATGCGCTACAGCCAGGAGCTGATCTTCGTCATCTCGATGACGGTGGTCATCTGGATGCTCACGCGGGTGACGGCGGAGATCGACCACGTCACGCGTCTGCGCATCGCATTTGCCGCGATCGTCATCTTCGCGTTCCGCGCTGTGCCAGGTGTCGGCGACGGCTACACCTGGTTCATGATCGATGTCCTGAAGTTCGACGAAGCGTTCTTCGGCATCCTGGGCCAGATCGGCGCAGGCGTGGCGATCGTCACCGCCTGGATGTTTTCCGACGTCGTGACGCGCAAGCCGGTTGCGCAGGTGCTGCTGTGGTTGACGATCCTCAGCGCCATTCTCTCGCTTCCTTCGCTGCTGCTGGTTTTCGATGGCTATCGCTACACCGAGGCGACGTTTGGCGTCGGCGCGCGCGGCATCGCGCTGTTCGACACCATAGCAACGTCTCCGTTTGCCCAACTCAGCATGATCCCGCTGCTGACCCTGGTGGCGGTGTACGCGCCGGCAGGGCACCGCGCGACGTGGTTTGCCCTGATGGCCTCGCTCATGAACCTGGCGCTGGTCGCAGGCGCGCTGCAGACCAAATACCTGAACATGATCTTCGAGATTAACCGTGGCTCCTACGAGAACCTGCCGCTGCTGGTGGTAACGGCTATGGTCATCGCGACTGCAGTCCCGCTCATCGCCATCGCGATTTTGGGACGCCGCGTCAGGTAGTGCTGTCGCACGGACGCAACAGAAGATCACGACGGGGGGTCGAGCGCGAACCGTGCCTTGACGCTGCCAAACTCGTCCGACTAGGTGCAGGGACGGGATGCAGTGGGGCTCGGATCGGGGAAGCCACCTGCAATTTGCTGAAGCTGGTGCGGATTGCCATTTCGGGGGGAGGAAGCGGCCAGTGTCTTCGCCTAGCGTTTCCGACGTCTCTTTCCAGCAACAGGCGGTGCCACAAACGGTGACGCTTGGCTGGACCCTGCGCCGCGCCGCCCTTGGCATCGGCATCCTCCTGGCCTCCGTGGCGCTGGGAGCCTGGCTGATGCACGCCAGCATCGAGACGGACGGCAACGGCCCGGCGATGCATGGGGAATATGCCGTCTCTCCCGACTAGGGCCTGATTTGCGGCATTTGCTGCACCCAGTACCCGGCTGTTGATCCTGCCCCGGTCCGGGCTTTGCCCCGGTCCAGCAATGGATTATCAGAGCATCTGGCAGCGCCCCGCAGTGCGGGCGCCCGCCACGTGCTGCACGGAGAGTCCCGGTCGATGAAGCTCGTCATGCTTGCCCGCAATGCGAACCTCTATTCGCATCGGCGCATCATCGAGGCTGCCCGGGCACGCAAGCACGAGATCGAGATCATCAATACGCTCCACGTGCACATGACCATCACGTCGAGCCGCCCCACGTTGATGCACGCGGGCCGCACGCTTCCGCACTACGACGCCGTGATCCCGCGCATCGGCGCGTCGATCACGCACTACGGGCTGGCAGTGTTGCGGCAGTTCGAGATGCAGGGCGTGTTTCCCCTCAACGAGAGCGTCGCCATCGGCCGCTCGCGCGACAAGCTACGCGCGCTGCAATTGCTCGCGCGCGAGGGCATCGGATTGCCGGTGACGGCGTTCGCGCATGGGCCACATCGCGCCGAGGACGTCATCAAGGAGGTCGGCGGCACGCCGTGCGTCATCAAACTGCTGGAGGGCGCGCAAGGCATGGGCGTGATCCTGGCGGAGACCACGGCTTCGGCGAAATCCATCATCGAGGCGTTCAGCACGGCAAACATCAACATCCTCGTGCAGGAATACATCAAGGAGGCCGGTGGCACCGACATCCGCGCACTGGTCGTCGACGGCGTGGTGGTTGCCAGCATGAAGCGCTTCGGCAAAATCGGCGACTTCCGCGCCAACCTGCATCGCGGAGGCAAGGCCGAACCGGTCGCCATCACGGAGGACGAGCGTCGCACCGCAATCCGCTCGGCGGAAGTGCTGGGCCTCAACGTCGCCGGCATCGACATGCTGCGCTCCAACCGTGGGCCAGTGGTCGTGGAGGTGAATTCGTCACCGGGGATTGAAGGCATGGAGCAGGCAAGCGGCGCCGACGTTGCCGGCGCCATGATCGCGTTCCTGGAGAAGCATGCCAAGCGCGGTGAAACCAAGACGCGCGGCGTCGGCTAGCGGGGCAAACAGCAATGACCGGCACACTCATCGCACCGTCGATCCTCTCGGCCGATTTCGCCAGGCTGGGCGAAGAAGTGCGCGCCATCGATGCGGCTGGGTGCGACTGGGTGCACGTGGACGTTATGGATGGCCACTTCGTGCCGAACATCACCATCGGGCCGGTGGTAGTGAAGGCAATCCGGCCGCACACGAAGAAGGTCCTCGATGTGCACCTGATGATCGCACCGGCGGATCCCTTCATCGAAGCGTTCGCGGCGGCAGGCTCGGATATCATCACCGTGCATGCGGAAGCGAGCCCGCATCTCGACCGCTCGCTGCAGCTCATCAAGTCGCTTGGGAAGAAGGCCGGCGTATCCATTACGCCGCAGACGCACGAGAGCGCCATCGCCTACGTGCTCGACAGGTTGGACCTGATCCTGGTGATGACGGTCAATCCGGGCTTTGGCGGACAGGCCTTCATTCCTGCAATGACGGAGAAGATTGCCCGCGTGCGCGCCATGATCGGCTCGCGGCCGATCCATCTGGAGGTCGACGGCGGCGTGACACCGCAAACCGCAGGCGCGTGCACGAAGGCGGGGGCCGACGTATTGGTGGCGGGCTCCGCCGTCTTCAAGGACGGCAAGTACAAGGACAACATCGCCGCCATCCGGGCCGCCGCCAAGGGGTGACCCGCGGGTATTCGGACGGAGCGGGCAGACAATGCCGACGCTGTGCCGAGACTGCTGTGAGATCGCCGAGACGGCGGATGACACCTGCGGCCAGTGCGGCGGCACGCGCCTCGTCGCACACGTCGAGATCGAGGATCTCGGCATCGCTCACATCGACTGCGACGCCTTCTATGCCTCGGTGGAGAAGCGGGACAGGCCCGAGTTGCGCAATGTGCCTGTGCTGGTGGGCGGAGCGGGCGGACGCGGCGTCGTCACCACCGCGTGCTACATCGCGCGGCGGTCCGGTGCACGCTCCGCGATGCCCATGTTCCAGGCGCTGGAGCTGTGCCCCAACGCCACCGTCATTCCGCCGGATATGGCGAAGTACAAGCGTGTCAGCGAGCAGATCCGCGTGATCTTTGGCGCCGCGACATCGGTGATCGAGCCACTGTCGCTCGACGAGGCCTATCTCGATCTGACCGACGACTACCGCACAGAGGCGCCTCCAGCGGCCGAAGCGCTGGCAACGATCGCCACGCGGGTGGAGCGGGAGGTCGGTATCACGGTATCGATCGGACTGTCGTGCAACAAGTTCCTGGCCAAGCTGGCTTCCGACTTCGGCAAGCCGCGCGGCTTCTCGATCATCGGTCGCGAGGAGGCGAAGGATGTGCTGGCGCCGCTATCTGTGCGCAAGATTCACGGCGTCGGTACGGTGACGGCCCGACGCATGGAGGCGGGCGGGCTAGCCACGATCGGCGACCTCCAGCAGCTCACCGAGCGGGACTTGGCCGCCCGTTTCGGCAAGTTTGGAACGCGGCTGGCGCAATTCTCGCATGGCAGGGACGAGCGCCGGGTGACGCCCTGGCGCCCGACCAAAAGCATCTCCGCGGAGACGACGTTCCGCACCGACACCGGTTCGGTGGAACGCCTGCGGGAGATTGCTGGTCCGCTGTGCGCGCGGGTGGCGGCGCATCTGGTCCGCAAGGGGCTGGCAGGGCGCAGCGTCGTCCTGAAACTCAAGACATCCGACTTCCAGATCCTGACACGGACGCGGACCTTCACGCACCCGACGCAGCGCGAGGACCTGGTCCTCAACAGCATCTATGCCATGATCGACAAGGAAGCGGACGGGCGCACGTTCCGGCTGATCGGCGTCGGCGTGGCGGACCTCGACGAAGCGACCGACTCCGATCCGGCGGATCTCTTCAGTTTCGCCGAGCGGGGATAGCGCGCGACGAGCCGCCGATTGATCTTCTGCGCGCGCTGGCCCCAATATCCGGCCCGTTCGTCTCGGAGGACCCCATGGATCTGCAGCTCAAAGGCAAGACGGCGCTCGTGACCGGCGCAAGCATCGGCATCGGCCGCGGCATCGCCCTCGGGCTGGCGCGCGAGGGGGTGCGGCTTGCGCTGATGGCGCGACGCGGCGACTTGCTCGAAGAAGTCGCCGGCGAGATCGCCGGCACGGGGGGCGCAAAACCGGTCCTCATCGTCGAGGATTTCATGCAGGAGGGGGCGCCGGAACGCATCGCGCGCGCCGCGCTCGATGGATTGGGCGCGGTCGACATTCTCGTCAACAACGCGGGCGGCAGCCGGCCCTTCAAGATCGACGCCGGCGAGCAGCAGTGGAACGAAGCGATGACGCTGAACTTCACGCGCCAGCGCCAGCTCACGCATCACCTGCTCGATCAGATGATGGCACGCAAGTGGGGCCGCATCCTCAACATCACGGGCAAATCTGAGCCGGACGGCATCAACGGGGCATTCTGCGCCAAGGCCGCGATCCATTCATGGGCGAAGGGGCTCTCGCGCGACGTCGGCAAGCACGGGATTACGGTGAACAGCCTGCCGCCGGGCCGCATCAACTCGGAGCAGATCCGCCGCAACTACACGCCCGAATACCGGCAATGGCAGGCCGACAACGAAATTCCGGTGGGCCGCTATGGCGAGCCGGAGGACATGGCGAACATCGTCTGCTTCCTGGCGTCCCCGCTGGCGGGCTACATCACCGGCACCGTCATTCCTATCGACGGCGGGTTGCGGCGGTACCAGTTTTGAGGCGGTCGAGGTCTTCGCTCAACTGAAGGTTCTGCAATCGGTTCTCGACCCTGCGGCAGGCGCGCGACCACTCCTGCTTGCTCATGTGGGTGGTGCGCTCCCACATGTTGAGGCAGCTCGTGTAGGTCTCGCTTCCCGGGTTCTTGCCTGTTTTCGTATCGCGCGAGCGTTCGGACGAACCAGAGCCGCCAGGCGGCGGGCGCTTGCCAGCTGATGGCGGCACCGCGTCCTGACCTGGCCGCGTCTCCGTGCGCGGCTGCAGAACGGCAGGCGGCGGAGCGGATGTTGCGCCGGGCGGACGGGTTGCGGGCGCAGGCGTGGACGACGGCGGCGGTGCGGCCGTCGCAGGACCACCCGTCGGCGGCGACGTCGTTTGCGCCACCGCCGCGCCGGCGCAGCTCAACGCCAGGGCAAGAAACAGAAAAAGGCGCATCGAACAAACCTCGACTTATCCAGCACGCAAACCGTTGCGGACATATGGGCAACGTAGCGGCCAATGGCAATGTTCCGCTGATAGCCGGAATCGACGGCGTTGCACAGCTCTGGTAACTGATGCGGGAACAAGAACTTCCGGCAGGCTAAGGAGACGCTGTCCCATGAAGGCGATGCTGAGCAAGCAGATCGGCGGCCCCGAAACGCTCGTGCTCGACGAACTGCCGGACCCGAAACCGCAGGCGGGGGAAGTGCTGATCGCGGTGAAAGCCTGCGGCGTCAACTATCCCGACTCGCTGATCATTGAGGACCGCTACCAGTTCAAGCCGCCGCGGCCGTTTGCGCCAGGCGGCGAGGTCGCCGGCGTGATCGAAGGGGTCGGCGCGGGCGTGACGAGCTTCAAGCCAGGCGACAGGGTCATCGGCTCGGTGATTGCCGGCGGGATGGCCGAGAAGTTGTGCGTGGAAGCGGCGCGCTGCACGCCGATGCCGGCTAACATGCCGTTCGATGAAGCCAGCGCGCTCATCCTCACCTACGGCACGTCCATTCACGCGCTGAAGGACCGCGCCTACATCAAGAAGGGCGACACGCTGCTCGTGCTCGGAGCTGCGGGCGGTGTCGGTGTGTCGGCAGTCGAACTCGGCAAGGCCTACGGGGCACGCGTGGTGGCAGCCGTGTCGTCGGAGGACAAGCTTGCCTTCGTGAAGAAGCTTGGCGCCGATAGCGGCATCGTCTACCCCCGCGGACCGTTCGACAAGGCGGGTACCAAGGCGCTGGCCGACCTCTTCAAGCAGGCGTGCGGCGAGCACGGCGCCGACGTGATCTACGATCCGGTGGGCGGCGACTATTCGGAAGCGGCCCTGCGCGCGATCGCCTGGGAGGGCCGGTTCCTGGTGGTCGGGTTCCCGGCTGGCATCGCCAAGCTGCCGCTCAATCTCACGCTGCTGAAATCCTGCGACGTGGTGGGTGTGTTCTGGGGCGGGTTTGCGCGCCGCGATCCAAAGGCCAATGCCGCCAACATCGCCGAGCTGATGCAGCTCTATGCCAAGGGCGCCATCAAGCCGCTGATCTCGGAACGCTACCCGCTTGCGGAAGCGGGCAAGGCCATTGCCCGCCTCGCCTCGCGGCAGGCGATGGGCAAGATCGTCGTGACGATGGGCTAACACGCATGTCCGAGGTCACGCGATGGTGGTGGATCCGGCACGCACCGGTGCCGGACGGCGGGCGCATCTACGGTCAAAGCGACGTCGGCTGCGACTGCGGGGATACGGAGATCTTCCGCATCCTCGCGCGCGAGCTGCCGCGCGACGCGGTGTGGGTCACCAGCAACCTCGTGCGTACCATACAGACCGCGCATGCGATCCTTGCGGCGGACGAGGGCAAGCGCCTGTCGGGAGCGGAACTGCGCTCCATCCCGGAGTTTGCCGAGCAGCATCTCGGGGAGTGGCAGGGCCAGGAGCGCAAGGCGTTCTATGCGGCACGCAAGGTCGGCACACATACGCTGTGGTTCGCACCGGCAAGCGAGCGGCCGAAGGGCGGGGAAAGCTTCGAGGACCTGATGCAGCGCGTGGTGCCAGCGATTGAGCGCCTCAACACGGAGCATCGCGGCAGGGACATCGTTGCGGTGACGCACGGCGGCACCATTCGGGCGGCTGCCGGCTTTGCGCTGGGGCTGCCGGCGCAGGCGGCCCTGTCGTTCTCGGTCGAGAACTGCTCCCTCACGCGGCTCGATCACTTGACGGCCGGAGGCGGCGAGGGGCTGTGGCGCGTGGTGTCAGTCAACCACCGCCCCTGGTCGCGCACGCCGGCGGCGGACCATTTCGAACAGACGCCCATTGCGATCGACAAGGCATGATTTTTGGAAGGCACGCCATTTCAAGAGGCAACTCATGGTGTTTCGCAAGACAGGCGGAGCAATTGCAGCTCTGCTTCTGCTGACGTGCGCCTACGGGCTCGATAGGGCAAGTGCGCAAGGCACCTGCGGCGAGATCGTCACCCTCAAGACACACGGCAAGACGACCACGCCGATCAGCATTGCGATGCCGCCAGAGTCGGCACCGCAGGACGGGCGCATGGTGCTGGTGCTGCTGCCGGGTGGGCCGGGGTACATGGCGCTCGACGCCAAGGGGTGCGCGCGCAAGCTCGAAGGCAACTCGCTCGTGCGCTCGACCAAGATATTCAATGCCGCCGGATTCGTAACCGTGTTGATGGATGCACCATCCGATCACCGTGGCGAGGACGGGCTCGGCGGATTCCGGCTGTCGGCACAGCACGCCGAGGATGTCGGCAAGGTGATCGCCGAGATGCGGGAGCGCACCAAGCATCCCGTTTGGCTGATCGGAACGAGCCGCGGGGCGATCTCGGCCGCCAACGCGGCAAGCCGGCTGAGCGGCCCGGCAGCGCCGGACGGGCTGGTGCTGACGTCGCCTGTCACGTCGGGCAAGGTCGGCGGACGCAAGGCGTGGGTAGCGCAGACGGCGATGGGCGCCAGGCTCGAGGACATCAAGATGCCGGTTCTGGTCGTCGCCCATGCGGCAGATAAGTGCATCCGCACACCGCCGAGTGTGGCCGGACAAATCGCAGCCCGAACGAACGGTGTGCGGGAGCAGACGATCGTTGTTTCCGGCGGGACCGGTTCACGCGGCGGCGTGAGCGTTGATGCGTGCCAGGGCCGCACACCCCATGGTTTCATTGGTCAGGAGGCGGAGGTGGCGGCCGGCATCGTCCGGTTCATCCGTGGCGGCAAATACTAGTTCGCGGACTCGAGTGCGATGCGCTCGCGTCGCGCTCGCCACATCGGCAGCAGCGCAGAGGCCAGCAGCACGAGGGCCAGCACCAAACATACCAGCGATATCGGGCGTTCCAGGAAGATCCAGAAGCTGCCGTCCGAGATGATGAGCGACTTGCGCAGATTGTTCTCCATCATCGGCCCGAGCACGAAAGCGAGAACGAGCGGCGCCGGCTCATAACCGAACTTCCGCATCAGGTAGCCCAGCACGCCGAACACGATCATCACGTAGATGTCGAAGATGGAGTTCGACACGCTGAAGACACCGATGATGCAGAATAGAAGGATGAGTGGGAACAGGATGCGATAGGGCACACGCAGCACCTGCACCCACAGGCCGATCAGCGGCAGGTTTAGCACCAGCAGCATCAGGTTGCCGATGTACATGCTGGCGACGATGCCCCAGAACAAGCCGGGGTTCTGCACCATCAGCAGCGGGCCCGGCTGCACGTTGTGCACAATGAATGCACCGAGCAGCAGCGCCATCACCACATTCGGCGGGATGCCGAGCGTCAGAAGCGGAATGAAGCCGCTGCCGGCCGCGGCATTGTTGGCCGCCTCTGGACCGGCAACGCCTTCGATAGCCCCCTTGCCGAACCGCTCCGGCGTCTTGGAGACGCGCTTCTCGACCGCGTAGGAGAGGAAAGAGGAAATTACCGCGCCACCGCCCGGCAGGATGCCGAGCAGGAAGCCCAACACGGAGCCGCGCGCCAGCGGCGCGGCGCTATCGGCCCAATCCTGGCGCGTCGGCAACAGGCCGGTAATGCGCTCGGCCACCGTCTGGCGCGTCAGCTTCTGCTCGATATTGACGAGAATCTCGGCGATGCCGAACAGGCCCATGACGATGGGCACCAGGCCGACGCCATCGACCAGCTCCATGCGATCGAAGGTGAGGCGCGCCACCGCACTGATGGAATCGAGGCCGATGAGGCCAAGCACCAGCCCGAAGCAGGCCATGATCATCGCCTTCAGCAGCGAGCCATGCGACAGGTAGGTAAGGATAGACAGGCCGAGCACCATCAGGCTGAAATACTCGGCCGGACCGAACTTGACGGCGAAACGCGCGAGCGTCGGCGCCACCAGCATGAGGCCGACGATGGCCAGCGTCCCCGCGATGAACGAGCCGATGGCGGCAATGCCGAGCGCGGGGCCGGCGCGGCCCTGCTTGGCCATCTGGTGCCCGTCGAGCGTGGTGACGACGGACGCAGCCTCGCCCGGAATGTTGACCAGGATGGCCGTGGTCGAGCCGCCGTACATGGAGCCGTAGTAGATGCCGGCCAGCATGATGATGCCGGCCTCGGGCGTGGCGGTGAAGGTGACTGGCAGCAGCAGCGACATGGCGGCAACGGGGCCGATGCCCGGCAGCACGCCGACCAGCGTGCCGATGAACACGCCGAGGAAGCAATACAGCAGGTTGATCGGCTGCAGCGCGACGCCGAAGCCAACTGCGAGATTGCCGATCAGGTCCACGCGCCTAGTGTCCCGATTCCGAAGTTCGCCTGTACTCGCGGCGAGGCCGCGGAGCGAACTTCCCAGCGCCAGCGAATCTCTCGATCATCACACTAGCTCCGCCCGAATATGCCTGGCAGGTTGGAGATCAGCCAGTGCTCGACCTCGCCGGCGGGAAGCTGCGTGCCTAGCATGCGGTGGAAGACGATGTAGGCCGCTGCAGTGATCACGACGGCGCCGAGCGGCGGTGTGATCCACCCGCGGCGGTCGATCGTCATGAAAAGGATGAACATGAACACGAACGTCGTGGCCATGAAGCCGAAGGCCGGCATCGCCAGGGCGTATATGGTGAGCAAGACGACGACATAAGGCACAAGCCACCAGCGTGTGCCCTGCCACAGCTCGCCGAGGCCGGCAGCGACCGGCTGCCGCGCGGTAGCGACCACCGCGGCGCCGGCGAAAACGCTCATGACAAGACCGACCCAGAAGAACATGAACCCGGGTCCGGGATCGACAAGCGTCCCGAGACCCAGGGCATGACCGGCCCAGGCGACATAGAGCGCAATCGCCAGCCAGAAAGCGGCGGCGAGGATCTCGCCGGTGCGCACGGTCTCAGTCTTTCTTCAGGCCGAGGTCGGCGATCAGCTTCTTGGCGTCCGCAATCTGCTCCACCGCGTGCTTTTCGTAGTCGGCGGTATTGAGGTAGGCGAGTTCCTGGTCGAACTTGCGCAGCGATTCCAGGTAGACCGGCTCCTGCACCGCCTTGGCGAAGGCATCGTGCAGGACCTTCACGACCTTGGGGTCGATGCCCTTGGGACCGGCAATGCCGTAGGGCGAGTTGGCGACGAGGTTGATGCCGAGTTCCTTGAGCGTCGGCACGTTCGGCCAGTTCTTAGTGCGCTCGGCGCCCCAGGTCACGAGCAGGCGGAAGTCGCCGGATTCGACGAGAGCACGCCAGCCGGTGGAGTCGGCAACCGCATCGACGTGTCCGCCAAGCAGCGCGGCGTTGGTTTCGGCGGCGCCTTTGAAGGGCACCTGCGTCCACTTCACACCGGCCTCCTTGGCGATCTGCTCCATGCCGATGTGCAGGCTGGTGCCGGTGCCGGGCGTGCCGTATTTGACCTTTCCGGGGTTGGCCTTGGCGTAGTCGACCAGCTCCTTGAAGGTCTTCCAGGGCGACTTGCTCTGCACCACGACACCGAAGGTGTAGCCGGTGAGGCCGGCGACGTAGGTGAAGTCCTTGGTCGGGTCGAAGGTGGTCTTCGTCATGTAGGGAAGGCGGAAGACCGTGATCGGCATCTGCGCCAGCGTGTAGCCGTCGGGCTTGGCGGTCGCGGCCATCTGCGCCGGGCCGAGCGTGCCCGATGCGCCCGCCTTGTTCTCGATGATGATCTGCTGGCCGAGGTGCTTCTGGGCAGCCTCGGCGAACGCACGCAGCGCGAGATCGGAAGAGCCGCCGGCGGGCCAAGGAACAATCAGCGTGACGGGCTTGGTCGGAAAGCTCTGGGCGTGTGCGGGAAGGAGGCCGATCGCACCAACGACCGCGGCGACAGCAGCCGCAATCGCCGTCAGTTTCAGGCGTGACATGGGGTTTCCTCTGGTGTGTTACGACTTCTTGTTTGCCCGACAATCGGACAATGCAGCCTAGCGCACCTTCCTTCGATCAAGCAACGCCTACCAGGATGCGCCCAGCTCGGGAGCGACCGACTCGACAAATTCAGGAAGACTGCTGCCGGAACAGGGCGTTCGTCAGTAGTCCATGGAAAGCCGCTCGCACGCGGCGAGGGCGGCGGCGGCATCCTGCTGCGCCTCGTATGAGGCTGGATCGCACATGCTGGCCCTGACGCGCGGCACGGCAGACGGCTCCAGTTGCTCCAGCGCGGTGGCATAGAGATCGGCGAGGACGCCGAGCTGGGCCGCCGTGAAGCGATAGGCGTAGAGGCGGAACGCTGTCGCCATGCCGATCTTGCAGGCTTGGCCCTCGATGCTGTCGAGGGCGTACGTCTGCGCGCAGCGCACGACGACCTTGTCGCCCTGGACAGCGAGGTTGCGCTGCGCAAAGTCGTACACCGGGGTACCCTGCAGCAGCAGGACGATCTCCAGCACGATGTGCGCCTTGCTCATGCAGCAATGATAGGCAAACGCACAGCGATAGAGCAACAAGTGACTGCAAATGCGGCAGATGCTGCCTAGGTAATTCGCAAGCGCACACCAGCCTTGCCTGCAGCTGGAGAACCATGAGCACGATCTCTACGCCGCGCATTTGGGAAGGACTGCTGCTGGGCCTTGTCACCACGCTGGCCGGCCTGGTGGTGGTGGAGGTGGGCTTCCGCCTCGCCACGGACCGGCAGGTGCTGACCGTCAAGGATTGGCGCACGGCGCGCATCGAGCAGCGCACGCTCGGGGCGCGCGCCATCTACGATCCGGTGATGGGCTGGAAGCTGAGGTCGGGTTATCGCAGCGACGGCTACAACACCATTGCGCACGGCATCCGCCGCAACGATGAGGAGGAGGAAATCCGCACCGGCGGCATCCTTGCGGTCGGCGATTCCTTCACCGACGGCTGGGACGATGTGGACGATGACGGCACCTGGCCCGCGCAATTGGAGGGCATGCTCGATATCCCCGTCATCAACGGTGGCGTCGGCGGCTATGCGACGGACCAGATCGTCATGCGGGCCGAGCAGCTGCTGCCGATCGTCAAGCCGAAGACGCTCATCGTCGGATTTCTCGATGAGGACATCCTTCGTACAGGACATTCCACGTTCGGCGCGGCGAAGCCGTACTTCACGCTCGACAACGGCGAGCTGCGCTACCATCCGCCGGCACCGATGGTGCCGCCTGAGCAGCGCAAGACGACATGGGGCGGAAAGTTGCGCACCGTCCTCGGCTACTCGGCGGTGCTCGATTTCGTGCTCGGACGCCTTGCGCCGGTCTATTGGTATGGCAGCAGCGGCGAGGAGATGTTCGAGCGGGTCGACAACGATCCGGTCGGCGTGACGTGCGCGCTGCTCAAGCGCCTCAAGGTACAGGCCGACGCCGGCGGCGTGCGCACGCTGCTGTTCATGCAGTACGGCTGGCAAACGGTGATGGAGAACGAGGCGCCGAACGAGAATGCGCAGCGGGTTTCCGCCTGCGCGCGCGAGGCGGGCTTCGAGCTGGTGGACCAATTCCAGTCGCTGCGGGCGATGGCGGTGGCGGACCGGCAGGCGATGACCAACCTCTACGCCAAGGAGGGTGACGGCTACGGCCACCTCAACGAGACGGGCAACTGGCACGCCGCCGACCTGCTGGCGCGGGCGCTGAAGTAGCTAGGACTTGGCGCGCTGGGCGAGCCAGATACCGCCGATGACGAGCACCAGCGCCACGGCGTGGAATGGGGCGAAGGGCTCGTTGATGAGCAGTACGGCGAGGATCGCCGCGAACACCGGCACCAAATTCACGAACACGCCGGCACGGCCCGGGCCGATCAGGTCGACGCCGCGCAGGAAGAAGAGCTGGGCGAGGCAGGAGGGAAAGACGGCGACGAACAGGGTGACGAGCCATCCCTGCAGCGTCGGCATCTGCAATCCGATGGTCGCCGCCTCCAGGATCAGCAGCGGCACGGAGGTGACGGCCGAGATCAGGGCGAGCAGGGTGAAGAAGGCGATGCCCGGCATCTCCGGCCGGTTGCGCAGAGCGAGCGTATAGAAGGCATACAACACGCACGCAGCCAGCATCGCCACGTCGCCGCGGTTGAGGCCGAGATCGAGGATGGAAAGCGGCGCACCCTGCGTGGCGACAACGACCACGCCGATGGTCGTGATCAACACGCCGACGATTTGCACGAGCGTCGCGCGCGTGCCGAACATGAGAAACGCACCCGCGAGCACCACGACGGGGATGGAGCCTTGCAGGATGCCGATGTTGATGGCGCTCGTGTAGTAGCCCGCCGTGTAGAACAGCGCGTTGAAGCCGGTGAAGCCCAGCACGGCCATGAGCGTGATACTGCCGAGACGCGGGCGGATGTCTCCCCAATGCGCGCGCACCTGATTGCCGTAGAGCGGCCACAGCACGGCGAGCACCATCACCCAGCGCAGGAACACCAAGAGGAAGGGCGAGATGTGGCCCACGGCCAGACGGCTTGCCAGCGCATTGCCGGCCCAGAAAATGGCCGTCAGGGTGAGCAGCACCGCCGGCCGCTGATAAAGGCGATCCAGCAGTGATGGCTTGGTGGCGCGAGCCGGGGTGGTCACGGCGTATCCTCGTTCGCCCGTAGCGGTGCGTTTGCGGCAAGCGTGCTTACTGGAGACGGCGACCGCGGTCACCGCCCAATTCGACAGGCCAGACCCGCAGGAGCAGCTACTTGGCTTCCTGCGGCGTCACGCCGACGGCTTTGAACATGGTGGCGAAGCGCGCAATCTCCGAATTCAGATGCTTCGCGTGCGCGGCCGGCGAACGCATGTCGGCCGGGAAGGGCGTGGTGCCGGTGGCGGCAAAGCGCTCGAGGATGCCGGGATCGGTGATCATCTTGCCGATAGCCGCATTCACCTTCTCGACCACGACGCTTGGCACGCCCTTCGGCGCGTAGAGGCCGTTCCAGATGGTGACGCTGAAGTCCGGCAGGCCGGCTTCCTTCGCGGACGGGACATCCTTGATGCTGTCGAGGCGCTCGCTGGAGGTCACGGCATACGCTTTCACCGTGCCGCCCTGGATCTGAGGGACGGCAGTGGTGGCCTGGTCGCAGAGCACGTCGATCTGGCCGGCGACGAGATCGATCATGGCAGGCCCCGTTCCGCGGTAGGGCACCATGGCGAGCTTCACCTCAAGCAGTTGCTGCAGCAGGGTGGCGCAAATATAGGAATTGGAGCCGACGCCGGCGAAGCCGACGGTGGCCTTGCTCCCTTGTGCCTTCAGCCAAGCGAACAGCTCCTTGGCATTGGCGGTTTCGAGGGCTTTCTTGCTGAGGAGGACCATGGGGCCGGTATTGACGAGGCCCAGCGGCTCGAAGGCCGTCTTGGTGTCGTAGCGCAGGTTGGCGTAGAGCGAGGGCGCTGCCGCCAACGCGCCGTGATGGGTGAGGAGGGTATAGCCGTCCGGGGCCGCCTTGGCAGCACGCTCGGCACCGAGCACGCCGCCGGCTCCGCCCACGTTTTCGACGATGACCTGCTGACCGAGCGAGCGGGCCAGATTGTCGGCGACCAGGCGACCCACCGTGTCGGAGGGACCACCGGCGGCGAACGGCACGATGAGGATGATCGGCTTGTCCGGGTAGCCCTGCGCGGTCACGGAAACCGGCATCAGACCCATTGAAAAGACAAGCAGAACCGCAAGCAGGCCGCGAACACGCATGATGTCCTCCCACCGTCTCAAATCGTTTTGGTTGGGGTGCAGGACGCACCCTGGACGGCAGCCTACACCGCCGGCAGATTTTCCGCCGCATGCTGTTTTGCATGCGTGCGCGGCGCCGATGCCCGCTATCGCATTCCGGCAGGCGTTGGCTAGAGTGCCTGCCAACAAACGCAGGCTTCGGCCAAGGAGGACGCCCATGCAGCTCAAGGTTTCGCCGATCACGCGGGACGAATGCAGTGCCGAAGAGTGGCAAGCCCGCGTCGATCTCGCCGCCGCCCACCGCATCGCGGTCATGCACGGCTTCAACGAGGGCATCTTCAACCACCTGACCCTGGTGGTTCCGGGCAAGGCGGACCGCTACTACCAGATCCCGTTCGGTATGCACTGGTCGGAGGTGACGGCGTCCTCATTCATGGAGGTGGGCATCGACGACGGCAAGGTGAAGCGCGGGGCCGGCGATGTGGAGCGCTCCTGCTATTGCATTCACGCGCCGATCCACAAGGCGCTGCCGCACGCCAAGGCCGTGTTCCATACGCACATGCCTTACGCGAGCGCGCTGACGCGGCTGGAGGACCCGCGCATCAAGGAAATCGGCCAGACGGAAGTCGGCATGATGGGCAAGATCGCCTACGACGACAACTATACCGGCCCCGCCTTCGAGCCGGAGGAGGGCGAGCGGCTCGCTCGGGTGATCGGCGACAAGACCGTGCTGTTCATGGCCAACCATGGCATCTCGACCGTCGGCAAGTCGGTGGCGGAGGCCTACGACCGGCTCTACTACGTGGAGCGCGCGGCGCAGGTGCAGATCTACGCCATGTGGACCGGCCAGCGTCTCAAGCAACTGCCCGATCCGGTGGTGGAGAAGACCAAATCCAACATCGGCGGCGCGCAGTATTACAAGGGGCTCAATCCGGCCGAGCGCCACTTCGAGGCGCTGAAGCGCATCCTGGACCGCAAGGAGCCGGACTACGTCGGCTGAGCTTGGTCGTACGAAGCAATCACACGATGCGCGTCGACAGGCCTGTGAGCCCAATTCAAGAGGCCTCCACGGGAAGCGGAGGCCTCACGCGACCAGGGTCACAAGAGACAGTCCGAAAGCTGCCAAGACAATAACAACGCGTGCGCGGTGCCAAGCCGCCCAACGCGCCAAAGTCGCCGGCAAATCCGCGGCGGACACCGCGTGCCGCAAGAGGGCTTCATTCGCCGACTTGAAATACAGAAAGTAGATAGCAACGAGACTGCAAGTGAGCGCGGCCGATGCGATCGCCGCGAGGCCGCGCGGCGTAAGACCTCCGGACTGCACGGTGACCTGCACCGCTGCCAGCACGGTGGCCAGCGGCGCCGCCATCGTCAGGGGTGCGAAGAAGCGGTACAGCATCGGTCCAAAGGTTGGGTGCAACGCGTAGAACGCCTCAGCCGAGAGCGTGCGCCAGTAAGGCACGAGCAGCCGGTCTTCGGCCAACAGCGCACCAGCGAGAAGGCCAAGGCTGGCGGCCGCCAACAAAGGAAACAGTTGGCTTGCCAACGCGGTCATGAGCGCGTCCAAATTGCTTACGCCGGCATCTGCTCGCGTTCCCTGGCGAGCTTTGCGCGCACGTACTCGATGTGCTCCCGCAGGTTGTAGAGCTGCTCGCCGAACGCCTTGGGCACCTGAATGGCACCGACGCCGGCTTCGATCTCACCGAACTCCTTCTCGTGTGCCTGGAGCGTCTCGGGTGACGGCGGCGTGCGGTGCATGCGCGTTTCGAGGCGCTGCAGGCGCGCGTACCAGGTTTGCAAGCGGCGCCGGATGTTCCAACGGTACAGCGCAGGCCCGCCCTTGAGGATCGGGAAGGCAAGCGTGAACAGCGGCACCAGCAGGACGGCGGTGCGCTCTACGAGGTTGGCGATCCAGAAAGGCAGGTAGCGCTGCAGGAACGGCGGCCCAGAGCGGTAGAGCCGCACGGCGTCGGGCGACATCGGGAACGCGCTGTCGGTGGCTGTAGGGAACTGACCCGCGCGCTGGAACCAGTTTGCGGTGCCGCCGTGGACCTCAGAGGCGGCCTGCGCAAGCTGCGAGACGAGCGCCGGATGCAGGTCCTCGCGCACGACCAGCGAGGCAACCGAGGCCACCAGGACGATGTCCTTCGCCGGCAGGTCGCTCTCCAGATTGACCACGCCCTGCGGCAGCACGACCTTGGTGAGATAGGGAAACAGCCGCGTCAGCGCATCCGCCTGCGCAACGCTCATGAGGCCGAGCCGGGAATCGCGCAGCATCTCCTGGATGAGCGGCGTCTCCGCAGCAGCGACCGCGAACATGGCATCGACTGTTCCCGCCACCAGGGCGTCACGTGCCGCGGCACCGGTGACAGGCAAAAGTTCGGCATTGCCGGCATCGAGCTGAGCCGCCCCGAGCAGAGCCTGGGCCAACGCACGTGTGCCGCTGCCTTCAGGACCAATGGCGATGCGGCGGCCGCGCAGGTCGCCGAAGCGCTGGATGGTCTCGCTGCTGCGATGAAAGATCCAGACGGGCTCAAGGAAGACGCCGCCCGCGGAGAGAATGCCGGGCGCCTTCTTCTCGTCGGCAATGCCGCCTTGCAGGAGGGCCGCGAACACGCCGCTCTTGCCATCGAGCAGGCGCTGAAGGTTCTCGACCGACCCCGCTGACGGTCTGAGCTCGGTGCGGATGCCGGAACGCTCCAGCGCCTTCTGATAGCCGCGGCCAAAGGTGTTGTACGCGCCCCTCTCCGGCCCGGTGGCGATCACAAGCGTACGCTGCGGCGGCGGCTGCATGTACTGCAAGGCCCACCAGAGCGCCCCTGCCGCAAGGCCGAGCAGCACCAGTGTGAAAAACATCAAGCCCACCAGGCCAACGCGACCGCTACCCTGCGTCCCTCGAGCCATGCCGGAATTTTCCCTCACTCAGTCGTTGCTTCAGCGGCTTGCTCACACCGATCTCGCCGCCGTCAAGCGTATCGCTGTTATTTGCGGCTTCAATGCGTGCATCCCCGACCTCCTGAGTAGTGCAAAACGCAAGGGCAAGCTACAACGGCACGCCTTGGTGCGGAGCGCACCGGCTGCCGGCTGCGCTCACGGAACATTCCGGCCACGCCTTGGCTCTCGCGAAGATGAGAGCGTCATGACAACGCCGTCCGACACCATCACCGGCAAGACGCTGATCGCCTGGGGCTACAGGCCGGGGCCGTGGTTCGCACCCGCCATCAGCGCGGCGGAGGCCGCACGGGCGTCGGGGGCCGGCGAGCCCGCAATCCGCGCCATCGTCGACCGCTTCGCACCGCCGCCGCTGCCGCCGGCGGTCGATCTGCGCAAGCGCGGCGCGGTGTCCTACACGCTCAACATCCGCGACGAGGCGCTGGGCGACGCCGACAACATCGCCTCCGTCGAGAAGCACATGGCGGAGCTGATGCGGGTGCCGACGCTGGTCGCCGGCACCGTGATGCCCGACGCGTGCCCTTCGGGGTCGGCGCCCGGCACCATTCCGGTCGGCGGCGTGGTGGCGGCCAAGGACGCTATCCATCCCGGCATGCACTCGGCCGACATCTGCTGCTCGATGGCCGTCTCCGTGTTCGGCAACACAGATCCAACGGCGATCCTCGACGCCGGCATGACGCACAGCCATTTCGGCGGCGGGGGGCGCCCCTACAGCCATGACCTGCGCCCGCCGGACACCCTGATGGCGGAGTTCGAGGGCAACAAGTACCTCGCCATGATCACGGAGGCGGCCGTCCGCCACTTCGCCACGCAGGGCGACGGCAACCACTTCTTCTATGTTGGACGCCTTGCATCGACGGGGCAGGTGGCGCTTGTCACGCATCACGGCTCGCGCAAGCCCGGTGCGCTGCTCTACAAGGCCGGCATGGAAACCGCGGAGCGCTACCGCCGCGCGCTGTCGCCCGAGACGCCCGCGCACAATGCGTGGATTCCCTATGAGACGGACGACGGCCGCGCCTATTGGGACGCGCTGCAGCTGATCCGCACGTGGACCAAGAAGAACCACTTCGCCATCCACGACCGCGTGACGACGGCGCTCGGGCTGAAGGTGAAGGACCGCTTCTGGAACGAGCACAACTTCGTGTTCCGCAAGAGCGACGGCCTGTTCTATCACGCCAAGGGCGCCACGCCGGCCTGGGCGGACTTCGCCGCCGACTCGAGCGGCCTCACGCTCATTCCGCTCAATATGGCGGCGCCGATCCTGATCGCGCGCGGGCGGGATGCGGAGAACGCGCTGGGCTTTGCGCCGCACGGCGCCGGCCGCAACTTTTCGCGCTCTGCCTACATGCGCCAGCACGCGGGCAAGACGGAAGCCGAGATGGTGAGCGAGCAGACAAAGGGCATCGATGCGCGCTTCTTCTGCGGCATCCCGGATGTGTCGGAGCTGCCCGGCGCGTACAAGAGTGCCGCCGTCGTTCGCAACCAGATCGGCCACTTCGGCCTCGCCGAGATCGTCGACACCATCGAACCGGTGGGCTCCATCATGGCCGGCGACTGGCAACGCGATGCGCCGTGGAGGAAGAAGCGGGCTGCCAAGGCGGCGGCAGCAGCAGCCCAGCCCGTCCAACCGGAACGGCCTAAGCGCCGCCGCTAACGCCGCCCTTCCCGCTGGTTGGCATCGCGGAACGCGCAGAGCGCGTATCCGGGACCCAGGGGTCAAAGCGCAGCCGGGCCCCGCAACCCCGGATCCCGGCTATCGCTGCGTTCGGCCGGGATGACAAGTTGGGCGGCGGTGCTATTGGTGGTCACGTGGAGTACAAGTGCTGTCATCCCGGCACGTGTTGCCGGGATCCAGCCCTCCACGAACGCCGGCGCCTGCTTCACGATGGATTCCGGCGGCAAGTGCCGGAATGACAAGGTTTGACCACCCTCACCGCCACCCCTGATGCCATCGAACAAGCCGCAGCCATCCTGCGCGCCGGCGGCCTCGTCGCATTTCCCACCGAGACCGTCTACGGCCTCGGCGCGGATGCCACCAGCGGGCTCGCCGTGGCCGCGCTCTATGCCGCAAAGGGCCGTCCCAGCTTCAATCCGCTGATCGTGCATGTGCCGGAGACGGCCGCCGCAGCCGCCATCGCCGAGATGACACCGCTGGCGCACATGCTCGCGGAGGCCTTCTGGCCGGGTCCGTTGACGCTGGTGCTGGCGCGCCGCCCGCACCGCATCATCGCCGATCTCGCCACCGCCGGTCTCGATACGGTGGCCGTGCGCGTGCCGGCACACCCGGTCGCCCAGGCTCTCCTCCGCGCCGCCGACCTGCCCATTGCTGCGCCGAGCGCCAATCGCTCCGGTCACGTGAGCCCGACCCTGGCCGCGCATGTCGCCGCCGATCTCGGTGTCCATGTGCAGCTCATTCTCGATGGCGGCCCGACCCGGATCGGGCTCGAGTCCACGGTCCTTGACGCAACGGGATCGGATCCCGTCGTGCTCCGGCTCGGTGCGGTTACTGCGGAGGATATCGCCCGGATCACGGGCCGGCCCGTGATCCTCGACGTGGGCAACGACGATACGGCACCGGCCTCACCGGGCAGACTCACGCGCCACTATGCGCCCAACACGAGCCTCCGCCTCAACGCCAACGAGGTCCGCGCCGGCGAGGCCCTGCTCGCGTTCGGTGCCAATGTCCCATCCCACGCCGACCCCATGGTCAACCTCAGCCGCGCCGGCAACCTCGCCGAGGCTGCCGCAAACCTGTTCGCTGCCCTGCGCGACCTCGACGCATCGGGCGCCGCTGCCATTGCCGTCATGCCGATCCCGACGCATGGTCTCGGCGCCGCCATCAATGACCGCCTCACCCGCGCTGCGAGAGCCGCATGACCAAGCCTGCCATCGCGCTCACGCCCGATCTCATCGCGCGCTTCCGCGCCATCGTCGGAGAGCACCACACGCTCACCGACCCTGACCAGCAGTTGCCCTACGTGCGCGAGCTGCGCGATCTCTACGCCGGACGCGCCGGTGTCGTGCTGCGCCCGGGCTCGACGGAGGAGGTCTCCAAAATCCTCGCGCTTGCCAACGAACACGGCCTGCCCGTCGTGCCGCAAGCCGGCAACACCGGCCTCGTCGGCGGCCAGGTGCCGATGAACGGCGAGATCGTGCTCTCCATCGCGCGCCTCAAGAAAGTGCGCGCGCTCGACCCGGACGGCTTCACCATGACGGTGGAAGCCGGCATGACGCTCGCCGACGTGCACGCCGCCGCCGACGGCATCAACCGCCTGTTTCCCCTGAGCCTGCCGTCCGAAGGCACCTGCCAGATCGGCGGCAACCTCGGCACCAACGCCGGCGGCGTCGGCGTGCTGGCCTACGGCAACACACGCCAGCTCGTGCTCGGCCTCGAGGTGGTGCTGGCCGACGGCCGCATCTGGAACGGCCTCTCACCCCTCAAGAAGGACAACACCGGCTACGACCTGCGCGATCTGTTCGTCGGTTCGGAAGGCACGCTCGGCGTCATCACCGCCGCTACCCTGAAGCTGTTTCCCAAGCCGCTGGAAATGGCGACCGCCTTCGTCGCGCTGCCGTCCGTCGATGCCGCCCTGCCGTTATTCAGCTTGGCGCAGGAAGCCGCCGGCCAGAGCCTCACCGCCTTCGAGATCATGAGCGAGACCGCGCTCGACATGGTCCTCAAGCACGCTCACAACGTGCGCGATCCGTTCACCGCCCGCCATCCCTGGTACGCGCTGATCGAGATCTCCGGCCTCAAGGAGGACGGCAACGCCGAGCGCCTGATGATGGGCCTGCTGGAAGCCGCCACCGAGCGCGAGCTGCTCACCGACGCGACCATCGCCAGCTCCCTCACGCAGCAGAAGGACTTCTGGCGCCTGCGCGAGTCCTATTCCGAAGCTCAGCGCCCCGAAGGCGACAGCATCAAAACCGACGTCTCTGTTCCCACGCAGAAAATTCCTGAGTTCATCAAGCGCGCCGATGCCGCCGTCGCCGCCATCAACAGGGATGCGCGCCCCGTGCCCCTCAGCCACTTCGGCGACGGTAACGTGCACTACAACGTCAGCCAGCCCGTCGGCTGGCCCAAGGGCAAGTTCAACGCCGAGCAGTGGAAGCCGATCGCCAATGCCGTGCACGCCATCGTCTTGGAGTTCGGTGGCTCCATCTCCGCCGAGCACGGCATCGGCCAGATGAAGCGCGATGAGCTTGCCCGCATCAAGGACCCGGTGGCGCTGGACCTCATGCGCCGCATCAAGGCGAGCTTCGACCCCAAGGGCATCCTCAATCCGGGCAAGGTGCTGTGAGAGGCCGCGCTTGCGGACACGGGCTAGCCAAGCCACCTGGCGTGGCTTGGCCATAAGACGCGTCAATGCTCTCGCGAACGCTCGGTCAGCCCTGCGCTATTCGCCAAAGTACTTGAGCGCGATCTGAATGCCCTCGTCATACATCTTCTGATACTCGCCCACCGCCTGCTCGCCGCGCTTGGTGCTGCGGTGAAAAAACTGGCTCACGTTTGCAATGGGAGTCGGAGGGTCCCGCCGGTCAAGGGCCTCAATTCGCGTGGTCGATCCTGTGTCTATGAGACCCTCAAGGTCGAAATCGACCATATAGTAGTACAGCGCACCAATGGACACGCCCCGTGCCGGTTCGTTGCGGATGCGCAGCATTTCAGCCCGGTTACCTTCCGGCGCAATGTGCTCATAGCACCATCGGCGATCTTCAAGCCTGATGCAGCCGGTCGTCGCGCCACCCGCGCGCTCGAGCCACACGCGTTCGGTCTTGGCTCGACTGCGTGTGAGGCTCTCCGGGAACGGCATCTTTACCGACGTCACCAAATTTATGACCTTGCGCACGTCTTCCCGTTCGGCGGCATAACCGGGCGCACTCGCAACACTGACGCCGAGCGACAGAACAACGATAAGGAAACGTTGGCATTTCTGGAACATGGGCTATTGCCTCCTAGCAGAATCGAGCCGCATTGCTCTCTGTTCAGAGCCGCACCGTCTCAAACCGACAGCAGAGCCCAAGACCAAGACGGAAACGGCCGCAAGGTTCCCTTCCGAAGGGTAGATTTCTCAACAACCGAACCGATTGCACGTGCGCATCGCGCGTGCCGACGCGAACGGAAGCCGTCAATTGTCAGCTCGGGCAAAGTGATGCGCCCGGGTTCCACAGTGTTGGCCCAGGGTTGAGGATCGTGTTGTTGTCATTGCAACAAGACGGTGCGCCCCACGCAGTGCTGTCGGGCGCACCCGGCTATCCTAGACTGTAGCTACTCGCCAAGATGCTTGAGTGCGATTTGAATGCCGTCGTCGAAAAGCTTCTGATACTCGTTCCTGAGTTGATCTCCGCGCCCGGTGCCGCGGTGGAAAAATTGCGACACAGCTCCCACTGGGGCGTGTGGTTGGCCCTCGATCTTCGTCATGCTGCCCACGTCGGCCAAGCCGTCGAGATCATAGTCGACCACATACTGAAAGGTCTGGTTTGGCACGATGCCGGCTACGGGCTCGACGCGGATTCGGAACATCTCCGCACGTGCGCCAACAGGCGCGATATGCTCAAAGCACCATCTTTGTTTGTCATCGAAGCGCAAGCAGGCGGCAGTGGCGCCGTTGGTATCGAGTTGAACCCATTCCGTTCGCGATAGATTGCTGCGCAGTTTCTCAGGAAACGGCATTTTTGCCGCTGCAATCAGATTGATGACCGCGCGCACCTGCTCGCGCTCGGCGGCATTGACCGGAGCAAGTGCAAATCCACCCAGAAGGGCGCCGGCCGCGACGACGTGCCTAAACCTGTGAGGCATGCGAGATCCTTTCCCGATGAAAAGCCCCTACGCCACAATGCCGCGGCAGCGCTAAGGTTCAGGGCGAACCTGCATTATTCCCCGATTTGTTGTCTTCGAAGCACTGGCGGCGCTGCGCTTGCCCTAGCTAGTGAAAACGGGCCTCGTTATGACGAAGCTTGGCATGCTGACTTGGGTGTAAGGGGCGCCGATGAAACGGCTTCGCAGGATTGCAATCGCTTTCGCCATCATCGTCATCGCCGTCTGCGCGGCTACCGTCGCCTTCCTCACCCTCTGGCCCTCGTTCGGCGGCAGCATCACCGGCGAGCGCCTCGCCCGCGCGCAGGCCTCGCCGCAATACCGTGGCGGGCATTTCGAGAACGTGATCCCCAAAACGCCGCGCACCACGGCGCAGTCCCTCGCGTATCTCAAGTTGCAGATGCTCGGCGAGGAGGTGCGCACGCCGCCTCCGCCGTGTCCGCCCGTCGTTCGCCTCGACCGCGAGGACCTCAGCAAACCCGTGACGCCGGGGCTGCGCGCCATTTGGTTCGGGCACGCCAGCGTCTATCTGGAAGTCGACGGCGCCCGCATCATGCTTGACCCGATGCTGTCGGAGTACGCGTCGCCGCTAGCGCGCGTGGGGCCAAAGCGCTTTCATCCGCCGCCGCTGGCGCTCGAAGCGCTGCCGAAGATGGACGCCGTTCTCATCTCGCACGATCACTACGATCACCTCGACATGGAGACGACCCGGCACCTCGCGAAGGTCGGGTCGCACTTCATCGTTCCGCTCGGCATCGGCGCGCACCTGGAGCGATGGGGCGTGCCGGCCTCGCAAGTCACGGAACTCGATTGGTGGCAGTCGGCCGACATCCGCGGCGTCAAATTCACGAGCGCGCCGGTGCGCCACTACTCCGGCCGCGGCCTGCGCGACGGCAACGCCACGTTGTGGTCGTCATGGTCGATCGCCGGCCCGGCGCATCGCGTCTACTTCAGCGGCGACACCGGCTTCGGCGAGCATTTCCGCGAGATCGGCGAGCGTCTCGGGCCGTTCGACCTGAGCCTTCTCAAAATCGGCTCCTACGGCCCCGGCCAGAACTGGCTCGACATCCACATGGACCCTGAGCAGGCGGTGGAAGCTCACATTCTGCTGAAAGCGAAGCGCTTGCTGCCGGTGCACTGGGGCACATTCAACCTCGCCTTCCATGCCTGGGATGAGCCGATCAAGCGTGCGCTCGCCGCCGCCCGCACGCGCGGCGCCGATATCGTCACGCCGCGCGTTGGCGAGGTTTTCGCAGCCGACGCTGCGTTCACTTCGGTCAACTGGTGGGAACGGTGCGGTTAGCCCACGCCCCCTACCGCCTCACCTTGAACGAGTTGAAGAAGCGATCGACGTCCGGGCTGTGCTCGCTCCCTGTGCGTCCCGTGTAGGACATTCGAAGGAAATGCCGGTCGGCGATCAAGTATCTCTCACGATGAACCCAGCCTTCGCCGGCGCCGGAGACGACTTCGCGCCCTTGCAGGCCTGCATGCTGAAAGGTGCTCTGCCGAATGATATCTTTGATGGTCGACAGCGCATTGTCGTAGGTCAGCGTGCCGAGCCGCGGGGGGTAGACTGCGGACGACACAAACCAGACCTTGTCGCCTGCCTTGGCCTCCCACTCGCTGACCACGACGATGCTGGATGGATCGGCGCGCGGCGACTGGTTGAACGTGGAGTAATTCGGTGTTGCCGGGAATTGGACGGTGAACTTGCCGTCCTTGCCGGTGACAGTTTCGGCCTGTGCGGCCCCGAGGAAAACAAGCGCTACGCATGCACCGAGCAGTAGGCGGTACCAGGATCCGAATGACATTGTGCAACTCCATCACCAATCAAATGCTTGATGCTCTCCCAAAACTTTCAGCGGCATCGGCTCAACCATGGCGTCGCATTGCCGGTGCTCAGGACAATTCCATCCTTCGTGATGTAGGAGCCGTCCGGCTTGCGGTTGAGGACGGTGCGGATGCGGCCTGATTCCCGCACCACCTCCCACTCGCGCTCCTGCTCTCCGTTCAGCAAGGTGCGAATCCAGAGTCGGTCCTTGCTCAGCAGTTTCGCGTCGAGAATATCGTTTACGTTGTCCTGGTAGCTCTCACCCAGGGAGTTGCGTGCGACCACGCCGCCCGAAGGTGCAACCGAAACCCTCATGTGAGAGTTGCCCGGCTGCGCTTTGACACCGCAGTCCGGCGCCCAATGGCCGAGATAGCCGAACGTCTCGAGCACCGACCGAGGCGTCTGGCTCGCGCCTGAAAACGGCACGACAAAAGCAAGCATCGTGTAGATTGCAACCGCTGCCGCGACTTCCCGCATGGGCCCGGCCCCGCAATGACGCCGAGGTCCAGGCTATCGCAAACCGGGGTTGGATTTCCAGATGCTCCGCATAGAGCATGCGTTGCAGCCGCTTTCCCCATGCACAGCGGGTACTTAGATCAAGATGACCCCGGCCCTGCGCCCGAGCAAATTGACACGTAGTCGGACTATCGACATGCTCCTGCGCGCTTGTTCATACCTAGTCGAGGGGGAGTACAATGAAATTGCTTTCATTATTGTGCCTTGCGTTCGTTCTGCTGGCCGGCGCCGGCATGGACGTCGCGGCCCAAACTACCTGCGGCGGTTGGAACTCCACCTGCGTGTCGCGTTGCAAGGCACGCGGCGCAGCCGACTGTCCCTATTGCAGCCAGCAAATGACCTCCTGCAAGAAATCTGGTTGCTGGACCGAGTCCAAGCAGAACGGCGGCGCCAAGCACTGCAATCTTGGCAAGTCTTGAGCCGTTCCTTGCATCCATCGACCTCCTGCCTGCTCTCATGACGACGGGGCGGGCGACTTCTTTGCTCGCGTGCTTGCGAACCCGCGGATGACTGGATACCGGGGCCAAGCCCCGGTATCACTGCTCCATGACCAACCTCACCATCCGCCCCGTCGCCGACGGCGAGGAGAGCGACGTGATTGCGCTATGGCGCGCCTGCGGCTTGACACGGCCGTGGAACGAGCCGGCGCGCGATCTCGCCTTCTCGCGCGGCAAATTCAACTCGGAAGTTCTGGTCGGACTCGCCGGTGGCCGCGTCGTCGCCAGCGCCATGGTCGGCCACGACGGCCACCGCGGTGCCATGTACTACGTCAGCGTGGCGCCGGCTGAACAAGGCCGCGGCTATGGCCAGGCGATCGTGGCTGCGGCAGAAGCTTGGCTGCTGGAGCGGGGCGTGTGGAAGGTGAACCTTCTGGTGCGCGCAGAAAACACGGCTGTGCTCGGCTTCTACAACGGCCTCGGCTATGCGCCCGGCGACGTCATGTCGATCCAGAAGTGGATCGATCCCAGCAAACGCGGCGACCGATAGGCCGCTGAGACCTACACGCCGTTGCGGCGACGGATACTCTCGCGCAGGGCGGTCATGTCCTCGCGCCAGCTCGATGGCAGCACGCGCGTGGTGCCGAACAGCCAGCGCTTGAAGCTGCCCGTCGGCGGCTCGCCCTCGTAGAAGTCGTCACCCGACAGGCGTGCGGCGGCTGCCGGGGGCGGCTGGACGGGTTGCGGCTGCGGCTCCGGCCGCGGACGGGGAAGGATGGCCCTGAGCACCTTCTCCAGGCTCTCCACGCGGTTGCTGACGATGCCGAGGTCGCCGCCGCTGTCGAGCCGCCAGGTTTCCAGGTTGGCGGCGAGCGTCTGCTGATTGCCGCCGATCTTCACCAGCGCCTCGTAAATCTCGGAGAGGTCGTGCTCGTGCGTCTTGCTGGCCTCGTCCATGCGCTCGGCCTGGGCGCGCAGCGCCGTCTCCAGGCCGGCAAGCCGGGTGGCGACGCCGGAAGCATCGGCAACGCCGCCCTCGGCGCCCTCCGCCTTCTGGCCGAGCATGTAGGCCACCGCCTCGGCAATGGCCGGCGGCTGCGCCGTGATGCGCGTCTCGAGCGCGGCCAGCCGCCCGTCGACGTCCGGTGCGTGTGCCTGGTCGAGACGGCCGGTGAGGTCGGCAATCGCCGAGAAGCCTTCTTCCATGCTGTGGCGCAGCTCGCTCACTTGCGCGGTTGCCGTGCGGGCACTGCGGATTTCCTCCTGCAGCTCGCCCAGCAGATCGAGCATCGCCTTGCGGTCGGCCGACACCTCGGCCACCAGCGCGCGCATGCTGGCCTCCATCTGCTCCATGCGGCCGCTGAGCTTGTCCATGAGGTCGGGTTGCAACTGCGCCAGTTGCAGGCTCTGCGGCACCCCCATGTGCAGCGGCAACGGCGTCTCCAGCGCCCAGCGCTCGAGCGCCTGCGGATCGGCCGCGGCATGCAGAACGATGGCGGCGAGGCCCGTCTCGCGGCCGGCGTTGAGCACGACGCGCAACAGATCGTGGACCGAGGTCGTGGCCCCGTCCTGTCCGGCCCGGCCTGCGGCGCGACGGAGAAGGTCTTCCAGCTCCGGCGACGCCGATGGGACGCCGCGGCCTTCCCAGGCACCGCCCGGCGGCTCCAGCGTGCTCATCATTGCCGCCGTCTCGCGGCGCAGGTGCTGGGTATGGATGCCGTGCTGCTCCAGGGCCTCGCGTGCCCCGTCCACGCGCGTCAAGGCGTAGAGCAGATGCTCGGGCCGCACCTCGCGCGTGCCGAAGAACTCGGCGGCGTCATAGGCGCCGTTGCAGGACGCAAGCACCGTCTGGTCCACCGAAATGGGTGTTCCGCGCAGGATCTCGGGGTGGGGCCTGTGGCCTGTATCGTTTCTCATCCGTTCTTGCGCCGTACGCCAGGAAACTCTCAGATCCAAGTCGTTGCCCTTGTAGAACATGGTCGCCACCTCCGAGCTCGCCCTACGCGCGTACAGTCTCGCGGTCGGTACCGCAGGGCACGGCTGCCTCGGAAAACCATAAGCCGGTGCCTGCCAAAGAGCCAGAAGCGGGGCGCAGCAACTCTAGCCGGTCGACCCGCTCGGCTCAGGACAACTGCAATCCACGGTTTACGGCCGCGACCTCTGCACGCCGAGCTGTAGCGGCACCGTTAACCGGATTTTGAGAGCTGATGTCCCATGTATGACATTGCGGCGGGCGGGCGCCGCGACGCGGCAAAGGGGGCTGCGCCATGCGATTTCATGCAGTGATTTTACAGTTCATGCCGGAGCAAGAGGTCGTTGCGACCGCCGGCGGCAGTCAAACTCTCAAACTGGTCTTTGCAGCCGCGTTCGTGTTCGGCTTGCTGGGACTTGGTGTTGCCGTGGCCGGCGCCATGCGCGGCCGTTTGCCGAATGTCGGCAAGAAGGGCAGCCTCAAGGCACGCGAGAAGACGGTGCAGACCACCGAGGTGCTGCTCGACAGCGAGCTGTCGGTCATCCTGCGCTTCATGCGCACCTACGTCGAAGCCAACGAGAAATATTCCAACGCGCTGGACCTGGCGCACAGGAACCTGCACGCGCTGGCCAAGCCCGAGCAGGTGCGCGCGATGGTGAAGTTCCTGGTCTCTGAGAACGAGAAGATGCGGCGCGAGTCCGACGACCTGCGCGGCAATCTCGATCGCTCGCGCGAGCAGATCGAGAAGCTGAGATGGAATCTCGCCGAGGCGCAGGAGCTCGGCCTGCGCGATCCGCTGACCGCACTCAGCAACCGCCGCGCCTTCGACATCAACATCGCCAAGGAAATCACCGAGGCGCAGGACGGTCGCACGCAGATGTGCCTGGTGATGGGCGACCTCGATCGCTTCAAGGCCATCAACGATGCCTTCGGCCACCAGATCGGCGACGAGATCCTCAAGATGTTCGCCAAGCTGCTGTCCAGCAACGTCAAGGGCCGCGATACCGTCGCCCGCTTCGGCGGCGAGGAGTTCGCCATCATCCTGCCCGAGACCAAGCTCAAGGACGCGCAGACGCTGACCGAGAACATCCGCCGTCAGCTCGAAGCCAAGGAACTCGCGGTCAACACCAGCGGCCAGCCCATCGGCCAGGTTACCGCGTCCTTCGGCGTGGCCGAGATGGCGCCGGGAGACGACGCGGCGGCGCTGGTGCAGCGCGCGGACGCACGCCTGTACGAAGCCAAGTGTGCGGGCCGCAACCGCGTGGTCATCGACAGGCCGGCAGCCGCAGCCTAGGCGAACCCGTAGCGCACCTGCTGACGCCGGCCGCGGACCGTGCGAGGGTAGGCACTCCATGCCTCCAGGGAGTGCCTCATGCGCGCGATTGTCGCCTACCTCACCGCCAAGCCCGGCAAGGAAGCCGAGTTCCAGGAGCAGATGGTGGCGCAGGCCAAGCGCTGCCTCGCCAACGAACCGGGCTGCCTGCAGTTCGACGTCGCCCAGGACCCGAAGGAGCCCGCGCGCTTCGTGATGCTGGAGGTCTACACCGACGACGCCGCCATCAAGGCGCACCAGGAGAGCGAGCACTACAAGAATTTCCGCCCGATCGCGAGCGAGCTACTGGCCGACCGCAAGGTGGAGGTGCTGCACATGGTCTCCGACGGCAAGGCCAAGCGCTAGCGCCCATGGCGGCCGGCCGGATCGCATCCGGCCGCCGGCCACGTTACGGCAAGTTCAACTGCCACGAGACGCCGAAGCGGTCGCTGATCCAGGCGAACTTGCGGCTGAAGCCGTAGTTGTCCGGCGGCATCATCGTTGCGCCGCCAGCGCCGATGGCGGTGACGAGCTTGTCGAGCTGATGCTCGGAGTCGCAGTCGATGAAGAACGAGAAGCTGGGCGTGAACTCGAACTGATGCTTCACCGGGCTGTCGATGCAGAACACATCGAGGCCGGCGACGCGGAACTTGGCCTTGAATACCGAACCCTCGGGGCCGGGGCCCTCGGGCCCATAGCGCTTGATCTCGATAATCTCGCCGTCGTCGAACTGCGCGATGTAGAATTTCATGGCCTCCTCGGCGACGTGGCCTTGAAACATCAGGAATGGTGTCGCGCGCATTTGCCCTCCGTGGATTCCAGCTCTATCCGCGGCGCTGTGCCTGACGGTGAACGCGGGCGAGAGTATGGCGCGCGACCTTCGTTTCGATGCTTCGCTGGGAGCGTACCGAGCGCCCACCTTCGTTGAGGCACGACCTGAGTCCCCGCCCGCGCGGGGGTGACGTTTGCAGTTGAGCCACACATTCGACGACAGGCGTTCTTCCCGCGGCACAGGGTGCAATCAGGGAAACATCCCAGCAGATATGCGTCGGCGAAGTGCCTTCCGTGCCGCGCGCTTTCAGCCTAAGCTGCCGTAAACGTCAAGGGCGGACACACCAGGAAAGAGCGAGGCAGCGATGGCCTATCAGGCTCCCGTGAATGACATCATGCAGGTGCTGAAGAGCGCGGCCGGACTGGACGAGCTTCTGTCGAACGGCACGCTGGAGGGCGTCGAGGAAGATACCATCCGCGCGGTGCTGGAGGAGGCCGGCAAATTCGGCGCCGAGGTGCTCGATCCGCTGTACATCACCGGCGACCGCACCGGCTCCAAGCTGGTCGATGGCAAGGTCGTCACGCCGGCGGGCTGGAAGGACGCCTACAAGCAGTTCGCGGACGGCGGCTGGGGCGCACTGGCGGCCTCGGAGGAATGGGGCGGGCAGGACCTGCCGCAAGTAGTGGCGACCGCAGCCGGCGAAATCTGGAACTCGGCCAACCTCGCGTTCGGACTGTGCCCGCTGCTGACCTTTGGCGCCATCGACGCCATCGAAGCGCAAGGCAGCGATGCCCTGAAGAAAACCTACCTGCCGAAGATGGTGACCGGCGAATGGACCGGCACCATGAACCTGACCGAGCCGCACGCCGGCTCCGACCTGGGGCAACTGAAAAGCCGCGCCGAGCCGCAGGGCGACGGCACCTATCGCCTCTTCGGTACGAAAATCTTCATCACCTACGGCGACCACGAGATGACAGACAACATCATCCATCTCGTACTGGCCAGACTGCCAGATGCGCCGCCCGGGACACGCGGCATCTCGCTGTTCCTGGTGCCCAAGTATCTCGTCAACAAGGACGGCTCGATCGGCGCGCGCAATGACGTGGTGTGCGCGGGCGTGGAGCACAAGCTCGGCATTCACGCCAGCCCGACGTGCGTGATGAAGTACGGTGAGAAGGACGGTGCCATCGGCTACCTCGTCGGCGAGGAGAACCGCGGGCTCAACGTGATGTTCATCATGATGAACGCGGCGCGGCTGGCGGTCGGCACGCAGGGCGTGTCGGTGGCGGAACGCGCCACGCAGCAGGCCACGGCCTACGCCAAGGAGCGCAAGCAGGGCCGCACCGCCTCCAGCAAGGCCGGCGAGATGGGCCCCATCATCGAGCATGCCGACATTCGCCGCACGCTGATGACGATGCGCGCGCTGACGCAGGCAGCGCGCGCCATCTGCCTGGTGACGGCGCGCGAGACGGACGTGGCGCGTCGCGCCAAGGACCCTGCGCAGCGCGCGCATGCGGCCAATCGCGTGGCGCTGCTGACGCCGATTGCCAAGGCGTTCTCGACCGACATCGGCTGCGAGGTCGCCTCCATGGGCGTGCAGGTGCACGGCGGCATGGGTTTCATCGAGGAGACGGGCGCGGCGCAGATCTATCGCGATGCGCGCATCCTGCCGATCTACGAGGGCACCAACGGCATCCAGGCCATGGACCTCGTCGGCCGCAAGCTGCCGCTGGAAGGCGGCAAGGTGGTCGCGGGCTATATCGGCGAGTTGCAGAAGACGGTGGAAGAGGTTCGCGCCTCCAACCGGCCCGAGTTCGGACGCATGGGGGAGAAGCTCGGCGAGGCGGTGGCGGCGCTGGCTGAGGCCTCGCGCTGGCTCGGCGGCGCGCTGCAGAAAAACCCGGATGCGGCCATGGCCGGCGCCACGCCCTATCTCAGGTTGTTCGGACTTGCCTCGGGCGGCGTCTACCTGGCACGCGGCGCGCTGGCCGCGGCGCGCAATGGGGGACAGGCGGAGCCGATCGCGGTCGCCCGGTTCTTTGCGGAGAACATCGCCAGTGCCGCGGGCGGGCTGAAGGACACCGTCATAGGCGGCGCAGAGTCGACGCTGATGCTGTCGCCGGATGCTCTGTCGGCGTGAGGCGCGGGGAGCGAGTTTTCAGAAAGGCGTGTCCATGACCTCCAGAGTCACGGCGACTTTGCACAACAAGAGTGCCGACAGGGCCGTCAAGATCGTGCAGAGGCCGGACGGCACGTTCGGATGCAACGAATTTCGGAAAGATCCGGAAGACGCGGGAGGTTGGACGCTCGTCAAGGAGAACGCCTCGGGGACCTACGCCACCCAAGCGCAGGCTGTCGCCGCGGCCCGTGACGGCTGGCTGCGGGAAGTGGTGTCGTCGGCAAAGGAATAGCGTCCATGGCACTGCATCCGAAGGCCGAGCGAACCCTGCAGGAATGGCATCGCATGGTCGATGCGCGCGACCTGAGCGAGGTGGCGTCGCTGTGCGCGCCGGATGCGGTATTCCGCTCGCCTGTGGCGCACACGCCCTACAAGGGCCCGCTGCTGGTCGCGCAGTTCCTGCAGCAGGCGCTGCAGGCGTTCGAGGACTTCCGCTATCACCGCACGTTCCACGCGGGCGACCATAGCGCGGTGCTCGAGTTCAGCGCACGCGTGGGCGACAAGACGCTCAAGGGCATCGACATGATCCGCTTCAATGCGGACGGCAAGTTTGAGGAGTTCGAGGTGATGGTACGCCCCGAATCCGGTCTGCAGGCGCTGGGCGCGGAGATGAAGAAGCGCATGCTGCCGCTGCTGGCGGCCGCGAAGGGATGAAGCAAGAAATTGAACGCGCGCAACGTTTCACGTGAAACGTAGACGGCGTTCACTGTTAACCACGAGGTGAGCGATGGCCCAGGAAATCGAGATCAAGGTCCAGGACGGTGTGCAGGTCATACGCTTCCTGCGCGCCGACAAGAAGAACGCGTTCACCGGGCCCATGTACAGCGCCATGTCCGAGGCGATCGACGCCTCGGAGAAGAATGACGCGATTGCATGCCACGTTTTTATCGGCTCTGGCGGCGTTTTCTCCGCGGGCAACGACATCAATGATTTCCTTCGCCGCGCCCAGGCGACCGCCTCCGGCGACGGTAAGGGCATTCCGGCGCCCTCGCTCGATTTCATCCGCCGCCTGCCCAAGGTGACGAAGCCCATGATCGCGGCCGTGGACGGGCTTGCCATCGGCATCGGCACCACGCTGCTCCTGCATTGCGACCTCGTCTACGCCACGCCCGCGGCCTCGTTGCGCACGCCATTCCTCGATCTCGGGCTGATCCAGGAGGCGGGCTCCTCGATCACCGCGCAGGCGCGCATGGGCTATCCGCGCGCGTTCGAGATGATCTGCCTCGGCGAGCCATTCAGCGCGGAACGCGCGCTGCAGGCCGGCATCGTCAATGCTGTCGTGCCGGCAGACCAGCTCGAGGCGACTGCGATGAAAGCCGCGAAGCGTCTCGCCGCCAAGCCGCGCCAGGCACTGATGACCTCGCGCCGGCTTCTGCGCCAGAACCACGAGGCCATCAGCGGCATGATCGACCAGGAAGCGAAAGCGTACCAAACGCTGATGACCTCGCCGGAAGCGCGCGAGGCCTTCACGGCGTTCCTGGAGAAGCGTCCACCCGATTTCGCCAAAGCCCGCCGCGGCGGATGATCGGCGGACGGACGACTGTCATCCCGGGGCTTGTCCCCGGGATCCATCTCTCTGCTTGCTCCAGCGTGCGTCGATGGCTGGATCCCGGCAACAAGTGCCGGGATGACGCTCGGGGGTGCGATTCGGTTCCGGAAACAGACGTAACTGCGCGCATCAACCGTCGATCAGACATGGCGCGATGGCGCGTTCGTTCCATTCGATGCCGGTGCCCGGCGTGTCGGGCAGCTCGGTGAAGCCTTTGTTCGGCACCAGCGGGTCCCTGATGAGGTCCTGGCCCCAATCCATGAATTCCAGCCAGTGCTTGGTCGGCGTGGCGGCCAGCACGTGCGCGGAGTAGTCGGGCGAGAGGTGCGAGGAGAAGGGGACGGCGCGCGCCTCGGCCACGCGCGCGAGCCGCATCCATCCCGTGACGCCGCCGATGCGCAGCAGGTCCGGCATAACGTAGTCGCACGCGCCCATTTCGATGGCCGCCTTGCCGACGCGCCAGCTCCACCAGTTCTCGCCGACGTTGATGGGGGTGGAGAGCTTGGTCGTGAGGCGCGCCTGCGTGTCGTAGTCGTCGTAGGCGACCGGCTCCTCGATCCAGGCGAGGCCGAGGCCATCGATGGCGCGGCAGGTCTCGAGCGCATCCACCGCGGCGAGGCCCTGGTTGAAGTCGCAGGAGATCAGCACGTCCGGGCCGATGGCGCTGCGCACGGCCTTGTAGGCGGCTACCTCCCCGGCGGTATCGTTGCGGCCCATGCGCAGCTTCATGTGCGTGAAGCCGCCGTGCTCGGTAAGCATGTCCTTGGCTTCGCGGGCGACGTCGGCCGGCTCGGCTATGCCGAGGCCGCAGCTATGATAGGTGGGGAGCGGCGCGTTGGTTCCTCCGAGCAGCTTCCACAGCGGTACGCCGGCCTCGCGCGCGAGCGCATCGTGTAGCGCCATATCCAGCATCGAGAGCGCCATCTGCGCGACCCCCTCGTGCCCCATGTGGGTGAGGCGCTTCTGGCAGGCATCATGCACCGCGCCCATCTCGGCGAAGCTGATCTTGCGGCCTTTAAGGCTGGTGGCGAGGTCCTCCAGCAGGATCGGCACCACCTCCAGGCCGATCGGCATGAACGTGAAGCCCAGCACGCGCCCCGCGCCGCCGCCTTTCAGCTCCAGGTCGATCAGCAGGAACGGCCCCTTGGTGAAACGGCCGACGCGCGTATTGAGCACGCGCTTCACCGGCACGATCGCGCGGCGGATGCGAATGCCGGAGATTTCGATGATGGGGGACATGGAGCGTCACTCTTCCTGGCAGATTGAATTTTGTCATCCCGGCACTTGTTGCCGGGATCCAGCCCTCAACTGACGCCGAAGCAAGGGAGAGATGGGTCCCGGGGACAAGCCCCGGGATGACAATCAGCGCATCCTGTCCGCGAGCTTCACGCCGGGCGGGGCCTTGTAGCTGGCGGGCACGAAGAAATCCGGCGCCAGGTCCACGCTCTTGTCGACGCGGTACTTCTCGAAGTCCGTGACGCCGTGCTCGGCGAGCAGCGTGTCATCGATGCAGAAGTTGCCGGTGAAGGTCTTGGCATCCTTGGTGAGTATGATGTGGGCCGCATCGCCCATGATCTCCGGCGTGCGCGAGCGGCGCATCAACTCATCGCCGCCGAGCAGGTTCCTGACGGCGGCGGTGGCAATGGTCGTGCGCGGCCACAACGTGTTGGCGGCAACGCCCGCACTCTTGAGTTCGCCGGACAGGCCGAGCGCGATGATGCTCATGTTGAATTTCGCCATCGTGTAGGCGACGTGGGGGGCAAACCACTTCACGTCCATGTCGAGCGGCGGCGACAACATCAGGATGTGCGGGTTCGAGCTCTTCTTCAGGTGCGGGATGCAGTTGCGTGAGACCAGGAACGTGCCGCGCGCGTTGATGCCGTGCATCAGGTCATAGCGCTTCATGTCGGTCTGCGTGGAGGGCGTGAGCGAGATGGCGCTGGCGTTGTTCACGCACACGTCGATGCCGCCGAACTTTTTCACCGTCTCGTCGACGGCCTTTTCGACCTGCGCTTCCTCACGGATGTCGCAGATGAGCGGCAGCGCCTTGCCGCCGGCCGCCTCGATCTCCTTCGCCGCCGTGTAGATGGTGCCTTCCAGCTTGGGGTGGGGCTCCGCCGTTTTGGCGGCGATGGCGACGTTGGCCCCGTCCCGAGCAGCGCGCAGCGCGATCGCCAGGCCGATGCCGCGGCTCGCGCCACTGATGAAGAGCGTCCTACCCTTGAGCGTTGTCATGCGCGGCCTTTCTTGAAACGGTTCGGCATACGGTCGAGGAATTTCGGAAACACCAGCCGTGGGGCTTCGGGCACGGCGGGAGGCGGGGCCGGCCGGACGGCATTGTCTGCTTGCACCGGTGCCGCCGCAATATCCGAAATGGCGGGCGCGGCGTCTTTCCGCCGGGCAAGCGCACGCCAGGCGCGCGCCGGCGCAGCGGCAGCATCCCCCATCTGTCGTGCGAGGCTGAGGGGTGCTGCGATCACTGCCGTCAGCGGCAGGAAAATCAGGGAGAACGCCAGCCCGCGCACCGCCCTTGCAGCAAGATAACCGCCGCGGCCGATATAGTCCGCCCGGCGCTCAGCGGGCCAGAGGGAGGCCCACCAGACGCGCGAGAGCGGCGTGCCGACCAGCCCGACGATGAGGAGGAAGACGTATCCGACCTGCACCCAGGAGGTCACGCCCGGAATGAGACGTGACTGCAGCTCCTGCTGGCGCGCCGCGCTCTGCAGGCTCGCGTGCACGCCGACAATGGGAACGCGGCCGAGAACATCGGCCAGCATGCCGCCGAACAGCTCCGCCGCCTGATCCTTGATGGCACCGGAGCCCGCGACATCGGACGGCGAAAGATCGAGCATCGTGCGCTCACCGTAGGGGAGCGCGGTTGCAGCGAGCCGGCGATTGGAGGCCGCCAGCGCATTCAGGAAATCAGCAAGCTTCACGTGCTGGAGCGCGACATTGAGGCCCTGCACCTCGACGCGCTGCCACAGCCAGTTGCGCCCGCCCGGCTGGCGCGGCGCCGACGCCGTCTGCAACACGATCAGGTTCACTTCCGCCGCGCCGGCGGCACGCACCAGATCCTTCAGGTTCACGCTGCGCTCGGGGCCGGATGCGGGCTGGAAGAACAGCAGGTCCCGGTCGTTGCGTCCGATGATGATCAGGGTCTGGCCGCTGGCGGCGCGCAGGGCAGCCGCCAGATGCTCCGGATCGATGCTGTCGACGCCCGCCTTACTCGTCGCAGTGTCTATCTGCGGCTTGGCGGTGAGAGACGCCGGACCGCCGGGCTCCAGGGCCAGCAGGCGCACCTCGGCGCTGGCAAGCGGCCGCTCCAGCTGCCAGGCAACCTCCTCGAAGGTGCGCGCATCGGCCAATTCGGTGACGAGGTGCGTGCGGATGTCCGCAACGATGCGCTCCGCGCTCCCTTCGCTCCGGCGCGCAACGCGATAGGCACCGCTGTCGGACACGGCGTAGAGGTCCGCGCCCGTCGGCAGAGATTTGAGCGCGGAGCGATGCGCGAACAGCGTCGGGCGGGTGAGGTAGAGCACGAGCCGCGCGCCGGCCTTGGCCTGCGGATCAAGAACGCCCGCGACCCGGCGCATCTCCTCGGGCGTGCCGGCGGTGAAGACCTCGCCGGCGCGGTTCACGAATCGCCAGTGCCCCTCCGGCGTGGCTTCCGCCGCCAGCGCGACGGTCCCCGGAGCCGGCGTTGCCGCGCTCAGCTGCGCCAGCGCGCGGTCGAGCGCACGCTTGTCGCTCTTTGTGCCGGTAGCCGCGGGCGTGGTACGGCCAGACTTGTCGAGCCATCCGGCCAGCATCGCGACCGGAAGAAGCAACACACCCAACAGCAGCAGCAGGCGGCCGAGCACGCGCCCGTTCAGCCATCGGGAGGTGGATGCCTCGGGGGTCGCTGGTACCGGGGTTTGCATGCCGCGAACCCTACCCCGCCTTTGGGGCAAAGATCAGCCGGAACGGTTTGCGGGTGGCGCCTGGAGTTCCGGCAAAGACTCCAAGCGTCCGCGTCATTGTTCGCGAGGCGGCCCGGTCGCACAAGGATGGTCCTTGAACCCCAGCACCGACATGGAGCCAGATCATGACCGCCACAGCAGCCCTTGCCCCCGACTTCACCGCCATCAAGCAGCGCCAGCAGGCCACCTGGGCCGCCGGAGACTATAGCGTCGTCGGCACCACCCTGCAGATCGTCGGCGAGAGCCTGTGCGAGGCCGTGGACCTGAAATCTGGCGAGCGCGTGCTCGATGTCGCCGCCGGCAACGGCAATGCCACGCTCGCAGCAGGCCGCCGATGGGCCGAGGTCACCTCCACCGACTACGTCGCCGCCCTCCTCGAGCGCGCCAAGGAGCGCGCCGCGGCCGAGCGCCAGACCATCGCCTTCCAGGAAGCTGACGCCGAGGCGCTGCCCTTTGCCGACGGCAGCTTCGACGTCGTGCTCTCCACCTTTGGCGTCATGTTCACGCCCAACCAGGAGCAGGCCGCGCGCGAGCTTGCCCGCGTTACCCGCAGCGGCGGCCGCATCGGCCTCGCCAACTGGACGCCGGAGGGCTTCATCGGCCAGCTCTTCAAGATCATCGGCAAGCACGTGCCGCCACCGGCCGGCGTTAAGTCACCTGCCCTGTGGGGCACGCAGGCGCGGCTGGAGGAGCTTTTTGCAGGCCAAAGCGTGCGTGCCGCCAGCCGCATCTACAATTTCCGCTACCGCTCGGCCACGCACTGGCTGGATGTGTTCAAGACCTTCTACGGCCCGACCAATCGCGCCTTTGCCGCGCTCGACGCAGAAGGGCAGGCGGCGCTGCAGGGCGATATCATGGAGTTGCTGGGTCGCCTCAATCGCGGCGGCAAGCAGTCGCTGATCGTGCCGAGCGAGTATCTGGAAGTCGTCGTCACCAAGCGCTGATGATGACGTGGCGCAGGGACAGAGGCACCCGCACGCCTCCGTCCCTGCCTGCCTCAGCTAGCTCTTGATGAACGTGCCCGCGCGCAGCTCGCTCACAGCTTGCTGCAGCTCGGCCTGCGTGTTCATCACGATCGGGCCGTACCACGCCACCGGTTCCTTCAGTGGCTTGCCGGAGACGAGCAAGAAGCGCACGCCGTCATCGCCCGCCTGCACGACCACGTCGTCGCCGCTGTCGAACAGCACGAGCGAGCGGTTGCCGGTCTGCTCGCGCACCAGGAACTCCTGGCCGTCGACCTCCTTCTCGGTCAGCACGCCGAACGGCTTGGAGGCGGCCCGGAACGCGCCCGAACCCTCGAACACGTACGCAAACGCGTGCCGCTCGGTGGCGATAGGAAGCACCTTGCGCTGGCCCGGCGGCACGAACACGTCGAGATACTGCGGGCTGGCTGCGACGCCTTCCACCGGCCCGCGCTTGCCCCAGAACTCGCCGCACACCACGCGCACGCGTGTGCCGTCGTCGTCAGTCACCTCCGGCACCTCACCGGCGGTGATGTCCTGATAGCGCGGTGCCGTCATCTTCAGCGACGAGGGCAGATTGGCCCACAGCTGGAAGCCGTGCATGCGGCCCTTGGTGTCGCCGTGCGGCATCTCCTGATGCAGGATGCCGCTGCCGGCCGTCATCCACTGAATGTCGCCCGCGCCCAGGTTGCCGTTGTTGCCGAGGCTGTCCTTGTGGTCGACCGACCCGGCAAGAACATAGGTGATGGTCTCGATGCCGCGATGCGGATGCCAGGGAAAGCCGGCCTGGTAGGCCGCCGGATCGTCGTTGCGGAAATCGTCGAGCAGCAGGAAGGGGTCGAACGCGGTCGTGTCGCCGAACCCGAACGCGCGATGCAGCTTCACGCCCGCACCTTCCATCGTCGGCTTGGCCTTGCTGATGCTCTTTACAGGGCGAATGGACACTTGGGCCTCCGTCTCAAGGCAGCGGTTAGCAGCCGCTGCGAATTATATGGTACTGAGCGCTAGATAGCCCTCCGCCGCACGGGCGCAAGAACGCACATTCTTGTAACCTTGGCACCTCAGTGTACGCGATGCCGCCCACGTTAGCGCCATGAGTGACGCCGAAACCAAGCCCAAACCCATTCACCCGGCCGGCGCCGACGCGCCGTTCTGGGAGACGAAGGCGCTCGCCGACATGACGGGGGACGAGTGGGAATCCCTGTGCGACGGCTGCGGGCTGTGCTGCCTGTTGAAACTGGAGGACGACGACACCGGCGACATCTACCTCACTCGGGTCGCCTGCCGGTTGCTCGACATCGGCTCCTGCCGCTGTGCCGACTACGCCAGCCGCCACAAGCGCGTGCGCGACTGCATCACCTTCACGCCCGACAGTGTCGCGGAGACGCCGTGGCTGCCGCAAAGCTGCGCCTACAGGCGGATTGCGGAAGGGCACGGCCTCGCGTGGTGGCACCCGCTGCTCTCGGGAGATCCCGAGACCGTTCATGAGGCGGGCATTTCAGTGCGCGCGTTCGCCCGTAGCGAGAAGGGCCTGCGCAAGGCGGCCATCGCCCGCTACATCATCGGGGCCGCCGGCTAGGTCCTTACTTGGCGGAGAGCAGGTCGTTGAGGTCGAGGCGTCGCGTGAACATGGCGAGTTCGCCCTTGTCGTTCACGGGCCACTCTTCGCGCGGCTTGTCCCAGTAAAGCTCCACGCCGTTGAGATCGTAGTCGCGCAGGTACAACGCCTGGCTGACGCCGTGGTCGCTGGCGCCGTCCAACTCGATGCCGGCCGCCATCAGCCGGCGCAGGGCGTCGGCCAGCGCCGCGCGCGTCGGATACAGGATGGCAAGGTGATAGAGGCCCGTAGTGCCGGGCGCCGGCGGCTGTCCGCCCGCGCTCTCCCACGTATTGAGGCCGATGTGGTGGTGATAGCCGCCCGCCGATACGAACGCCGCCTGGTTGCCGTAGCGCTGCATCAGCTCGAAACCGAGCACCCCGCAATAGAACGACAAGGCGCGGTCGAGATCGGCAACCTTCAGGTGCACATGGCCGATGCGCGTGCCCTCCACAACCGGGCTGGCAGGGCGATGGTCGGCGAGAGGCGAGAGACGGTCGGTCATGGCGATCAGGCCTTTTCTTGCGAGCGGTCATCCGCTCCATCAGGGCCAGCCGACGGAGGGATACCCACCAGGAAGCCCGCAAGATCGTATGTCATATGGTGCACATGGGCCGGCGGCTCAACCCAGGCCCGGATCGCCTTTTGCACCGGGTGATCGTAGTTGAACTCCGAGCGAACCAGCACCGTTGTCATGCCCAGCGCGTGCGGCGCCTCCAGGTTGTGCGGCATGTCCTCGAACATGGCGGCCGCCTGGGCGTCCACGCCGTGCGTGCGCAGGAAATGGTCGTAGCAGGAGGCCACCGGTTTCGGCACGTAGTCGGCGTCCGCAATATCGAAGATGCCGTCGAACAGGTGCAGCACGCCGAGCTTGCCGGCAACGCGCTCGGCATGGCGGCGTGAGCCATTGGTGAAGATCAGCTTTCGCCCCGGTAGCGCGTCGATGGCGACCGCAAGCTCCGGATGCTCGGCCACCACCGACAGGTCGATGTCGTGCACGTAGTCGAGGAAGGCCTTCGGGTCCATGCGATGCACCTGCATGAGCCCCGACAGCGTGGTTCCGAACTGGCGGTAGTAGGTCTTCTGCAGGTGCCGCGCATATTCGAACGGCACGCCGAGATAGCGGGCGATGAACTCGCCCATCTTTCGGTCCACCTGCGTGAAGAGGTTGCAGTCGGCCGGATAGAGCGTGTTGTCGAGGTCGAAGATCCAGGTCTCCGTGCTGCCAAAGCCGCGACGTGCCGCGCCTGCTTCTTCCCCTCTCCCTTGTGGGGAGGGGTTAGGGGTGGGGAGAAGCCCTGCATCTGATGTTCTGGAATCCCCCCCTCCCTGGCCCTCCCCCACAAGGGGGGAGGGGATGCTCGTGTGGGAGGTCCGCATCCCTAGCCCGCCTTCTTCGCCTTCCGGCCGACGAGGGTGCCGACGCCGTGCTCGGTGAACAGCTCCAGCAGCACGCAGTGCGGCACGCGGCCGTCGAGGATGACGACGCCTTCCACGCCCGCTTCCACCACCTCGATGCAGCCTTCCACCTTGGGAATCATGCCTTCGGTGATAGTGCCGTCACGCATCAGGCCGCGCGCTTCCTCGATCGTCAGCCGGGGCAGCAGCTTCTTGTTCTTGTCGAGCACACCGGCAACGTCGGTCAGAAGAAGCAGGCGCTTGGCCTTCATGCGTGCCGCGAGCGCGCTCGCGAACGTGTCGGCATTGATATTGAGCGTCTCGCCCTCGCGGCTCATGGCCACCGGCGCGATCACCGGTATGAGGTCGGACTGCGAGATCACCTCGACGATGTGCGGATTGATCTCGGCGGGGTCACCCACGTAGCCGATGTCCACCGCCTTCATCAGGTTGGATTCAGGGTCCATCATTTCCGTGATTTTGCGGGCGATCACCAGGTTGGCGTCCTTGCCGGAAATGCCGACCGCCTTGCCGCCCTGGCGATTGATCGACGTGACGATGTCCTTGTTGATGAGGCCCGCCAGCACCATCTCGACCACCTCGACGGTGGGCTTGTCCGTCACGCGCAGGCCGTGCACGAACTCGCTCTTGAGTTGCAGGCGTTTCAGCATACCGGCGATCTGCGGCCCGCCGCCGTGCACGACGATGACGTTCACGCCCGACTGCTTGAGCAGCACGATATCTTGCGCGAACGAGGCAGCGAGTTGCGCATCGCCCATCGCATGACCGCCGAACTTGACCACCACCGTTTGCCGGCTGTAGCGCTGCATGTAGGGGAGCGCTTCGGCCAGGATCGTGGCCTTGGCCTGCGCGGAAAGGGATGTGGAACCGGCAATCGCGCTGCTGGCGGCTCCTTGCGATGTCTGCTGCGCTCCGGCCATATCCTGTCACCCGGTTGGTGCTGGGCTCACGGGGGCACTTATAGCGGTCTCCGGCCCCTGCTCAACGGAATTTGCCGCGGCCGCAGAATCGTAAACTGTTGTGGAAACAGCCATGATGCGGCCCGAGGGATCAGCTAGAGTTTGGGTCGATTAACGATTGGCGGACCGTGTGGGCGGCAGCGGAGCGTCCCTGCCGGCTGTCCGCCATGATGGAGTCCTTGATGCCGCAAAGCCTTGCGGAGCAACTCAAAGCGATTCCGATGTCTTCGACCCTGCGGGAAACCCTCGACCGGGCCCGCGGGTTTGCGCGTGCGCAGTCGCATCGCGCCGTCTTGCTCGAGCACCTGCTCCTTGCCCTAATCGAGGACCCCGACGCCAGCGGCGTGCTGCGGGCAAGCCACGTCGACACCGACCAGCTCGGCACCGAGGCGTCCGGCTATCTGGGCCTACGCGACGACGTGCGGGCCGAGCCCGGGCACGAGCCGCAACCCGATCCCGAGTTGCAGAGGGTCCTTCACGCCGCCGGCCAGGCTGCACAGCAGTCGCGCCGGCGCCAGATCGACGGTGCGATCGTGCTTGCCGCCATCGTGGGCGATGGCAAGAGCCCCGCGGCGGGCATGCTCAAGACGCTGGGCCTCGGCTTCGAGGAAGCCATCCGCGCTTTGCAGAAGGCGAGCGCGCAGGCCCGCTCCAAACAGTTCGCACCACCGCCCGCGAGCGCACGCCAGCCGTCGGGCCCAACGGCTGCTCCGGAGCCAGCCCCGCCCGCACCGGTGGAGCCGCCTCCACCCGCAACGCCCGAACCTTTCGCGCAGGCCGAGGCCGAGCCGGCGCAACCCGCCGAGCCACCGCAGACCGTCGAAGAAATTCTTGCGGCCGCGCGGGCACGCATCCAGCGCCGGACCTCGGGTATCGTCGGCAAGCCTACTGCACCGATGCCGACGCCAACTCCCACACCGCCAGCTGCGCCGGAGCGGCAGGAGCTGCCAAAGGCGGCAATGCCGGCACCCGCACCTGCCGACGAGCCTGAAGCCGAGCTGACCATCCCGGATCCCCCCACACCGCAAACCGAGCTGCCCCGTGCGCCGGGCGGCACGTCGTGGACGCCGCCGCCCGCCGCGCGACCGGAGGCGGCACCGGCGCCGCGTGCGGCACCTGACTTGAACAAGCCGCCATTGAGCTTTCCGCCGCGTCCCTTTCCGCCGCGGGAGGCGCCGCCGGACTCCATGCGTCCCCCGCTGCCGAACCGGGGCGGGCCTCAGCTCAGGCCGCAACCCGGGCTTCCACCTGGCGCGCCGTGGCCGCCGGCCGGGCGCCCGCCCATGCAGCAACGGCCTCCTGCCAACGGCGTGGGCGGCGGGCAAGCGCCGCTGGCGGCGGCACCGAAGCCCGCCTCTGCCCGCCAAGGCAGCGCCGGGCCGCTGATTGAGACCATTCCGCGCCGCATGCGCGTCGGCGTACCGGCGCCGGCGCAGGTGCGTATCAACCGTGACAAGATCGATGCGCTCGTCCTCCTGCTGCTCGGCCGCCGTGACGGTCCGCAACGCCAGAATGCCTTCCTGATGCGCGCCCTCACGGTGCGCCTGGTTGCTCCCGACGGCGGTTTCTGGATCGAAACCGGCGCACCGGAAACGCAATGGATCGACGCTTCCAACGCGAGCCTGCAGCAAGACGACCACGCGAGCTGGCGCTGGACGGTGGTGCCGCAGGCGCGCGGCCGGCACCGCCTGTTGCTGTCCGTGTCGATGCGCACCGTCGGCCACGATGGCGTGGCGGCCGAGACAGCGCCGCCCGACCGCGTGATCGACGTCGCCGTCAAGGGCAGCGCCGGTCAGGGTCTCCTGCGCTGGCTGAAGATTGCTGCCATTCTCGTCGCCGGCGCCTTGGTCGGACGCTTCGGCTTCGAGCTCTGGGCCATGGGCGCGACCGCGCTCAGGCGCTTCCTGTGAGCGTGATCAGGCGCGCAATCTCCGCGCGCAGGTCGGCGATGCCGTCTCCCGTTTCCGAGGAGGTCGCGATCAGCGCCGGATAGGCAGCCGGGTGACGGACCAGCGCCGCCAGCGTCGTCTGCATGACGCGGGCGAGCTCGGTCGGCTTGATCTTGTCGATCTTCGTCAGCACGACGCGATAGGAAACAGCCGCGACATCCATCAGCTTCATGACCTGTAGGTCGGGGCCTTTGAGCCCATGCCGGGCATCGATCAGCAGAAAGGCCCGCACCAGCGACGGCCGTCCCCTCAGGTAAGTCTTCACCAGCGCCGTCCAGCGATCGACGCTCGCCTTCGGTGCGCGCGCAAAGCCGTATCCCGGCATGTCGACGAGAAACAGCGGCACGCCCGGCGTCTCGAAGAAGTTCAGCTCCTGCGTACGGCCGGGCGTGTTGGACGTGCGCGCGAGGCCGTGCTGGTTCACGAGCGCATTGATGAGGCTCGACTTGCCGACGTTGGAGCGACCGGCGAACGCAATCTCGACCTTCTCGGAGTCTGGCAGAAATTCCAGCGCCGGCACGCTCTTCAGGAATTGCCAGGGGCGCGCGAACAGCGCGTCGCCGGCGGCGATCTCCTCGGTGCTGAAGCCTTCCCCGGCCTCGTCGATACTCATGGGCCCGGTCCCGGACGCCGCGCACAACCCGCGGCGTCATCTGTGCCGCCTACGCCTTGTCGCGCAGGACGTCGCGTGCCTCAGTCAGCCGGCTGCCGGCACCGTTGAGGCCGTTCTGCTTTGCGCGCGTATTGTAGGCGGCATCAATTTCCTTCTGCGTCGCGCCCTGCTTCAAGCCGAGTTCTTCGAGCGCCTCCTCGCGCGACATGCGCTCGTCGTCGGAGGTGGTGACCGGCTCGGATTTCACGGACGCCGGCGGTTTCTTGGCCGGTCCCGCCGCGACAACCGCCTCCGCCGGGCGCAACCGCGCCTGCAGCTTGTCGATACCGAGGTTCTTCCAAAGATGAATCTCGGCACCGTTCTTGCGCATGATCGCATACTGCTGCAGCAGCGAGAGCACGTTGTTCCAGGCCCAGTAGATCACGAGCCCCACCGAGAACGAGGCGAGGAGGAAGGTGAACAACACCGGCATCCAGTTGAAGATGCGCTGCTGCATCGGGTCGGGCTGCTGCGGGTTCAGCTGCATCTGCACCCACATCGTCGCCCCCATGATGAGGGGCCACACGCCGATGTGCAGAAACTCGGGCACCGCATAAGGAAGCAGCCCGAAGAGATTGAAGATCGACGTGGGATCGGGCGCGGACAAGTCCTTGATCCAGCCGAAAAACGGCGCGTGCCGCATATCGATGGTGATGAACAGCACCTTGTAGAGCGCGAAGAACACCGGGATCTGCAGCACGATCGGGATGCAGCCCGCCATGGGGTTGATTTTCCTCTCCTTGTAGAGGGTCATCAGCTCCTGCTGCATCTTGGCGCGATCGTCCTTGTAGCGCTCGCGCAGCTTCTCCATCTCGGGCTGCAGCAGTTTCATCTTGGCCATCGACTCGTAGCTCTTGTTGGCCAATGGGAAGAAGACGATCTTCACGAGCACGGTGGTGGCGAGAATGGCGAGGCCGTAGTTGCCGAAGAACAGGCCAAGCCAGTGCAGCAGTTTGTAGAGCGGCTTGGTGATGAAATAGAACCAGCCCCAATCCACCAGCAGGTCGAAGCGCGGTGCCTTGAGCTGCTCGCCGTAGCCGTCGATGAGATTGACCTCCTTGGCGCCGGCGAAAAGGTGCGAGGAGAACGTCGCGCGCCCGCCGGGCGCAATCGAGACCGGGCCGGGCGTGAAATCAGCCTGGAAGTATTCCTTCGCGCCCTTGGTGCCTGAGAAGCGCGCCTCGTTGGACTGCGACTGATCCGGAACAAGAGCCGCGGCCCAATACTTGTCGCCGAAACCGAGCCATCCACCGGTTTGCTTGTAGGTCTTGGCGCCCCCGTCCTTCAGCAGATCCGGATAATAGAGTTCCTCCAACTTTTTCTCGCCCAGCACGCCGATTGGACCTTCGTGCAGGATGTAGAAGCCTTCCGTCTTGGGCGTGCCGTGCCGGGAGATGAGTGCGTAGGGCTGCAGCGAGACGGCAGCACCCGTCTTGTTCTCCACCTCATCGGAGATCGAGAACAGGTATCCGGCGTCGACTGCGATCGTGCGGCGGAACACGAGCCCCTGGCCGTTGTCCCAAACCAGCGTTACGGGCGAACCGGGGCTGAGCTTGCTGCCTTTCTCGAGCGTCCATTGCGTGTCCGGGTTGGGCATCGGCTGCGTGACGCCCGATCCGCCGATCCAGCCGTACTCGGCATAGTAAGGGTGCGGCGCGCCCGAGGGCGAGAACAGCACGACGTTGGGGCTGCCGGGCGCAACCGTCTCCCGATACTTGGTGAAGACCACATCGTCGATGCGGCCGCCTTTCAGCGAGATCGAGCCGGTGACGCTCGGCGTCTCGATGCTCACGCGCGGCGACGTCGCGATGGCATCCTGCCGTGATGCTTTTGCCGGAACTACGGTCGGCGCCGGCACGGTGCCCTTCTGCGGCGCGGCGGTGCCGGGCGGTACGGCCACCGGCGGCGTCGTGGCTGGTGGAGTTGTGGCTTCGGTCTGCTGCTGGCGCAGCCGGGCCTGCCGGTCCTGCTCCTCCTTCAGCTTCGGCCCGGCATAGAAGTACTGCCAGCCCAGCAGCACGGCCACCGACAGCACGATGGCGAGAAGGAGGTTCTTCTGGTTGTCCTGGTCCTGCAGCATGTGCGTCTCAAATTGAAATGATCGCCTTTCAAGGCGATCGGGGATTACCGCGCCGTGCCCTTCGCGCCCCTGCGTTCCCGCGGAGCCTCGTGCACACGTTCCAGTGCTTTTTCCAGATCGCCGAGCAGGGTGGCATATGCCGTATCGAGCGCGGGCGACCGCGCAACGATGACATAGTCAAATCCCGGCCGTGCATGCTTCATCTGCAGGTCCCGCACCGCTGCACGCAGCCGGCGCTTGATACGGTTGCGGTCGACCGCCTTGCCGAGGCGCTTGGTGACCGTGAACCCAAATCGCGCCTGCCTTGCGGCTACAGGTATGTCTTGCCGCTCGCGCGGCTTGGCTTCGAGCACGAAAGAGGACGTCGCGCAACGCGACCCGCCGCGCACCCGAAGAAATTCGGCGCGGCGCTTCAAGCTGACGAGGCTGGGCGGCCGGGCGGCCGGCATCTTGCGGGCCTCCACTGGCACCATAGTCAGCGGCCTGATCAGGCCGACAGGCGTTTGCGGCCTTTGGCGCGCCGGCGGGAGATGACGCGGCGGCCACCGGCGGTCTCCATCCGCTTCCGAAAACCATGCCGGCGCTTGCGGACGAGCCTGCTCGGCTGGTAGGTACGCTTCACGTCTGGTCTCCGTTAATAAAGCGGGCCTGGAAGTAGTTGGGATTGCACGCGACTCCCACTCGCATACGCAAGGGTCGCGGGAATTGTGGATTGCCGGGCGCTTATAGGGGCGCGTCCAGCCCAAGTCAATCCAAGCTGAAGGGAACGCGGGCCCGCGTTCCGGCCGCAATACTGGCAGTTTGTTCATTCAGTTCCCAAATGTCGGAAGCTCACGCATCGCGCGAGGGGGACGGGAATTCATGTCGCAGGTATCCGAGCGAGCCGGAACTCAGATCGGCGGCGCACTCCGCCGCGAAAAGCTGGCCGCAGGCCCGGCATCGACCGCAGAACTCGGGCCCGGGGCCGCGCAGGACATCAGTGCCGACCTGTGCGTGATCGGGGCGGGCTCCGGCGGACTGACCGTCGCTGCCGCCGCCGCGCAGCTCGGCCTGTCCGTGATCCTCGTCGAAAAACACAAGATGGGCGGCGACTGCCTCAACTACGGCTGCGTTCCCTCCAAAGCCCTGCTCGCATCCGCCAAGCGCGCGCACGAGATGCGCACGGCTGCGCCGTTCGGAATTGCTGCGGCCGAGCCGCGCGTCGACTTCAATGCCGTCCACGATCACGTGCACGACGTCATCGCGGCCATAGCACCCAACGATTCGGTGGAGCGCTTCACGGGGCTCGGCGTGCGGGTCATTCAGGCTGCCGGGCATTTTGCGACCCGCACCGTGCTGCAGGCTGGCGACTACCGCATCAACGCGCGGCGGTTCGTGATCGCGGCGGGCTCATCCCCGGCCGTTCCCCCTATTCCGGGGTTGGACAGAGTTCCGTATTTCACGAACGAAACCATCTTCGACAATCGCAAGAAGATCGATCAGTTGATCGTGATCGGCGCCGGGCCTGTGGGCCTCGAGCTGGCGCAGGCCTATCACCGCCTGGGCAGTCGCGTCACCGTGATCGAGGCTTCCCAGGCCCTTGGCGCGGTGGACCCCGAGCTTCGCGGCCTGGTTCTGGAGCGCCTGCGCACCGAAGGCATTACGATCCTCGAAGGCACGACGGTCGAGCACGTCAGCGGCGATTCCGTCTCCGTTGAGCTGCAGGTATCCGAAGGCGGACAGCAAAGGACCGTCCGCGGCACGCACCTGCTCATCGCCGCCGGCCGCGTGCCCAACACCACGGGTCTGAACCTGGAAGCGGCGGCCATCAAGTACAGCCAAGCCGGGATCAAAGTTAACAGGAGCCTGAAGACCTCCAACCGCAAGGTCTACGCGATCGGAGACATCGTCGGTGGCCCCCAGTTCACGCACATTGCCAACTACCACGCGAGCATCATCGTGCGGCGCATCGTGTTCCGCCTTCCTGCGCGCGTCGACTCAGCCAACTTGAGCTGGGCCATCTTTACGGACCCGGAGGTTGCGCAATCCGGCCTGACGGAAGAGCAGGCGCGCGCTCAGTTCGGCAAGATCCAGGTCTATCGATGGCCATACTATGAGAATGATCGCGCGCAGGCGGAACGGGCCACGGACGGCATGGTGAAGGTGGTGACGGACCGCAAGGGCATCATCAGGGGCGCCGGCATCGTCGGCGCGCAAGCCGGAGAGCTGATCCAGATGTGGTCGCTCGCCATGGCGCAGGGCCTGGCCATCAAGGATATGGCGCAGTGGATGTCGCCCTATCCGACCCTGTCTGAGATCAACAAGCGCGCCGCCTTCGGCTATTATGCAACGGCGGCAGCCAAGCCCTTGGTACGCAAGGCGATCAGCTGGCTGCGCAAGCTGCGGTGAGTGCCAACGAACGGAACGGCGAGGAGTTGCGTGCCGCGCGACATGATCGATGAGGCGCTGTCCTGGCCCAGCCGGTTTTGGGCCCGCGTACGGCTGGCCATGAACCGCCTCGCTGGCAACACCGAGCGCCGCGGCTTCGGCCTCTCGTCCAAGCTTCTGCTGCTCACCATCGCCTTCGTGATGCTAGCGGAGGTCCTGATCTTCGTTCCGTCCGTCGCCAACTTCCGTATCACGTGGCTGTCCGACCGGTTGACGGCCGCACGCCTTGCTGCGCTGGCGACACAGGCGGCGGGCGAAGGCACGGTTCCCGATGAAGTCCGCATGGAGTTGCTGCGTACCGCCAAGGTGCGCGCCGTGTCCTGGGTGCGCAACAACGAGCGGCGCATGGTGCTGCCACCCGACCGGCACGAGTTGATCGACGACGTCTACGACTTTCGCGCCAAGGCGCGGACTGGCGGCCCTCTGAACGAGATCACCCTGCGCCTGCGGCTGATCTGGGATGCCCTCGCGGTGTTCGTCGCCAAGGAGGGGCGCATCATCCGCGTGCTCGGCGAACCGGTCATGACAGGCGACGAGATGGACATCGTCCTGCCCGAGGCGCCCTTGAAGGAGGCGATGATCCGCTATGGGCTCAATGTGCTCGTGCTGTCGGTCATCATCTCGATCATCACGGCGGCGCTTGTCTACTTTGCGCTGAACTCCCTGTTCGTGCAGCCGATGATGCGCATCTCCCGCAATATCGTGGCCTTCAGCCGCAACCCGGAGGACGTCAGCCGCATCATCGTGCCGTCCAAGCGCAAGGACGAGATCGGCACGGCCGAACGCGAACTTGCCCAGATGGAGGCCGAGCTCGCGCAAACGCTGCACCAGAAGAATCGTTTGGCGGCACTTGGCCTCGCGGTCAGCAAGATCAGTCACGACTTGCGCAATATGCTGGCCAATGCGCAGCTCCTGTCCGATCGCCTCGGCAGCCTGCCCGACCCGGCCGTTCAGCGCTTTGCCCCGAAACTGATCGCATCGCTCAACCGCGCCATCAGCTTGTGCGAGAGCACGCTGCGCTTTGGCCGCGCCGAGGAAGCGCCGCCGCGCCGCGAGCCGACCCCGCTGCGCCCGCTCGTCACGGAGGTCGGCGACAGCCTCGGCCTGCCGCGCGAAGGGATGATCGATTGGATCGTCGAGATGGATGATGCGCTGCGTGTCGACGCCGATCGCGACCAGCTCTTTCGCGTCTTGAGCAATCTGTGCCGTAACGCCCTGCAGGCCATCGAGCTGCAGGAGGGGGCGGGGGCGAAAGGCAACATTCGCGTCACCGCGCTGCGCAACGACCGGCGCGTGACAATCGAGGTCGAGGACGACGGCCCCGGTCTTCCGCAAAAGGCACGCGAGCACCTGTTCCAAGCGTTCCAGGGCTCCGCGCGCGCGGGTGGCACCGGACTGGGGCTGGCGGTTGCGCACGAGCTGGTCGCGGCGCACGGCGGCGCCATCCACCTGCTCGACCGGCAGCGCGGTACGGCTTTCCAAATCGAGATTCCGGACCGCTTGAGCTGAGGCCGCGCGCGCATGCCCGACATCCATGACCTCGCGATCATCGGCGGCGGCATCAACGGCTGCGGCATCGCGCGGGATGCCGCCGGCCGGGGCCACAGCGTCTTCCTGTGCGAGATGGACGACCTCGGGTCGGGCACCTCCTCCCGCTCGACCAAGCTGATCCACGGGGGCCTGCGCTACCTGGAGCAGTTCGACTTTCGCCTGGTGCGGGAATCCCTGCTCGAACGCGAGACGCTGTGGCGGATCGCACCGCACATCATTCACCCGATGCGCTTCGTGCTTCCGCACCAGCCGGGGCTTCGTCCCGCCTGGATGTTGCGCATCGGCCTCCTGATCTACGACAACCTCGGCGGCCGCAGACATTTGCCGGCCACACGCACGCTGAACCTGAAGACCGATCCCGCCGGCGCACCCCTCAAACCAGGCACCTACTCCACCGCGTTCGAGTATTCCGACTGCTGGGTCGACGATGCCCGCCTCGTCGTCCTCAATGCACGCGACGCGGCGGACCGCGGCGCTGTCGTACGCACGCGCACGCGCGCCATTGCCGCGAAGCGTGTTGACGGCGAATGGCGGCTGACGCTGGAGGACGTGACGACGGGCACCCGCGAAACGATTGCAGCCCGCGTCCTCATCAATGCGGCCGGCCCCTGGGTGGAGCGGGTGCTGACCGGCTCCCTCGGCATGCAGGCGGAGCACCGCGTACGGCTGGTGGAAGGCGCCCACATCGTCGTACCGAGGCTTTTCGAGCACGATCGTGCCTATCTGCTGCAGAACCCCGACGGGCGCGTGGTGTTCGCCATACCCTACGAGCACGACTTCACCCTCATCGGCACCACCGATCGCGATTACCAGGCCGACCCCGCCGCCACGGAGATTACGACCGGCGAGATCGCTTACCTGTGCGAGATGGCGAGCAGCGTGTTCGCAACCTCCGTCCGGGCACAGGACGTGGTGTGGACCTATTCCGGCGTGCGGCCGCTGATCGAGGATTCCTCCAGCGACGCCAAATCGGTCTCACGCGAGTACAGCCTCGACCTCGACGCGCCGTCCGGGTCGGCGCCACTGCTCTCGATCGTCGGCGGCAAGATCACCACCTACCGCAAGCTTGCGGAGGCTGCGCTCGAAAAGCTGGACCCTCATCTCGGAAGGCCGCAGGGACTGGCCGCCGGCTGGACTGGCAACGAACCTCTGCCCGGCGGCGACTTCGCATTCGATGCCATCGACACACAAATCGCCCAGCTTGGCCGCGCCTATCCGTTTCTGTCGCCCAGCCATGCCCTGCGGCTGACCCGGGCCTACGGCACCCGCGCGCCAGCGATCCTGGGCAGCGCAGAGAGCCTGCAGGACCTTGGCACATCGTTTGGCGCGTCGTTGACGGAACGCGAGGTTCGTTACCTGATCGCCCACGAGTGGGCACGGACGGCCGACGATGTCGCCTGGCGGCGTAGCAAGCTCGGTTTGCACATGACGCCGGCGGAGAGGTCCGCGCTGGCCGCGTGGATGAACGACGCCGTGCCCCGCTCTGCAGCGGCATCGAGCGCGGTGCCGACCTAGCTACTCGGCAGCGAGCCTGTTGCCTGCTGCGTTGGCGATCGCCGCCAACGTGCGGGTTAGCGCCTCACCTTCAGGGTCCTTCGAGGCCGCCAGCCGGGACTGCAGCACCGCATCGCCGAACCGGCCGCGTGGCAACCGTCCATCGAGGCCGGGCGCGACCACCTCGTCCATGATACGGGTCCAGTTGGCGAGGCCGCGCTTGTAGGTGTCGCCGTAGCCGCGCACCAGCGCCGCCGTCGCCACCACCTCCCGCGCTGCCGCCGGCTCGACGGCAAGCGTCTTGTCGATCAGGGTCAGCCAATGCTCGACCCAGGCTTCCTCCTCGGCCTGACGCAGCGTGCGCGGCCGCCAGAAGCGCAGGCCCGACAGCAGCTTCAGGCGCAGGAAGCCCGACAGCCGCGTGGTCCTCACCTTCAGCGGCCAGGCGCGGTCCGGCCTGACGCGCGCCAACGCCCATTTGCCGAGCCCCGGCGGCAGCAGGCCGAAGATCTCCTCTGGCCCAGGTTTCAGGTACTCGGTGATGTCGACGATGTCGCCCCTGCGCGCCCGTCCTTCGGCCGCGACGCGCGCGATGCGCTCGTCCCGCAGTTTCAACTGCGCCACGCGGATAACATCCTCGACGCTCATGCGCACGGCGAGGTGGCGCGCCAGCTCACGGATGAACGCACCGTCCGCGCCGGGGCGACCCACGAAGCGGGCGACACGATCGAGGTAGCGCTGTGCGTACGCCGCGTTCTGGTAGTCCGTGAGACGCGCCGCGCCTTCGCGCAGAACCGCTTGTGCCTCTGCCGGAAATCCCTTCTCCGCCCCTACACCCTGTTCCCGCACCGCCGCCGTGCGCGGGGATATTGGGGATACGCGGGAAGGGGGAGACGTCGCCATCGCGAGGCCGGCATCGAACCCGCGGATGTTGGCTTCGACCGCGCGACCATCGGCGCGGATGGTGGCACGAAACACGTCGTCTGTGACCGGCAGCGCCTTCAAGCCAGCGAGCACACCCAACATCACGACGTTGAGCTGGCTGCCGTTACGCTGCGCGACGGCCATCATGTCGTCGAGAACCAGCCGCTTTGAGAAGCGCCGAATGGCCTCGCGCAACCCTTCCTCGTCCGTGCGGCCGTCGCCCATGGCGACTTTCTCATCCGTCGCATAGACACGGCGGTCGGCGCCGATGACTGCCGTGCGGTCCGGCGTCACGAACCCGACCTGCACCATGCGCGCGGCTTCCAGTAGCTCGGTCGCGATCAAGATATCGACCTGCCCCGGCGCTGGATTGAGGCTGAGGATCGGCCGCGGTCCACCGGAGGCCGGCACCATCTCAATGTAGTACGTGGTGGCGCCGGTGCGCTGCGCCACGCCCGGGATGGACGTGCGGCTGACGACGAGGCCGCTCTCCGACGCCGCTTCGCTGATCCAGCCGGCAAGCACGCCGCCGCCTTCGCCGCCGAGCGCCGCGATCAGAAGCCGAATGGGTTCGCGCGCAACTGTCATGGAATCACTCGGCGGGCGCGGGTGCAGCAGTGGTCGGCGGCAGCACGGAACGCCCACCGCCCAGCAAACGCATCAACATCCGCGAGATGCGCACCCGCAGCCGGTCCCAGACACTCGGGTTCTGGATGATGTCGATCTGCGCAAACGACGGGCACAGCTGAGCGGCATGGGCAACCTCGCCGCAAAGTCCGCAGCCGACGCAGTCGTTGTTGACGTGCGCCACGGGGTCGGTGCGCAGCGGATCTTCATTGGGCTTGAGCGTGAGCGAGGGACAGCCCGACAGGCGCATGCAGGAATGATCTCCTGTGCACACCTCCGGATCGACCCAGAACCGGCTGCGCACCACGCGTTCGCCCGCAGCCACGGCCTTGGCCATCGCCGGGCGCACGCGCCGTTGGCGCGCGAGCTGGCATTCACCGTCGGCGATGATGACGCGCAGGCCCTTGCCGGGCTCCGTCATCGCCTGCTTGAGCGTCTGCAGCACGCCGCTGACGCCATACGTGCGCACGCGCTTCACCCAAGGCAGACCGAGGCTCTTCAGCGTGGACTCGATCTCGATGCCGCGTCCGCGCCCTTCGACATTGGGCGCGCTGGAGGGAATGTCCTGCGTGCCCGTCGCGCTTGAGTAGCCGTTGTTCATGATGACGAGGACGGAGTCGTCCTTGTTGAACGCAGCACCGGCGACGCCCGTCAGCAGGCCGTTGTGCCAGAAGCCGCCGTCACCCATGACGCTGATCGGCCGTTTCGCCTGCGTACTCGACACGGCAGCCGCGGAGGCGAGCGACATGCCGTAGCCGAGAATGGAATGCCCCTGCGAGAACGGCGGGAAGGTCGCGAAGGCATGACAGCCGATGTCAGCTGCCACGTGTACGGGGCCGATGTCGCGCTTCAGCAGCTTCATGGCCGAGAACACCGGGCGCTCCGGACAGCCGGTGCAGAAGTTCGGTGGACGCGGCGGCAGGGGCGCCATGGCCTTGGCGACATCGGCCTGGTGCGCGCCGACTTTGGCGAGCCAGGCATCGAGCGGCGCCGGCGTGCGTCCATAGCGTGTCAGGAATGCGGAGAGCCCCTTGGCTAGCGGAAGCGGCGTGTACTCGCCTGCAGCCGGCAGCATGTCCTTGCCGTGCAACTTGGTGTTGAGATCGGCCTTGCGCAGGATCTGGCCGACGGCCTGCTCGATGAAATCCGGGGAGCCTTCCTCGACGACCAGCACGGCGCGCTTGCCGGCGCAGAAGCGCACGATCTCCTCCGGCACCAGCGGATAGGTGACGTTGAGGACGTGCGTCGGCACCTGCACGTTGCCGAACGCATCGGACAGTCCCGCCAGCGCGAGCCGCCCGTTCAGCACATTGAACAGACCACCCTGAACGATGATGCCGACATCGCCGTCTGCGGGGCCGAGCGTCTCGTTGAGGGCATTGTCGACAATGAACTTCTGCGCAGCGGGAAGCCGCCGCGCCACCTTGTCCGCTTCCTGCCGGAACGTCGCGGGCGGATGGCTGAGCCGCTCGTAGTCGAACACCGCCGGCGCGATAGGCCGCTTGGTCGACACGCTTGCCGCCACGTTGTCCTTAGCCGTGAACGCGCCGTACACATGGCACGCGCGCACGCGCAGCTCGAGGATCACAGGCGTGTTGGAGGCTTCCGACAGCTCGAAGCCCTTCTCCACCATTTTGACGATGGTCGGCAGCTCGGGCCGGGGGTCCAGCAGCCACAGCGACGATTTGAGCGCGAATGCGTGCGTCCGCTCCTGGATCACGCTCGCGCCCTCACCGTAGTCCTCGCCGACGACGATCAGCGCGCCGCCGGTCACGCCGGCCGAAGCGAGATTGGACAGTGCATCGGCCGCCACATTGGTGCCGACGATCGACTTCCATGTCACCGCACCGCGCGCCGGATAGTGGATCGATGCGCCCAGCATGGCCGCGGCGGCCGCCTCATTGGTGCACGTCTGCAGATGGACACCGAGCTCCGAAAGCAGGTCCTCCGACTGCAGCAGGACATCGAGAAGGTGGCTGACCGGCGCACCCTGGTAGCCGCCCACATAAGAAACGCCGGACTGCAGCAATGCCTTGGTGACCGCCAGAATGCCTTCGCCCCGAAATTCCTGGCCATCGCCGAGCCGCAAGCTCGCGATTTCCTTACGGAATGAGACTTCGAGCGCCATGCGCCAAGAACCTCTTCAAAGCCGGCAACAATGCCCCTAAGCGTTTGACGGCATAGGCGACAGTGTCCTAACTGTTTCCCATAGAAACGGTTTGGTCACCCGGCTGTTTGCGGTAGGGGAGACTAAGCACAACTCGGCCTGTCGCGCCACGGCTGCATCGTGCATGCAGGGCGTCGCGCCAAAGACGCTAAGAGCCTCAACGGCCGTTGGTAAAGGGTAGGAAACCCAGGAGGAAACTAGATGAGACTGTTGCGTTACCTAGCGGCCGTTGGCGCATGTGGCGGCCTGCTGGCTCTCGCCCCTAGCCCTGCAAGCGCCCAGGACAAACAAACCGAGCTGAAGTTTGCCTTCTGGGTTCCGGCGACCCATCCGCTCGCCAAGCTTGGCAACGAGCCGTGGGCAAAGTCCGTCGAAGCTGCATCCAAGGGCTCGATCAAGGTTTCGCTGTTTCCGGCACAGCAGCTCGGCAAGGCGCCCGATCACTACGACATGGCGCGCGACGGCATCGCTGAGCTGACCTGGGTGAACCCCGGCTATCAGGCCGGCCGCTTCCCCGTCTTCGCAGCTGGTGAGTTGCCCTTCCTCATGAAGGATCCCGGCGGCGGATCGGCAGCGCTCGATGCTTGGTACCGCAAGTATGCAGCCAAGGAGATGAACGACGTCCACTTCTGCTTTGCCCATCTGCACATCGGCACGCTGCACTCAAAGGCACCGATCACCGATCCTGGCCAGATCAAGGGCATGAAGATCAGGCCTGCCAACGGCACGGTCGCCCAGTTCGTATCCGTCCTCGGCGGCACGAGCGTGCAAACCTCCGCACCCGAAGCACGCGACGCTCTCGAGAAGGGCACGGCAGACGCCATCACCTTCCCGTGGAAGTCGATCCTGACGTTCGGCATCGACAAGGTCGCGCGCTATCACGCCGACATGCGCCTCTATCAGGCGACCTTCGTGTGGGTTCTGAACAAGAAGTGGTATGCCAGCCTCTCGCCCAATCAGAAGGCGGTCATGGACGACCACTGCACCAATGCCTGGTCCAACCGCATTGGCGTTGACTGGGGCAACGATGAAGACGGCGGCCGCGACCCACTTTCCAAGGACCCGCACAAGCTGGTGCCGATCTCGGCCGACCAGCTCGCCACCTGGAAAAAGGCCGCTGAACCCGTGTACCAGCAGTGGGTCGCCGCAGCGGACAAGGCTGGCTACGACGGCAAAGCCGTACTTGAGGAACTTCGCGCCGAACTGAAGAAGCGGAACGCGCTGCAATAGCGCTTCGCATCGCGCGACCACTCACAGCTCCGGGCGAACATCCCTTGCCCGGAGCTTTTTCTTCAAGGTGGTATGATGAACCGGCTTCTACGCGGCGTTGAGAACGTGGCCGCGTTTTTTCTTCTGCTGATCGCACTGTTGGTGACCGTCAACGTCACGATCCGTTATGCGTTCAGCATGCAAATTCCGGACTGGTACGATTTCTCCAAGCAGCTGCAGGCCATCGCCCTCTTCTTCGGCATTGCGCTGACCACCTACCGCGCAGGCCACATCTGCGTCGACATCATCTGGGAGCACCTGAACAAGCGCGGCAAGTGGGCTCTCGACTTTACTGCCATCGTCATCACGTTCCTGTTTCTCGTCCCGACGGCGTGGATGATCTGGGTGAAGGTGTCCTCGACCGGCACGCAGGCGACGAGCGACATGCGCATTCCTCTGGTTCCCTTCTATGTGGTGTCCGCAATCGGCGCGACGCTTGCCGTGGTGCTTGCCGCCGCCCGCATCATCGAGCTCATCCGCGGCACCGCGGTCGACAGCGATCCCTCGGAGCCCGGCCATGGATCGTGATCTGGTCGCCCTGCTCGGCTTTGTGGGCATGTTCGCGCTGATGGCACTCAGGGTGCCGATCGGCGTCGCCATGGGCATTGTCGGCGTCTTCGGCTTTGCAGCGGTTGCCGGATGGGGCCCCGGCCTCAACCTGCTTGCCAACGTGCCACTGTCGGTGCTGACGGACTACAATCTCAGCATCATCCCAATGTTCATTCTCATGGGCGCGTTTGCGACCCACGCCGGCATGAGCCGCGAGCTGTTTACGGCCGGCAACGCCTGGGTGGGGCATCGTAGCGGCGGTCTTGCGCTGGCGACCATCCTGGCCTGCGGCGGGTTCGCCGCCATCAACGGATCGTCCGTTGCCACGGCGGCCACCATGAGCCAGGTCGCGCTGCCCGAGATGCGCCGCGCCGGTTACGATCCCGGTGTGTCCGCAGGGGTAATCGCTGCCGGCGGCACGCTCGGCATCATGATTCCGCCATCCGTGATTTTCGTCCTCTACAGCTTCATGACCGAGACAGACGTCAAGAAGCTGTTCTTCGCCGGAGTCGTGCCGGGCATCCTCGGCATCATCTGCTACTTGATTGTGGTTCGCTACCTGAGCTGGCGGCACCCGCACATCATGCCGCGCGGCCCCGTCCACTCCTGGCGCGAGCGCTTCGAATCCATCCGCGGACTTTGGGCCGTGATTGCTCTGTTCGTCTTCGTGCTGGGCGGCATGTACGCCGGCATTTTCACCGTAAACGAGGCGGCAGGCGCCGGCGCGGTCGGCACGCTGCTGATCGGCTTGATACGCGGTCAGCTCGGACGCAAGGAGATCAAGGCGGCGCTCATCGATTCCCTGCGTGTCTCCTCGGCGATCATGATGATCGTGATCGGCGCCTTCCTGTTCGGGTATTTCCTGACCATCACCCAGTTCACCCAGAAGGCGGTGGCGTTCCTGACCACCGCACCCATCGGCGCCTACGGCGTGCTGGCGCTGGTGATGGTCGGCTACTTCATTCTCGGCGCGGTCATGGACGAGCTGGCCATGATCCTGCTCACGGTCCCGATCGTGTTTCCGGTGATGGTCGGCCTCGGCTTCGATCCCATCTGGTTCGGCGTGATTATCGTGATGGCCGTCACATTCGGGCTGGTGTGCCCCCCGGTGGGCATGAACGTATTTGTGATCAACTCGATAGCGCGCGATATACCTCTCGGCAGGATTTACCGAGGAACCTATCCGTTCATCGCAATGGATATCGGTCGGCTTATTCTGTTGTGCGCCTTCCCAGGCCTGTCGCTATGGCTGCCGGGCCTGATTGACTAGGACGACATTGCACCGAGTATGAGCAATCCATGAAGCGTCTGAACGAAGCAGTGAAGCGTCAGGTTCCCGCCGAGACCGGCGATCGGCCGATCGAGTTCGACGAGCTGCCGAGCTACGTCGGCTATCAGGTGCGGCGCACCCAGGCCAAGATCTTCTCCGAGTTCGAGGCCACGCTGAAAGACTTTGATTTCTCGCCCGGCTCTTTCGGCGTGCTGACCCTCATCAGGGCAAACCCCGGCATCACGCAGGTCACGCTCGCCGCCGCCTTCGGGGTCGACAAATCGACCATGAGCCCGGTGATCTTCCGCCTGGAGAAACGCGGCCTGATCCGGCGCGAGGTGCTGCCCAGCGACCGGCGCTGCCACGCGTTGTTTTTCCAGGAGACTGCCGAGCCTGATTTTCTGGCCGCCCGGCAAAAGATTCGAGCATTCGAAGAAGGTGTCGCTGCGCGGCTATCGAAAACCGAGCAACGCGAGCTCAACCGCCTGCTCTCCAAGCTGCGCGGCGGCGAAGCGCCGGGCTTGTCCATGCGGATGGGCAGCTCCGGCTTCGCGCGCCACCTGACAGCAGACTGACCCCCACGCGGCGACGCATGAGGAAGGTGAGGGGCTGGCTCCTCAGCGAGAAGCCGCGCGCGGCGCCACAGCCCCATCGCCGGGCAAAGCAAGCAGCCACTGCCGAAATGCTTTGATTTTTGCGATGCCTGCAGACTTTTTGGCCGTCAGCAGACAGTAGGACCGTCCGCTGGGGGCAAACCCAAACGGCGCTACCAGCCGCCCACTCCGCAGGTCGTCTGCAACCAGCGGCAGCGAGCCGATCGCAACCCCCAGTCCGCCGGCTGCCGCCTCCAGCGAGAAGTACGTGTGCTCGAAACGGATGCCGCCGGAGGGGTCGACACCATCGACACCAGTTGCGGCGAGCCAATCGGGCCATGCGCCCGGCCGCGTCTCTGTATGCAGCAGTGGGGGCCGCTTGAGATCGACTGGTCGCTTGAGGCTGGTCGAGGCGAGCCAGCCAGGGGCGCAGACCGGTCCGACCTGCTCATCGAGAAACGGATGCACGCTCACGCCGGGAGCCCAGGGCGGCTTGCCGATGCGGATCGCGACGTCCACGCCGTCGCGCGCAAACTCGACAGGCGTGTGAGCGGCGGACAGCCGAACCTCGATGCCGGGATGCGCGGCGCTGAACCCGTAAAGCCGAGGAATGAGCCAACGCATCATGAAGGTTGCAAGGCAGGAAACGACCAGCGGCCCCTGCCTCGGCTGCGCCACCACCTTCGCCGCGCCTGCCTCCAGCTGGTGCAGCGCCTCGCGTACCGGCGGCAACAGCGACGCGCCGGCTTCCGTCAGCTCAATGCGCCGGTTGAGGCGCCGGAACAGGGCGACGCCGAGATGATCCTCGAGCGCTTTGATCTGGCGGCTGACGGCGCCGTGCGTGAGATTGAGATCCGCCGCCGCGGCACTGAAACTCAAGCGATCGGCCGCGATCTCGAACGCGGGAAGGGCCTTGAGCGGCGGCAGCCGACGCGCCATGGCCGCATCCTTTCATATGAATTTTACTCACAGATAATGCACAAACTATCCGTTGCAAACCAGGGCTTGAAAGCTCTTTTGTTGTGCCCGTTGGTCACTTGAACGAGAGCAAAATGGCCGCGACAAAGCCTCATGCCGCGATCTGGGTGCTGGCGGCGCTGGCGACCTTTGCGGTGGCACGCCTGGCAGCGCCGCTGGACGGGCTTACCCCGCTCGGGCAGGCCACACTCGGCGTCCTGCTCGCCGGGACGCTGTTGTGGGTTTCCGAGGCTCTGCCCCTCGGCACCACCGCCATACTCGTCCTCGCGCTTCTTGGCCTGTGTCCCGGCCTCCGGCTGCCCGATATCGCCGGCGGCTTCACCTCCGACGTCACATTTTTTCTCATCGGAGCAGTGGCCATCGGAACGGCCGTGGAGACCAGCGGCCTTGCAAGCCGCGCCGCCGCTGTGCTGACGCGATCCGCGCGCGGCCACCCGGCGCGTCTTTATGCGCAAATGATCGCCGCTTTTCCGGTCCTGGCGCTGATGATCCCGTCTGCCATCACGCGCAACGCCATACTAATTCCGGCCTACAGCGAGGCGCTGAAGGGCGTCGGCGCCGGCGTATCCAGCAAGGCCGGACGCGCCATCATGCTGGCTCTCGGGATGCTCAACCCGCTTGCGTCATCCGCGCTGCTGACGGGTGGCATCACCTCCATCACGGCAGCGACCCTGCTGGGCGGCTTCTCCTGGCTGCACTGGTTCGCGCTGATGGCGGTGCCTTACTACGCCCTGCTTCTGGCGGGGGCGATATGGATCAGGGTGATCGTGGGTCCGTTCGAAGCGGCGACGGCGCCGCAAACGCAGGCACATGAAAGCAAGCCATTTTCCGCAGCCGAATGGCGCACGCTCGCGGTGCTGGCGGCAACCTCCCTCCTGTGGCTGACCGACCATGTGCACCATCTCTCGCCGGCCATCCCCGCGCTGCTCGGCGCCAGCCTGCTGTTCCTGCCCGGAACCGGTGCGCTGGCGTGGAAGACATTCGAAGCGCGTCTTTCGTGGGGGCTCATCCTGACTGTCGCCACCTCGCTGTCGCTCGCCATGCTGATGACGCGTTCCGGCGCGGCGGCTTGGATCGGCCAGCTTGTCCTCGGTCGCGCATCCACACTTGCGGCCTCCCCCTTGCTCCTTGTCGTTGTCATCATTCTTGCGGCGGCCGTCATTCATCTCGCCATTACCAACCTGGCGGCCTGTATCGCGTTGCTGCTGCCGATCAACGCGACCGTCGCCGAGAGCGCCGGCCTCAACCCGGTGACGACCGGCCTCATCATCACGATCGTCGTGGACGCGGTGATCCTCTATCCCGTCCAGACGGCCTCCAACCTGATGGCCTACGAGAGCGGTGCGTTCGATGCCGCCGACGTCCGCAAGCTCGGCCTGGGCATGCTGGTTCTGACCATCGTGACGGCCCTCCTCGTGCTCCCGTACTGGGCCCTGCTCGGTCTTCCGCTCACCACGAGATGAGCTGAGCCCCGGCCGGCAATACGCTTCTTCGCACGTGGGGCTTGATCATCCGCTTCCGCTCTGCTGAAAGCGAGCGGTTGGGACGCTGCACAGCCGGCGCCCGCGCGGGGGAGGAGCACTGACATGGCCCAGCCGATCATCACCTGTATCGAGGACTTGCGCGTGCTCGCTCAGCAGCGGGTGCCGAAAATGTTCTACGACTACGCCGACTCGGGGGCCTGGACCGAAAGCACCTACCGCGCCAACGAAACCGATTTCCAGCGCATCCACCTGCGCCAGCGCGTGGCCGTCGACATGTCGAACCGGTCGCTGGCGACGACCATGGTGGGGCAGCCCGTCAGCATGCCGGTCGCGCTGGCGCCCGTAGGCCTAACGGGCATGCAGCATGCCGACGGCGAGATTCTCGCGGCGCGGGCAGCAGCGGCGGCGGGGATTCCTTTCACCTTGTCCACCATGAGCATCTGCTCGATCGAGGACGTGGCCGAGAATTCCGACAAGCCGTTCTGGTTCCAGCTTTACGTGATGAAGGACCGCGACTTCATCAATCGCCTGATCGCCCGCGCCAAGTCTGCCGGATGCTCGGCGTTGGTTCTCACACTCGATCTGCAGATCCTCGGCCAGCGCCACAAGGACCTCAAGAACGGCCTGACCGCCCCGCCGCGCATGACGGTCGCCAACATGATCGACATTGCCAGCAAGCCGCGCTGGTGGATGGGCATGCTCGGCACCAAGCGGCGCACGTTCCGTAACATTGTCGGACATGCCAAGGACGTGAAGGATACGCGCGCGCTCGGCGCTTGGACCGCCGAGCAGTTCGACCCCACGCTCAACTGGGATGACATCAAGCGCATCAAGGACCAGTGGGGCGGCAAGCTGATCCTGAAGGGCATCCTCGACGAAGAGGACGCGGAGCTTGCGGTGCGCAGCGGCGCGGATGCGCTGATCGTTTCCAACCACGGCGGCCGTCAGCTCGACGGCGCACCCTCGTCGATCTCCGCGTTGCAGCCGATCGCGCAGGCGGTGGGCAATCGCATCGAGGTGCTGATGGACGGCGGCATCCGCTCCGGCCAGGACGTGATCAAGGCGCTTGCACTTGGCGCCAAGGGTGTCTTCATCGGCCGCGCCTACATCTACGGCCTTGGCGCCATGGGCCAGGCCGGCGTGACGTCGGCCATCGAGTGCATCCGCAAGGAACTCGATGTGACGATGGCGCTGTGCGGCCTGCGCGATGTGAGGAAGGTGAACGCCGACATCTTGGTCAAGTCGAACACCTAGCCGGCCTCCCAGGCGCGTTGCGGGACGCAGCGGTCTACGCCCCGCACGGCATCATTGTTCGGGTGTGAAGCCGGAGGCCTTCACGGCCGGTTCCCACATCTTGGAATCCTCGACTTGCATGCGGCCCAGTTCTGCGGCGGTGGTTCCGGTCGGCTGCAGGCCGAACGCCATGAATCGCTCCTTCACCTCCGGCTTGCGAACGGCCCCGACGAGGCCCTTGTTGAGCCGATCGATGACGTCGGCCGGCGTGCCTGCGGGCGCGAAGAAGGCATACCAACCCGTCCCCTGGATATCGTAGCCTGACTCCTTGAAGGTCGGAATGTCGGGCAGGAACGGCGAGCGGCTCGCATCCGAGGTCGCAAGCACCCGGATCTTGCCGCCCTTGTGGTTCTCCAGCACATCGCTGGTCGTGGTGACGACAATCGGAATCTGGCCGGCGATGAGATCGATCATGGCCGCTGCCGAACCGCGGTAGCTCACGTGCCGCAGGTCGAGATCCGCCGCGCGGGCGAACGACACGGCAAAGAAGTGCGGCAGGGCGCCCGCGGCCGGCGTGCCGTAGCTTCCCTGGCCGGGATTCGCCTTCACCCAAGCAACGAGCTCCTTGAGGGACTTGGATGGCACCTGCAGCGCGACTGCGAGGGCGAAATCAAACGTCGCAACTTGAGAGATAGGGGCAAGATCCTTCACGGGATCGTACCCCAGAGCCTTGTAGACGAGCTGATAGATCGACACCGGTGCGATCGGGGTCAGCAGCATCGTGTTGCCGTCAGGGGCCGCCGATTTCACGGCCTGCACACCGATCCGCCCCTGCGCGCCCGTCCGGTTCTCGACGATCACCGGCTGATTGAGGGAGATGCGCAGGTGCTCTGCCATCAGGCGGGCAAGCCCATCGCCTGAACCGCCGGCCGCGTAGGGAAAGATGATCTTGATCGGCTCGCTGCTCTGCGCGAACGCAGGCATCGCGCTGATGACGGCGGCCGCCACGACGGTGGCGATAGCTGATAGTCGGCGCATGTTACCTCCCTGTGTCTTGTTGTTCGTCTCTAATCGTCGCCCAGGTATCCGCTCCATAGCTCCTGATCGATCTCAGCTTCGTCCCACACTCCGATCAGGATCCCACGGCGCTGCGACTTGCCGAGCGACGCGGTGATCTGCTGCTCGGAGCGTGTCGTGCGCTGCGACAGGCGCAGGCCCCATTCGCCGAGGGCCGCAGCCATGCGGCGGCGCTCATTCTCGAACGCCGGGTCGGCGCCAAGATCGCGAAACTCGTTCGGGTCGCTTTCGAGGTCGTAAAGCATCGGCCGGAAGCCGACGGCATGGACGTACTTCCAGCGCCTGTCGGCAACCATGAAGAGACGCGCGTTGCGCGGTTCGATGCCGAGCGCCGTCGCGACCGGCAGCATGGCGTAGTCGTACTCGCTGAACACGAACGCGCGCCAAGGGTCGGTTTCCTCTCCGCGCAGGAGAGGCATCAGCGACCGGCCCTCGAGCCGGTGCGACTGCAGGGCGGGGTCGCTGCCGAGTGCTTCCAGGAAGGTCGGCACGAGATCGATGGCTTCGACAAGATCGTCGCGCACGCTGCCACGCGTGGCGTCGGCGCGTTCCGACGGATCGACCAAGATCAGTGGAATCTTGGCGGACGGCTCGTGGAACAGATCCTTCTCGCCCATCCAGTGATCGCCGAGATAGTCGCCGTGATCCGAGGTGAAGGCGATCAGCGTGTTGTCCAGCAGGCCGTTCTCACCCATGAAACGGAACAGGTGCCCAAGCTGATCGTCGATCTGCTTGATGAGCCCCATGTAGACGGGCACCACCTCGCCGCGCACCTCGTCGCGCGAGAAGGAGCTGGAAACGTGCAGATCCATGAAGGCGCGGTAGACGGGATGGGGATCGCGCCGCTCCTCCTCGGAGCGCACGGCGGGCTGCACATCTGCAGGACCGTACATCGTGTTGTAGGGCGCCGGCGCGATGTAGGGCCAGTGCGGCTTGATGTAGGAGAGGTGCAGACACCACGGCCGATCACCCGCGTCGCGCATGAAATCCATCGCGCGCCGGGTCATGTAGGGCGTTTCAGAATCCTCCTCCTTGACCCGCGCCGGCTTGCGGGCATGGCGCATGGCCCAGCCTGAGGCCAGCGCGTTGCCGTCGCCAGCGGCCGCATTGGCCCAGTCGTGCCAGGGGTTGCTGCCGGCGTAGCCTTTGTCGTTCAGGTACTGGTTGTAGCGCGGCTGTTGCGGGTCATAGCGGCCGTCCGGACCGACCGCGTGCAGTCCATCGTCGCGCTCGTAGGGATCGAACCCGCACTCGGCGACGCGCACCCCGATGATGGAGTCAGGATCGATGCCCAGGCGCTGCATGCCCTCCACGTCGGCGCGCATGTGCGTCTTGCCGACCAGCGCTGCCTGCACGCCGAGTGGACGCAGGTAGTCCCCCAGCGTCATCTCGCCGACCTTCAGCGGCACGCCGTTCCAGGTCGCGCCGTGCGACTGCACGTAGCGTCCCGTGTAGAAGCTCATGCGCGAGGCGCCGCACACCGGCGACTGCACGTAGGCGCGGGAGAAGCGCACGCCGCGGGCCGCCAGCGCGTCGATGTTGGGTGTGTGCAGCCGCGGATGCCCGCTGCAGGACAGATAGTCCCAGCGCAGCTGGTCGCACATGATGAAGAGGATGTTGCGGACGGTGCCCATAGCCAAGCTTCCCTGCGGAAAGCCAGCCCGCAACCGGAATTGCCCGCCGTGCCGCTCTGCGGCACGATACGCCCCATGCAACGCGCCACTGAGAACCGCTCGCTGGACCGCGGACTGGCAATCCTGGAGAGCCTGTCGCTCCATGGCGCCAGCAGTCTTGCCGACCTGCACGCGAGGACGCGGCTGCCCAAATCGACCATACGCCGGACGCTTGGCACGCTCATTCGGCGCCGGCTCGTCCGCCGCAGCCTCGGCGACCAGTTGTACCGCACAAACGTCGTGATGCCCTCGTCGCTCGGGGGACCGAGCCAGGGCGAGGGATGGCTGGTGGACCGCGCCCTGCCGCACATGATCGATCTCACCCGTGATGTCGGCTGGTCGTGCGACCTGCACATCTTCGAGCGGCCTTGGAGTCGCATCATCGAGTCCACGCGGCCTCTCAGCCCGTTCTTCCAGCATCGGCGGCACATCGACTTGCAGGTTTCCGCCTTTGCCTCCGCTGCGGGGCGCGCCGTGCTTTCGACCTGGAGCGAGGAGGACGTGCTCGCCCTGGTCGACGAAACGGACGGTCAGTCGGCGTGGGGCCTCGCGCGGCTCGGCATCACCCGGCGCGAGCTGTTGACGCTGCTCAGGCGTGCTCGGAGTGCGGGGTATGCCGTGCGTGCGCACCGCTTCAGCGGATGGACGCCCTTGGCGCAGACGCTCAACGCGATCGCCCGCCCGGTGGTTCGCCGAGACGTTGCCGTCGGCGCGCTGACCCTGCTTTGGCCCAAGGGTTACATGACGCCGGCGCGCTTCGCGGAAATGCACCTCGGCCGGCTGACGGAAACGGCGGCCGCCATCAGTGCCGACCTCTCGCTGGGATGACGGGCACTGCCAGTCACAATTGCTGAAACTTGCGTAAGGGGGCGTGGCGCACCCGACAGGTAGATACAGAGGGGTAGGCGGAATTTCGAGGCTGATTAGTGCGCCACGCTCAGTAGGCTGAGCCTGTCTCGGCGGCTTCTAGCGCTTCCCAGCACCTGCAAACTTTAGCACCCGGGACCAGAGGGTGATCTGCTGCAGCGGTCGCCCTCTTTTTCATGTCACGGCGCAGGCGCTCCGCATCACTCCGTCCGCTGTGTTGTTGATGCCACGCCGGCAGATCAAACCGTCCACACCCGGGACTTTTCGCGGCGCCACATCCTTAACGACGTGTTAACAAGCTGTGGACTGAGCGTTGATAGTTCGTTGTGTGTGCGGGGTGTGTAATGCGTAAGCTGTTTTCAGCACTAACTATTTTTGCGTTTGCCGGCGTAGCCGACGCCCAAACCCCAACTTGGACGGGGTTCTACATCGGCGCCCACGGCGCCTACACCTGGGCCGACCAGGACTTCCCGAACCTCCCGTCTCATATTCCCTCGCCGGTTCCCGCTGGACAGCAATCAGGTCCACCGCGCATGGAACTGTCGGGCGGCATGCTCGGCGGCCAGATCGGTGCCCAGTATCATTTCAACGGCGGCGTCCTGATCGGGGTCGAGGCTGATTACAGTCGCGGCAACTTGAGCGAAACCGTGCGCGACGGCAACGCCATCACGCAGACCGGCGAGATCGAATGGACCGGCACCTTGCGCGCCCGGCTCGGCCTGCCGATGGGAGCGTGGATGCCCTATGTGACTGGCGGGCTGATGTGGATGGGCGGCACCTATAATCAGCAGTGCCCGCAAGCCGGCGCGACCAACTCCACCCACTGCAACAGCTTCGACCGGTACAGCCTGACGGACACCCGAACACATACCGGTTGGGTGGGCGGCGCCGGCGTTGAATGGATGGTGGCTCGCAACTTCTCGGTGAAGGCTGAAGCCCTCTGGTACAAGGTCGGCGACGAGACCTACGACCTCGGCAAGGCACCCATTACCGGAAAGAACGTCACGCCGGTGCAGATCGAATATGACGGCATGCTCTTCCGGATCGGCGGCAACTACCGGTTCTGATGCCCCGTCAGGCGGCCTGCAGATACAGGCTCTGCAGGCCCTTCATGCAACCATCGTCGTCCATATCAACGGCCACATCGGCCGGCGATGAGTTGTAGATTTTGTAGGTGAAGCACAAGTAGTTGGTGAGGTTGATCTCGCTGTCCCTGGCTGGGCTTAAAGAGCGTGGGTCGACAGCATTGATCCCGTCGGTGGGCTCCAGGTCCTGCAATACTTGGGCACCGCGCCTTGCTCAAACGCACGCGCTTCCCAACAGGTGACGCACCCGTTAGCAGGCTGTGAATTTCAGCGGTTTGCGAGAGTAGATGCGTCATCTGGAAATCTGGCGCACCCGACAGGATTCGAACCTGTGACCTTCGCCTTCGGAGGGCGACACTCTATCCAGCTGAGCTACGGGTGCCTGGGGGCTAGATACTCCATTTGACCCAGTGCCGCAAACGGCCTCAATAGAGCTGTGCGCCGGGCCAAGCGCGGTGCCGAGTGGAGCTTGTCATGCCCGACCTGAACGCCGCCCGCCCCGGCGAGGTGAAGATCGATCTGCCCGGCAGCTTTGACGCCAGCATCTACTTCATCGGCCGCATTCGCACCCCGTTCAAGACACGCAACGATTGTCCCAAGAACATCTCACAGTCGACGGCGGAGGGGCGTGTCGAGATCGACCCCCGCTACGCCGGCGGCCTTGCGGACCTCTCCCTCTACAGCCACGTGTGGCTCATGTACTGGATGGACCAGGCGCGCCGCGACCTGATCCAGCAAGTGCCCGCTCACCTCGAGAGGCCGCGCGGGACCTTCGCGCTGCGGTCACCGGTTCGCCCCAACCCCATCGCCATGGCCGCGGTCGAGCTCCTTGGCGTCGAGGGCACAACCGTGCGCGTGCGCAACGTGGACTGCATCGACGGCACACCGCTCGTTGATATCAAGCCCTATTTCGCTTCCATCGACAGCGTTCCCGAGGCTCGGAGGCCTTAAGCACCCTCAAGTTTTCTTCAGCCCTGGGTCCCGGATAGCCGCTACGCGGCTTCCGGGATGACAAGAGGGTGCGCAAGCCTATATTGCCGCCCCATGGCCACCCAATCCGCGAAGTCCAAGACGTCCCGTCCGGCTGCCGCCTGCTCGGTGCCGCCGGGCGAGCCCGTGCCCGTCATCAAGGGCAGCCACGTGTTCCTGGTGGACGGCTCGGGCTACATCTTCCGCGCGTTCCATGCGCTGCCACCGCTGACCCGGCCGTCGGACGGGCTGCCGGTCGGTGCCGTGCACGGCTTCTGTGCGATGCTCTGGAAGCTGCTGCAGGATGCGCGCAAGGGGCGCGGGCCGACCCACCTCGCGGTCGTGTTCGACGCCAGCGAGAAGACCTTCCGCAATGAAATCTACCAGGACTACAAGGCACACCGGCCGCCGGCGCCGGAGGAACTCGTCCCGCAATTTCCGTTGATCCGCGACGCGGTGAAGGCCTTCAACATCGCCTGCATCGAGCAGGACGGCTTCGAGGCCGACGACCTGATCGCGACCTACGCCAAAGACGCGATCGCGGCCGGTGGCGAGGTGACCATTGTCTCCTCAGACAAGGACCTGATGCAACTCGTCAAGCCCGGGGTGTCGATGCTCGACACCATGAAGAACAGGGCTATCGGCCCCGATGAGGTGCGCGAGAAATTCGGTGTGACGCCCGACAAGGTGGTGGACGTGCAGGCACTCGCCGGCGATTCGACCGACAATGTGCCCGGCGTGCCGGGCATCGGCGTGAAAACGGCGGCCGAACTCATCAACGAGTACGGCGACCTGGAGACGCTGCTCGCACGGGCGCACGAGATCAAGCAGCCGAAGCGCCGCGAGCGCCTCACCGAGTTTGCCATGCAGGCCCGGCTGTCGCTCGATCTCGTCACGCTGAAGCAGGACGTGCCGCTGGCCGTGCCGGTGGAGCTGCTCGGCGTGCGCGACCCCGTACCCGGCTCGCTTTTGGGCTTCCTGCGCGACATGGAGTTCGGCACGCTGACCAAGCGCATAGCGGAAGGCCTCGGCACCGAGGCACCGCCGCCAACCGACCGACCCCAGACGGCTCCCGCTTCCGCGAAAGGCGGGCCGGCGCCGGCCTCCACCAACGGCAAAGGCGCGGCGACCCCGCGCACCTCCGGAACGGCGGCGGGCAACGGCCCTGCCATGGGCGTGGCCGCGGGACTGAAGGCGGCATGTGCGGAGAAGATCGACCGCAGCACGTACGCGACCGTGACGGAGCTGCCGCAGCTCGAGCCGTGGATCGCCGCGGCGCGCGAAACCGGGCACCTCGCATTCGACATGGAGACGACAAGTCTCGACCCCATGCAGGCGGAGTTCGTCGGCTTCTCGATGGCGGTAGCACCGGGCCGCGCCTGCTACGTGCCGCTCGGGCATCGCGTGGGCGCGGGCAGCTTCGACTTCGGCGAAGGCGACCTCAAGCAGATCCCGATCGGCGAGGCGCTTGCGGTCCTGCGGCCGCTGCTGGAGGACCCGGCGGTCCTAAAGATCGGGCAGAACCTCAAGTACGACTATCTGGTCCTGAAGCGGCACGGCATTACCCTGGCGCCCATCGACGACACCATGCTGCTGTCCTACGCCCTCGACGCGGGCCGCGGACAGCACGGGATGGATACGCTCGCCGAGCGCCATCTCAAGTACACCTGCATGCCGTTCACGCAGGTGCTCGAATTCGCGCCGGGCGCCAAGAAGGGTGACAAGACCTTCGCGCAGGTGCCGCTCGACAAAGCGACGGAGTATGCGGCCGAGGACGCCGACGTGACGCTGCGCCTCTGGATGGCGCTGAAGCCGCGGCTTGCTGCGGAGCAGCTCACCAGCGTGTACGAGACACTCGAGCGGCCGATGGTGGGCGTGCTGGCGGACATGGAGCGGATGGGCATCAAGGTGGATGCCAGCATTCTTTCGCGCCTGACCTCGGCGTTCGCCCAGCGCACAGCACAATTGGAATCGGAAATCTACGAGCTGGCCGGCCACAAGTTCAATCTCGGCTCGCCGAAACAGCTCGGCGAATTCCTGTTCGACAATCTCAAACTGCCCGGCGGCCGCAAGACCAAGAGCGGACAATGGGAAACCCGTGCTGGCCTACTCGACGATCTCGCGGCGCGCGAAGACCTGCCCGAGCAGCACCGCCAGCTCATCAACGTCATGCTGGAATGGCGCCAGCTCACCAAGCTGACATCGACCTATACGCAGGCGTTGCCCCAATACGTCGACGCAGACACGGGCCGCATCCACACCAGTTACGCGCTCGCCTCGACGACAACCGGGCGGCTGGCCTCCACCGATCCCAACCTGCAGAACATTCCCATCCGCACCAAGGAAGGCCGCGAAATCCGCACGGCCTTTGTGGCCGCGCCGGGGCACAAGCTCATCTCAGCCGACTACAGCCAGATCGAGCTCAGGGTACTGGCGCACATCGCAGATATTCCGCAGCTTCGGAAAGCATTTGCCGACGGGCTCGACATCCATGCCATGACCGCGTCCGAAATGTTCGGCGTGCCGGTCGAGGGCATGCCGGCAGAGGTGCGGCGGCGGGCCAAAGCCATCAATTTCGGCATCATCTACGGGATTTCAGCCTTCGGCCTTTCGGCGCAGCTCGGCATTTCCAAGCAGGAGGCCGGGGAATACATCGCCACTTATTTCAAGCGCTTTCCGGGAATCCGCGACTATATGGAAAGCACAAAGAAGCAGGCGCACGATACCGGGTTTGTTTCAACGATCTTCGGGCGCCGTATCCATTACCCTGAAATCAATACAAAAAACCCGTCCATGCGCGGTTTTCTGGAACGCGCATCCATCAATGCGCCGATCCAGGGCTCCGCCGCCGATATCATCCGGCGCGCCATGATCCGCATGCCGGGCGCGCTCGAGGCCGCCAAGCTGCCGTCGGTGCGCATGCTTTTGCAGGTGCACGACGAGCTGGTGTTCGAGGCAAAGACCGGCGAGGTCAACAAGGCGCTCGGGACAATCAAGAGCGTGATGGAACGGGCCGCCGAGCCGGTCGTGAAACTCGCCGTTCCGGTTCAGGTGGACGCCAAGGCGGCGGACAACTGGGAGGCGGCGCACTGAAGCCCAATTGGCTGGGCTTCCTCGGCTTATGTGCGGATATTCGCCCGCCTCACTTGATGATGAACTTTTCCATCTTGCCGCCCTCTTTGAGCTTGGCGGTAAGCCAGCGGGGCTTGCGGCCGCGCCCCGTCCAGGTCTCGGCAGGATTGTCGGGATTGGCATACTTGGCCGCCACGGTGCGGCCCTTGCCGCCACGGCCGCCAAAGATGTCGCTCATCTTGAAACCGGCCTCGGCGACCATGGCCTCGATCTTCTTGCGGAGGTCGGCGCGGCTGCGATCCTCGACCCCGGCCCTGGCCTTCTTGATCTTGAGCTCCATCTCCTGAAGCTCCCTCAAGGACATCCGCTCCAAATCCCGAGCCATGCTTTTGTATCCCTTTCAATCAAATAAATCGAGCCAAGCGATTTAATGGCAAGAAACCGATAAACCCGTCAATTGAAATATAGCGGGCTTACGAACTGCTTTGAAACACCGCGATACTGTCAAAGTAAATTCCATGCCGTCGGAAACCAAGAACGGTGTGAGAATATTCTCGCAGAAGACACCCGAATTCATTGAGGGATTTCAACGCGGCACGTGGACAAGGCGCCCCGATGCAGCTACCTGAGACGCGGGCGTGAAAGCCACCCTTGGCACTGAACGGCATGGACGTGTCGGAACAACCAGATCAGCACCTGATCACCGTCCGCGACTGGCTGCGCTATGCGGTGAGCCGGTTCAACGACGCGCGGCTTGTCTACGGCCATGGCACCACCAATGCGCGCGATGAGGCGGCCTTCCTGATCCTGCACACGCTCAAGCTGCCGATCGACCAGCTCGATCCATGGCTCGACGCGCGGCTGCTGATGTCCGAGCGTGCGGCGCTGCGCGGCATCATCGAGACGCGGATCTCCACACGCAAGCCCGCGCCGTACCTGACGAATGAGGCGTGGGCGGGCGGGCATGCTTTCTATGTCGACGAGCGCGTGATCGTTCCACGCTCCTTCATCGCGGAGCTGATGGCGCAGGGGCTGGAGGACATCGTTCCCGAAATCGCCGATGCGGGGCGCATTCTCGACCTGTGTGCCGGTTCGGGCTGCCTGGCGATCCTGGCCGCGCTGGCTTACCCCGACGCCGAGATCGATGCGGCCGAGCTGTCTGCGGATGCGCTCGCGGTGGCGGAGCGCAATGTTGCGGCCTACGGCCTGGAGGATCGCGTGCGTCTCGTTCGCTCCGACCTGTTCGGCGGCGTCAAGGGCCGGCGCTACGACCTCATCATCAGCAACCCGCCCTATGTCAGCGCCGAAAGCGTTGCTGCCTTTCCACCCGAGTACGCGGCGGAACCGACGCAAGCCCATGCCGGCGGCGGCGATGGCCTCGACATCGTGCGGCGGATTCTTGCCGAGGCCCCCGCGCACCTGACGCCCCACGGCACGCTGCTGATGGAAATCGGCACCGGGCGCGCCATCCTGGAGGCGGAGTTTCCCGACCTGCCGTTCCTGTGGCTCGATACCGAGGAGAGCGAGGGCGAAGTGCTTGCGCTTCGTACGGCGGACCTCGCTGGACGGACCTAGATGTCGATCCAGAACCTGCGCACGCTGCTGGCGATCGCGGAATGCGGCTCGTTCGCGGCAGCCGCGCGCGAGGTGCATCTCACTGAATCGGCCGTGTCGATGCAGATGAAGGCGCTGGAGGAGGAGCTGGGCCTGGTGCTGTTCGACCGGTCGAAGCGGCCGCCGGTGCTGACCGAGGCGGGGCGCGGGCTGCTGCCGGAGGCCAGGGAGCTGGTGCGCGGCTACGAGCGCCTCAGCCGGCGCACCGACGACGTGCAGCCGGTAGAAGGGCACTTGCGGCTGGGCGCGGTGCCGAGCGTGCTGACGGGACTGCTGCCCGGGGCGCTGGCGGCCTTGCAACGCAAGCATCCGGGCCTGCACGTGGAAATTGCCATGGCGCTGTCGGCGGAGCTGGTGCAGCGCGTGACCCGCAAGCGGCTCGATGCGGCCGTCGTGAGCGAGCTGAGCAAGGTGCCACCCGGCTACGCCTGGTCGCCGTTCGCGCGCGAGCCGCTGGTGCTGATCGCGCCGCCCGATGCGCCGGACAGGCCGGCCGGCGAGTTGATCGCACGCTATCCCTTCATCCGCTACACGCGACAGGCCTGGGTCGGACGCCTGATCCACGCCACCATGAAGCGGCGGCGGCTCAAGGTGGCCGAGGCCATGACGCTCGATACGCTCGAGGCCGTGACGGCGATGGTGTCGCAAGGGCTCGGCGTATCGATCGTGCCGGATCGCGGGCAGAGCATGGGCTTCGCTTTCCCGGTGCGCACGATCGCGCTTCCAGGCCGGACCGTGCATCGCGTCGTGGGGCTGCTGCGCCCCGAGAGCCATGCCAAGGCGTCGCTGACCAATGCGCTGCTGGGCGAGTTGATTGCCATCGCCGGCAGCAGAAAAGGCCGCCGCATATCTTCAAAATAACTGAAGATATGAATGACTGATATTCGCTTCTTCTCAATCAATACTCTTGATAGGTTCTAATGTACCTGCGCGAGCACGCGGGACCTGAAATCTGACAGATCGGCAGCACCTCTCGATGACCGGAATGATCGAAGTCTCGCTGTGGCGCGGCAAGGCAGATGGGGGCTACCAGACGTACCAGGTGCCGCAGCGCGCCAACCAGACCGTGCTCGACGTGGTGACCTGGGTGCAGCGCCACGCCGATCCCACGCTCAGCTACCGCTTCGCCTGCCGCGTCGGCATGTGCGGCTCCTGCGCCATGACCGTGAACGGCCGGCCACGCTGGACGTGCCGCACGCACACCTCGAAAGTGATCGAGGACGGCAAATTGGAGATCCGGCCGCTCGCCAATCTGCCGGTCATCAAGGACCTTGCCGCCGACCTCACGCGATTCTTCGAGAAGTGGCAGCGGGCGAAGGGTGTGTTCGCGCCGAGCAAGACGCGCGCCGACCCGATCGAGAGGATCTCGCCCGCCAGCGCGCCGCGCATCGCGGCGGACGCGGCGATCGAATGCATCAACTGCGCGGTGTGCTACGCGGCCTGCGATACCGTGCGCTGGAACGAGGATTATCTTGGGCCCGCCGCGCTCAACCGCGCCTGGACGCTCGTCAACGACGTGAAGGATGCCGGCAACACGGCGCGGCTTGCGGCCATTGCGGAGGCCGGCGGCTGCCACGCCTGCCACTCGCACCAAAGCTGCCAGGAGCACTGCCCCAACAAGCTCAACCCCACGGCCTCCATCGCCGGCCTGAAGCGGCGGACGATGCAGGCGTATATCCGGGGGGAGCTGTGATGGCGCGGATCGCGGACCACATCGTCCCCTCCCCCCTTGTGGGGGAGGGACAGGGAGAGGGGGATTGCAGAACAATTGTTGTCGGGATTCCCCCCACCCCTAACCCCTCCCCACAAGGGGGAGGGGAATCCGGTCGGCGATCGCTGCGGGGAATGTGCCCATGAACGTGCGCCTTTATGTGTTGCAACGGGCGACGGCGGCGATCATGGCGCCGCTGGTGATCGGGCACCTCATCGTCATCTTCTATGCGACGAGCCGCGGGCTGTCGGCGGGCGAGATTCTCGGGCGCACGCGCGGGAGCATCGGCTGGGGGCTGTTCTACGGCATCTTCGTGCTGGCGGTCGCCATCCATGGCGCCATCGGCGTGCGCGGCGTTCTTGCCGAGTGGACGCCGCTCAAAAGCAAGGGCGCGCTCGACGCCTTGATGTGGGCGTTCGGGCTCGCGCTCGCGGCACTTGGGCTGCGGGCGGTGATGGCGGTGGTGCTATGAGCGCGCGGCAGCTTCACACCACGGCACCACGGCGCAACGCGCTGTGGATCGCCGCCATGGTGCATCGGATCTCAGGACTTGCCCTGGCCTGCTTCCTGCCGCTGCACTTCCTGACGCTGGGGCTTGCACTGCAGGGCGAGGCGCGGCTCGACTCGACGCTGCGCTGGATGAACAATCCGCTGTTCAAGATGGGCGAGACGCTGCTCGTCTTCCTACTGGCCGTGCACATGCTGGGCGGATTGCGCGTGCTGCTGATCGAGAACATGCCCTGGCGCGAGGGGCAGAAGGACCTCGCGCTAGCGGCGCTGGCGATTGCAGCGTGCGTCGCGTTCGCATTCTTGGTCGGCGCGGTGTGAGGCAAGGGCCATGCTGGAACGCTCCAAGACCGACATCCTGATCCTGGGCTCCGGCGGCGCGGGCCTGTTCGCCGCGCTGCATGCGCACCAGGCCAACCCGAACCTCGACATCACGGTGGCCACCAAGGGCCTGATCGGCAAGTGCGGCTGCACACGCATGGTGCAGGGCGGCTACAACGTTGCGCTCAACCCCGGCGACTCGATCGAGCGCCACTTCATGGACACCATCGAGGGCGGCAAGTGGCTGCCCCACCAGGAGCTGGCCTGGACGCTGGTGACCAAAGCCGTGGAGCGTGTGCGCGAACTCGAGAACGAGGTCGGCTGTTTCTTCGACCGCAACGCGGACGGCACCCTGCACGGCAAGGCATTCGCGGGCCAGACCTTCGACCGTACGGTGCACAAGGGCGACCTGACCGGTATCGAGATCATCAACCGCCTGATGGAGCAGGTGTGGGCAAGGCCGATCCGCCGGCTGGAGGAGCATCGCGCGGTTGCGTTGATCCCGGCCAAGGACGGCCAATCGATCGCCGGCGTGCTGATGATCGACATGCGCACGGGCGCGTTCCGCTTCGTCGAGGCGCGCGCGGTGCTGATGGCGACCGGCGGCGGGCCGACCATGTACCGCTACCACACGCCGTCCGGCGACAAGAGCATGGACGGCCTCGCCATGGCGCTGCGCCGCGGCCTGCCGCTGCGCGACATGGAGATGGTGCAGTTTCATCCGACCGGGCTGCTGGCCGGCCCGGACACGCGCATGACGGGCACGGTGCTGGAGGAAGGCCTGCGCGGCGCGGGTGGATACCTGCTCAACGGCGCCGAGCGGCGCTTCATGGCCGACTACGATCCCAAACTCGAACGCGCCACGCGCGACGTGGTCTCGCGCGCCATCTATGCGGAGATGCGCGCGGGCCGCACGACCCAGCATGGCGGCGTCTACATCAGCATGGCGCATCTGGGGCCCGAGAAGGTTGCCAAGATGTTCAAGGGCATGGTGGAGCGCTGCGCGGACTGCGGCTTCGACCTCGCCGGCGGTCTGGTGGAGGTGGTGCCGACGGCGCATTACTTCATGGGCGGCGTGGTGTGCGGGGTCGACACGTCGACCGAGCTGCCGGGGCTGTTCGTCGCCGGCGAGGACGCGAGCGGCATGCACGGCGCCAACCGGCTCGGCGGCAACGGCGTGGCCAACTCCACCGTGTTCGGCGGCATTGCCGGCGAGACCATGGCGGCCTGGGTGGCGGCCAACGGGGCCAAGCGCGCGCCAGATGAGGACCACATCGCGGCTGAGATGGAGCGGGCGCAGCATCCGTTCCGGCACAAGGGCGGCGATCTCAATAAACTGCGCGAGACGCTGCTCGATACCATGTGGGACGACGTGGGCGTGCTGCGCGATGCGGCCGGACTCAAGGGCGGTCTCGTCAAGCTCAACGCCATCGAGCGCGAGCTGCTCGTCACGGGCGTACCCGACAGCGACCGCGCCTTCAATCTGACCTGGCATGATTGGCTGAACCTGCGCTCGCTGGTGGAGATATCGAAGGTGATCGCGACGGCCGCGCTCGCGCGCGAGAACAGCCGCGGCGCGCACTATCGCGAGGACTTCCCCAGCGAGGGCGATCTCGACACATCCACGTTCACGGTGGTGCGGCAGAAGGGCGATGCGCTCGACATCGTCAACGAGCCCGTGCAGTTCACCATCGTGCGGCCGGGACAGAGCCTGCTCAAGGAGGCGGCGGAGTGAAATTCCGCTGTTGCAAACGCCATCCGAATTCCCCTCCCCCTTGCGGGGAGGGGTTAGGGGTGGGGGTCCCCGCATCGCAGCCCTCGCACCTGCAGCTTCCCCCACCCGGCGCTTCGCGCCACCCTCCCCGCAAGGGGGAGGGTCCGCTCGTGGTTGTCGCAGCGACTGCGGCCACAAGATCGCGATTGAAGCGAGCCGACCTCCGAGCTGTCCAGAACGTGCTGCCGCCCCTCTCTCCGCAGGCGCGGAGAGGGAGCAGAGGAGGAGGCGGAGTGAGTGCGCGCCGTTGCGAGTTCCATCCGAATTCCCCTCCCCCTTGCAGGGAGGCGTTAGGGGTGGGGGTCTCCGCACCGCAACCGTCGCACCTGCAGCTTCCCCCACCCGGCGCTTCGCGCCACCCTCCCCGCAAGGGGGAGGGTCCGCTCGTGGTTGTCGCAGCGACTGCGGCCACAAGATCGCGATTGAAGCGAGCCGACCTCCGAGCTGTCCAGAACGTGCTGCCGCCCCTCTCTCCGCAGGCGCGGAGAGGGAGCAGAGGAGGAGGCGGAGTGAGTGCGCGCCGTTGCGAGTTCCATCCGAATTCCCCTCCCCCTTGCAGGGAGGCGTTAGGGGTGGGGGTCTCCGCACCGCAACCGTCGCACCTGCAGCTTCCCCCACCCGGCGCTTCGCGCCACCCTCCCCGCAAGGGGGAGGGTCCGCTCGTGGTTGTCGCGGCGACTGCGGCCACAAAGTCGCGATTGAAGCGAGCCCACCTCCGAGCTGTCCAGCTGCCGCCCCTCACCCCACAGGCGGGGAGAGAGAGATGGATTGCGGCACGCTTGGGAGTTCCGCGGGGAAGTGCGAGTTCGGCTATGATGCGGTCGCGCACAGAGCGGGCGGAGGATGGGCGTGGCGGACGTTGTGTTTATGGTGGGGCTGGCGGTGGCGGGGTTGCTGCTCGGCCTGCTTCTGCTGACGATGCTGGTTCCCGCCCTGCGCATCTGGCCAACACCGGGGATCAAGAGCTGGCAAAGCTATGTGTTCTGGCCGCTGTTTCGCGGGCTCAACGTGCTGTGCGTGCTGATGGCGCTGACGGATCGCACGGTGTTTCTCGGGCTGCCGGTATGGATGCGGGCGGTGGCAGGCGTGTTGCTCGCCGCGTCGGTGGCGGTGTTCATCTATTCGTTTCGCGTGCTGGGACGGGACAACAGCTACGGCGCGCAGGACGGCCTCGTGACGCGCGGCATCTACCGGTGGACGCGCAATCCGCAGAACGCGATGCTGATGGTGGTGTACGCCGCGCTCGCAGTGACGGCGGACAACGGGCCGACCTACCTGCTGTGCGGCGCCATGGTTGCAGTGTATTTTCTGATGGTGCTGCTGGAGGAGCCGTGGCTCGCCGGCATCTACGGCGACGCCTACCGGCGCTACTGCGCCCGCGTGCCGAGGTTTTTCAACTGGCGGCGGGCCGTCATCGCGCTGCGGGCGCGGATGCGGCGGCCGCATGCGGCACTCAAGTGACGCGTCCGTCCAGCAAACGCATCGCGAATTCCCCTCCCCCTGGTGGGGAGGGGCTAGGGGTGGGGGGAACCCCGCCGCTCGCGTTCTGGAATACCCCCCTCCCTGTCCCTCCCCCACGAGGGGGGAGGGGACGATGCGGCACCCGGAGGTACGCATGATCCCGATTGCAGCGTTGCAGAAGACCGCCGAGGAGTTGATGGCCAAGGCGGCCATCGAGATCCCGGACGACTATCTTGCCGGCTTGCGCAAATGCGCGAACACGGAGAAGGGCGACCTGTCCGCGTTCGTGATCCAGGCCATGCTGGAGAATTACGAGGCGGCGAAGGAAGACCGCCGCGCCATGTGCGGCGACACTGGCGTGCCGCGCTGGTACGTCAAGATCGGCAATGACGCGCGCGCCGAAGGCGGGCCGATCGCGCTCGAGGCGGCGCTGCGGCGCGCGACCGCGAATGCCACGCACAACGTGCCGCTGCGGCCCAACCGCGTGCATCCGCTCTGGCGTACGGACCACAACAACAACTGCGGCATCGGCGCGCCGGAGATCGAGTACGCGTTTCACCCGGACGCCGACTGGATCGAGCTGACCACCGTGCACAAGGGCGGGCTGTTCGGGTCGGACTACCGCATGCTGTTCCCGGCCGACGGCATCGAGGGCATCAAGCGGTTCTATCTCGACACGCTGATCCAGTTCGGCCGGCGCGGGCTTGCGTGCCAGCCGGCCATCGTCGGCATCGGGCTCGGCGGGTCGAAGGACATCTGCATGGTGCTCGGCAAGCAGGCGTCGTGCCTGCGCACTGTGGGCTCGCGCAATCCGGATCCGAAGATCGCGGCGCTGGAAGAGGAGCTGAAGGAGGTCGGCAACACCATCGGCATGGGCGCCATGGGATTCATGGGCTCGTCGATGGTGGTCGATGCCCATATCGAGGTCGGCTACTGCCACACCGGCGGCATGCCGATGAGCGTGCACATGTTCTGCCTCTCCTCGCGACGGGCCACGGCGCGCGTGCATGGCGACGGCCGCGTGGAATTCCGCACCGATCCGATGTGGTTCACGGACTACATGCGGCGGACGACGGTGGAGTGGGAAGCGCCGCGGCGCGAGGCGGCGGAGTGAGGCACAGAGCGATCTCTCATTGTCCTCCCCTCCCCCTTGCGGGGAGGGGAAGGGGGTGGGGGTCTCCAAAGTGAACCGTAGCAACTACAGCTTCCCCCACCCGGCGCTTTGCGCCACCCTCCCCGCGAGGGGGAGGGTAAGCCGCAGCGACAGTGTCTTCTCCCGCAGGCCGGGAGAGGGAGAAAAAGGTGCGATGGCACAAGACCTGGTCAGAGCAAGCAAGTTCATGAGCCTGGTGCTGCGCCACAAGCCGGAGGAGATCGGGCTGGTGCTCGATCGGAACGGCTGGGCAGGCATCGGCGAATTGATCGAGAAGGCTCGGGCGCACGGCGTTGCGCTCACGCGCGAACTCATCGCCGAAGTCACGGCAACGAGCGACAAGCAGCGGTTCGCCATCGACGAGAGCGGCCAGCGCATCCGGGCGAACCAGGGGCATTCGGTCGACGTCGAGTTGGGGCTCGAGCCGCGCGTGCCGCCGGATGTGCTGTTTCACGGGACGGCTGCGACGTCGGTCGCGGCGATCCGCGCCGAGGGCCTGAACCCCGGCCGTCGCCAGCATGTGCATCTGTCGCCGGATGAGGAAACCGCAACGCGCGTCGGCGCCCGGCACGGCAAGCCGGTGGTGCTGCGCATAGCAGCGGCGCGCATGCAAGGGCAGGGGCACGCATTTTTCCTCTCGACGAACGGGGTGTGGCTGACGGACTGTGTGCCGGCTGAATTCATTGCATTCCCGGCCTAACAAAAATTGGAGGAAACCATGCGCGCCGCCGTTCTGACCGAAGTCAACAAGCCGCTGCAGATCCTCGACCTGGAGCAGGAGGGCCCCAAGGCGGGCGAAGTGCGCGTGCAGGTGAAGGCCGCGGGCGTGTGCCTGTCCGACTATCACATCATGAACGGCGACTGGCCACTGCCGCTGCCGATGGTGCTGGGGCACGAGGCGGCGGGCGTCGTGGTCGAGCTCGGGCAGGGCGTCACGCACGTCAAGAAGGGCGACCACATCATCTTCTCGTTCCGACCCAACTGCGGACACTGCCGCTACTGCGCCTCGGGCCGCTCCGTGATCTGCAACGGCCACGACGACAGCCAGCGCTGGCGCATGCACGACAACACCACGCGCGTGAAGCTGAACGGCGAGCCGGTCAACCAGATGGCGCGCATCGGCACGTTCTCCGAATACGTGGTGTGCCCGGCGGAGCAGGTGGTGGCCGTGCGCAAGGACCTGCCGTGGACGCACGCGGCCATCATCGGCTGCAGTGTGGCGACCGGCGTCGGGGCCGCGATCCGGCACGCAAAGGTGGAGGCCGGGTCCACGGTTCTTGTCGTGGGCTGTGGCGGCGTGGGGCTCAACGTGGTGCAGGGCGCCAAGCTCGCCGGTGCCGAGAAGATCATCGCCTGCGACCTGCTCGACAACAAGCTCGGCTATGCGCGCGAGTTTGGCGCGACGCACGTCATCAATGCCAAGAAGGACGACACCGTGAAGGCCGTGAAGGACCTCACGGGCGGGCTCGGTGTGGACTACGCGTTCGACGCTATCGGCGGCGCCAAGACGATGGAGACCTGCGTCGACGCCATTGCGCCCGGCGGGCACGCCATCATGGTGGGCATGCCGGCGTTCACGGATCGGGCGCAGATCAATCCGTTCCAGGTCGTGTTCCAGGAGAAGAAGATCACCGGCACCTACTACGGCTCGATCCGCCCGCCGGTGGACTTCGGGGTGCTGGCGGACCTCGACATGGACAAGCGCATCAATCTCGATGCGCTGATCTCGCGCACGTACAAATTCGACGAGATCAACGAAGGCTTCAAGCTGCTGACCCAGGGCGCCGTCGCCCGCGGCGTGATCGTGTTCTGAAGGTTGGCGCAACAGGCATGGTAAACATTGAACGCTGTGAATGTTTCACGTGAAACGTAGACGGCGTTCAGTGCTATCCCCGCCCGCATCACAAGACGAAAGGCACGACTGAAGGCATGGCCACCACGCTCAAGACCGTCAATCTGCAGCTTCCCGCCAAGACGGAGGATTTGGCGAAGCTGGAACTCGGCAATGTCGTCTACTTGACGGGGCGCATCTACACGGCGCGTGAAGGCGTCTACAAGCGCGCGGTGGAGGAGGGCTTCGGCCTGCCTGCTGCGCCGGAGGAGCTGGGCTTCGCCAACTTCCACTGCTCGCCTGCAGCTACGCTCCACGCTGACGGCAGCGCTACGGTGGGTGCGGTCACCGCCACCGCCTCCTTCCGCTTCGCCAAGTGGCTCGACGGCTGGTTCAAGCTCTCCCGCTGCAACCTCATCCTCGGCAAGGGCGGCATGTCGAGCGAGATCTACAAAAAGCACTTCGTGCCCAACAACGCGATCTATCTGACCACGGTGGGCTACGGCACCGGCGCGCTGCTCGGCCGCGGCATCCGCAAGGTCGCGGCCACGCACTGGGTCAACGAGCTTGGGCTGGCGCAGGCGATCTGGGTGCTGGATGTCGAAAACTTCGGGCCGTTCCTGGTCGACAGCGACCTCGCCGGCAATTCGCTGTTCGAGCGCGAGAACGCCAAGATCGCGCCCAACATCGACAAACTCTACGCCGGCACCAAGCCCGCCACCATGCGCCGCTACGGCGAGACCGACGACAAGACGGAAGAGGTGATCTAAGCGGGCACCGGTTGCCGAAGGTGCTTGCGCTCGAGTCGCTCGCGCCACAGCGCGAGGCTCGGCGTCACAACAAGTTCCATCACCAGCGCGCCGATGACACCGCGCGTCGGCGCACCGAAATGCAGCAGGCCGACGAGACGTGCGCAGCCGCCGATCAGCACCAGCGACGTGAGCAGGCGGAACTTCGCGCCCTGCGTCTCGATGCGCGGCACCGTGCTCCAGAAGGCGAGACCGATGGCCAGGATGAGGCCGGAGAGGTAGCGCACGTGGCTGTCGCCGGTGTGCGACAGGCGCGCGTGTGCGCCGAAGGTGTCGAGGCCCAACATCACGCCCCACAGGCCGGACAGAACCGGCACCAGGGCCGCCACGGCAACAACGCATTGCAGCAGGCGGCGCTCGCCGCCCGGCGATAGGGCTTGCATGGTTCGAGTTCCGCTCTGGCGCGGACAGCCGCATCATAAAGCCCGGCCGCGAAGGTTGTGCGCGGCCGGACACGGCGCATGCGACAGGCCCCGCGCGCCTGCCGCGTCGCCGTCGCCTACATCGCCGGGAGGATGGCGATGTCGCTGATCTTGCCCTTGAGGCCCGTCACCTTGCCGACCGCCTTGGTCGCACCGGTGGCGATGTCGAGCGTATAGAGCGTGCCGCCGGAGAGCAGCCAGCCCATGTTGCCGCCCTTGCCGTCCGACCAGATGTCGAAGGCAACAGGTCCGTTCATCGTCATCTTGCCGAGCGTGTTGAGGATGCCGTCATTGGGCGGGGCCTGGCGCACGTAGGCTTTGTTGCCAGTGTCGAGGTCGTAGAGGTTGGTCTCCTTGGTGCCGGCAAAGCTGTTGGAGTAGGCCCCGGCGGTCACCTTCGGCATCTTGCCCTTGTTGGCATCGGCCTCGGCGTATTTGAGCGACCCGTCGACGATGGTCTTGCCGTCATCGACATTGATGCGCAGGCTGGTGCCGGTGCTGGTGAGCACACGCAGGCGATCGGCGACCGGATTGAAATCAACCGTGACGGCGGCGCCGGCCGGCAGCTTCTCGGTGATCTGGCTCTTCTTCTCCCACTTGCCGTTCTTGGCATCGATCGTGACGATCGAGCCGTCCGGCGTGACGCCGTACAGTTTGCCGTCGGCAGGGCGCACATCGATCCCGACCAGGGTTCCGCCGCCGGCGAGCTTCACCGAGCCCGTCACCTTCTTCTTGTCGGTGTCGATCAGCACGATCGACTTTCCGTCCTGCAGCGCGGCGATGGTCGCGGCGAAGCCCGGCGCGCTTGCTCCGGCAGCGGCCACGGCAACCGCAACCGCGGCCAGAGCAGTTTTGGAGTACAGCATTGTCATCTCCCTGATGGTTCTGCTCCGGCAGGAGCACAGGGAGGTACGGAGCGGCGGCGGCCTCGGATCGGCAACCCGCGTTCACGTGTCGGTGATGCCGCGCCCCGCTCGGCCTAGTCCTCGTACTTGAACGAGAGCTTGAGACGGACGCGGTAGGCCTCGACTTTGCCGTCGGTGATCACGAGATCCTGCTCGGAAACTTCCGCCACGCGCAGGTCCCGCAACGAGGAGGCTGCACGCTGAACGGCCGCCGCGGCGGCCTTTTCCCACGAGGTCGGGCTGGTGCCGACGATTTCGATGATTTTGTAGACGCTCTCTGCCATGACGTCCTCCTCGACTGTGGACTGCGATAAGGAAGGCAATGTGCTGGGCGGCGTTGCAGGGGTGAAGTGTAAGCCGCCGGGCAGCGTTGGCAATTGCGCAAGCTATGGTGCAGTGCGGCAGAAATGAGTTGCCGCCACATTCCACGCGGCACGGCAAAACACCTTCGCTGTCTTTAGCATGCCTCACCGTCGCGATTGGCTCCGGGCCGCGCGCGGAGTACCTTTACGTAGGGGAAGTCGAATATCCGGAGGCTCGCGCCGCCTCCCGATATGCTGTGTGTGGGAAGGGGCACGTGCGCAATCGTGCAGATCGCAAGCTGGGCGTTCTCTTACGCTCCGGCCCGCTGTCAAGCCTGAGCCTCCTTGTGGCGGCGATCTCGGTGATCTGGCTGATCGCAGCCAGCCGCTGGATCGTGTCCGGCATGGTGGTGCCGTGGGATTCCAAGAACCAGTTCTTCACCTTCTTCCGGTTCCTGGCCGCCTCTTTGCACGCGGGCGTAACCCCGTTCTGGAACCCCTATCACTACGGCGGACACCCGAGCGTCGCGGACCCTCAGTCCTTGTTGTTCGCGCCCGTGTTTGCCGTGTGGGCGTGGTTCGATTCCGCGCCGTCGATGCAGGCCTTCGACCTGATCGTCTACGCTCATCTGCTCGCGGGCGGGATTGCGGTGGGGATCATCGGCTGGCGTGCCGGATGGCCGCTGCCGGCATCCGCGCTTGCCGCCGTCGTCTTCATGCTCGGCGGTCCGGCCGCTGGCCGCCTCCAGCACACGGCCGTCATTCTGAGCTACGCGTCGTTCCCGATCGCCCTGCTGTTCTTGACCGTCACGCTGCAAAGGCTGTCCTACCTCAGCGCGCTGGCGTTCGGGATAGCAGCAACCGTGCTCGTCCTCGGGCGCACACATCAATCGCTGCTGTTCTGCTTTGTGCTTGCCGCTGCCGTGATCGCACACGTGATGTCTGCATCCCAGCCGGGCCGCTGGCTGCGCACGCGGGCCGGTGTGCTGCTGACGATGGCGGGCGCGACCCTCGCCCTCAGCGCGATCCCGCTTCTGCTCACACTTCAGTTTGCCGCCCTTTCCAACCGGCCCGACATTGTCATCTCGGCCGCCCACGAGGCCTCGCTCTACCCGGCCAACCTTGCATCGATGGCGGCCGCCAACGTCATGGGCTCGCTGGAGACGACCCAAAGCTATTGGGGACCCAACTACGACACGCTGCCCGAAGTCGGCGCGACCGACCGCTCTTTCAACTACCTGTTCGTGGGTGCCACGACGACGGTGCTGCTGCTGTGGTTCGGCATCGCCGGTGGAGGCCTTTTCAGGCACGGCAGCCGCACGCTGGCGGCCATCCTGGCGGTGTCGCTGCTGTACATGCTGGGCCGCTACACGCCCCTGTATGAGCTGGCCTTCACCTACGTGCCCGGCATCCACCTTTACCGCAGGCCCGTCGATGCGGGGTTCGTTTTCGTCGCCGCACTCGCCTTGATCGCCGGCAAGCTGCTGGCCGACTACGTGCGGGAAGGCACGCCTCCCGCCCCGCGCTGGCGCCTCGCACTGGTCGGCGCGGGCGGATTGTCGATCCTCGGCTGGGCAATCGCGTTCTCGGCGCGCACCGGGCACGGCTGGGACGCGTTCGAGCGCGTGCTGCCCGGGCTGGTGATTGCCGCCGTCGTCATCGCGATGCTGGCGCTGGCGCGCTCGGTCGGCGGCCGCGTCATGGCGGCATCCGCCGTTGCGCTGATCGCCTCGGGTGAGTTGGTGTGGTGGAACGCCGCCTCGAGCCTCAACGCCGAGCCTCCCGCCTACTACGCCGTTCTCGAGCAGCCATCGGGACAGGAAGCAGAAGCGATCCAGATTCTGGAACGCGAGCTTGCCGCACGGGCAACGGAAGGCGAGAGGCCGCGCGTCGAGATCGTCGGCGTCAGCGGGCCCTGGCAGAACCTGGCCATGGTACGGCAGTGGGAGGCCACCAACGGCTACAACCCGCTGCGCATTGGCCGCTACGATCGCCTCGTCTCCCCGGGGGAGACGACGCATGTCGTCGATCAGCGCCAGTTTCCGCCCTCGTTCAGCGGTTATGACTGCGCGCTGGCCCGCGAGCTTGGCCTCGAGTTCGTCGTGTTGGGGCGGCCCATCGAGGAGGTGCCTCACCTGGCGAACCGTCCGGTGGCCGACGTCCTGCTCGCCGGCCCCAAGATCTGGATCTACCGGCTGAGCGACCCGGAGCCACGCGTATTGTTCCTCGGCCGGGTTCAGGTTGCCGACACCGATCCACAGGTGATCGCCGGGCAGTTCGGGGTGCACCCGGCGTCCGAGACGGCCGTGATCGAGGACGACACCGCGCCCGTGCGCTCCTATACGTCCCTGCCCGGGGAAAGCGGCCGCGCGCAGATCATCTCCTGGGCGCCCGACCGGGTCGAGATTGACGTCGAAGGCCTGCGCCCCGGCGTCCTCATCCTGCACGAGCCCTACTACCCCGGCTGGGTGGTGGAAGTGGATGGGCAGCCGGCACGGCTTCTGCGCGCCAACATCCTGTTCCGCGGGGTAGAAATCTCCGAGGGCATGCACAGGGTGGTGTTTCGCTTCGCCCCGTTTTCCCTGACCAATCTGCGCAATGCTGCCGTTGGCGCGCTGCACGGCCCGCCGCAGGGGCCTTGATGCCTGGAACCACCCGCAGGCTTTCTCGTTGTCATGTGCGGAGCTAGGCGCTCCGAGGATACGCGTACCTCATGCAAGACACGAATGCGGACCGGGCTTGGCTGGCGGCCATCGTCGGCTCCTCGGATGATGCCATCGTCAGCAAGACCCTGGACGGGATCGTCACCTTCTGGAACAGGGGCGCGACGCGCATTTTCGGCTACCAGCCCGAAGAGATCATCGGCCAGCCCATCCTTCGCCTCATCCCGCCGGAGCTGCGCGATGAAGAGGCGGAAATACTGTCGAAGCTCAAGCGTGGCGAGCGCATCGAGCATTTCGAAACCGTGCGCCTGACCAAGGACGGGCACCTGGTCGACATCTCGCTCACCATCTCGCCTGTGCACGACGAAGTCGGCAACGTGATCGGCGCCTCCAAGATTGCCCGCGACATCACGGAGCAGAAGAAGGCGGAGAAGACGCGCCAGCTCCTGCTCAACGAGCTGAACCATCGCGTGAAGAACATGCTCGCGAGCGTGCAGGCCATCGTGCAAGGCACGCTGCGGAACACGAGCGATCCGACCCAGTTCGTCGACAGCTTCAGCGGCCGCATTCAATCGCTGGCGCGCGTGCATTCACTGTTGAGCACGTCGACATGGTACGGCGCCGACCTGCGGGAGCTGATCCGCGACCAGATCATGCGCGGGCCCGTCGACGAAAGCCGGCTGACGGCCTGGGGACCGGCCGTGCATCTGGAACCGCAGATGGCGCTGCACATCGCGCTGATGCTGCATGAGCTCGGCACCAATTCGCTCAAGTACGGCGCGCTGTCGACGCCGGCCGGCTGGATCACGGTAAGCTGGACCGTGGTCGATGCGATTCTCAACCTGCAATGGGTGGAGCGCGGCGGTCCAGCCGCCAGGGCACCCTCCAAACGCGGCTTCGGCAGTACGCTCGTCGAGCAGAGCGCCAAGACCGTCGGAGGCAAGGCGCAGGCGGTTTGGGAATTGGAGGGCGTCACGTGGCAGGTCACGCTGCCCCTGCCGGGACCCGAAGCGAAGGTTGCAGCCTCGCGCGGTTCCGACTGGCTGGATACGACCGTTCAGGCGAAGGCCGGCGCGCGTTCGCCGGCGGCAGTTAGCAAGCTGTCCGGCCGGCGCCTGCTCGTCATCGAAGACGAGCCTCTGGTGGCGCTCGATCTCATCGCCTGCATCGAGGATGCGGACGGCATTGTGGTTGGTCCTGCGGGCAGCGAGAAGGACGCGCTGCAGTTGATCGAGACGGAGACGGTCGACGCTGCATTGCTGGATGCCAACCTGCACGGCAAGCCGGTCGATCGCATCGCGGCCGCGCTGACCGGGCGCAACATTCCGTTCGTATTCGTCTCGGGCCACAATCGCGATGGACTGCCCGCCCCCTTCGCCAAGGCGCCGCTGGTAGGCAAGCCCTTCACGCACGCGCAGATCGTCGACACGGTCGGCACCCTGTTGCAGCGCGACGGCAACGTAACCCGGCTCAAGCTCTGACGCGCTCATCCGGCGGCCGCTCGAAGGGCACGCCGCAGTAGCTGCACCGGGCAGGCAGGCGCATCAGGGATTTCATGCGCAGTTTTGCGCGGCAACGGGGGCACTTTTCGCTCAACTGCAGCATGGTCGCGGCGCCAACCAGCACCACGGCCAGCACCAGCAGCGATCGGCGCAACCACACAATCTCGCTGAAGAAGAAGGCCAGGAGGCAGGCCGTAAACAGCACGGGAATCGCCACCGCGTGAAAGCGCAGCGAGCGCTTCTCCCAGCGCCAGAGGCGCTCCTGTTCGTCCTGGGTCAGGGGCTCGGGGGGAAACTGCATGGCCCTCTCACGCCGATTTCGCAGGCAGGCGCTTGATCGCGGTTACGAGCTGACCGGCGCGCAGGTTGCGATCCACCGCCGCGCGCAGCGGCTCGATGGCGACGCCCATGTGGTGCGCGTTGGCGTGCAGCAGCAGGAAGGCATCCGTCATGATGCCGACGTGCCCCTTCCAGAACACGAGGTCGCCGCGCTCCAGTCCATCCAGGTTCTCGGGCACGTCTACCGGTGAGCCGAGCTCCGCCTGCTGCATGTCGCTGTCGCGTGGACATGCGATCCCCGCCGCGTGCAGCGCCACCTGCACCAGCCCCGAGCAATCGAGACCCAGGCGGGTCTTGCCGCCCCACAGGTAGGGTGCACCCATGAAACGCTCGGCGACAGCCACGAAGTCGCGCGCATGACGCCCGGCTTCCGCGATGTGCCGCGCCGGCACGAAACTGCCGTCGACGAGGCGCGCGAACACGGGCCCCATCTCAGCCACGCTGACTTCCGAGGTCATGCCCAGGTGCAGCCACGGCGGCGCCTTCACGTCTGCCGCGGGGTAGAGGAAGCTGCCGAGCGCGCGCACCGTGTGTGTCGTCGGCTTCACCTGCGCGGTCAGCGCCCCGGGGCGCACATAACCTACATAACCGTCGCGCGCGAGCTGCACCCAGGCCCAGCCGTCCTTGTCCTCGAACATCGTCACGTGCTCGCCGAACAGGACCTCGGTCGTCCAGCTGCTGCGGGCGTTGGGCTCGGCACGCAGCGGGGTCGAGGCGTGCACCACTTGACGCGGCTCGCCCTCCACGTAGTGCGGCGCGGGCACGACGTCCCGCAAGGATGCGGCCGCGAGGTCGGGTCGGTAGGCGTGGCGGCGGATATCGAGCGGTGCAGACACCAAGGGTTCTCCTAGCCGCGAGGTCCGCGCAAAAGTTCGAACAGGGCGCGTGCCGCCTGTACCTCGCCGCCCTTCGGCCCGAGCGGCTTGGGCGCCGGCCGCCAGCCGTAGATGTCGAAATGCGCGAAGCGCCGCGCCTGCTTCACGAAGCGGCGCAGAAACAGCGCCGCCGTAACCGAGCCCGCAAACGGGCCTTCCGACACGTTGTTCATGTCGGCGACCGGACTGTCGAGGTTGGTCTCGTAGCCGCTCCAGAACGGCATGCGCCACACCGGATCGCCGACGCGGTTGCCGGCGGCCGCGATCTCGGCCGCGAAGGCCTCGTCATCGGTGTAGAACGGCGGCAACTCCGGGCCGAGCGCGACGCGGGCCGCGCCCGTCAGCGTCGCAAAGCTCACCAGCGTGTCCGGCTTCTCCTCGTCGGCGAGCGCCAGGGCATCGGCCAGCACGAGGCGGCCCTCCGCATCGGTGTTGCCGATCTCCACCGTCTTACCGGCGCGGCTCTTGAGCACGTCGCCGGGCCGGAAGGCGTTGCCTGCGACGCTGTTCTCCGCCGCCGGGATCAGCACACGCAGGCGCACGTCGAGCCTGCTCGCCATGATCATGTGCGCCAGCGCCAGCGCGGCAGCCGCACCCCCCATGTCCTTCTTCATGATGAGCATGGCACTGGCCGGCTTGAGATCGAGACCGCCGGTGTCGAAGCAGATGCCCTTGCCGACCAGCGTTACGCGCGTCGCACCTTCGCGGCCCCAGCTGAGATCGATCAGGCGCGGCGCGCGGTCGCTGGCGCGGCCCACGGCGTGGATCATCGGGAAGTTCTTCGCCAGCAGGTCATCGCCGACGATGCTGGACACCTCGGCGCCGTGCAGGGCCGCGAGCATGCGGGCCGCCGCCTCCAGCTCCTGCGGTCCCAGATCGCTGGCCGGCGTGTTGATGAGATCGCGACCGAGCCAGACGCCCTCGACGATCGCGGCAGCCCCGCTGCCGCCGGCCGACATACGCAGGCGTGCCTGACCGTCGGCGCCACCTGCAGACGTCTTGTAGCGGCGGAAGCGATAGGCCCCGAGCCCCCAGGCGACAGCGGCAAGCTCAACATCGTCGATGGGGCCAGCGAGATGATAGACGCCGGGGGGAAGAAGCGCGGGCAGCGTACCGCTCGCGATCTCAGGCCTGTCCATCGGATCGCGCGCCGACGCCGGGCCGAGGCCGACGATGGCGCCCGCCAGGCTTCCGTTCTCACCCGGAAGCAGAACATGCTTGCGCGCGGCACCCTTGAAGCCTTGCGCCTCGACCCAGGCCTTCTGGGCCGCGTCGAGCGGCACGGCCGCGAGCCCCGCCGCATCGCGCACCAGCCAGACGGGGAGCGATTTCGCCCCATCCTCCGGCGCCGCAAGAACGGCCGCCGCTTCCGGCGCAATCAACTTTTCGCTTGCTGGCATCGACAGGTCCGTGAAACAGAGGCGCCCGTGCAGGAGGCGCTATTATCCGCACGTGGGCCGCCGTGACAATTCCCGGCTTTCCGGCGCAAAGGAGACGTCCGTGGCTTATCAACTGGTGATCGGCAACAAGAATACGTCGAGCTGGAGCCTGCGGCCATGGATCGCGCTCAAGCACTGCGCCATACCGTTCAGCGAGATCAATATCAACCTGCGCGACGCGGACGCGAAGGCGCAGATCCTGCGCCACTCACCCGCGGGCAAGGTGCCGGCCCTGTTCGTCGATGGCCGGCTGATCTGGGACAGCCTCGCCATCCTCGAGTTCCTGGCCGAGACCCATCCTGACGCACACCTGTGGCCGGCCGACGCCGTGGCACGCGCGGAGGCCCGGTCGGTGGCAGCGGAGATGCACTCGGGCTTCCGCCCCCTGCGCGACCACTGCCCGATGGCCATTCTCAATCGCACGCCGCAGGACGTGTTGCCGGAGCAAGTTGAGGCCGACGTTCGCCGCATCGTGGAGGTCTGGCGCGGATGCCGCGCGCGCCACCGCGCGGGCGGGCCCTTCCTGTTCGGTGGCTTCAGCAACGCCGACGCCATGTACGTTCCCGTTGCCACCCGCTTCCGCACCTACGTGCCCGACCTCAAGCCCTATGGCGACGACGGCTCGGCGCAGGCCTACGTGGACGCCATTCTTGCCCTGCCGGCGTTTCTGGACTGGGAAGCGGGTGCGCGCCAGCAGACGGGAAAGGCCTGAGTTCGCGCCGCAACCGCCGGCCGGGAACGCGACACCTCATTAATCTGTCTTAGGACTTTATTGACGCCCGATCCCGAATGATACGGCAAGGCGTGCGATTCGCACGCCGCGTGTGCGGGAAGGGACACCCATGGCCAAGACCGGGACCACCTTTGCGGGCAGGCTGCTCGCCGGGAACTTGCGAGTTCTCGCGGTGGCCGTGCTGTGCGCCGGGCTCGGCGCCTGTGCGCAGTCTGGCAGCTCCCCGCTCGATCTTTCTGAAACAGCGCCGCCGAAGAACGAAACGACGGTCGGCACCATCCCCGGCGACCCCAAGACGGACCTTGCCAAGGCGACCGCGTACTGGGGCAAGGAATTCTCCAAGAACCCGCGCGATGCCAAGAACGCCCTGAGCTATGCCCGCAACCTCAAAGCCATGGGCGAGAAGCGCCAGGCCATGATGGTGTTGCAGCAGGCCTCGATCTTCCATGCCTCCAACCGAGAGATCAACGGCGAGTATGGGCGCCTGGCGCTGGAGTTCGACCAACTCAGCGTCGCGCAAAAGCTGCTCGAGCACGCCGACGACCCGGCCAAGCCCGACTGGCGCGTGATCTCTGCCCGCGGCACGGTGCTTGCCAAGCAGGGCAGCTACGCCGCCGCCATTCCCTTCTACGAGCGCGCCATGACGCTGGCGCCCGATCAGCCCTCCATCCAAAGCAACCTCGCGCTCGCGCATGCCATGAATGGCGATGCCCAGCGTGCCGAGACGCTGCTGAAGCGCGCTGCCGCCTCCGGCACCGATGCGCGCGTGAACCAAAACCTCGCCCTCGTGCAGAGCCTGCAGGGCAAGTACACCGATGCGCAGACTACCGCGCGGCGCGACCTCACCGCGGAGGATGCAGCCGCAAACATCGATTACCTGCGCAGCATCGTGAAGCTGGATGCGCAGCCGGCCTCGCTCGCCGAGGCCCCCCCGGCCGAACGTGTGGCCACCCCCAAGGCAGCGCCACCGCCCCGCCTGAAAGGCACGACGACTGCCGCGGAAACACCTTCGGCGAGCTGGTCGACAGTCGTCGACGCGCAGCCGAAGCGACAGTAACCACCGACCGCTGCACAGATTAGAAATCGGCGACGCCGAACCCCAACGCACGCCTGATTGTCGGCAGGGTGAGAAGCACCGTGGCGACCAGCCAGATCGCCAACGACGCCGTGCTGCTGGACTGCAGGCCGCGCAGGCGCTCATAAAGCGCCGCCGGAATGCCGGCGAGCATCAGAGTCAGCAAGGCGATCGGCAGCATGGCCGACTCATAGAGCGTCCGCGCCGAGACCAGACGATAGGCGCGCAGGTTCAGGTGCATCACATAGGCGGTGGGATCGTAGAACGGCGACCACTTGGTACCATTGAACAGGGCAACGGCTACGAGCAGCGCAACCAGGATCATGCGATCGGGCGACCATGCGGCAGCGGTGGCGGACGTCATCGGCCGATTCATTTAAAGGGAAACTCCCTTCGCCAGGGCGGCCATCGACAGCGCCACCCGCACCACCATCAGCCACGCGATCGACAAAACGATGACCCCAGGCGGGGGAACGATGCGGGGCGTTATGGCGCCCACAACCACCGTCACCGGCTTGGTAACCGTGGAGACGACGCGTGTCACGGCGCTGCCGCCGGCCGCCAACGACAGCAGGAGTTGCACGAACAGGATGCAGATCATTGTCTGGATCAGCAGGTTCGGGCCGTGCAGGTACCAGATGAAGGCATTCCTGGCCGCCATGTCGTATCAACCCTGCCTCGCCATTCCTTAACGGGCATCTTGTGGCCCGCGGCAGGGAGCGGCACAAGTCCCTCGACTTCACCGCATTCCTGGAGAATAACCGCTGTGACCCTCCTGCCCCGCAGGGGGCGCCACAACGGAGACCGCGCAATGGGCACCACGGGTTGGATCGTCTTGGGCGTCATCGTTCTGATCGGCCTGTGGCTGATCATGACCTACAACGGGCTCGTCACCCTGCGGCAGCGCTGCCGGCAAGCCTTCTCCGACATCGACGTCCAATTGAAGCAGCGGCACGACCTGGTGCCCAACCTGGTCGAGACGGTGAAGGGCTATGCCTCGCACGAGCGCGGCACCCTGGAAGCCGTTGTCCAGGCGCGCAACGCGGCCATTGCCGCACAGGGCCCTGCCGCGCAGGCGCAGGCCGAAGGCATGCTGCAGGGCGCCCTGCGCCAGTTGTTCGCGCTGGCCGAGGCCTATCCGGACCTGAAGGCCAACACCAACTTCCAGCAACTGCAGACCGAGCTCGCGGACCTGGAGAACAAGATCGCCGCCGCCCGCCGCTTCTTCAACAGCGCGGCGGCCGAGTACAACGCCACGCGCGAGGCCTTCCCGGCCGTGCTGTTCGCCCAGTCCATGGGCTTCGGGCCGCAGGAGTTCTTCAACCTGGAGGAAGGCGAGCGCACCGCCGTGCGCACCGCACCGCAGGTGAAGTTCTAGTTGGGCGTGCGGTCCCTCTGTCCTCGCTCTTCTTGAGGAGAGGAAGACGTGAAGGAGTCGGCAGGGTGAGTGCCCGCCACTACAGACGCCACTCGGATTCCCCTCCCCCTTGTGGGGAGGGGTTAGGGGTGGGGGTCTGCACATCGAGACCGTTGCGCGTGTGGATTCCCCCACCCGGCGCTTCGCGCCACCCTCCCCGCAAGGGGGAGGGTGTGATCGGTGTGTCTAGCCACCCTCACCCTGGGACAAGGTCCGTGGGCCAGGCCGTCCGGCCCTCTCCTCGCAAGCGGGGAGAGGATAGGTGATGTTCCAGGCCTTCGGACTTTACGGGCACATTCAGGCCAACCGCATCCGCTCGGTGATCCTGTTGATCGGGTTCGTCGTGCTGCTGCAGGCCCTGATGTTCTCGTTCAACCTGATCTGGAGCGCGCTTGCCTACGGCGGCGACCTGGACCAGATCTTCTCGTATGCCCTGTGGCACTTCGCCCGGACCTGGCCCTACGCCATGATCGGCGCAGGCGTCTGGTTCGCCATCGCCTTCTTCACACACCAGTCGCTGATCCGCCTGGCGACGGGTGCCAAGGGCGTCAGCCGCACAGACGCACCGCGCGTCTACAATCTGCTCGAGAACCTGTGCATCTCGCGCGGCCTGGCCGTCCCCGCATTGCAGATCATGGAGACGCCGGCGCTCAATGCCTATGCCGCGGGATTGCGTGAAGGGCAGTACGTGATCGCCGTCACGCGGGGACTTGTCGACACGCTGTCCGATGACGAGCTGGAAGCCGTGCTCGCGCACGAGCTGACCCACATCCGCAACCGCGACACGCAACTGATGGTGGTCGCCATCATCTTCGCCGGCATCTTCGCCTTCTTCGGCGACATGATCGTGCGCGGCTGGGACTTCCCCTACGGCTGGTCGCCGACGCCCAAGCGGCAGAGGTCGCCGTGGGAGACCAATGACACCTCAACGTCCTCAGGCGGCTGGCGCACCGACGCCGAGGACGGCAACCGCAGCGGCGGCGGCGGTGGAGGGGGCGGCAGCCGCAGCGGCGGCGGCGGCGCTGTCATCGTCGCCATCGTCATCGCCATTGCCATCGTTCTCATCTCGTGGGGCATCTCGGTGCTGATCCGCTTTGCGCTGTCGCGCTCGCGCGAGTTCCTGGCCGATGCCGGGTCTGCGGAGCTGACCAAGAATCCCGACGGGCTGGTGCGGGCATTGCGCAAGATCGAAAACCACGCGCGCATGGACGTGCCCTCGCGCATGGAGGCCTTCTTCATCGAGAATCCGGTGTCCAACCGGCTGACGGGCCTGCTTGCCACCCACCCGCCGATCACCGAGCGCATCGCGGCCCTGCAGCGCTACGCCGGCGCTGTTGATGCCGGCCAATCGCCGACGCCAGCGGCCTAGGACGAACCCGATGTCCTTCGACGAGGTAGCCTACGTCGCGATTGTCTCCAGGGACGTTGCCGCCACGGCCCGGTTCCTGTCCGGCACGCTGGGCCTCGCCAAAGCCGACGTAACCACCGGACACGCCGGCAACACCGTGCCTATGTTTTCGGTCGGCAAGAGCGCCATCGCGCTGTTCGCGCCCGGCGATCCCTTTCTCGACGGCGAGGCACGGACGGGCGTTCATCACATCGCTTTCGGCACGCACAATCCCGACGAGGCCGCTAGGCACGCCGAGGCCGCCGGCATAGGCGTGCTGCCGCAGTCCTCGATCGGCCTGCAGAACCGCAAGCGACGGGCGCTCGACCCGCGCACCACCGCGGGGGTGTGCATCTACGTCCAAGAGCCGCTGCATCGGCAGGCCTCACCGCCCGGCAACGTGCAGCGCATCGATCACGTTGGCATCGCCAGCGCCGACAACCGGGCCGCCGTCGACATCTTCTCCCGCCGGCTCGGGTTGGTGCTGGAAAGCCAGCAGACCGATATGGAAATCGCCGTCGCGGTGGAAAGCTTCACGTCGGACAAGTACGGCGTTGTGCATCATACGCGTCCCGCAAAAGCGGTCGGCGGCCTGCGCGTGGCGTTCATGACCGCGGGCGATTGTGATCTCGAGTTCCTGCAGAACTTCGACCCGGCGCAGGGCGGCGTGGTCGATCACGGCAGCGCAGGCACCCTTCGGCAGGACCAGGGCGCCATATCGCGTTACATCGCCGGCCGCGGGGCCGGTCTACACCACGTTGCCTTCAAGGTCGGCGACATCGACAAGGCGCTTGCGGATGCGCGCCGGGACGGATTTGCCACCATCGACAGCGTCGGCCGGCCGGGATCACGCCGCGCGCTGATCGGCTTCATGGACCCCAAGGGGCTGGGCGGCGTCCTGATGCACTTCGTGCAGCGGGACGAGATCGGCTAAGCCGAGCGGCGCCCCCGGGGCCGGAAAGTCTTGGCGTAATCGTGCAGGGTGACAAGCACCGCCGGTGACGCATCGATCGCCACCGCCAGCGAAGCGCCGGTCGCCAGATCGCGCAGGCCCGGGCCCCGCTCGGGCTCGGCCGCGGCATGATCCGGGTGATTCTCGTTGCCGGCGTCGGGGCGCCGGCGCAGTGCGCGCAGGATGCGGTAGCCCATGGCCTCAGTCCTGTTTTGAAGGGGCCTCGTTGGGCCCGAAGTGCTCATGATCATCGGTGGCCCTGAAATCGAGGCTGCTATGCAAACTTGCAACGGGCGGAGGCTTCACTTCGCAACACGAGCGTGTGAAGTTTGTTTCCGCGAGCCGCTTGGCAGTGTCCCGGCCGCCCCGTAGAACGCTTGCCAAAGACAGACAGCGACTGCGACTGGGAGGTCATAGGGCGATGCCGGCAGCACCCAACGGCGCCACGGGCGAAAACGTATCCACCGCCATCGGCATCCTGCGCCAGCGTTTCGGCGACCGGCTGCAGACCGGGGCCGAGATTCGCCGCCAGCACGCCAACACCATCACCTGGATCCCCAACCAGCCGCCCGATGCCGTGATCTGGGTCGAGAACGCGGACGAGGTCCGCAACGTGGTCGACGTGGCGCGCGCACACCGGGTCCCCATCATCCCGTTCGGGGCCGGCACGTCGCTCGAAGGCCACATCAATGCGCCGAAGGGCGGCCTTTCCCTCGACTTCACGCGCATGAACCGCATCATCTCGGTCAACGACCGCGATCTCGATGCGGTGGTAGAGCCGGGCGTGTCGCGCAAGCAGCTCAATGACTACCTGCGCGACATGGGCCTGTTCTTCCCCGTCGATCCCGGCGCGGAAGAAGCCACCATCGGCGGCATGGCCTCGACGCGCGCGTCCGGCACCACGGCCCTGCGCTACGGCACCATGCGCGAGAATGTGCTGAACGTGACCGCGGTCATGGGCGACGGCGCGGTAGTGAAGACGGCCCAGCGCGCGCGCAAGTCATCCGCCGGCTATGACCTCACGCGCCTGATGGTCGGCTCCGAAGGCACGCTCGGCGTGTTTACCGAGCTCACCGTGCGCCTCTACGGCATACCTGAGCTGATCCTGTCCGCCGTCTGCCCCTTCAAGACGCTGGAAGGCGCCTGCAACACCGTGATCCAGTCCATGCAGCTCGGCCTCGGCGTCGCCCGCATGGAGGTCGTGGACGAAGCGGCCATCCATTCCGTGAACCAGTATGCCAAGCTCGGCTTGGAGGAAGCACCCACGCTGTTCCTCGAGTTCCACGGTACCGATGTCTCGGCGCGCAACCAGGTGGAGCTTTTCCGCCAGATCGCAGAGGGCGAAGGCGCCATCCGTTTCGACTGGGCCGAGAAGGAGGAAGACCGCCGCAAACTCTGGAAGGCGCGGCACGACTTCTACTGGGCGGTGAAAAGCACCTATCCGGGCAAGGACACGTTCGCCACCGACATCTGTGTGCCGATCTCGCGGCTTGCGGAGTGCGTGGTAGAGACCCAGGAGGACATCAGGTCACTCGGGCTGATCGCGCCGATCGCCGGCCACGCGGGCGACGGCAACTTCCACACGCAGCCGATGGTGGACCGCAACAACCCCAAGGATATGCAGGCAGTGGAGACGTTCATGGAGCGCCTCACCGCGCGTGCCATCCGCATGGAGGGCACCTGCACCGGCGAGCACGGCATCGGCCAGGGCAAGCGCAAGTACCTGAAGGCCGAGCTGGGCGAGGGCCTTGGTGTCATGAGCGCCATCAAGCAGGCGCTGGACCCGCTCAACATCATGAACCCCGGCAAAATCCTGCCGTCCTGACCCGGCTTAGAACGGCCCCTTGAACACGAAGAAGGCGCCGAGCGCGATCAGCGCGAAGCCGACCAGGTGGTTGAGGGTGAAATCCGCCTTCAGGTAGAGCACCGAGAAGACGGCGAACACCACCAGCGTGATGACCTCCTGCATGGTCTTGAGCTGGGCCGGGCTGTAGACGGCCGAGCCGTACCGGTTGGCGGGCACTGCCAGGCAGTACTCGATGAAGGCAATGCCCCAGCTCGCCAGGATCACGATCCACAGCGGCTTGTCGGTGAACTTCAGATGCCCGTACCAGGCGAACGTCATGAACACGTTCGACAGCAGCAACAATCCGATGGGAAGGATCAACGACGCGGTGGGCATGGGACGTGTTCCACTTGGCTGAGCGCGACCGGGTGGGACCGCGGCGCGGGAGAACGCCTCACAATCCTGCAACAGTCAATCACCCGTCGCCGACGCCCCCATTTTCAGCAGATGGCGGACGAACTAGAGTGGCGACCGTCAAGCACACAACTCGCCCGCCAGTGGACGAGAGGCTTGGGAGGACACCATGAGGAAGCTGATCGTTGCCGCGTCACTGACCGCGCTTGCCTGCCTGCCGATCCAGAACGCCCTGGCCCAGGCCGCGTTCCCGCCGCCGCCGCCAAAGGTCAGCCCGGCCGCCGGTGTGATCGATATGCATGTCCACTCGCATCCGGACGTGTTCGGGCGCAACATGGATGACATCGACGTTGCCACCCTTGCCAAGTCGCGGGGCATGCGCGGCATCGTTCTCAAGAACCATATCAGCGAGACGGCGAGCCGCGCCGCGCTCGTCATGAAGGCGGTGCCGGGCATCGAGGTGTTCGGCGGCGTGGTGCTCAACAACGCCGTCGGCGGCATCAACCCGAATGCGGTCGAGTGGATGCATCGTGTCTACGGTGGCCGGGGCCGCGTCGTTTGGCTGCCGACGTTCGAATCCGACAAGCACGTGAAGACCTTCTCCAAGCCGGATGCGAAGGGCATCGTGGTCGCGCCGGGCGGTCAGGTGATCCCCGAGATGGAGGAAATCCTCAAGATCATCGCCCGCGAGAATCTGCTGCTGGCGACCGGTCACGTCCATCCTGAGGAGATTCTCGCTGTCGTGAAGCGTGGCAGCGAGCTTGGCGTGAAGAAGATCATGATCACGCACGGCCTCACCAACGTGCCGGGCCTGACCATGGCGCAGGCCAAGCAGGTGGCTGACATGGGCGCCGTGATCGAGGTGTGCTTCCTGCAGTTCCAGGCCGGTCCGAACGCACCGCTGCCGTTCCTGACGCACTGGACCCAGATCAACGCCAAGCACATCGCCCAGGCGGTGAAGGAAATCGGCGCCAAGAGCATCGTGGTGTCGTCAGACCTCGGCCAGACCGCCAACATGACCCATCCCGACGGGATCGAGGCCGCGGTAACCGCCATGAAGAAGGAAGGCATCAGCGACGCCGATATCGACCTGATGGTGCGCAAGAACCCCGCCCGGCTGCTGGGCGTGGAGGGCTAGCGCCTGGCACGCAGAGCTGCAACGCGCCTCTTGTCATCCCGGAATTGCGCGCCAGCGCAATATCCGGGACCCAGGGGCCGAGAACACCGCATGGAACACATTTGCCCTGGGTCCCGGCCTCACTTGGCTCGGCCGGGATGAAAAGGGGGAAGGCACTGCCGCCTTCGCGGGCATTCCTTAATGCGCGTTTAGTATTCCTTTAGGCCGCTCTGCCAAGCTCCCCTCGCACCCCCGGGAGAGTTACATGCGGCTGCCCAGCACCAAGGTCATCCTGTTCAACGCGGCCATCATTCTGGCGGCCGGCGGTGCTGCCGCTATGGCGATCCGCTCGATGCTGTTCAAGCCCACGATGGAGCCCTGCACCGAGCGCTATCACAACATGACCGTGTTCGCCCTGGAGCGGAACGGGACCATGATCACGCCGGCCGAGGTGCAGGCGATATCGGGCGGCCGCGACGCGGGCGTGATCGAGAACGTCTCGATCGTGCGCAAGGACGGTCCGTCGCCGGTGGCCCTGCAGGTGAACCTGCCAAAGGGGACCGCCTCGCCGCATCGCGCATCCGGCCCCAAGGGCGGCATGAGCTTCCCGTGGGCGCCCAACGCCCTGCTTGGCAAGACCAGCGCATGCCTGACCTACCACGTCCAGTTCCCGACCACCTTCGACTTCAGCCGCGGCGGCAGGCTTCCGGGCCTCGGCGGCGGCATCGAAGGGGCAGCCAACAGTGAGTACTTCGCGGCACCGCTCGTGTGGCGCGGCGACGGCAGCGCCGGCTCGGTTGTCCGCGTCGCGAGGGAGGGCATTGCTTCCGTGGCGGTGGGGGACAAGACTGGGCCGTTGGCCAAGGGCCGCTGGCTCAGGATCGAGCAGGAGATCGTTCTGAACGCGCCGAAGGCAAGCGATGGCATCGTCCGCCTCTGGGTGGACGGCGTCCTGCTGGCGGAGCGGACGGACGTCGCCTTCCGCGGCAAGGCCGAGACCTCGCTGTCGAGCGTGCTGGCCGACGTACACTACGGCAATTCCGAGAGTGCCAGCGGGTCGGCGAAGGATGCCCAGATCTGGCTGTCGCCACTCGAGCTGCGCTGGCAGTAGGCGCAGCGCGCGCTAGCCCGCTGCGATTGCGCGCACCTCGTCGAGGACCTTGGCGTCAACGCTGACACCTGCGCGTGCGGCCGTCTCGCGCAGCGCGATACGGCGCGCGCCGGGCAGGCGGGCATCGCCGTCGCCTTCGATCATGGTGGCGAGCGTAGCCATGCGGTCGTTAAAGACGTCCGCACCGCCGAAGGCTCCCGGATCGATGGCGATCAGAAACTGGCCGACGCCGGGTGGGGCCCCTTCCGCATCGAAGAAGGAGGAGGCCTCGAAGCCGAACCTGGCCCCGGTGAGCGTGACCGCCAGCACCTCCACCATCAGCGCCAAAGCCGCGCCCTTGGCCCCGCCGATGGGTTGCAGCGACCCTTTGAGTGCGGCCTTGGCATCGGTGGTGGGCCGGCCGCCTTCATCGATGGCCCAGCCTTCCGGAATGGCCTCGCCTTTCTGGGCCGCGGTGAGGATCTTGCCGCGCGCCACCTGGCTCAGCGCCATGTCGACGACGACCGGCGGATGCCCGCGATGGGGCACCGCGAACGCGATCGGGTTGGTGCCGTAGAGCGGCTGGCGGCCGCCCCAGGCCGTCATGGCCTTGGGCGTATTGCCGAAGGCCAGCGCGACGAGGCCGGCCTCGGCCAGCTTCTCGACGTGATGACCGACCACGCCGGCATGGTGCGAGCGGGTAAAGCCGGCGGCGGCAAGTCCTGTCGCGCGCGCCATGCCGGGCAGCCGCCCGATGGCGAGATCGAAGGCGGGGAAGGCGAAGCCGGTGTTCACGTCGACCAGCAGGCTGCCGGGCCGCGTCTGCCTGGCATCCGGCACCGCATGGCCATCCACCTTGCCGGACTTGGCCTGCGCGCTGTAGCTCGCGACACGCGACAGGCCGTGGCCCTTCTGGCCGTCGATCTCTGCCTGAGTGAGGCCGCGCGCAACCGAGCGCGCGTTGGCGGCGCTGGTGTTGCAGGCCTCCATCGCCCGCGCGATGAGGGCCTCGAGATCGGCGGCGGTGATGGTGACTTGCGACATGTTCACTGCGCTCCAAATCCACTTGCACCGACCGGTTCCCCTCCCCCTTGCGGGGAGGGGCTAGGGGTGGGGGTCCACAAACGCGACGCTCTCAGTCACAGACACCCCACCCGGCGCTTCGCGCCACCCTCCCCGTCAAGGGGAGGGTACGGGCGTGTGCGCAGCACGACCCAAACCCACGCGCGCCGGCAGACCTCAGCCGCGCCCCTTCTTCAGTACGCGGGCGACGCTGTCGACGGTCATGTAGCTGACGCGGTCGTTGGCTTCGCGGGTGACGCCGGAGATGTGCGGCGTGAGGATGACATTGGAGATGCCGGCGAACACCTTGCCGGCCTCGGCCTTGATCGGCTCATAGTCGAACACGTCGAGCGCCGCGCCGCCGAGGTGGCCGCTTTTCAGCGCCGCCGCGCAAGCCTGCTCATCGACGATGCCGCCGCGTGCGGAGTTGATGAGAATGGCACCCTTCTTCATGCGCGACAGTTCCTGCCCGGCGATCATCCCGCGTGTCTCGGGATTGAGCGGGCAGTGGATGGTCACCACGTCGGCCTTGGTCAGCAAATCACCGAGAGACACCTTCTCCGCCAGGTTCCAGTTCTCGTTGCCGTCGGGCAGATAGGGATCGGTGGCGATCACGCGCATGTCGAGCGCGCGGGCCTTGCGCGCGCTGGTGGAGCCGATGGAGCCCAGACCGATCACGCCGAGCGTCTTGCCGGCAAGCTCGACGCCACGGCCCAGCTCCTCGCGCGGCCATTCGCCGGCGACGAGGCGGTGCGTATCGAGGTAGGCGCGCCCGCGCAGCAGGATCATGGCCATGGCGATGGCGTACTCGGACACGGAGGTAGCGTTGGCGCCGCGCGCCGAGCACACCTCGATGCCGCGGCGCTCGCATTCGGCAACGTCGATGTTGTCGAGCCCGACGCCGAGCCGGCCGACAACTTTCAGCTTCGGCGCCAGATCGAGCAGCACCTTGTCGACCGGCGTGCGGTTGCGCACGATCAGCCCCGGCAGGTCGCGCACCAGCTTTTCAAGGTCGCTGCGCTTGTTCCACAGCTCGCGATCCCAATGCACGGTGAAGTCCTTCTTCAGGACATCAATGGCGGCCGGCTCCAGGAATTCGGTAATGACGATATCGGTCATGCTGTCTCCAAGCGGGCTACGAGCCATTTGACCCTCCCCTTGACGGGGAGGGTGGCGTCATGTCGAACACATGCCTCCGGCATGGGCGCCGGGTGGGGTGTCTGTCGTGGCGAGCGCAGAGATCGTAAACCCCCACCCCTCACCCCTCCCCGCAAGGGGGAGGGGAACCTGTTGGCGCCACTGGCCAGCATGCGCGATCCTTTCACGCAAACTCCAGCCGCTTGCGCATGTCTGCGAACATTTCGGATCTCAGCTCCATGCCGATGCCCGGGGTATCGTGGGGCCTCGTGTAGCCGTCGACCACAAGAATGCCGTCGGCGAACCCGCCGTACGGTTTGAACACACCGGGGTAGCTCTCGGTGCCGCCGAGCTGCAGGCCGGCGGCCATGTTGAGGCCGAGCTGATGCCCGCCATGCGGCACGCAGCGCCGGCGCGACCAGCCAGCGCGGTCGGCCATCTCCAGGATGCGCAAGGCCTCGGTCAGGCCGTAGCAGAGCGAGGGGTCGGGCTGCAGCCAGTCCCTGTGGGACCGCATGCCGCCATGACGTACAAGGTTGCGAAAGTCCTGCACCGAGAACAGGTTCTCGCCGGTGGCGATGGGAAGGTCGGTGGCGTCGCACAGCACCGCGTGCGCCTGATAGTCGAGCGGTTCGATCGGCTCCTCGAACCAGCCGAGCCCGTAGCGCTCCATCGCGCGCGCATAGGCGAGCGCGGTGTCAAGATCGAAGCGGCCGTTGGCATCGACGGCAAGGTTCTCACCCTCGCCCGCGATGTCCAGCGCCCACTCGATGCGCTTCATGTCCTCGGCGAGCGAGGCGCCGCCGATCTTCATCTTCAGGAGGCGGTAGCCGAGGTCGCGGCAGAGCCGCATCTCATCCTGCAGGCCCTGCTTCTCCTTGCCGGGGTAGTAGTAGCCGCCGCCCGAGTAGACGAGCACGCGCGCATCGGCGTTCCCGCCGTTGTAGCGCTCCGACAGCAGACGCCACAGCGGCTTGCCGAGGATCTTGGCCGTTGCGTCCCACACGGCCATGTCGATGGCGCCGGCGGCGAAGGCGCGGTCGCCATGGCCGCCGGGCTTCTCGTTGCTCATCATGGCCGCCCAGATCGCCTGCGGATCGAGCGTGCCGGCGGCTTCGTCGTGCAGGTCGGCGGGGTCGGCTTCCAGGATGCGCGGCGCCAAACGCTCGCGCAGAATGCCGGACTGGGCGTAGCGGCCGTTGGAGGTGAAGCCGTAGCCGATCACCGGCTTGCCCTCGCGCACCACGTCGGTCTCGACCGCAGCGACGCTGATGGTCATCTTGTCGAAGGAGATGACGGCGTTGCGCATCGGCGAGGGGATCGGCGCGATGGCATCGCGGATGCGGGTGATTCTCATTGCGGATGGCCCCCGTCGGCGGCCGCGAGATCGATCACATAGCGCAGCCGCACCTCGTCACCATAGCGCGGCTGCACGAATTCCTCCACGAAGCGACCGCCGTTGCCCTCGATCACTTTGCATGACGGCACATTGCCTTTGTCCGCCGTGACCTCCAGCCGGTTGAGGCCGACGTCGCGCGCCACGTCGAGCATGTGGCGCAGGGCCTCCGTCGCGTAACCACGGCGGCGTTTCCACGGCACCACCGCGTAACCGATGTGACCCAGCACATGGCTCGGCAAGTCGTCGGTGCCGGGCTGCCACCTGAGGCCGATCTGGCCGCAGAACTCGCCGTCCCACAACCAGCGCAGACGGCTCGGCAGCTTGGGAATCTCGGTGCCGTCCGGCAGCGTCACCGTGCCGGTCTGGCTGAGCAGGGAGGCGATGAAGGCTGTCGCATCGGCACGGATCGCGCCCAGCTGCTCGCCGCTGACGTCACGCACATTGTTGGGCGACCAGCCCTGCTCTAGTGCCGCAGTGTAGCCGGGCAGCAAGGCCAGACTTGGTACTAATAGTTGCACGGATGAATCCGCTGACATTCTCGTCTCGCTTCACGCGCACTCTTGCTGCAAGGAATGCAGAGAATCTACGCGTTACTGCGCGGCCACAATAGTTTTCGACGACGCTTCCACCACTTGCTCAGCGCTGCGGCAGATGCTGACATACCATCCGGCAACTGATGGTACGGGGGAACGATGGCGGAAGGTGAGCAAGAGCCGCAGAAGGAAACCGTCATTCTCGTCCACGGCACGTTTGCCGCTCCGGTCGAAGGCAAGCATCAGTGGCATCAACCGTTCGAAGCAGGAAGCAGCGCGGACGCATTCGCATCGAAACTCAATTCCGCACTTGAACGCCACGGATCGCCTGCGCGCTGTTGGGCGCACTGCACCAGTCCAAAGGAGCAGGCGTTCTTCTGGACCGGCAACAACAGTTGGCTCGACCGAGCCCAAGCGGCGTCGGCGATTTCGGAACACATAGCCTCGGCAAAAAAGAACGGCTGGGCCTGCCACGTTGTAGCGCACAGCCACGGCGGCAACATCCTCATGGATGCCCTGCCGTCCCTGATGTCCGCGAAGCACCCGCAGCGAAATCCGGCGTCGCATGTCTATATGGGCACGCCCTTTGTCGACACCACGACGCCGTTCGTTCAGCAACGGGCGCGGCGTCGCTTTGTGCTCAATGTACTGCTGTGGTTGATGTACGTGCCGATTGCGGCGTTCTTCCTGCACAACTACCTGGGTCTGGGCTCGGAGGTGCGCAACTTCGACTCAGTTGCCGACTTTGTGTTCCTTGCCTTGGTTGCAGCTGTCCTCCTGCTTCCGCCGTTGATCTTCTGGTACTCGAGGAGAGTCGAACGCAAAACGGCATCCCGCGTCGAGCAGGCACATCCGCGTATTCTCCTCATGAACAGTGCCTTCGATGAGGCCCGGCAGCTCCTGCATCACGTAGCCGAAACACCCAATCCGCTCGATCCCAAGGCGTCGTTCGTCTCATACGTTCTGCAAGCCCGGCGCAAACAGCGTGCGAGCCGCGCTGCATTGTCGAGAATGCAAGGCGTCAGGTATTTCTCCGACGCCGGGTGGCCGATGAAAATCATCGTAACCGTGCTCTATCTCATGGCGGGTGCCGCGGTGGCGCTGGCCTTGCTGGCCCAAAGCTTCGCGCAGACGACTCAGAATCCAGTAGGAAGCATGGTTCTGTTTTTCATCGCCGTCTTTTTCTTCGCGCTGGTGATTTTTCCATTGCTACTGGTCACGTTGCTCAGCGCCTTCCTTTCGCGTGGTTCGGCCTTGTCCGTATTGGCCTCTCCGGTCAGGTGGATCTGGGAACGCTTGCTCGTCACGAAGAACGTTGCCACCGACATCGTCACATACGTCGTTCGCAAGCAAGCGTGGGGCGTCCTCCAGAAGATGGCGTACGGGTTGGAGGGCTACCCCTACAAACTCCCCGCGCTCGGCACGACGCCCGCGAACATGGCGCCCGGCCTCTACACTTACGAAGACTTGCCGAACGACGTGGCGGATCGTGCGATGAAGCGCAGAGACCAGGTGGTTGCGTCCCACCTGCCCACGGTGTCGGCCATGCTGGCAAAGACCACCGTCACATCAGCTGATCTATCGGCGTTCATGGCCGAGGTCGAAGGCAACGTCACCCTTGTGCATGCCGCCTACTATACCGACGACGCGTGCATCGACCGCATCGCGCGCTGGATCGCCGGCAAGGGATAATCCGCAGCGGCAAAGAGGGACGGGCACTAGATTGGGACCCATCCCTCATCGGTTGAACGCTGGCCGCGTGGATTACTTCGCCGGCCCGCCGGCGTCCTTGATGACCTTGCCCCAGAGCGCGGTCTCGGCCTTGAGACGGGCGTCGGTGGCGGCGGGGCCGCGCGCGCTGGCCGGAAACAGGACGGTGGCGAAGTCGTCGAAGCGGGCGAGCACCTTGGGGTCGGCGAGGGCCTTCTCAAGGGCCGCGCTCAGCTTGGCGATGACCGGCGCCGGCGTGCCCTTGGGCACGTAGAGCGCGTGCCACTGCACCAGCTCGAAGCCCGGCAGGCCGGACTCGGCCATGGTCGGCAGATCCTTCAGGTCCTTCATGCGCTCCAGCGACGTAACGGCATAGGGCTTGATGGTGCCGCCCTTGATCTGGGACATCGAGTTGGTGGACTGGTCGCACAGGAAGTCGATCTGGCCGCCGACAAGATCGTTCATGGCAGGCCCGGTGCCGCGATAGGAGACCTCGGAGATCTTCACGCCGAGGATCGACTGGATCAGCATGTTGCACAGGTTCGAGCCGGAGCCGGCACCGGCGCCGCCCATCGTCACCTTCTCCTGATTGGTGCGGATGTAGTCGAGCGCCTCCTTGATGGTGTTGGCCGGGAGGCCCTTCTTGCCGTTGAGGATAAACGGGCCGCTGTTGACGAGGCCGATGCCGGCAAAGGCCTCGGTCGTGTTGTAGGTGAGCTTGGGATAGAGGGTGGCGCCGGCCGCGAGCGCCAGATGGTGGATCATCAGCATGTAGCCGTCAGGATCGGCCTTGGCGACACGTCCCGCCGCCGTCGTGCCACCGGCACCGAGCGAGTTTTCGATGATGATGGTCTGGCCGAGAGTGTTGCCCATCGACTCGCCCAGGAGCCGCGCGATGGAGTCGGTGGGGCCGCCGGCTGCGTAGGGCACGATCAGCGTGATCTGGCGATTGGGATAGTCCTGCGCGAGCGCCGAGGCGGCGAGGCCCAGGGTTGCGGCGAACGCTACAAGCGTACGGCCGAGAAAAGACAGCATCGTTCCTCCTTGAAGTTGAATTTTTCTTGGATGGTTGGCGGGCGCCGCTCCGGCGCCCGCTGCAGGCGTGGGAGGGCCGTCAGGCGCTCCGGTAGAGCTTGGTCATCACGAACTCGCGGTGGCCCAGGGCTTCCGCGGCGGTGAGGCGGCCGTTGGCGGTGCGGACGATCATGTCGATCAGCGCATCACCTGCGGTGTCGAGCGTGAGCTCGCGGCGCAGGACGCCGGAGACGTCGACGTCGATGTGCTCGCCCATGGTGCGGATGGTCTTGGGGTTGCCCGAAATCTTGATCACCGGCACGATCGGGTTGCCGATGATGTTGCCCTGGCCGGTCGGGAAGGTGTGGATCACGTAGCCGCCCGCCGCCATCAGCGTCACGCATTCGGCGGCCGCCGACGACGTGTCCATGTAGTACAGGCCGGGCCCCGCCTTCGGCGCCTCGGCGGGCTCCAGCACCTCGATGTACTTGCACTTGCGGCCGATCTTCTCGAGGTTGCCGAGCGCCTTCTCCTCGATGGTGGTGAGGCCGCCGGCGATGTTGCCCTTGGTCGGCTGGCTGTCCGAGAGGTCGTCGACCTTGTGCGCCTCGATCACCTCGTCCTGGTAGGCCTGGAACACCTTCATCCACTTCTCGCCGATCTTGGCGTTGACCGCGCGCGACTTGGCGATGTGCTCGGCGCCGGTGATCTCGGAGGTCTCGCCGAAGCAGCCGTAGATGCCCTTGGGGATCAGCTTGTCGTACATGTTGCCGACGGTGGGGCAGGAGGAGAGGCCCGTGGTGGTGTCGCTCTCACCGCACTTTGTGGAGACCCACAGGTCGTCGACGCTGCACTCCTCGCGCTCGAGCTCGGAGGCCCACTGCACGAACTCCTTGGCCTTGTAGGAGGCCTTGGCAATGATGGCGATGTCGCCGTGGCCCTCGATGCCGAAGCCCACCACCGGCTTGCCTGTCTTGGCGATGCCGTCGACAACGCGCTTGGTCCAGCCGTCCTCGATGCCGATCACGATCACGGCGGCGACGTTGGGGTTGGAGCCGGTGCCGATCAGGGTGCGGAAGTGCAGGTCGAGGTCGGCGCCGAATTGCAGGCGCCCGTAGGCGTGCGGCAGGGCCATGGTGCCCTTGATGTTGTTGGCGACCGCCTCGCAGGCGGCGTTGGAGAGGTCGTCCAGCGGCAGGATGACCACATGATTGCGGACGCCAACGCGCCCGTTCTCGCGCCGCCAGCCCATAAAGCTGAGGTTGCGCCGCGGCTTTCCAGTCTTGGCCTTGGTTGCCATCGCTCGCCCCCTCACCAGCGCTTGGTCTTGAGATTGTGCACGTGGACGTGCTCGCCCACGCCGACGTCGGCGACGATCTTGCCGATGTCCTCGCCGTACTTCACGACTGTGTCGCCCTTCTTGAAGGCCTTGAGCGCCACCTTGTGGCCGATCGGAATATCGTGCTTGGCCTTGATCTTAGTGGTTTCATCCGTTTCCGTGATGACACCTGTCATCGAGGTGCCGGCCTTCAGCCCCTCCACCACGACGACGCCCACATTGTCCTTTGGACTGTGGACCAGAAAGTGCGGCGCACTCATTTGCTATCGCGTCCCCTTGTCATATTCCGCCCACTCACAATCAGTCTTATAGTAGGCGTATTCTTATATAAGACTTCATGATCATACACGCGTTCATTGCCGCGTGGGAAGCAGGAAATGAGCCCTCGGAAAGCGGATGCCCGGCCCCTTTATGCCAAAGTCCATGCCGCCCTCGTCGAACGGATTCGCTCCGGCGAATGGAAGGCCGGCGAGCTCATCCCCAACGAGTTCGAGATCGCGGCCGAGTTCAAGGTAAGCCAGGGGACGGCGCGCAAGGCCATCAGCGCGCTGGCTGACGAGAGACTGGTCGTCCGCCGTCAGGGCCGGGGCACCTATGTTTACGAGCACACGCCCGACGATATCCTGCTGAGGTTCCTGAACTTCTTCGACAGCGCGGGGCAGCAGATCGCGCCTGGCAACCGCAGCACGCGGCGCGAGGTGAGCAGGGCGACGCAGGCCGAGCGCAAGGCCCTGAACCTGCCAGCGGAGGCGCGCGTCATCCGCTTCGATCGCATTCGCACGCGCGGGCGCAAGCCCTTCATCACCGAGTGCGTTGTGCTGCCTGAGAGGATGTTCCCGGGACTGGCGGACAGCGCCGACATCCCCGATTCCTTCTACGACATCTTCCAGAAAACCTACGGCGTGCTGGTGACGCGCACCGACGAGCGTCTGACGGCGACGGTTGCGGACAAGGAGGCGGCGCGCGAACTTGCCATCGCGGCCGGTTCGCCTCTGCTCAGGATCGAGCGTACCGCCTACACGCTGGACAGCCGCGCCGTGGAATGGCGGGTCAGCCTCTGCCACTTGGACCGCGCCTACTATCTGGCGCGGACGCGCTGACCTGTTTGTGTCCGCGGTCGCGGTGATCGTATAACGGTCGCAGCCCCGGAGGTCCGCACATCGATGGCGCAGAACCGTTTCTCATTGGCCGGCAAGACGGCCCTCATCACGGGCGCCTCGTCGGGCTTCGGCCGGCATTTCGCCGGAGTGCTGGCTGGCGCGGGCGCCAAGGTTGCGCTCGCCGCACGCCGGCTCGACAGGCTGCAGGCGCTGCAGGAGGAGATCCGCGCGGGTGGCGGACAGGCGGTCGCCGTAAGCCTCGACGTCACGCTGAGCGCCACTGTGAAGGACGCCTTCGACATGGCGGAGCGGACGCTGGGACCGGTGACGATCCTGGTCAACAATGCCGGCATTCCCTCCGGCACCTTCTTCGCCAAAACCTCCGACGAGGACTGGCGCAGCGTGCTCGACGTCAACCTCGACGGCGTATTCCGGGTCGGGCGCGAGGCGGCGCAGCGCATGATCGCGCACGGCAGCGGCGGCTCGATCATCAACATCGCCTCCATCCTGGGGTTCGGCGCCATCCGCACGCTGTCCACGTATTCGGCCTCCAAGGCCGCGGTCATCGCCCTGACCAAGTCGATGGCGTTGGAGCTGGCGCGCGACAGCATCCGCGTCAACGCCTTGGCGCCGGGCTATTTCTCCACCGAGTTCAACGACGAGTTCCTGGCGAGCGAAGCGGGGCAGCGCCTGCTGTCGCGCGTGCCGATGCGGCGCGCGGGCCGGCTGCAGGAACTGGACGGGCCGCTGCTGCTGCTGGCCTCCGACGCCGGCGCGTTCATGACGGGCAGCGTCGTGACCGTCGACGGCGGGCACGTGGTGCCGATCGGGTAGGCCTGGCTTACCTAGCGGTCGGCCGGCGCATTCCGCTCGGTCTCGCTCAAGAACGTACGAAGGAGCCCGCTTTCCTGCTGAAGCTCGCTGACTCGCCAGTTCAGGACGTCCCTGACGCTGACCATTCCGATGACGCGTCCGTTGTCTACGACTGGTATGTGCCGAATGCGGTTCGACTGCATCTTCGACGCGACCAGAGCGACATCGTCGTCGGGAGAGCACGTAATTACGGTCCTCGTCATGAGCGCGCTGACGGGAAGCGCATGTAGTTCACCTTTGTGCACAGCCAGCCCGTAGGTAACATCGCGCTCCGAAATCATGCCTTCGGCCGCCTTGCCATCACGGCTGACCACTGCGGCACCGATACGCTTTTCACGCAGGCGGCGGCAAAGTTCGGCAATTGTGTCCGAGGGCTCGATCGTAATGACGTTGGAACCCTTTACCGCAAGTATCTCCGATACCTTCACCGCGCACCTCCCATTCCGCTACCAAACTGTACGTCGCTCTCGCGCACTGACACCGAAGGGTCACGCAGTGCCAATTTAAGGACAGCGAACGAATTCGGGCAAGGGCGGACGGTCGGCGCACGAAGTCATTGATCTTCATTGATGGGATGGTCAATCCTGCGACGCCCGTCCTAGAAGTCGTCTCTCAAGAGAATTGAACGGTACACAGCATGACCCAGGAACGTCCCGAGTTGCGCAAGAGGCCGGCCAATTTCGTGCCGCTGAGCCCGGTGAGCTTCGTCGCGCGCGCGGCGGATTTCTTCGGGGCGCGCACCGCGGTCGTCCATGGCGAGCGGCGCTTCACCTACGCGGAGTTCTACGCCCGCACGCGGCGGCTCGCGCACGCACTGGTGAAGGCCGGCATTAGGCGCGGCGACACGGTGGCAATCCTGGCGCCGAACGTACCGGCGATGCTGGAAGCGCACTACGCGGCCCCGATGATCGGCGCCATCCTGAACCCCATAAACATCCGCCTGGATGCGGCCCTGATCGCCTTTTGCCTGGAGCACGGCGAAGCCAAGCTGTTCCTCGCCGACCGCGAGTTTCACGCAACCATCGCGCCGGCACTGGAGAAGCTGGGCACCAAGCGGCCGATTGTGGTCGACATTGCGGACGCGGAGACCGAAGGCGCGCGGAGCTTCGGCGGGGTGGAGTATGAGAGCTTCATCGCGTCGGGCGACCCGGAATTCGCCTATCCCGGCTGCGAGGACGAGTGGGACTCGATCTGCCTGCTCTACACGTCCGGCACCACCGGCAATCCGAAGGGTGCCGTCTACAGCCATCGCGGCGCCTATCTCGGCGCGATCGCCAATGCGCTGACCTTCAAGGTCGATCACGACAGCCGCTACCTGTGGACGCTGCCGATGTTCCACTGCTCGGGTTGGACCTACACGTGGGCGGTGACAGCGGCGGCCGGCACGCACGTGTGCCTGCGCAGGGTCGAACCGCAACGCATCTTCGAGGCCATCGCCGCGCATCGCGTGACGCACATGTGCGGGGCGCCGATCGTGCTCAACATGCTGGTGCATGCGCCGGCGGAGGCCAAGCGGCCACTGCCACTCAGGACGAAGGTTGCAACCGGCGGTGCCGCACCGCCTGCGATCGTCATCGAGCGCATGGAGGCGATGGGCTTCGAGGTGCTGCATCTCTACGGCACCACGGAAAGCTACGGGCCCTCGACCTACTGCGCGCCGATGCCGGAGTGGCAGGACTTGCCCGCTTCCGAGCGCTACCAGCGCATGGCGCGCCAGGGCGTACCCAACCCGATGATCGAGCGCCTTGCCGTCATCGATCCGGAGACGGGGGTGCCGGTGCGGCGCGACGGCGCCAGCATCGGCGAGATCGCGCTGTCGGGGCATATTCTGATGAAGGGCTACCTCAAAAACGAAGCGGCGACCGACGCGGCGTTCACCGACGGCCTCTATCACTCGGGCGACCTAGCCGTGTGGCACGGCGACGGCAGCGTGGAAGTGAAGGACCGCTCCAAGGACATCATCATCTCCGGCGGCGAGAACATCTCCTCGCTGGAGGTGGAGGAAACCCTCTACAGGCACCCGCAGGTGATGGAGGCCGCCGTGGTGGCGCGCCCCGACGAGAAATGGGGCGAGACGCCGTGTGCGTTCGTCACCCTGAAGCCCGATGCGGGTTCCGTGTCGGCCGAGGACATCATCGGCTTCTGTCGCGAGAACATGGCGCACTACAAGGTGCCGAAGGCGGTGGTGTTCGGGCCGCTGCCGAAGACCTCGACCGGCAAGATCCAGAAGTTCGTGCTGCGCGACCAGGCCAAGGCGCTGAAATAGGCAAGGCGGTGCCGGGATTGGAAATCCCGCAGCGCGCGTCCGTGTGAAACCTTGCCCTTGGAAGTGGGACATTTGCGCCACGGCAGCACGCGGTGCATCGCAAGAGACCTTTCTTCCGCCCGCCTGGCAGGCCACCCTGTGGCCCGGCCTCGCCCTTCGACGGCGAGCATGAACCCGGGGAATTTGTGCCGATGGAGTTGAGCCCGCTCAGACAGCTCCGCATGGGGCGTCTGCCGAAAATGGTGTCCTGGTACGACCCCCGCCTGCTGGCGCGCGTGGGCGTGCGCACCATCGTCTCCTCCGTGTTCGGACAGTACGCGGACCAGCGCCTGATGCAGGCCGTGACCGACCCGTCCGACGACAAGGAACTGTGCCAGCGCTACGACTATTCCGACACCGCCGCGACCGACCCGCTAAAGCGCGTGGCCGCGGATTCCTCCGGCGCGGTATGGATCGATTACGTGGCGGACGTAGGTGATGGTTTCGAAGCCACGTATTCCACCGCCTATCTCCTGGCCCAGGACAGCCTCGACATTCAGGGCACGGGCAAGCTCCCGCACGGGGACGTCCTCATCATGGGCGGCGACCAGTGCTATCCGCAGGCCACCCGCGAGGAATACAAGAAGCGCCTGCTCGAGCCCTTCAACTGGGCCTTCAATGTCCCAGAGCCCACACGCAAGCTGTTCGCGATCCCCGGTAACCACGACTGGTACGACGGGCTCGTCGCCTTCGACAGCCTGTTCTGCTCCTCGCGCGACAAGCTCTCCGAGGCCAAGGGCAACATCATCGGCGGCTGGCAGTGCCAGCAGCACCGCAGCTACTGGGCCATGCGCCTCCCCCACAACTGGTGGATCTGGGGTGCTGACATCCAGTTCTCCAAGTACCTCGATACCGCCCAGGTGAACTATTTCGAGGCCATGGCCAAGCAGCTTGAGGAGGGCCACACCCTCATCATCTGCCTCGCCCAGCCGTCCTGGATGATTGCGGACCTGCAGGGCCTCGACGAGGAGGAGAACTTCTTCAAGATCACATCGATCGCGCGCGCCCGCGGTGCCCACATCGCCGCCGTCATTGCCGGCGACTGGCACCACTACAACCGCTACTACGCGCCCGAGCTTGACGTGCATTTCATCACCTCCGGCGGCGGCGGCGCCTTCCTGCACCCCACGCACATCCTGAAGAACAACGTCTCTGTGCGCTGGCCCGAGAAGCAGGAGGCTGCCAACGCGCCGGAAGCCAATGCGCCCGGCGTCCGCCAGGGCGAGCGCTGGCAGGCCCGCCGCTATGACATGCGTCTCAAGCGCGGTACGCGCGCGGCCGGCAACGTCGTCGACCAGGCCGTGCAGGATGTGCAGGACGTATTGGAGCCCTTGCAGCCCGCGCGCATCCGCCGCCGCAGCAACCCGCTGCCGCCGCAGGCCACCAAGTGCTACCCGAGCAAAACGCGCAGCTACATGCTGAGCCTCGGCAACATTCTTTTCCCGTTCTACAATCCGGGCTTCGCGCTGGCGGTCGGCTTCATCTACTGGTTCGTGACCTGGCAGTTCCAGAACCTTGTCACCAGCGAGGAAATCTCGCTCGGCAAGATCGACAAGCTCGGCGTCGGCACCTCCATCTGGGAAGTGCTGCCGTTCATGCCGCTGTACCTGCTGCAGGCCATGATCGTCTCGATCAGCCTCACGGCCCTGCTCGGCGGGCTCTACGCCACACTGGTGTGGTACGTGGATGCGATCGACCGCCCCGGCTTCCGCCGCTACTTCACAAAGTTTGCCGTCGGCAGCGCGCATTTTCTGGCGCACCTGATCGCGATGTTCACGCTCTCGCTGCTCGTCGTCAGCCTCAACAACCAGATGACGCCGACGATCGAGCGTTACGTGCAATCCCTGTCGCAGACCCGCGACCAGCAGTCGCCCATCGTTCAGGAATCTCTCGACACCCTGCAGCGCAAGGCGCAGCGCCAGAAACAGGAGCTGTCCAAGACAGAGCCGCCGAGCCCCGTGCGCCAGATCGTCGGCTTCACCTCCTATCCCATTCTGATGGTGTTCTTCGGCGCGCTCATCGGAGGCTCGCTGTGGGGCCTTTACTGGGTGCTGACGGGCCTCGCACGCATGCATGCGGCCGACGCCTTTGCCGCGCTGCGCATCGCCAACTACAAGAACTTCCTGCGCATGAAATTCGAGCCGGGGCGCCTCACCATCTACCCGCTCGGGGTCGACAAGGTGCCGGGCGCCGACGACTGGCTCAACGCGCCGCGCGACCGCGACAACCCGCTGCCGCACAACCCCAAGCTCATCGCGTCAAAGCCCATCGACATCCGCCTCATCGAAGCCCCCATCGTCATCGACCGGCGCGACGAGAAGGCGGAGTAAAAGCTTGTCATCCCGGGGCTTGTCCCCGGGATCCACCCATCTGCTTGCCTTGGCGCTGACTAAGAGCTGCATCCCGGCAATAAGGGTGCCGGGATGAGACGCGAGCTGATCGCTCCCTCAAATCAGCCGCGCCAGCCGCCCAATCCCTTCCTCGATCCTGTCCTCGCTCGGCAGCGAGTAGCTGAGCCGCGCCGTGTTGCGCATGCGGTCGTCGAAGAAGAACGCAGATCCCGGCACGAAAGCCACCTTGGCCTCGGCAAGCGACCGCGTGAGAAGCGCCGCGCCGTCGAGCCCTTCCGGCAGCCGCAGCCAGGTGAACAGGCCGCCTTTGGGCTCGGTCCAGCTCACCCCTTTCGGCATGTGACGTGCGAGTGCCGCCAGCATGGCATCGCGACGGCGGCGGTAGTGCGCGCACGAGGCCGCCACACGCTCGTCGAAGGCCGCCTCCGCCATGCGATGCATCGCCATTTGATTCAAGGTCGCGTTGTTGAGGTCGGAGGCCTGCTTGATCAGCACCAGCCTCCGGATCAGCGGCTTCGGTGCCACGATCCAGCCGATGCGCAAGCCCGGCGACAGCACCTTTGAGAAGGTGCCACAGTAGATCGTGCGCGCCTTCTCGATGCTGCCGCGGCGCGCTACCTCCAGCGCCATGATCGGCGGCACCGGCTCGCCTTCGAAGCGCAGCATCGCGTAGGCCGCATCCTCGATGATGGGAATGTCGAGTTCGCCCGCAAGGTCGAGCAGGTGCTCGCGTGCCGCGCGCGACAGGGTCTCCCCCGTCGGATTGGCAAAGCTCGGCACGACGTAGGCAAACTTCACCGCCCCGCCGGCTGCACGCGCCGCATCGGCGTAGGAGGCCGGCGTGCGGTTGCCGTCCTCGGGGCGCAGCTCGTCGTAGCGCGGCTCATATGCTGAAAAAGCCTGCAGCGCGCCGAGATAGGTCGGCGCCATGGTCAGCGCGGTGTCGCCCGGCGACAACAGCAGCCGCCCGAGAAACTCCAGCCCCTGCTGCGAGCCCGAGGTGATGACCACGTTGTCCGCGTCACACACAACGCCGAGCGAGCCCATGTGCCGCACGATCCACTGCCGCAGCGGCAGGTAGCCCTCGCTAACGGAATACTGCAGGCCGCTGCCCGCCGCGGCGGCATCGCCCAGGATGGCGGCATAGGCCTCAGCCGCCTGGCGCACAGGGAACAGCGCTGGATCGGGAATGCCGCCCGCGAACGAGATCACGTCCGGCTGGTCCAGCACTTTCAGGAGTTCGCGGATTTCCGATGCGCGCATGCGCTCGGCCCGGCCCGCGTAGCGCGGCTCCCACTCGGCCGCCAGGGCAGTCTTGCTCACCTTGGCCTCCCTCATCTCATTGAAGGCCAATTTATGTCAGCATTGCTGACCTATTTCTAGGGAAATCCTCAGTCTACGGGCTCTTTTTGTACAGCTTGTGCCACGTCGGCGCCCCACACGATGGACACCCAAGCCAGCGGCGCGGATTTCCCGCCGCCTTCCAGCGTATGCCGCCAAGGTCCCAGACCGACCGCTCCCTGGCGCACGTCTCGCACCGCGCCATCCACGCCCGCGACTCCGCCTCCATGGACGCAGCCCAGGCGCGCGGGAGAATTCGCAAGAAGACCGACTGCACGCGGCTCATTTACCGTATCGCTCCGGCTTATCCCCGCCGTGCGCTACTCTGCTAGGGTTTGGGCACGCTCGACAAGTCTGTCTGCAAACTCCACATCAATGCGCGGGCAACACCCTGCTGTCATCCCGGGGCTTGTCCCCGGGATTCATCCCTCCGCTTGCTCCTGCGTCTATCAGTTTCCGAATGCCGGCAACGCAGGATGACAGGAATTGCTTATTCCGCCGCTTCTTGACGCGGCGGCTCGGGCGACCACTTGAGCTTCGGCTCACGTGCGGCCCGCGTCTCGTCCAGCCTGCGGCGCGGCGCAAACCGCGGTGCATCCTTGAAGCGGGTAATGTCGTTGCCGCCGGCCTTCGCAGCCTCTGCCAGCCCGCGCAGGGAGCCGATGAATTGATCCAGGCTTTGCTTCGACTCCGACTCGGTCGGCTCGATCAGCATCGCCCCGTGCACCACCAGCGGGAAGTACACGGTCATGGGATGAAAGCCCTCGTCGATCATCGCCTTGGCGAAGTCGAGCGTGCTGACGCCGGTGCCTTCCAACCAGTGATCGTCGAACAGCACCTCGTGCATGCACGGTCCGTCGCCATAGGGCAGCGACATGAGATCAGAGAGCGAAGCCTTCACGTAGTTGGCACTCAGCACCGCGTCCTCTGAGGCCTGCCGCATGCCGTCCGAGCCGTGGCTCAGCATGTAGGCGAGTGCCCGCACGTACATTCCCATCTGGCCATGGAACGCACACATACGACCGAGAGGTTTGGTGCCGACCCCTCCGCTCGTTCCAACCGGTTCCCCTCCCCCTTGCGGGGAGGGGCTAGGGGTGGGGGTCTCCAAGTGGCCATCGCGCTCGTTGCTCCCCCCACCCGGCGCTTCGCGCCACCCTCCCCGCAAGGGGGAGGGTAAAGATGCGGACATCTCCTCCACCAGCCGCACGCCGCCGGCATCGGCCACCACGTACGGCACCGGTATGAACGGCGCCAGCGCCGCCGATAGCGCCACCGGACCCGCGCCCGGACCGCCGCCGCCGTGCGGGGTCGAGAACGTCTTGTGCAGGTTGATGTGCATGGCATCGACGCCGAGATCACCTGGCCGAACCTTGCCGACGATGGCGTTGAAATTCGCTCCATCCGCATAGAAGTAGGCGCCGGCCGCATGCACCGCGTCGGCGATCTCCACCACGTCGCGTTCGAACAAGCCGCACGTGTTGGGGTTGGTCAACATGATTGCCGCCACCTCGGGCGACAGTCGTTTCTTCACCTCGTCCACGTCGACCGTGCCGTCCACGCGTGCCGGCACCGCTTCGATCTTGTAGCCGAGCAATGCCGCCGTCGCCGGATTGGTGCCGTGCGCCGATTCTGCCACCAGCACTTTGCTGCGATTTTCTCCCCGCGCCTCCAGCGCCGCCTTGATCGCCATCATGCCGCACAGCTCGCCGTGCGCGCCGGCCTTGGGCGTCATCGCGATCGCCGGCATCCCGGTCAGCGCAACGAGCCAGCGCGACAGCTCGCCGATAACCTCTATGGCGCCTTGCACAGTGGATTGCGGTTGCAGGGGATGCACGTCGCCGAACCCCGGCAGCCGCGCCATCTTCTCATTGAGACGCGGGTTGTGTTTCATCGTGCACGATCCGAGCGGGAAGATGCCGGTATCGATGCCATAGTTCTTCTGGGAGAGCCGCACGAAGTGCCGCATCGTCTCCGGCTCGGACAAACCGGGCAACCCGATCGGCTCCGTGCGGATCGCCTTGCCGAGGCGCGCGGAGAACTTCTCCGGCTCCGGCAGATCGACGCCTGTCGTCTCCGTGCGCCCGACCTCGAAGATCAATGGCTCCTCGATGGCGAGCCCGCGGTTGCCGCTGAACGTCTCGCTGTCATGCGCCTCGGCCGCTCCCGCCGCCGTCGGCCGTCCCTGCCGGTTCAACATCACATCACCTCCGATCTTGTCATCCCGGCCGAGCGCGAAGCGTGAGAGCCGGGACCCAGGGTGGCAGGGGAGACGTGTTCTTCTTGGCCCCTGGATCCCGGATCGCCGCTGCGCGACGTCCGGGATGACAATGAAACCCGGTCGAAAATAGCCAACATCACAGCACCTCCCGCAGCGCCGCCGCATAGGCTGCGCGGTCCTCGTCGGTGTTCACCTCGGTGGAGGCGACAATGATCAGGTCTTGCAGATCGGGATTGTCCGGCGCCAGGCGCGAGGCCGGCACGCCGCCGAGCACGCCCTTCGCCGCCAGCTTCTCGATCACGTCGGCGCCCTTGCCCGGCACGCGGATCGTGAACTCGTTGAAGAACGTATCGTTGAGCACCTTCACGCCCGGCACCTTGGCCAGCAGGTCGGCAAGCTTCACCGCGTTGGCGTGATTGATGCGCGCCAGCCGCTTGAGGCCGGTCTCGCCCAGCAGCGTCATGTGGATCGTAAACGCCAGCACGCACAGCCCGGAGTTGGTGCAGATGTTGGAGGTCGCCTTCTCGCGCCGGATGTGCTGCTCGCGTGTCGACAGCGTCAGCACGAAGCCGCGCCGCCCTTCCTTGTCCACCGTCTCGCCGCACAGGCGTCCCGGCATCTGCCTGAGATACTTCTGCCGCGTCGCGAACAGGCCCACATACGGCCCGCCGAAATTCAACGAATTGCCGATCGATTGCCCCTCGCCCACCGCAATGTCGGCCCCCATCGCGCCTGGTGGCTGCACCAGCCCCAGCGAGACAACCTCGGTGAACACCACGATCAGCAGCGCACCCGCCGCATGCACCTTGTCTGCAAGCTGGGTGAGGTCACGCACCTGCCCGAAGTAGTCCGGGTTCTGCACCACCACGCACGACACCGAGTTGTCGATCAGCCCCGACAGGTCCTCCGCTGCCCCGTGCGGCGCCGGTGCCACCACCTCGTCGCCTGCCATGCGCGACACGGTCTCGATGGTCTCGCAGTAGTGCGGGTGCAGGTTGCCCGACAGGATCGCCTTGCGTCGCCGCGTCACGCGATGCGCCATCAGCACAGCCTCGGCCGCCCCCGTCGAGCCGTCGTACATGGAGGCGTTGGCGACCTCCATACCGGTCAGCGCCGCCACCTGCGTCTGGAACTCATAGAGGTACTGCAGCGTGCCTTGCGCAATCTCGGGCTGGTAGGGCGTGTATGAGGTGAGAAATTCGGAACGCTGGATCAAATGATCCACCGTCGCGGGTACGTGGTGCTTGTAGGCGCCTGCGCCGACGAAGAACGGCACCGATCCGGCGGAGACGTTCTTTCCCGCCATCCGGCCAAGCAGCCGCTCCACCTCCAGCTCGCCCTTCGCCTTAGGCAGGTCGATCAGACGGTCCAGCCGCTTCGCCTTTGGCACGTCGGCGAACAGCGCGTCGATGTTCGTAACGCCGATCTTGGCCAGCATATCGCGGCGGTCGGCGTCGGTCAGCGGCAGGTAGCGCATCGCGTTTCTGTCTCCTTACGCCGCAGCCGGCGTTTCGATCACCACCTCGGTCAAAACCGAGTTAGCGATGTAGCAGTCCTCGTGAGCGTGATGGTGCAGCTGATCCAACTCGACCTGGCTCGGCTGCTTGGCGCCGGAAAACGCAATCCGCGGCCGCAGCGTCGTCTTGGAGACGAACAGCTTGCCGCGCGCGTTCTTGGTCATGACGCCGACGGCATCATCGACATAGCTGTCGACGACAAAACCGGCCTTTGCCGCGACAAAGAGGAACGTCAGCATGTGGCAGCTCGATATGGCCGCCACCAGCGCTTCCTCCGGATCGACGGCATCGGCCTTGGAGTACGGCAAGCGCACGGATAGCGGCGAGGACGACGCCGGCACCGTCACACCGCCATCGAACGACCACGCGTGCCCGCGGCTGTACTTGTTGTCGGTGAAGGGCTCGCTCTCGCCGCGCTTCCACGCCACGGTCGCTCTGTACTCGTGTGCCATGATCCGTCTCCGCGCCTAGGATGCTTCCTTCACGAACGCCTCGTATGCCGCCCGGTCCATCAGCCCGTCGAGCTCGGCCGGATTGGCGAGCTTCAGCTTGAAGAACCAGGCCTTGTCTTCTGCGTCCTCATTCACCATCGCCGGCGTACCGGCGAGATCGCCATTCACTTCGATCACTTCGCCCGCTACGGGCGCATAGACGTCGCTCGCCGCCTTTACGCTTTCGACGACGGCAACGGCTTCACCCTGTGCCGCCTTGCGCCCGACCTCGGGCACTTCCACAAACACCACATCGCCGAGCTGGCTCTGCGCGTGATTGGTGATACCGATGGTCGCCACGTCGCCGTCGACGCGGATCCATTCGTGGTCTTTGGTGAAGCGTTCGGTTGCCATGAAATCCTCGCTGGGTTCAGATCTTGCGTGCGTAGCGGTGCGGCGCGAACGGCATCGTCGCGATCAGCGCCGGCAGGGCCTTGCCGCGCACCATCAGATTTACGGGCGTACCAGGCTCCGCGTAGGGCGCAGCCACGTAGCCCATCGCCACCGGTCCGTTGACGCTCGGCCCGAAGCCGCCCGACGTAACAGTGCCTATCGGATCACCGAGCAGCGCCACGACCTCCGCGCCTTCGCGCGCCGGTGCACGCCCCTCCGGCTTGATGCCGACGCGACGCCGACGCGGCCCGTTGGCGATCTCATCCTGAATGCGCGCGGCTCCGGGGAAACCGCCCTCGACACGTCGCCGCTTCTGGATCGACCAGGCAAGCCCCGCCTCGATCGGGCTCGTGGTCTCGTCGATGTCGTGGCCGTAGAGGCAGAGCCCGGCTTCAAGCCTCAGCGAATCGCGCGCGCCAAGGCCGATCGGTTGCACCCGCGGATCAGCCAGCAGCGCCTTCCAAACGGTGGCGGCATCCTTGGCCGGCATCGACAGTTCGTAGCCGTCCTCGCCCGTATAACCAGAGCGGGAGATGTGCAAGTCGATCGTCTTGTCGAATTCGGATGAGCGCGCCGTCATGAACGCCATTTTCGCCGCGCCGCGCACGCGGTCTGCCAGCACCTCAGCGGCCTGCGGTCCCTGCAGCGCGAGCAGCGCGCGCTCGGGCATTGGATGGAGCGTGACGGCTGCAGGCAAATGCTTGGAGATGTGCGCATAGTCGGCGTGCTTGCAGGCAGCATTCACGATTAGCATCAGCCCGCCGTCGTCCTTGGCATCCGGCGAGCGGCAGACCATGAGGTCGTCGAGAATGCCGCCGTCCGTATTGAGAAGCTGCGTGTAGCGCTGCTGGCCGAGACCGAGGTTGAGGATGTCGGCCGGGACCAGCACTTCCAGCGCCGCGGCGACCGTGGCGTGCGACCCGTCAGCAGCCACCAGGATCGCCTGCCCCATGTGCGAGACGTCGAACAGCCCGGCACCAGCGCGCGTGTGCAGGTGCTCCTTCAGGATGCCGAGCGGGTATTGCACGGGCATCTCGTAGCCCGCGAACGGCACCATCTTGGCACCAAGCGCCACGTGCAGCTCATAGAGCGGCGTGCGCTGCAGCGATGTGCTGGGCGAATTGTCGGCGCTCATATCCTCTCCGGTCCCATAGAGCTTGCATCCCGCGCCTTCCGGCACGGATGAAGCCCCCTCTGTCACGGGACCTGAGAGATTTCAGCGAGAGCGAGCCTCCCGCCTTACCCCTTCGGTGAGCCGGCATTGACGCCGGCTGCTTTCCAGAGCGCCATCAATCTGCGGTCCTTTTGCCTGAGAGGTTCCGGGGCGGTTGCTCCTTCGGCGCCGATACAAGACCGATCTCTTCCGCAGATCTCGATTGGCGAACGCGACCATACGCGAGCGCGGGCCGAAGTCAAACAGCCGTCTGAGGAAGTGGGTTGGCCTAGCCGGCGCCCGGGGCCGTCCGGTCGAAGCCGACAAACACTTCGAACTCGCCGGGACGCGAGCCTTCCGGAATATTGAACGTGACCGTGCGAACAATGGAGAAATAGCCGATCGGGTTGTCGACCGCGACGTCGACGTCCACCCTGGCCTTGTCATTGACGATGCGCGCCCGTTTCGCATCGGCCACGAACACGTTGACCGGCAGTGACACGCGCCCCGTCTTGCCCTTCTGGCCGAGAAGCACGCGGCCGGAGAAACCGTATCTTACCGTCACGCGCCCGGGCTCGATGTTGCACTCGCGCGCCGTTTTGGTGATCTCGCCGCGATGCATCACCGCCAAGGCGTCACCGGCACGGCCCTGCTCGTAGATCGTGACGTAACCGTCGCGTGACCAGATGCTGACGCGCGGGCATCCGTGGGCGATCTCGCCGCCACCGCTTGCCAATGTGCCGGGCTCGGATTTCGCTGCAGCAAGGAGCTGGCCCTCGCTGACCGAGCCGACCTCGCTGCTCGGCGATGCGCTCTTCTTGTTGCCGAACCAGCCGCCACCGATCCCAGACGTAAGGGATGACATGCCGCACGCGCTGAGTGCGGTCACCGCCGTGGCGAGCACGGCAAACCTCGCGAACGAGGTCAAGGCCTTACGAGCCAATTGCGTCACGTCGCCCCTGTCCGAACACTTGCCCGGTCTCTCGTGGACCGGTATTCCCTACCCAGCAAGTCAACTGAACGACCGCTGGCCCAAAGTCCGGTGATTCGGGACTGTACTGCGATCGGTACCCCCGGCCAAGCGCGCCGAGCACAAACCAAGAGCGAACAGTCCGCCATTCCATGTCCCAGTTAACCAGCCCTAGTCCGAGCGCCCGCCCTCCGCTCAAAATACTGCTGGCCGCCCCGCGCGGCTTCTGCGCCGGTGTGGACCGCGCCATCAAGATCGTCGAGCTGGCGCTCAAGAAGTTCGGGGCGCCCGTCTATGTGCGCCACGAAATCGTCCATAACCGTCACGTCGTGGACTCTCTCAGGGCAAAAGGCGCCATTTTTGTGGAGGAGCTGGACGAGATCCCGGATACCGGGGCCCCCGTGATCTTTTCGGCACATGGGGTTCCGAAATCGGTGCCCGCAGACGCCCGCCGGCGCAATCTCTTCTACCTGGACGCCACCTGCCCGCTTGTGTCGAAAGTCCATACCGAGGCCCGCATCCATCACGAGGAAGGGCTCGAAATCGTCCTGATCGGTCACGCCGGCCACCCTGAGGTGATCGGCACGCTGGGCCAGCTCCCCGCCGGGGCCGCCACGCTGGTCGAGACCCCCGAGGACGCTCGGGCCTTCACGCCCGCAGACCCGAAGCGACTTGCCTTCATCACCCAGACCACCCTCTCCGTCGATGACACGGCCGCCATCGTTGCCATCCTCAAGGAGCGCTTTCCCGCCATCGTCGGCCCGCGCAAGGAGGACATCTGCTACGCCACCACCAATCGCCAAGCCGCGGTCAAGGCCATAGCGCCCGCCTGCGATGCGCTGATCGTAGTGGGCGCCCCCAACAGCTCCAATTCGCTGCGGCTCGTCGAGGTGTCTGAGCGCGCGGGCTGCCCAAAGTCTGTCCTGTTGCAAAGCGGCCGCGATATCCTTTGGGCGGACTTCGACGGCATCGGCACCCTCGGCATCACAGCCGGCGCTTCGGCTCCCGAAGATCTGGTCGATGAAATCATCAACGCATTCCGGGACCGCTTCGACGTGACCGTGGAATCGGTCGTATCCACGGAAGAAAGAATCGCCTTCAACGTCCCGCGCGAGTTGCGGGAGGCTGTGCCATCCTGATTTAGAGGCCTGCATGGCGGTCTACACGGAAGTCTCCGACGATGATCTGGCGGCCTTCATCGCCAGCTACGGCCTTGGCACGCTCGTCTCCTACAAGGGCATCGCGGAGGGCGTCGAGAACACCAACTACCTGCTGCAAACGAGCAAGGGCCCCTTTTTTCTCACCCTCTATGAGAGGCGCACCTCGCCGGCGGACCTGCCCTTCTTCCTCGGTCTGATGGAGCATCTCGCCAAGGCGGGCCTCAATTGCCCAACCCCGGTGCATGACACCAATGGTCAGGTGTTGAGGACGCTGGCAGGCCGCCCGGCGGCTATCGTAACGTTCCTTGAAGGCGTCTGGATAAGGCGACCGCAAGTGCGCCACTGCCAGGCCGTGGGCGAAGCCCTCGCAAAGCTTCACCTCGCCGGCCGCGGATTCGACCTCACGCGCGCCAACGCTTTGGGGCCCGGCGGCTGGCGGCCGCTCTATCGCAACTTCGCCGATCGGGCTCGTGAGATATCACCGGAGCTACCCGACCTTATCGAACGCGAACTCTCGGCGCTTGAAGCAGCGTGGCCCGCCGGCCTGCAGCAAGGCATCATTCACGCCGACCTGTTTCCCGACAATGTGTTCTTCCTGGGCGAGCGTCTCTCGGGCCTCATCGATTTCTACTTCGCATGCAACGACGCGCTCGCTTATGACGTCGCCGTCACGCTCAACGCCTGGTGTTTCGAGAGCGACTATTCCTTCAACGTGACCAAAGCCCAGGCCCTGTTGAAGGGCTATCAAGCCGTTCGTCCGCTCTCGGCAGCCGAGCGGGATGCCCTGCCCATCCTGGCGCGCGGTGCCGCGTTGCGCTTCCTGCTCACCCGCGCCTATGACTGGCTGCACACCGCGAGCGACGCACTCGTCAACCGCAAGGATCCGATGGAATACGTCCGCCGCCTCAAGTTTCATTGCGCCGTACAGTCCCCGGCAGACTACGGCCTCGAGGCTGCACCATGACGGCGAAGTCACCCGTCGTCGTTTATACCGACGGCGCTTGCGCGGGGAACCCCGGCCCCGGTGGCTGGGGCGCAATCCTGATCTGGAACGGCCATCGCAAAGAGATGTCGGGCGGCGAAGGCGCCACCACCAACAATCGCATGGAGCTGATGGCCGCGATTTCCGCGCTGGAGGAGCTGAAGGAAGGCTCCGAAATCGAATTGCACACAGACTCCGAGTATGTTCAAAAAGGCATCAGCAGCTGGATTCACGGCTGGAAGCGCAAGAGCTGGCGCACCGCCGCCGGCACTCCCGTCAAAAATGCGGAGCTCTGGAAGCGTCTCGACGCGGCCCAGGCCCGTCACGCCGTCAAATGGCACTGGGTGCGCGGTCACGCTGGGCATGTTGAGAACGAGCGCGCCGATGAGCTGGCACGCGAGGGCATGGCGCCGTTCTTGAAACGACGCGGCTGAGCCTACTGATAGTTGAACACCTGGATGAGCGCCGGCCCAAGAATCACGACAAACAGCACGGGCAAGAAGAATATGATCATCGGCACGGTCAGCTTGGGCGGCAGTGCCGCGGCCTTCTTCTCTGCCTCCGACATGCGCATGTCGCGGTTCTCACGCGCCATCACGCGCAGTGCTTGCCCCACCGGTGTACCGTAGCGCTCGGCCTGGATCAGCGCCGTGGCCACGGCCTTGATGCCCGGAATCCCCGTGCGCTTACCGAGGTTCTCGAAGGCTTGCCGGCGATCCTGCAGATAGGACAGTTCCGCCGTGGTGAGGCTCAGTTCTTCAGCGAGCTCGAGCGATGTAGCGCCGACCTCGCCTGCCACCTTCTGGAATGCTGCCTCGGTCGACATGCCCGATTGCACGCAGATCAGGAGCATGTCGAGAGAATCGGGGAACGCTTGTTTGATCGACGTCTGCCGGCGCTGGACCAGGTTCTGCACGAAGAAATTCGGTAGGTAGAAGCCGATGTAACCCGCACCCAGCGACAGGCCGAGGTTCACGACAAACGGATAGTCGTGGTCCAGAAGCAGATAGACCAGAGCCAAGACGGCGACGATACCCGGCATGGCGACGCGGAAGAACATGTACGTCACGAGTGGTGCCTGTCCGCGCAGACCGGCCATCTTCAACCTGTCGCGTACCTCCTCGGAATCGAACACGCTGCGAAGTTTGAGGCGGTCGACGATCTCCTGCATGAAGCCCTTCGGCGTCGACCGCAGGCGGCCCTGTCCATCCTTCTTCGAAAGATCGGCAAGCCGTGCGGCCCGCATCTTGTCGCGTTCGGTCGCCATCACCTGCATGCGCGCATCAAGGCGATCACGGTTCAGTACCGGCATAAGCACCGAAAGAGCGGTCGCAAAGGCAGCCACCGCGGCGAGTACGGTCACCACGACTTGCGGTTGCATCAATGCGAATACGGTATCCATGTCCTCACCGCCCAGTGTTCACGTCAGTCCAAGTGTTAGGTGTCAGTATTTGAAGTTGATCATCTTCCTCATCACGAGAATGCCGCACGTCATCCAGAATCCGGCCGCAGCCAGCAAGAACTGCCCGAACTTGGTCGTCCAGAGCAGGGCGATGTAGGATGGTGTCGTGATGTAGACGAGCAGCATCACGACGAAAGGCAAGGCGCCGAGAACGGCCGCAGAGGCCTTCGCTTCCGCAGACAGCGCACGCACCTTGGCCTCCAATCTCTTGCGATCGCGCAGGACGCCCGACAAGTTGCCAAGAGCCTCGGAAAGATTGCCGCCGGCCTGTTGCTGGATAGCAATGACGATCGCGAAAAACCGCACCTCTGCCAGCGGCACACGCACCATCATCTTTTCGAATGCCTCACCCAGCGGCACGCCGACGCGCTGCTGCTCCACGAGTTCCTTGAATTCACCCGAGATCGGCTGAGGTGACTCGCGCGCGATGATGTTCAAGCATTCAATTAGCGGCAAACCCGACTTGACGCCACGCACAATGATGTCGATGGAGTTCGCAAACTCGTCAGTGAACTTGTACTGGCGGCGCTTCGTTATGCGCGCAACAATCCACCTGGGAAGGCCCAGTACGCCTACAAAGGCACCAAGCATGGGCACGACAATGGGCAAGTTGGGCGCCACAGCCCAAATGCCAAGGCCAACGATGGCCCCGCACGCGAGGCTCGCCATCCAGAACGAACGCGGAGAAATATCAAGGCCCGCCCGCTGCAGCCGCAGGCGCATGGTCACCTTCTCGCGCTGTTTTTGCCGATCCTCGAGCTCCTTGAGGGTCTCGGCCACCTGGCGGCGCCGGTTGTTCGCAGTCTCAGCCTGCTGCTTGATCGCGACGCGGCGCCCCTTGTTCTCGGTCGCGGCCTGAATGCGCTTGTCGGTGCGGTCACCCGAAATGTAGGGATAGATCAGCAGATAGACGACGGCACCTGCCGACACGGCAGCTAGCGCGAGCATTCCAATCAGCAGAAGGTCGTTGTTATCCACGCGCATCCCCCACGGGCTGTCCGCGTTGGTCGTGAACTTCCGCGGCCGCCAAAGCTTCGGCCAGCCGCTTGGTCTCGTTGTAATACTCTGCGCGCTCCCAGAAGCGTGGCCGGGCAATTCCCGTCGAACGGTGCCGGCCGACGATCTTTCCGTGAGCATCCTCGCCGGTGATCTCGAACACGACCAGGTTCTGAAGGGTCACAACATCGCCTTCCATACCGACCACTTCCGTAACATGTGTCACCTTGCGCGAGCCGTCGCGCAGGCGTGAAGCCTGGATGATGACATCGATCGAGCCCGTGATCATTTCGCGGATGGTCTTGGGCGGAAGGGCAAATCCGCCCATCATAATCATCGACTCGAGACGGCTGATGGCTTCGCGCGGGCTGTTGGCGTGCAGCGTCCCCATGGAGCCGTCATGGCCCGTGTTCATGGCCTGCAGCAGGTCGAACGCCTCGGGTCCGCGAACCTCGCCCACGATGATGCGCTCGGGTCGCATACGCAGGCAGTTTCTGACAAGATCACGCATGGTGATCTCGCCTTCACCCTCGAGATTGGGAGGACGCGTTTCGAGACGCACGACGTGTGGCTGCTGAAGCTGCAGCTCCGCTGAGTCCTCGCAGGTGATGATGCGCTCGTCGTTATCGATCGAGCCGGTCATGCAGTTGAGCAAGGTGGTCTTTCCCGAACCCGTACCACCGGAGATCAAGATGTTGCAGCGGACCCGTCCGATGACCTCCAGGATGGTCTTGGTCTCCGGCGTGATCGACTTGAATTTGACGAGCTGCTCGAGCTTCAGCCGATCCTTCTTGAACTTTCGGATTGTGAGCGAGGGCCCGTCGATTGCCAGCGGCGGCGCGATCACGTTAACACGGCTGCCGTCCGGCAGACGCGCGTCGCAGATCGGGCTCGATTCATCGACGCGCCGGCCAACTTGGCTCACGATGCGCTGGCAGATATTCATCAATTGCGCATTGTCGGCGAACCGCACCGGCGTTCTTTGCACCTTGCCGCTCACCTCGATATAGGTCGTGTTGGCGCCGTTCACCATGATGTCGGCGATATCGTCGCGTGCCAGCAAGGGCTCCAGCGGACCGTAGCCCAGAACGTCGTTGCAGATGTCCTCGAGCAGCTCCTCCTGCTCGGCAATCGACATCACAACGTTCTTGATCTGAATGATCTCGCCGACGATGTCGCGAATTTCCTCGCGCGCGGCTGCGGCCTCCAGCTTGGCGAGCTGCGTAAGATCGATCGTGTCGATCAGCGCATTGAAGACGGTGGTCTTGACATCATAGTACTCTTCAGAGTGCCGCCGCTCCTGCACGACAATCTCGGGCTTCGGGACGGCACGCGGGTCCGCCGGCACCGCTTTCTGTTCGGTGGGCGTGACAGGCACGACTGCAGCTTGTACGGGCGTGTGCCTGACGGGAGCCGACTCTCCGCTGCGCTTGCCGAACATCGCGTGCTTCCCTTAACGCTTGAGCCTGAGCTTCTCGAGGATGGGCGCGAGAGCCGAGGGCTTCTTCTCTTCCTTGGGTTCCCGGCGATGCGCGAGTGCAAGCGCCAATTCCCGGAACTGTTGCGCGGCCTTCGCCTTCGCCGAATGCTCCTCGATCATCTGCCCGTTGTTGGCCGCGAGCCCGAACGTCTCGCTGTCGAACTCGATGACCTGCATGGGCACAATCTCAAGCGCGGAGGCGAATTCCTTTACGGAGATTTCCGGCCGCTTCGGGGTCTTTGCCATGTTGATGACGAGATGCGGTGGGCCGTCGTTGTTGCGCGACTGCTTGAGTAGGTCCACGAGGTTCTTCGCATTGCGCAAGTTTGCGAGATCCGGCACGGCCGTGATGACGATCTCGTCCGCCTGCAGTAGCACGCGTTTCACCCATGGCGTCCACGTGTGCGGAAGGTCGACAGCGACGAAGGGCACGTTCTGGCGCACGATATCGAGCACCGTATCGCAGGCCTCCGCCGAGATATCGTAATCGCGATCCAACACGACCGGCGCCGCGAAGATGCTCAGCCGCTCGGAGCACTTGGTGAGCAGTCGGTCGAGCAGCACCTCATCCAGGCGCTCCGGGCTTTGCAGGGCTTCCGCGATCCCCTGCACGGGATCCTGGTTAAAATCCAGGCCGGTAGTCCCAAAGGCCAGATCGAGGTCGGCCACAACAACGTTAGATTTCAGCAGCTCCGACAAGCACCACGCCGCGTTGTGGCACACAGTACTCGAGCCGACGCCACCCTTGGCGCCGATGAAAGCGATGATATTGCCCACCGGATCAGTCGCCGGATCGTTGTAGAGGCCGGAAAGCGCTTCGATGAACTGCATCGCCCCGATGGGAGCGATCAGATACTCGCTGACACCCCGTCTCACGAGCTCGCGATACAGCAGCACATCGTTGACATGCCCGATAACGACCACCTTGGTGCCGGAATCGCAGCTCTCTGCAAGGCGATCGAGCTCCGTAAGCATCTGCGCCTTCGGAAGCGTCGTCTCCACGATGATCAGGTTCGGCGTCGGGCTCTCCAAGTAGTGCGCGACGGCCGCCGGCGCCCCCCCCATGTGAACGCTGACGTGCGATTTCGCCAGGCGGCGGTCCGCCGTGGCCGCCTGCAGGGCTTCTGCCGTTCTTGGATCCTCACAGAAGGCCTGTATGGAAATCCGCGGAATCGGCCGTGCCTTTGGCGATGCGGGCGCATCGTACTCCTCGCCTTGAACCGCCAGATCTGTGCCCGCTTGTATGTCGTGGGCCGCACTTGAAGCGTGATTGCTCATGACCAACCTCGTTATTGACCCTTCACCCGCGCGCTCTCGTCGCCGCTCTTGTCGGATACCGTCGTGCGGCCCTCGCGATAGCGGTCCATGACCTCGATGCGCCGCTGGCTATCCGCCGGCGCCATCGTGCGCGGACCAAGCAGGTCCGCCGGATTGGCAATCTGGACTGCAAGATTGCGCTGCGTTGCGCATCCGAAATTCGGATAAGGAAGATTGCGGTAGTCCTCGCCGAGGTTCGTCGGCCAATGCCCGCATTCGGGGGCCTCGGCGACGTACCTCAGATAGGCGAGCCGGATGGGCGCAGACGCATCCCTGGCTCCGTTATAGGGCTGCATCGCAATGTCGCCTTCGGCAAAACCGAAGTCGTTTATGATCTGACGCATATGCGCAACTGCACGCATCGAGGCACCCTCGTTGGGTGAGCCGGTCGGCACCGCGATCACGAGCTTGCTGTTGCCACTGTCGCGATTACGGTAGCGCGCAAGAAAATCGGAGAGTTGGGCGGCTTGTCCGGGAGAGAGGCCCGCGGCCCCGCTCGATACACGGATGTTCATGGTCGACGGCTGCTGCGATACTAGGATCGGGTGCCGCTGAGCCGAGTCGACAAGCACCCAACCGGCGACGTGTGAGCCGGGCTCGTGCAGGCGGCAACCGGCAAGGGCGGCCACCGCAAGCATGCAGAGTGAAATTCGCCGGGCCGTCAGTCCCAAGCCCGAACCTGGTGTGCGCAGAGCACTCATAGTCATTCCTCCAAAGTCCGGACTAGTCGACAATGAACCCGTATTCGCCCCTCAGCTTCCCGGGCGGCAGCTCGCGGCCGCGCCCGTAGATGCGATTGAGATGGCCAAGGAAGTTCGCTTTCAGATCGGAAGCCGGCGCCAAGCCATCATCAGGCCGCGCCAAGTTCTTGCGCGCCGTCGGCCGCACCAGATAGGGGGTCACGATCACCACCAGTTCCGTCTCGGACTTGGTGAAATCACGAGCGCGGAACATCGTACCCAGCACCGGCAGATCTTTGAGGCCGGGGAAGCCATCAATGTTCTGGCGCGTATCCTCCGAGATCAAGCCGGCGAGCGCCAGCGAGCCACCCGACGGAAGCTCAACTGTCGACTTTGCCTGACGCTTCTTGAGCGCTGATATGGTGATGTCGCTCAAGGTTACGGCACCGACGTTGGTGAGTTCGCTAACCTCGGTATCGATCCTCAGGCTGATGCGGCCTTCGGAAAGAACCACCGGCGTGAAGGCAAGCCCGACACCGAACTCCTTGAACTGAACCGTCATCTTGCCCGTGCTATCGACTAGCGGAATTGGGAACTCGCCACCTGCAAGGAATTTCGCCGTCTCGCCGGATACGGCGGTCAGGTTTGGCTCCGCGAGAGTGCGGATCAATCCATCGCGTTCCATCGCGCGCAGCGCGCTCGACAGCGCCGTGTTCTTGCCGGCAAAGTTGTTCGACAGGCCAGAGTTGCCGAAGGTCGAGCCAGCCGGGCCCGTATTGTAATTGCAGAGCACGCCTGAGGTGGCGCACGAGATCGGATCGCCGGGATCAGTCGCCTGGGTTCCCAGGCCCGGGATCGGCAGCTTGCCGAGACCGGCCGCTGCCGTCAGCGGAAGCGCATTCTCGGTTAGGATCGCCGTAGAAAAATTACCGGCCTGTATGACGGCGCCGAGGTTCACGCCGAACTGCTTGAGGATCGAACGCTGGACCTCCGCCACGGTCACTTTGAGCATCACCTGGTCTTCGCCCTCTACGGCGAGCAAGTTGATGATCATGTCGTTCTTTTTCGAACCGGCTGCCCCCGACTTGTCCTGCTGCGACTGCACGAGGTTTTCGCCATCGCCCCCTTTCAACACGGTCGTCGAAGAAATGGCGCTTTGGTTGGCCTTGGCAAACTGAAATGCGATGTCGGTTGCCCTGATCGAGTCGATCGGGGTGCGCACCAAGCCCGTCAACACGATGGCGTTGCCGGCCATCTCGGTCTTGACGCTCGACGCAGGAATAAAGCGCTTGATAAGCTCGTCGAGAGCGCCCAGGTCGGCACCAACAGCAATCTCCAGTGTCAGCACCTGCCGGCCTTGCGTATCGAAGAAGAATGCGTTGGTTTGGCCAACCTTCTTTGCAATCAGGAACACGCGATTGGACGACTGCACTACGGCGTCCATCCGTTCCGGATCCGAGACCAGCACGTCTTTGAGTTCGGAGGGAAACTGCACCATGACAGACTTGCCGACGCCGATTGAGAGCTTGGTGCTCATCGGGAACGGGCCCTGAGCCGGAACCTGCAGCACCGAATTCTGAAAAGAGGGCCCGCCGCGGATGTGTGCGCGCTCGACGTCCGCAGCCCTGGCAGGTGTGCCGAACTGTGCCAGAGCAAGGCTGACCACCGCGAGGTGCATCACCCACGCGGCTCCCCTAATGACCATTCGCATGTCGGCAACCTTCCTGCCTAACTGAGAGAACGCAGAACTCAGTCGACGACGCCAATCACACGAGACTTTGCGCCGTAGCGCAGAATTTTGATCTGGTTCATGTCGCGCTTCGTCTCTTCATCGCCACCCTTGAAGTCAGCGATGCTGCGCAGCACCAGAGAGATTTCGCCCCTCGCATCGGCAGCGGCCAGTTCCTCCGTCTGCCTGGGTGTGAGCTCCAGAGTGGCCGTATTGCCTTCGGCGAGCTTCTTTCCGTCCGCTGCCTGTATGAGCTGGCCGATTGCCAGCACCCGGACGTTACGGAAGAGAGTTTCAGAAACGTGCTCCTCGCCGCCACCCCTACCGCGCTTGCGCGCGGTAATAATTACGTCGACATGATCGTTTGGAAGGATCAGCTTGCCGGCACCGGTCTCTTCTTTGATGCGCGTTGAAGCCGCCCGCATTCCGGGCGTAAGTATCGAGGCGAGGACCCCGCCTTCGCCGGATTTCACCAGGTTGCGCTGGTAAATGGGATCGCCCGGCTGCATCGGTGCACGTGCAATGGCGCCAGCGAAGTCGGCGGCTGCGTTGGGTCGCGTGCCACGCTGGATGTGGTTGGTGTTCACCGCAGCTTGTGGCCATTCCTGCCAGCGGAAATTTTCCGGGCTCACCAGGTGACCCAGCCCGATGTCAGTCTTGGCAACAAGCACCTGAGTGGTGTTCTGCGCGACTTCCTTCGTGACCACACGCGGCTGCTTGGTCACGATGCTTCTTACACCGAGGAATGCGCCGAAGCCGCACACGGCGGCAATGGCGATGCCCAAAATCTGTCCCCGCTTCATCGTGCGAACCGCTTCTTTGTCCGGGAGGTCTCGTTAAGCCCGGCGACTTTGCGGCAAGATTCGTCAATGGCCGGTTAATCGCAGATGCAAATCGAGACAAAGGCGCAGCAATTTTGGGCGCCGGCCGAACTACGCACGAAGCAGTGTTGCAGGGCGGTCTCAGACAGCTGCGGCCGCGAACCAAGCCGTTTGTGGATAGACACAGAACGCGCCGATCGCGAGCGCAATACCATAGGGAATTCCGCCCTTTGGGCTGTGGAGGCGGACGGCCCACTCCTCGGTCGCGATCATACGCGGCAAGGGAACTACCCTGAACTGCTTGAACATGAGGGCAAGTGCCCCCCCCGCGAGCGCAGCAAAGAACACAAACGGGATGAGATTCTCGAAGCCGACCCAAAGCCCGACCGCCGCTGCCAGCTTTGCATCTCCGCCGCCGATCCAGCCGGGAATGAACAAAAGAATGCCGATGATCAGCACGAGGAGGCCTGCGCCAAGGTGTTGAGCGACTTGGGGCCCATCGAGGCCAGCCAACGGCGCCATAACGAGAAAGGCTGCCAGCAAGGCTAGCGAGATCCGGTTGGGGATCGTCATCGTGAAAAGGTCCATCGCGGCCGCAAAGGCCACGGCACCTGGAAAGATCGTCAGAACAGCGAACTCGAGCACAGCACCATCCTTCGGACTTGGTGGACCTATCCTGCAATCACGGCAGGTTCTACGCCATCGCCATCACCGGCCCGTTAACGCGCTGAGCGGGCAAAGAAAACAAGGAGGCCGCCTTGCGGGTGCAGGGCGGCCTCCGGACAGAACGACAGCGTAGTGCTGGTGACCGCTTACTGGTTGGCGGTCTGGAGTTCCTGCTGCACCTTCGTAAAGGTAGCCGCGATCTCCGTACCAAGCAGACGGGCGGAAAAGATAATGCCAACAGCGATCAGAGCGGCGATCAGGCCATACTCGATGGCCGTGGCGCCCGACTCGTCCTTTACAAAACGTGCAACCAACTTCTGCATGACAACTCTCCCAAGTTCTCTACTAGCTAGCGCGACCTGCGCGGTGTTCATGCCTAGGAGCGAACTCCGCGCGGCTGAACTTCCGGCACGCTACGCCTCATCAATTAAGGTCGGGTAAAAACAACAATCCAGCAATCGCGCTTTCAATTGGAGATAAAGGCATATCAAAATCATGATGAAGAAACAACGAACGCCACTTCAATCAAGTAAATACTCGGAGCAGCCTGGCATCTATATGATTCTTACATTGTAAAATTTAGAAAATACTGATTAATGAATGATTTTCTGAGAGTGCTATTCTTCATTTGGGATAGATGTTGACGGGTAGAACTTGTGTCATTGGCCGCCAGCGTTTAGTGCCACCGTAATTTAGGCGCCCATTGGCGGCGGTTGCACGACTGCCGCTCTTCCACATCTCAACCGCCACTGACGACTTGAGAGGCCCGACCTCAGCGTTTGCATTTCCTTCACCATTTGCAGAGACAGTGCGTATGCGACTTCAGGCCCGCTCGGGATCCTCCGCACATGATTTCCAGACTTGCACAGGCACTCCGGTCCATGAGGCCGGCATCAAAATTCCTGGCAACCCTCGGCGTCATCGCCGGTAGCGCGTTTGCCTACGCGCAGGCGATGTCGGACATCATCGTCACTTACGATCAATCTCAGTTGGTGTCGCTGCCGCGTCCGGCCTCGGAGATTATTGTAGGCAACCCGGTCATCGCCGACGTGGTCGTGCGTTCCGGGAACCTCCTCGTCATAACCGGGAAGTCGTTTGGCATCACGAACGTGATCGCGCTTGATTCCGACCGCCAGATCATCATGGAGAAGCGCTTACTCGTTAAGCGCGAGGAAGCCAGGGTCGTGAACCTCCAGCGCGGCACGCTCCGGCAAACCTTCAACTGCACCCCTCAGTGCAACCCGACCATGACCATCGGAGATGATCAAGCGTACTTCGATGCGACCATGAAGGCATCAGAGAAGAAGAGCAGCATCTCTGAGAAGGCTGCCGACGGCGGCGGCCAGGCTGCGAACTAACCTGATCACGTGTTACCGGTGGCGGCGAAACGCTATCACTCCATTTACCAGGTTGAGTTTTTGTAAACAAATTTACGAACTCTTTATTCGTCGCGCAGATACTGCGAGCAGCGTAGTTGTTTTGCGTGGAGTGGACCGACATGACACGTCGGCTTGCGAGAAGCGTGCGCCGCCTGCACACGCGAACAGCTGTGCGCCTGCGGGGCTGGCGAAGAGACGAATCCGGCTTCACGGCGGTAGAGTTCGCTGCCGTATCGATGCCGTTCGTGCTCCTCCTGTTCGGCATCCTCTCGGTCTGCCTCTTCTTCTTCACAACGTCCGCATTCGAGAATGCGGTCTGGCAGGCCTCGCGCGTGATCCGGACGGGTCAACTGCAGCAGGGAACTGGCGCTTATGCCGGCCTCTCGATGGACGACCGGAAGAAAGCCTTCAAGGCCGCGCTTTGCGCAAAAACGCCGCCATTCATCGACTGCAACAAGGCCATCATCATGGTCCAAAGCAATACCGGCGGCTTCGGTAGCATTGCGCCGCCGAGTTGCGCCACGGAGGGTGAGCTCATCGACCAATCCAAGGCGGGCTTCGACGCAGGCAACGCAAGCGCCGTTGTGCTCGTGACGGCCTGCTACCCGTGGTCGTTTGGGGGCAATCTCCCGTTCATTAAGCTCGGAAACCTCTCCGACGGCGCCCTCCTCATCCAGGCTTCCGTCGCGTTTCGTACCGAACCCTTCCCCACGCAGTGAGACGCGCTATGTTGAAGTCCATATCGGCACTTACCAACAAGGTCCGCGCGCTCGAGCAGCGTTGGAGAGATGACAAGAAAGGCGTTGCTGCGGTCGAGTTCGCGTTCATCGTGCCGATCATGTTCTTCATGTTTGTCGGCGCAGTGGAATTGAGCCAAGCCATCACCGTAGACCGCCGGGTAACGCAAGTTGCCAGCTCCGTCGCAGACCTTGTCGCGCGCAAAGAGACCTCGATCAACTTGAGCGAGATAGGGGATATCACGAAGGTCGGGGGCTACATAATGATGCCCTACAGCCAAGCCCCACTGAAAGTCGTCGTGCGCAACGTTACCTCCTCCTCGAAGGACGCCAAGCAGACTAAGCAGTCGTGGCAATGCACATTCAAAGGGGTCGGCACCAGCCCTGAGCCCACCTGCACGTGCATGAACGAAATCTACAATATCCCCGCCAATCTCGTGACGACCACAGACAGTGTTGTTGTTGCGGAAGCCGAGTACATCTACACGCCGCTGATCTTCGACTATTTCCTCAAGAAGGGTTTTCCCAACGGCAGCGGCGGCCCCGGAACGTATACCCTCACGGAACGGATTTTCATGAAGCCACGCGGCCAAGCCGCCATGCTGCTCAAGTCTGACGGCACCGCTTGCCCGTCGCCGACCTTCTAGGGCCGGTCAACGACGCCCATTCGATACCCGGCGGCCATGCCAGCCACCTCGCGCCGCGGGTATTAATTGCGTGCTGGCTCGGCAGCACGTATTCTGACCATTGTTCAGGACGTCCACATCAAATTGTTTGCGCTCACCCGAGGGTGCCATGGGACGCCGCTCCTCACATACTCCGCAACAATTGCGGGAGCTAATTCTCGATGCCGCGCAGGAGATCATCGACCGCTCAGGGCTCGCTGGTTTGTCTGCACGCGAGATAGCCCGAACGATCGGCTACTCTCCCGGCACCATCTACAACATGTTCACCAACCTCGATGACGTGGTGCTCAACGTCGAGGGCCGCGTGCTGGATGCGCTCGACAAGCAGTTGAGCGATATCCCCGAGACCGGTGACAATCCCGACGCCCGGTTAGTCGAAATCGCCCATGTCTATCTCGCCTTCACGCGAGAGAAGCCGCGCTTGTGGAACCTGCTCTTCGAACATCACCTGCCGGCGGGCACCGACCTTCCCGACTGGTATCAAAAGAAATTCGAAGGCCTCATGGGCCATATCGAGCGCGCCTTGGCCTCACATTTCCCCCCTGGGCGCGAGGCAGACAGGCAGCGCACAGCGCGCGTGTTGTGGGCCGGCGTGCATGGCATCACGTCGCTCTCGACCGCAGACAAGCTTTCCGTGGTCACGACTGAGACGGCCGGCAGGCTCATCGACGATCTCGTCGGCACCTACCTCCGCGGACTTCATTCAGCGCGATAAGTCGATCGCCGACACCGCGGACGGTTCGAGACTCCAATTGCCGACGAGATGAGAGATGGCGTTGGCGTAGTAGCGGAGCAGAGCGATCTCGGCCGGATTGCTCCTGAAACTGCCTCCTTCGGCAACCACTAAATGGCGCAGCACCAGGAGCCGCAATCCCACTTCCAGGGCATACTCCTGGTCCTGCCGCGGAATGTGGACGTGAGCTCCTTCCTGCTGCAATCGCGTCATGAGCGCGAACACGGCACCCTTCAGCTCGAGGCTCGTAAGACCCCGCTCCCCCGCCTCCAGCAGCGCCGTCGCTACCAGCGACACCGGCAGGGCGGGCACCACGTGCCCCACGGCCTGCATGAGGGAGTGACCGAGGCGATCGATCTCCACGAACCGGCGCTCCGCATCCAGAGCACGGAAATCCACTGCTCGGTCTTGCACATACTCGCGCAACGAGATGGGTTTGCCGAAGCTGACGCATGCATACCCGTACCGATACCAGCGTCCGCGCAGTCGCTGCCAAAGGCTGCGCGCGAGAAAGCCCGCCAGCACCACCGGATTGAACTTGAACCGTGGGCGTTCACCCTGCGGCGTGGCCGCGGCAGCAACTTGTATCCGGTCTTCCAGAACGCGGTCGTAGTTCAAGCCAACTGGGACGAACACGACATCTCGCCCGCCTTTCGGATCGAAGCCCGAGACGATGTAGCTCAGGATTCCGAGCTTGGGCGGACGCAGCGCGCCGTCACGCGTCAGCCCGCCCTCCGGAAACACGGCCTGTGCCACGCCGGATGCCGTCGCCATGTGGACATAACGAGCCAGCACCTTGCGATAGAGCGGATTGGAGCTGTCGCGGCGAACGAAGTAACCGCCCATGGCTCGTATCAGGCTTTGCAGAGCCCACACCCGCGCCCACTCGCCGACCGCATAACTCAATGCCGAGTTCTGCGAGACCAGGTAGGTGACCAGTACGTAGTCCATATTGGAGCGGTGGTTGATCACGAAGACGACCGAAGCATCGTCGGGCACCTTGGCCAGCGACGCTTCGTCGAACGCTCCAATCCGCACGCGGTAAAGGGCGTTTGACAGCCGCCGCGCAAGCGCGGTGCCGACCCGGAAATACGTGTATGCGCTGAATGCCGGAACGATTTCCTTGGCGTAGCGCCGGGCCCGAGCGTACGCCACGCTCTTGGGCTCGCCCCGCTCCTTTGCCTCGTCCTCGACGGCCTTGAGGACCTCAGGATCGAACATCAGTTGCTCGATGAGCTGGCTTCGCCGGGCGAGCTTGAAGGGCGGGATCTTCAATTGCAGCCGCTGGTTCAATTCGTCTATGGCGCGATTGGCCCTGCGCCTGAACCACCAGCGCAAGGTCGGCGTGAACAACCGGTCAATCAGCGCGATGACCGCTAGGACCGCGACCGCGATCGCCACCCACACCGGTACAGTGATAGACGATCCCACCTGGGTCCCCCGAGCGGCAACAGCCAGCTAGGGACTATGCCAGATGGCGGAGGACCGCAACGCAAGCCTTTGTCCGCCGCGGTAACGGCGCGAGCAAGCTCACTTGCGCATCGCCTGACGCAGGTTCGGCCCACATCGTTCCATAGGCAGTGCCGTGGTTACCCAGCCGTCCTTGGTCACCGTCACCACGTAGCGACGGCAATCCGGCGTCACGCCGCGCACGAAATGCACCTTGAACAGGGCAAGATCAGGGGTTCGTTGGCTGGGCCAGGCAAAAACGCTGCCGTCCTTCGTCTTGGCGATAGCCGTGTTGATGGCGTACTCCGCGTTGCGGTAGTCCGCCGCCGACAAGCGCGCAAGCAGCACACGGGAAAGACCCGGATGCAAACCCACAGCCTCAGCACGCCGCTGGTAGGGATCATTGGGATCTATCACCACCGGTGGCAGCGGCTCCACCTCGGGCGCGTCGGATGCCGCGGGCCCAGTAGCTTCCGCACGCGCAGGCGCGGCTGTCTCCATAGGCTGTCCCGCTTGAACCGACGCCTGCTTGATTGGCTCGGTGGTGAGTGGTTCCAGTTTCGGAGCCGTGTCGCGCGTGGATGACTCCACCTGCGAGGCCGTCCTCGTATCCAAAAACTCGACAAGCGAACCGGCCTGCGCCCCAATCCACTTGGCGCGCTGCCACCACGTGGCCGGATCGCGCGCAACCACATAGCCAGCGCCAGCAATAAGGGTGGTGACGAGAAGCGTCCGCAAGAATCGCCGCAGGCGTGATCGCCGAAGCGGCGCACCGATGCGTTCACCCGCAACGAGCTCGTCGTCGAAGTAGCGGTCTTGAAGCGCGCTAAAGGGTAGAGGTGACGAGGAGTGCGAGGAATAGGGCGCAGAGGTACGCATGACCGACCATTTGATCAGAAGCTCTACTTCCCGCCGCTCCCCAGTGACCCGCAAATCTCTGGCAGAAAAAGGGCAGGGCAACCCCGGGGGTCGCCTGTTGAGCACTGGTCGTGCAGCCAAGAGAGTGCCAGCTGGCCTGTAAGCCGGGTTCTGTCTGGAGGTTTCCCTCCGCGACGGCCATTCATCTGGGACGCGGATCGCTCCGCGCCTCGAGCAACCAACCCGGGCGGCGGCCTGGATCATGCCTGGATGACGAGGTTGCCCAAGTCATCCGCGCCGCCCCTATTTGGTCTTGCTCCCGGTGGGGTTTGCCGTGCCGCTTCCGTTGCCGGTCGCGCGGTGCGCTCTTACCGCACCGTTTCACCCTTACCTTTGCAGGTTGCCCCGCGCAGGCGGTCTGTTCTCTGTGGCACTTTCCCTGGAGTCGCCTCCGGCGGCCGTTAGCCGCCACCGTCGATCCCTGGAGCCCGGACTTTCCTCCACCAGACGCTTGTGGCCGCAAAGCCTGTTCGCCCGGCAGCGGCCGTCCGGCCAGCTGGCACAGGGAATAAGGGGCCAAGGCGGGGCCGGGTCAAGGGCGCTGCGCCAGCATCAGCTGCTTTCTTTCGCCAAGCACGTGTTGCCTAGGCGACCTTAGGTGCCTCCGGGAGAGCGGCAATCAGGCGCTCGAGCGTGGTTATTGTCGACTGATCGATGGCGCCATCGACGCGCCCGGGACGAAAGTGGCGCTGGAACGCCGCGACGACAAACTCGGTCTGTGCATCCACCAGGCCCGTTGCCTCGATCCCATAGCCGTAGGCAGCAAGCCGTTTTTGCACCTCGGCGACGAGGGGACCGGCGACGCCCGCGACGAGACCCGGCTGAGCGACGTCCACCGGTTCGGGCTCGATCCAATGGCCGATGCCGGCACGCGCCAGGCGCGGCCACGGAAACTTCTCGCCGGGGTCCTGCTTGCGGCGTGGGGCGACGTCGGAATGCGCCAGCACGCGCTCGGGACGGATGCGGCGACGTCCGATGATATCGAGGCACAGGGCCTCCACAGCATGCATCTGTATGTCCGGAAAATCGACATACCCCCATTCGTGGCCCGGATTGTGAATCTCGACGCCGATGGAGATCGAGTTGATGTCCATCTCGCCGGCCCACACGGATTCACCCGCGTGCCAGGCGCGCATGTCCTCGGCCACCATCTGCGTGATGACACCGGCCTCGTCGACGGCGTAGTGGCACGACACCTGGCTTTCGGGCGTGGTCAGCCAGTCGATAGCCTTCGCCGCAGTCTCAACCCCAGTGTAGTGGAGCAGGAGAATGCTCGGCAGCAGCCCGTTCCTACGCTCGCCAAAATTGGGAGAAGCCTTCACCTTTCCGACGAGCGGCGTATCGGGAGACAGCGTCAAAGGCCGCGCTCCTTGGCGATGGTATCGTACGCCGCATTGATCGCAGCAAGCTTGCGCGTCGCGATCTCGACGAACTCCGCCGGCACGCCGCGGCCCATCAGTTTGTCGGGATGATTGTCGACGACCAGCCTACGATGCTGCGCCTTGACCTCTCGGTCTGTTGCCACCGGACTGAGTTTCAAGACGTCATAGGGGTTACAGCCATCGTTGATGAAACGCGCGCGGAAGAATCGATACTCGCTTGGCGAGAAACCGAAGCGCACCGCGACGTCGGACAGGTAGGTATCTTCCTTCGGATGCAGGACGCCATCGGCCGCTGCGACGTGCAATAGCCCCTCCAGCACATCCTGAAGCAGCTTGTGATCATCCTTGAGGAGCTTGGCGATTTCGTCGGCATAGGCCTCGTAGCCGGCAACATCCTGCTTCGCCAGCTTGAACACGCGCGCCACGTTCTCGGCTTCGGCGGGCCGTGCCTGGAAGACCTTGTTGAAGGCGTCAACCTCGAGCGGCGAAACAACTCCGTCTGCCTTTGCCATCTTGGCCGACAGGGCCACGACGCCGATGGTGAAGGCCACGTCCCGCTCGGGTGCACCGCCGTTGCGCTCGAGCCCAAACACATGAGCCAAGTCGCCGAGCAGCCCGCCGCCGGCGTCGCCAACGGCGCCCGCAAAGTCGGAAATTTTCTGCCAGACGGTCATGGGTTGCGCTCTCACCTCTTGTGCCGTGCATGCTAAGCGATTGCACTGCGGCATCGAGACCGGTAATCCCGGGAACGCGAAGAAAGTCAAGGAATGATCATGCAGCCTTCGGAATCTGACGAGGTCTTGATCCGGCGTGAGGGCCGCGCCGGCCGCATCACCATGAACCGGCCGCAGGCGCTGAATGCCCTCACGCACAGCATGGTCGGCAAAATCTGGGCGGCACTCAATTCGTGGGTGGCCGACCCTGCCGTGGAACTAGTCCTCCTCGACGGCACCGGCGATCGCGCGCTCTGCGCTGGCGGCGACGTACGCTCGCTGTACGACAGCAAGGCGCAGGGCTCCGAATTCGCGCGCAACTTCTGGCGGGATGAGTATCGGCTCAACGCCCTGATCGGCCGCTACCCGAAACCCTACGTCGCCATCCAGGACGGTATCGTGATGGGTGGCGGCATCGGCCTATCGGGCCACGCCTCGCACCGTATCGTTACGGACCGATCGCGCCTTGCCATGCCGGAGACCGGCATCGGGCTCATTCCCGACGTCGGCGGGACCTGGCTGCTGGCACATGCACCGGGTGAAACGGGTGTATACCTTGGCCTCACCGGCGAGAGCATGAATGCTGCGGACGCCATCTACGCGCGGTTCTCCGATACGTTCGTTCCGTCCGACAAGCGCTTGGCCCTGACAGAGCGCCTGATCAATGCCAAGGGAGGAACGGTGGCGCAAGCCATCTCAGCCTTCGCGCTGGATGCGGGAACCTCCCAGCTTCACGTCAAAGCGTCCGAAATCTCTCACGCCTTCTCGGGAAGTTCTGTCGAGCAGATTTTTACCGCGCTGGCGCAAACCCCCGGTGAGTGGGCCGAGAAAACTTTGGCGAGCTTGAAACAGAAATCGCCGAAGGCTCTCAAGCTCACGCTGGCCGCCGTTCGTGGCGCCCGCGCGCTGCAATCGCTCGATCAGGCCCTGATCACAGAATTCCGCCTCACCGTGCGTCTGTTCGAGGACGGCGAGTTTCCCGAAGGCGTGCGGGCGCTGATCATTGACAAGGACAAGAAGCCGAAGTGGTCGCCACCGGAGCTTGCCCGCATCTCCGATGAATTCGTGCGCGCCTACCTCGCGCCGCTTCCCGCCGGCGAAGAACTGACGTTTGCGTAAGGTGCAACGACCCTGTTTCGGATGGGTGAAAACTGCCTTGCGGCGCAGGAACTCTGCTCGCACGACACGTATTTGGCGTCCGCAATGATTGCAGTGTCGGCGCGCGGCGCTTAGCATGTGCCGCGAAGCAAATCGAAAACCACTGCCAAGGGAGCAAGGTCGGTCAATGGCCTACAATATCCTGCTGATGGGCGCGTCCTACGGGTCGCTGCTGGCCTCCAAGCTGCTGTTCGGCGGCCACAAGATCCACCTGGTGTGCCTGCCGCCGGAGGCCGAGCTGATCAATGCTGAGGGCTTCCGCGTGCGCCTGCCGGTGCGCGGCCGCAAGGAGCCGGTAGTGCTCGACTCGCGCAACCTGCCCGGCAAGGTGACCGCTGGCGGCGCCGCCGGGGTCAACCCCAAGGACTACGATCTTGTCGGCCTGTGCATGCAGGAGCCGCAGTACCGCTCACCTGGCGTGCGCGAGCTGCTCGACTCCGTCGCCAAGGCAAAAGTGCCGTGCATGTCGATCATGAACATGCCGCCGCTGCCTTACGTGAAGCGCATCCCAGGCCTCGACTACGAGGCGCTGCGGCCGGCCTACACCGACCCCACCGTGTGGGACTCGTTCGACCCGGCCTTCATGACTTTGAATAGCCCCGACCCGCAGGCGATCCGCCCGCCGGAGGAGAAGGTCAACGTGCTGATGGTCACGCTGCCCACCAACTTCAAGGTCGCCAAGTTCGCCGACGACAAGCACACCGCCATTCTGCGCCAGCTCGAGAAGGACGTGGAAGCGGCACGCTTCGACACGCCGGAGGGCAAGATCGAGCTGCCGGTGAAACTCAAGGTGCACGATTCCATCTTCGTGCCGCTCGCCAAGTGGGCGATGCTTCTCGCCGGCAATTACCGGTGCATCACCAAGGACGGCATGCGCACGGCGCAGGAAGCGGTGCACACCGACATCGAGACCTCGCGCTCGGTCTACAATTTCGTCAATGACCTGTGCGTGAAGCTCGGTGCCAACCCGAACGACTTAGTGCCGTTCGAGAAGTACGCCGCGGCGGCACAGAGCCTGGTCCGTCCGGCGTCGGCGGCGCGCGCGCTCAACAACGGCGTGCCCAACATCGAGCGGGCCGACAAGCTGGTGCAGCTCATCGCCAAGCAGAAGGGCTTGAGCCATCCGGTGATCGACGCGGGCGTGGCGCTGGTGGACGCGCGCCTGGAGGCGAACCGCAAGAAGGTAGCTTAGCAGCCTAGCTGAATTGCTAGGTGGCGTCGTGGAAGATCAGCCCTAGCGTGTGCCGCTGCCCCGAGTGCAGCCGGCTCACGCCATGCCGCATGTTGACCCGATAGATGCCATGCGCCCCGTGAACAGGGCGATGGTGCACGGGAAAGACCACGCCCTCCCCCTGTCGGAGCGACACCACTTCGGCACGCGACTGCATGCGCGGGCGCTGCTCCGTCAGGATAAACTCCCCTCCTACGAAATCTGCGCCAGGCTCGGACAACAGGACGGCGACTTGCAGCGGGAACACATGGTCGCCGTAGAGATCCTGGTGCAGGCAATTGTAGTCTCCTTCGCCGTACTGCAGCAGCAATGGCGTCGGCTTGTTCTGCCCTGCGTCGTGGCAGCGCTGCAGAAAAGCTCTGAGGTCGGCGGGGTAGCGGGTGGCAAGGCCCATCTTTTCGTTCCAGCCATTGGCGATCGTTGCGAGCGGAGGGTAGAGCGCAGTTCGCAACGTCGCGATTCTCGGTGGCAGCGGAAAAGCGAAGTACTTGTATTCGCCACGGCCGAAACCATGGCGGGCCATGACGATGCGGGAACGGAAGGGCGTATCCGATCGATACACCTCGACGATGACACGGCATTCCGACGGGACCAGCAGGGGGCCGGTGATGGCGCAGCCATACGTATCGAGATCGGCGGCGATCTTTGGCCAGTCCACGGCGACCGTTTCGCGTGCCGTTAACCTGGGTCCGGGCCGCGACTGCCTCTTTAGCTGTGCAGCTCGTGCATTCATCGGTGCTGCTCCTTTCGCTGAGGAGAAGCACACCGCAGGACCAGCCGCGACCCGTTTCCGGTTCTACGCCACGATCAATGGATTGCCGAAGCCGTAGACCTCGCGCAGCTTGCCGCAAATCTCGCCATGCGTGACACCGGCACAGGCGGCATCGACCACCTTGGCGTAGACATTCTGATCCCTGCTCTCGGCCGCCCGCTGCAGATCGCCGAGCGCACGCTCCACATCGGCTCGGCCGCGCGCTGCCTTGAATTGCGCTAGCCGCTTGAGTTGCGCGTCCATCTTCTTGCGCGGCGGCGGCTTCAGCGCGACCCGCTCGGTGTCCTCCTCCGGCGGCAGGCGGTACTTGTTGACGCCAACTAGAGTCTCCTCTCCGGCATCAACCTTCCGCGCGAAAGCGAGTGCGGAATCGCCGCATATCTGTTGCGGGAGACCTGCCTCCGCCGCCGCGTACATGCCACCCGCTTCATCGATGCGGGCGATCACCTCGCGGATCTTCGCCTCCATCTGGTCGGTAAGCGCTTCTACGTAGTAGGAGCCGCCAAGTGGATCGATGACGTCGGTTAGGTGCGCCTCCTCTTTCAAGATGTTCTGCGTTGCAACGGCGATGCGGGCCGCCGCCTCGGTGGGGACCGACAGCACCTCGTCATAGGAATCCGTGTGCAGTGACTGCAGCCCGCCGAAAATGCCGGCCATGGCCTGCACGGCGACGCGCGGGATATTGTTGAGCGGCTGCTCGCGCGTGAGGTCGACGCCCGAGGTCTGGCCGTGGAACTTGAAGCGCCAGGAACGCGGGTCCTTGGCACCGAAGCGGTTGCGGGTCAGGTCAGCCCAAACCCGGCGGCCAGCGCGGAACTTCGCCACCTCCTCGAAAAAACTGATCGAGATATCGAAGAAAAACGTGAAGCGGGGCAGAAACTGATCCGGGTCCCAGCCGCGCGCGAGGCAGTCGCTGGCGTACTGGATGGCGCTCGACAGCGTCAGTCCCATGGCCTCGGCCGGTGTCGCGCCCGCCTGCTGCATGTGCTGGCCGACGATGGACAGCGAGTTCCATTGCGGCACCTGCTCCCGCGCAAAGGCGATGTGGTCGAGCAGCACGCGTCGCGCACCCGGCAGCGCCAGCCGGAAGAACATGTGGTTAGCAATGTAGTGCGAGAGATAGTCGGACTGGTTGGACGTCCCCGAAATGCGCGACCAGGGGATGCCGCGCATCTTGGCGACCGCCAGCTCGAGAGCCAGCAACGTGAACGGCGAGGGGTCGTTGAGCGCGGTCGAGATATCGCCGATGGGAATCTCGTCAAGGCACACCGTCATGTCCTCGACCGAGTTGACGGTCACACCGCAAGTGCCGAGAATTTCGACCGGCATCTCGTCGATGTCGTAGCCGCGGTAGACCGAGTTGCAGGGGATCAGTGACACGGCCGTGCCGCCGTGCGCCAGAATGGTCTTGAGGCGCGTATTGTAGTCCGTCGGCACACCGAGGCCGATGAGCTGGCGCTGGCTCCAGGTACGGCCGCGATGCATCGTCGGATAGATGCCGCGGGTCATGGGCATCTGGCCTGGGAAACCGAGCGCCTCCATGTACCGCTCACCCGTATGGTCCTCCGGCGTGTAGATCGCCTTGACCTCCACGCCCGAGCGGTTCTTGGGGTTCGGCTTGTCACCGAGACCCGTTTGCACCTCGGCGCGCCACGCAGCCCGCGCCTTGTCGAAGTTGGATAGAGGCAACGGCACCGGCTTCGATGCCGCACTGCCGGCTTTCGCTTTCCGCGTCATGCGAACACCTCCTTGTCCTTGGCAGCCCGCGCTTGCGCCGCCAACGCTGCCACACCGGACACGATTTCCTCCCGCGATGCGCCCGGGTGGAAGACCTGCCGCACGCCGGCTTTCTTCAGCTTCTTCTCATCGTCGTCGGGTACGATGCCGCCGACGACGACCGGCAGGTATTCGAGCCCGGCCTTCTTGAGGGCCTTCATCAGCTTCGGCACCAGCAGGTGGTCTGTGGCGAGCGAGGAGATGCCGATCACGTCGACGTCCTCTTCCTCCGCCAGCCTGATCACCTGCGAAATCTCCTGCCAGGGCGGGGTGTACAGCACTTCCATGCCGGCATCGCGCAGGTACGCCGCCACGACACGACTGCCGCGATCATGGCCATCGAGCCCGATCTTGGTGACAAGCACCTTCGGCGGATGCAACTGGCTCACCGTTTCCTCCTGCTGTCTGCAACGCCATCACGCAGCGTTGCCACGAAGTGTTGCGCGATGTGGCGCGGTCCAGGCCGGGCGCTGCCGCGCTTGTACCAAGCCAACGTAGTGTTCAGAGCGCCAAGGAGTTGGAGGCGCAGCAGCGTGCGATCGCATGCCGGCGCGATGTCGAGCGCATCGATCAGTGTGCGAAAACGTACCTCATAGCCATCGCGCAAACGCTCCAGATCGCGCTCGGCTTCCGGAACATCGGCCGGAATGACCCTGACAACCACACGTGCGAACGATGCGTTGTCGAGCAGGGCCTTGAGGTGCGCCGAAGACGCAACCTCCAGCCGCTCCCAAGGCTCGTTGCTCGATTTGATGGCCGCATCTACGGCTTCGCCGATGCGCCGCACGCCCTCCTCGTAGACCGCCGCAAGAAGCCGATCCTTCGAGGCAAAATGGACGTAAATCGCCCCGACGGTGACGCCGACCTCGCGCGCAATGTCGCGGATAGATGTCGCCGCATAACCGTGCTCGGCGAACCAGGATGCAGCGGCAGCCAGGATGCGCCCGCGCGTCTCCTGCTCCTCACCTCTCGCCTTCGCCTTCGCCCGAGCAAGCGCCATGCGTCATTCCATGAGTGAACGTTCGTTCAGTGTGTATCAATCTGCGCGAGAGCGATCAAGCAGATTTTCGACCGGTGGGAGAAGACCGTTCCGTTCACGCTCAACCCACGCGCATGTGTGCATCTGTGACATGCCATTCGCCGACTGACGGACTATGGATGTCGGCAAGACCAGACTGCCCCGAGGCAGCGGGAGCAACAGGGAGGCGAGAACAATGAGCTGGCTCAAGTCGTTCGGCTGGTTTGCCGTGGGTGGCGTCCTCGGCACGGGCTTCGGGGTTGCTCTCGGCTTTTTCCTGTTCCCCTTCGTGTTTCCGCCTCCACCGGCGGCCGAGCAACTGACCCAGGCAGACCAGCAGGCCGCCGTCGTTGCCGATGGCACGTTCATACACGCCAACAAGAGCGACCCCGTCCATTGGGGCAAAGGCAGCGTCACCGTCCGCCGCGACAGTGTGTATTTGGGATCTGACTTCGAGGTCGGGCCAGGGCCCAAGTATCACGTATACCTCGTGCCCAAGGGTATGATCCGGGCATCGGGCGATCTCCAGAACCAGCAGTTTGTAGACCTCGGCCGCCTTCGGGCGTTCCAGGGCAGCCAGCGCTACAGCATTCCCTCCGGCACGGACCTGTCGCGCTATGAGAGCGTCATCATCTGGTGTGAGCAGTTCTCGGTCCTGATCTCACCTGCTGACCTCAAGCGCCGAAACTCCTGAGATTGCCCAACCCACAGGCAGCCTGCCGATAGCAGAGGCAGTATTTCGACATAGGCAGGGGAATCTGCCTGCCCTATGCTCGGCGCTTCACAGTTGCCCAAAAATTGCACCGCACCGCCGGACGCTTGCGGGACCGCACTCTGGGCCAATTGGGGGCAGCATTTGCCGCGTGCATTCGACGAGATGAACGGTTACGGGGGCGATGTCCGAGACCCCTATCTGACGGTCGACCGCTGGCTGAAATCCCAGGAGATCGAGGATCTCAAGCGCAAGAGCAGTGACGCCGAGTCCCTGTTCCGCCGGACAGGCATCACGTTCGCCGTCTACGGCGACGGCGCAACCACCGAGCGCCTGATCCCCTTCGACATCATTCCGCGCATCTTGAGTGCCTCCGAGTGGCGGCGACTGGCAGCGGGTATCGAGCAGCGCGTGCGCGCGCTCAACGCCTTCATCTATGACATCTACCACCGCCAAGAGATCATCCGCGCCGGGCGCATCCCGGAAGACCTGATCGTGCAGAATGCGGCGTTCCTGCCGGAGATGATGTGCGTCGAGCCCTCGCGCGGCATCTACGCTCACATCATCGGCATCGACATCGTGCGCACGTCCGAGAATGAGTTCTTCGTGCTGGAGGACAACACGCGCACACCTTCGGGCGTCTCCTACATGCTCGAGAACCGGGAAGCGATGATGCACATGTTTCCCGAGCTGTTCGCGCGCAACCGCGTCGCCGCGGTCGAGGACTATCCCGACAACCTGCGCCTGACGCTGGAAAGCGTCGCGCCTCCAGGCCTTGATGAGGAACCCACGGTCGCCGTTCTGACGCCGGGCATTCACAACAGCGCCTACTTCGAGCACTCATTTCTTGCCGACCAGATGGGCGTGGACCTGGTGGAGGGGCAGGACCTCGTCGTCAGCGACGGCGCGCTGCAAATGAAAACGACGCAAGGATTGAAGCGCGTTGACGTGCTCTATCGCCGCGTCGACGATGCCTTCATCGATCCCCTCAACTTCCGGCGGGATTCGATGCTCGGCGTGCCGGGATTGTTCGATGTCTATCGCGCCGGCCGGCTGACACTCGTCAATGCGCCCGGCGCGGGCATTGCCGACGACAAGTCGGTCTACACCTACATGCCGGACATCATTGAGTTCTACACGGGGCGCGCGCCCATTCTGAAAAACGTGCCGACCTATGTGTGCCGCAAGCCCGACGATTTAGCGTACGTTCTCGAGAATCTTGCCGATCTGGTGGTAAAGCAAGTACACGGGTCGGGCGGTTACGGCATGCTCGTCGGCCCGACAGCGACCCGCGACGAGATCGACATGTTCCGCATGCTCGTGAAAGCGCGACCCGATCGCTACATCGCACAACCGACGCTCGCCCTCTCCACATGCCCCACGCTCGTCGAGAAAGGCATTGCCGAGCGCCATCTCGACCTCCGCCCCTTCGTGCTCGTCGGCGACCGCGTGCGGCTGACACCCGGCGGGCTGACGCGCGTCGCCCTGCGCGACGGCTCGCTTGTGGTCAATTCGAGCCAGGGTGGCGGCACCAAGGACACGTGGGTGCTACAGGACTGACATGCTCGGCCGCACCGCCAACGACCTGTTCTGGATGTCGCGCTATATAGAGCGCGCGGAGAACATCGCGCGCCTGTTGGAAGTCGGCTACCGCATCGCACTCCTGCCCCGCGAGGGCCACGGCCAGGACGAGGAATGGCAGTCCACGTTGAGGAGCGCGGGCTCGGAACAACGCTATCTCGAAAAGTACGGCACCTACGACTCGACCAACGTCGTCAATTTCATGCTGTTCGAGGCCGACAACCCATCGAGCGTTTACTCCTGCCTGGCGTCGGCGCGCCGCAACGCCCGCGCGCAGCGCATCGCGCTCACCCGGGAGATGTGGGAAAGCCTCAACAGCGCATGGATCGATTTCTCCGCGCAGGATCCCGCCAAGCTCCGTTCAAACGAGCTGCCCCACCTGTTCGACTGGATCAAGCAGCGCTCGGCGTTGTTCCGCGGCGCACTGCTGAACACGATCCTGCGCAACGATACGTTCTACCTCACCCAGCTCGGCACATTCCTGGAACGCGCCGACAACACGGCGCGCATCCTCGACGTGAAGTACTATGTGTTGTTGCCGCACAATGAGTTTGTCGGCGGCGAGATCGACAGTGTTCAATGGGCGGCGATCCTGCGCTCCGTATCCGCACACCGCAGCTACCGCTGGGTCTATAAATCGAGCTACAAGCCCTGGCGCGTCGCCGACTACCTGATCCTCAATCGCCAGATGCCGCGCTCCTTGCGCTCCTGCTACCAGGAGATCGTTCCGGCGCTCGACGAACTCGCCGCGTTCTACGGTGCTGCAAGGAGCGAGAAGGAAAACAGATGCCAGGCGTTGGCGCGCGAGACGATGAACTTGCTGGCGACCGGCGACATGACCACGATCTTTCAGTCGGGCTTGCACGAATTCCTGCTTGATTTCATCGCCCGCAACAACCGTCTCGCAAACGAAATCTCGCGTGCGTACCACTTCACGGACGAGGTGGCCGCGTGCTGATCTCCGTCCGCCATGTCACGAGCTATCGCTATGCCGAGCCGGTTCGCTACACCATCCAGTGCCTGCGACTGACCCCTTTGCCGTTCAAAGGCCAGCGCATCGTCAGCTGGGAAGTGAAGGCACCTGGGGAGGAGCCGGCGCTCAAATTCACGGACGGTTTCGGTAATCAGGTCCACGTCGTTGCCATCAACAAGCCGCATGGCGAACTGGTGATCGACGCCGGCGGCATCGTGGAGACCGAGGACAGCAACGGTGTCGTCGCCGGCATCTCCAATCCCGTCCCGCCGCGCGTTTTCCTGAGGGAAACCCCGCAGACGCGTGCCGATCCGGCTATCGTGGACCTGGCAAGATCTGCAAAGCAAACCGATACGCTGGAGAGCCTGCACGCGATATCCAAGCAGGTGCGAGATCGCGTGGAGTACGTGCCCGGCACCACCGACGTCCACACCGAAGCCGCCGCCGCTCTCGCCGATGGCAAGGGCGTCTGCCAGGACCACGCGCATATCTTCATCGCCGCCTGCCGCAGCCTCGACGTCCCCGCGCGCTACGTAACCGGCTACCTCTACCTCGGCGAAAACGAGGGTGCCGACGCCGCCCATCACGCCTGGGCAGAGGCATGGGTCGACGGGCTGGGCTGGGTCGGCTTTGATGTCGCAAACCGCATCTGCCCAACTGAAAGCTATGTTCGGCTCGCGTCCGGGCTCGATGCGGGCTACGCGGCGCCCATCAAGGGATCCCGCAGGGGCGGCTCGGGGGAAAGCCTCGATGTTGCCGTCGCTGTACGCCAGCAGCAGAACAGCGCACAACAATGAGCCACCCCACCGACGGCGTTGAGGACCAGCCTGCACGATGACCTACTGCGTGGCATTGCGACTGAACAGGGGATTGGTGTTTGCCGCCGACACCCGCACGAGCGCGGGCAACGACAACGTCGCCGTGTTCCGCAAGCTGCACTACTGGCGCAAACCGGGTGAGCGCGTGATCGTGATGGCCTCGGCCGGTAACCTGGCCGTGACCCAGTCCGTCACCAGCATTCTGAACGAGCAGCTGGTGGAGGAGCTACCTCCCGGTGCCGAGAGCCTTTTCACGGTACCGAACCTCTATCGAGCGGCGCGCCTCGTCGGAGAGGCCGTGCGGGCGGTACGAGTTGTCGACGGCCCCTCCCTGGAGCAGACCAATTCCGGCTTCAATGCCGCGTTTATCCTCGGCGGCCAGATAGGCTCGGAGCACCCGCGGCTGTTTCACATCTATCCCGAAGGCAATTTCATCGAGGCTACGGACGACACGCCGTTCTTTCAGATCGGCGAGCACAAGTACGGCAAGCCCATCATCGACCGGGTGGCCCAGCCCAACATGCGTCTCGGCGAGGCCGCCAAGCTTGCCCTGCTGTCCTTCGACTCGACGCTGAGGTCGAACCTGTCGGTCGGGCTGCCGATCGATCTGCTCATCTACGAACGCGACAGCCTCGATGTACGGCGGCAAAAGCGGATCGAGCAGGACGATGAGTATTTCCGCAAACTGTCTGCGGCGTGGTCGGATGCGCTGCGGTCAGCATTCGCGACCATAGACGAGTTCAAAGTCTGACCAGCCCTGGCTGCGGATTGGGCAGCGGCTGCCCAACACGCACGCGGCCATTGCACACCGTCCCGGCCTCGCACCGCTTGGTGCCCAGAAAATCAACACGTTAGTGAGCAGCGGGAGGTCTGGCACAGACCTTGCGAACTTTTTTGGTCAGGTGCTTCGCGTGGACCGCGGAGCGCTTGTTCGCGGCTCAATGGGAAACCCCGCCATGCACGCATCTTCCTTACGCCTGCTGCAAACCGCGGCAGTTGCGGCACTCGGCTTCTGCCTCACGACGCTGCCCGCACTTGCCCAGACCCCACCGACCGTGGCCAAAGGCGACGCCGCATGGATGATGGCCGCGACGGTGCTTGTCCTTTTGATGACGATCCCGGGCCTGGCGCTGTTCTATGCGGGCCTCGTTCGCGTGAAGAACGTGCTGTCCATGCTGATGCAGGTGGTGGCCATCGTCTGCCTCGTTGCAATTCTATGGTGTGCCTACGGCTACAGCCTTTCATTCACGAACGGCGGCGGCCTCAACGATTATGTTGGCGGTCTGTCGAAGGCATTCCTGCTCGGCGTCACGCCCGACTCCACCGTCGGGACATTCTCGCACGGTGTCGTCATCCCCGAGTTCGTCTATATCAGCTTCCAGATGACGTTCGCGTGCATCACCGCGGCCCTCATCGTCGGCGGCTTTGCGGAGCGCATGAAGTTCTCGGCGCTGCTGGTGTTCACGGCGCTTTGGGTCACCTTCATCTACTTCCCCATGGCACACATGGTTTGGTACTGGGCCGGCCCTGACGCCGTATCGGATGCCGCCAAGGCGTTGGCATCGGCGGCTGACGGCCCGGCAAAAGCCCAAGCGGAAGCCGCGCTTGCTGCGGTCAATGCCGATGCAGGCCTAATCTTCAAGTGGGGCGCCATCGACTTTGCGGGCGGCACCGTGGTGCACATCAATTCCGGTATCGCCGCGCTTGTCTGCGCCCTCATGCTGGGCCGCCGCGTCGGCTTCCGCCAGGAGCCGATGCCGCCGCACAGCCTTTCACTGACCTATATAGGCGGTGCCCTGCTGTGGGTCGGTTGGTTTGGGTTCAATGCAGGCTCCGCGCTGGAAGCCACGGGCGGTGCGGGCCTCGCGATGGCCAACACCTTCGTCGCCACGGCGGCGGCAGGGATCGCCTGGATGATTGGTGAGTTGGTGTATCGCTGGAAGTTCTCGCTCCTTGGCTTGATCTCGGGAGTGGTCGCGGGTCTTGTCGCAGTGACACCGGCGGCCGGCTTCGTGAGCCCGATGGGTGCTGCCGTGCTTGGCGCCTGCGCCGGTGTGATCTGTCTCATCTTCTGCACCTTCATCAAGTGGCTGCTGCGGTATGACGACAGCCTCGACGTGTTCGGCATCCACTGCATCGGCGGCATCGTCGGTGCCCTGGGCACAGGCTTGCTGGTGAGCCCGGAGTTCGGCGGCACCGGCATCGTCGATTATGCTGCCAAACCCGGTGCGCTCGCGATTGCCGAGTATGTCCGTGATGCGCAGCTACTAGCCCAAGCAAAGGCGGTAGGGCTGACCTTGCTTTGGTCAGGCATCGGCACGGCCATCATCTTCAAGATCGTGGACATCACCATCGGCGCCCGCGTGGCTCCGGAGGACGAGCAGCAGGGCCTCGACCTGACCATCCATGGCGAGCGCGGCTACGTGTACGAGAACTAGCCGAGAAAACCAGCATCGGCGCTGTCGTCGTCCACTCGAAGATGCGCCATGCCCGGATGTCCGCAGAGCTACCGCTGCGGACATCCGGCACCAACAAAAGGGCCGGTCCGCACCTTGCGGACCGGCCCTTTCCTTTTTCATCGCCGCGCCTGCTGTAGCGGGCTATCGTCTGGGATCCCACGGCATCTCCGGACAGCACGCATGGCAGACAGCACAGGCGACATTGCAAGGCTCTCGGCAACGGAGCTCGTGGAGCTTTACCGTCGCAAGGCGCTTTCGCCGGTGGATGTGACGAAGGCAACGCTCGCCCGGATCGAGCGCTTCAACGGCGCGGTGAATGCGTACTGCCATCTCGATGCCGAGGGCGCGCTGGCGGCGGCCCGCGCCTCTGAGCAGCGGTGGAGATCTGATAATCCGAAGGGCCTTGTCGATGGCGTGCCGATCGGCGTGAAAGACAACATCGCCGTCACCGGCATGCCGAGCCGGTTCGGCTCGAAGCTGACCGGTAGCGATCCGGCGACGATCGATGCCCCGGCTGTGGCGCGCCTGAAGGAACACGGCGCCATCCCGCTCGGCAAAACATGCATGCCCGAGTACGGCTGGAAAGCGACCAGCGACAGCCCGCTCACGGGATTCACGCGCAATCCCTGGGACACGCGCACGACCACCGGCGGGTCTTCCGCCGGCGCGGTCGCCGCGACCGTGCTCGGCATGGGCGCCATCCACCTTGGAACCGACGGCGGCGGCTCCATCCGAATTCCGGCGGCGTTCACGGGTTGCTACGGCATCAAGCCGACACGGGCGCGCGTACCCGCCTATCCCACGTCGCCGCTCGGCACCATCGCGCACCACGGCCCGCTGACGCGCACGGTGGCCGATGCGGCGCTCGCCATGTCGGTGATCTCGGCGCCGGACGTGCGCGATGTCTATGGCTGGATTTCACCGGTGCCGGATTTCATGGGCGAGTTGGAAGCCGGCGTACGGGGAATGCGCATTGCCTACAGCCCCACGCTTGGGTTTGCGCGCCGTGTGCATCCCGAGATTGCGGCCAGCGTCACAGCGGCGGCCGCAGTCTTTGAAAGACTCGGTGCCATCGTCGAAGAAGCGACGCCCGATCTTGGCGGCGATCCCATCGAGACCTGGGACACGTTCTGGTGGCCCTCGATGCACTACCAGCTCGCAGCCTACGGCGAGCGCTGGCGGTCGCTGTCGGACCCGGCCCTTGTCGCGGCGGCCGACAAGGCGCGCTCGGTCTCCGCGACCGAGCAGCTACGCGCGCAGCTGCAGCGCGCGCACCTGCATAACGCAATGGCAAAGTTCCACGAGACCTACGCGCTGCTGCTGACACCGGCGCTGCCGCTGCCGGCCTTCGAGGTCGGCGACCTCGTTCCGAAGTCGGGCGATTGGGGCAAGGCGTGGTGCGATTGGGCGCCCTTCAGCTATCCCTTCAATCTCACAACCCAGCCCGGCGCTTCCGTGCCCTGCGGCCTGACGAAGGACGGCCTGCCGATCGGCTTCCAGCTCGTCGGAGCCGTGGGAGCAGATGCCCTCGTGCTGCGCGCCAGCCGCGCCTACGAGACGGCGCATCCGTTCGCCACGCTGGAGGCTCCGCGCGTTCTGCACGCCTAACCGGCGCTGCGGACGCTTGAGCCGCCGCGTCACCCATGGGAGCATGCCCCTGGACAGCGCGAAGCGCGCGGGAGGAAACGTTGGCTGACGTCATACGCATCGAATTCACACGCTTTTCCGCGTTCTATTCGCCCCTGATCGCCACTATGGCAGGTGGGTTCCTCAAGGCGGAGGGGCTGGAAGGCAAGCACTCCGTATCAGCACCGGGCACATCTGCCATCGCCGGGCTGATCGACGGCTCGCTTCACGTGGCCCAGTCGGCGCCGAGCTACAGTTTCGGCCCGCTGGAGAAGGGCACCATTCCGCCGATACGGCATTTCGCGCAGATCAACGAGAAAGACGGCTTCTTCCTCGCAGGGCGCGCGCCTGACCCGTCCTTCACGTGGGATAAACTGAAGGGTCGCAAGGTCATCATCGACCACGGCGGACAGCCGATGGCGATGTTCAAGTATGCCTGCTTCAAGCGCGGCCTGGATTTCAAGGATATCACCCCAGTCAACGCCGGCTCGACCGACAAGATGATTGCCGCTTTCCGCAACGGCGAGGGCGACTTCATCCACCTGCAGGGACCGGCGCCACAGCAGCTCGAGCACGACAAGGTCGCGCACATCGTCACATCGCTCGGCGATGCCATCGGCCCGTGCGCATTCTCAAGCCTGGCTGCCAAGACCGAGTGGCTGACAACCGACATGGCCAAGGCCTTCATGCGTGCCTATCGCAAGGCGCGCGCTTGGCTGATCGCCACGCCGGCGGCCGAGGTCGCCAGGGCGGAGGCAGTGTACTTCAAGGACATCGACCAGGTGGTGCTTGCCAAGACGATTGCCGCCTACCAAAAGCTCGGCAACTGGTCGCCGCACGTGGAGATCACGCGGCCTGCCTTTGACGCGACGCTCGACATCTTCCAGTACTCCGGCCTCATCACCAAGCGGCACCGCTATGAGGACGTGGTCGCCCAACCGCCTGCGGAGTGACGGACATGGCAGAAACACTGGGCTGGATTGGCATCGGTAGCATGGGGCACCGCATGACGCGGCACCTCGTCAAAGCCGGGCACAACCTCGTCGTCGCCGACGCGGTGAGCACGGAGAAGGCGCCCGAGGGCGTCAAGGTTGCCAAGAGCAACGCCGAAGTTGCGGCGCTGGCTGACACGATCATTCTGTCGCTGCCGGACGGCACCGTCAGCGAGAAGGTCGCGCGCGAGATCGCCGCCGCGTCGCCGCGCAAGGTGAAGATGGTGATCGACACCTCCACCATCGGCATCAAGGCCGCCGAAGCCGTGAATGCCATCCTGGCAAAGGCCGGAGTCGCCTTCGTTGATGCGCCGGTGTCGGGCGGCACGGCCGGCGCAGACAAGGCCACCCTCGCCATCATGCTGGCTTGCCCCGAGGAAACCTACGAACGCCTGAAACCGCTGATGAGCCTGATGGGCAAGCCGTTCCACGTCGGTCCCAAGCCGGGGCAGGGACAGGCGGTGAAGCTGCTCAACAACTACCTGTCGGCGACGGCACTGGCCGCGAGTTCGGAGGCGATTGCCTTCGGCACCAGACAGGGGATCGACATGCAGAAGATCCTCGACATCGTGAATGCCTCGACCGGGCGCAACACGGCGACCGAGGACAAGTTTCCTCGCCGCATCATCAACAAGAATTACGATGCCGGCTTCACCGCCAAGCTGCAGTTGAAGGATATCAGGCTCTACCTGGAGAACGCGCGCGAGGCCGGCATCAGCAGCGAGATTGCTGGCACGGTGGTCGACGTGTGGACCGGATTGGACAAGGCCATTCCGGGCGCCGACATCACAATCATGTATCCCTACACACGTGATGGGCGGAAGAAAGGCTAGCGCCTGTCCGTAACTCGTCCCTGGGTCCCGGATATTGCGCTGACGCGCAATTCCGGGATGACAACAAGGTGCTGAGGCACTTCGCGGCGCACTACTTCTTTGTGGCCGGTGCCGGTGCTGGCCCGGAGGGCACAGGTGCGGGCGGCACTTCGAGCAGGTCGGCGCGCTTTTTGAGGATCGCGGCAACCTTTGAGTCGGGGATCTTATAGTCCCAGCCCTTGGTGCGCGCCGTGATCTCATCAGCCGCCTTCTTGGCTTCGCCGTCGCCGCTGGCGGTCAGCGACAGCCAGGTCGCGGCGCCGTCCTTGCGCAGGGTTAGCGTGAGCACCGGCTGGTCCTTGCCGTCGATCTTCACGGTGCCGGCGAGATCGCCCTTGGGAGCGGCATCGAGCTTGCGCACATCGTCCAGGTCGATGGAGGCTGCGGCCCGCGCGAGCGCATCGGCCGCGTTCTCGTCCTTGAGCTTCTTGTCACCCGGCGGGAAGCCGGCAAACTTGAGCTTGCCTTCCGGCGCACCGCCCTCACGCTCGATCTTCAGCGGCGGTTCGCCGGGCAGCTCCACGGTGACCGTGCCGAACTTGGCGCTGTCGAGCGACAGGATGCTGGTCTTCACCCACTCTTTCGCAGACACAGGTGCCTGCAGGTCGGCATCCGCAAGCCAGGTCTGCGGATCGGCCAGCCGCCGTACATAGGTGCCGGACTTGCCCGGGCCGGCAGCGAACGACTCGAACCGCTTCTTGCCGATAACGACTTCAGCCAGCTGCTGGCCCTTGTCGTCGAACAGCCGCACGAGGCGCGACTTGGCGCCCTTGCTTGCCGGGTCCTCGAGCTCGAGGACCGCGTAGCGATCCGGGCGCCGTGTCTTGCCCTCGAGCAGGCTCGCCTCGGACAGGCCGACGATGAGCGGACGGATCCTGGCGAACTCGACGGGATAGCCGCCGCGATCCTTCACGCCCCAGAGCGCATTGGATTTCTCTAAGGTTATCTTATCGTCGCCCTGCTGCACGTCGATCCTGACGACCTTGCCGAGGTTGTCGCTGAGCGCGGGAAACAGCTTGCCGCCGGAGGCCGCGCCGCCGCCCCACTGGTTGTTGGAGGCATAGCTGACGACGGCGAACAGCACCGAGAGGATGGCGGCAATCGCCAGGTAGAGGAAGTTGGTCGGAGTCATGGGCGCGGCTCCGTACCGGCTTGCGTTGCAGGCGGCGCCTTGGGCGCGGTCATGCGCCGACGGCGGTAGGCCCAGGCGATGCCGGCGATGCCGATCAGCAGCGGAACGGCAGCGACGTTGGCAAACTTGAGCATGCCGTCGAGGCGATCGATGTCCTTACGCAACTCGCGCTTCACCTCGCGCAGGTCGCGACGGATGACGAGCATGTCGGAGCGGAACTTCTCGATTTCCAGACGTTCCTTGTCGGTCAGCGTAACGCTTTCGCCGCTGCCCTCCTTTTCCAGGTGGGCGAGCTTCGTCTGCACGTCGCGCAGGCGCGTGGTCAGCTCCTGCTCCTTGTTGCGGAAGCGCTGCTCGGCGTCGCGGCGCAGGTCGTCGACGAGCTGGAACGGACGATCGGTAACGCCACGCGCGCGCAGCGAGATGAGGGCGTCAGTGCCGGACAGATTTTCAAGGGCAGCCAGCACGAAGGCGCTGTTGTGCGCATTGGGCACGGCGACCTGCTGGCCGAGGAACTCGCGGATGTCGACCCAGAACTGATCCTGCAGGAAGTCCGTGTCGGCGATCAGCACGACATTGACCTTGCCGGTCGTCTTCGCCGGGGCGTCAGCTTTCTTGTCGGCGGCGGGCGGTGCTGTGGCCTTGTCCTCGCCCTCCTTCTTGGGTTCGGGCGCCGGGGCGGGCCGGCCATCCGGGAATGCGCTCTTGGCCTCACCGGAAACGCGAGCCGCAAGCGTGAGGGCCTTGCCACCGCGCTTGTAGTCGCGCAGCAGGCCGATCGCGTCGGGCATCATGCTCACGGCAGAGGCTGGAATCTCCATGGCCTCGAGCGTGGTCTTAATGAGAGGTGTGAACTCCGTTTTGGCATCGGCGGCCTTGGAGAGGATGCCGACGCTGGCGAAGTTCAGGCGCTCGATGTTGGCAGCGAGCGGGTCGCGCTCATCGAGGTTGCGGCGGTCGAGACCAAGCCACAGAACGTACTCAGTGACGCTGGAGCGCGGCCCGCCGCCGAACTGCACGCGGCGGGCGCGGGCGATGTCGCCGGCCACCTTGCCGGCATCGAAGTCCACACCCCAGGCTTTCAGCAGCTTGCCGAACTCGGCGAAGTCGGGCGGCGGCTGCGCCATCATCATCATCGGATTGCCGCCGGCGCGCTGCGTCTCGGCCGCGGGGTCGACCAGGGCGAGAACCTTGCCGCCGGACAAGGCGAACTGATCAATGGCGTAGGCGGTCTCCGCACTCAGCCCGTCGGGTTGCACGAGCATGAGGACGCCGATGTCGGACGGTATTTCCTTCAGGTCCTTCGGCAGCGACTTGATCTCGAAGAACTCGCGGATCTGCTGCAGCATCAGCAGCGGCTGGGTGCCCGGCTGGCCCATCATCGGCATGCCGGGGCTGCCCTCGATGGGGATCGTGCTGATGAGGCCGATTGTGCCCTTGGCCTGGTTTGCGAGGGAGACGATCATCTTCGTCACGTCGTACTCGAGGAAGCGCTCGCGCTCGGCGGCGAGGAAGGGCAGGTTGGCTTCCGTATCCGTGGAGTTGGAGCCCACGATGCCGAAATAGCCCATCTCACCTTCCTGATTCAGGCGCACGCCGCGCAGGCCGGCCGCCACGGCCTTGTCCTCGGCATCGGAGAAGGGCTCGGGATCGAGGAAGGCGACCTTCAGCTTGCCGCCGGAGATGCCGCGATACTGATCCAGCATGGTGCGCACGCGCTCGAAGCTCTTGGCGTAGGTCGGCGCAGCCTCGCCGAGCTTCTTGGAGAAGTAGACCTTGATATCGATCGGCTCGTCGATGGCACGCAGCGCCTTGCGCGTGCCATCGGAGATGGTGAACAGGCGGTCCTTTGTGAGGTCGAAGCGAGCGTCACGCATCGCGCTCGAGGCGATGAGATTGACGGCCAGCAGGATGATGGCAGCGAGCGCAATCGAGCCCCACGCGAGGTGGCGGCGGTTGATGCGGCCGACGGCGGCAGCGGCGCGGTCGATGACGCCGGCGGGTTTGCGATCTCTTTCGGACATAAGAACCGGACCTCAGGCAGCCTTGCGCTGATCGATGATGATCTTGTTGGCGAACAGCGCGAACACGATCAGGGACACGTAGAAGATAACCGCCGGCAGATCGAGCATCCCGCGGCTGATGTTCTCGAAGTGGGAGAGGAAGCTCAACGAGCCGATGGCCGACACCAGCGCTTCCGGCGCCCAGGAACGGAACGCATTCTGCACCAGCTCCAGGCCGCTCATGACGAGCAGGAAGCAGACGGTGGCAGCGACGATGAAGGCGATCACCTGGTTCTTGGTGAGCGCGGAGATGCAGGAGGCGACGGCGAGATAGGCACCCGCCATCAGGAAGCTGCCGAGGTAGCTGGCGAAGATGACGCCGTTGTCGGGCTGGCCGAGGATGTTGACGGTGATCCACATCGGGAAGGTGAGGATCAGCGCCAGGCCGATGAAAGCCCACGCCGCAAGGAACTTGCCGACCACGGACTCCCAGGTCGAGATGGGCAGCGTCATCAGCAGCTCAATGGTGCCGGACTTGCGCTCCTCGGCCCACAGACGCATGCCGATGGCCGGTACCAGCAGCAGATAGAGCCAAGGATGATAGAGAAAGAAGGCGGAGAGGTCGGCCTGCCCGCGCTCGAAGAACCCACCGACGAAGAAGGCAAACGCGCCGGTCAGCGCCACGAAGATGATCAGGAACACCATGGCGATCGGCGTGGCGAAGTAACCCGCGAACTCACGCTTGGCGACAACCCAGATTCTGCTCAGGCTCTCACGCATGGGGCTTATCCAGGTCGGAAGTTGTGATCTGGCGGAAGACGTCGTCGAGCTTGCCGCGCTCGACGTAGATTTCATCAACGATCAGCGCGTTCTGCCGGATGACGGAGGCAATGTCGGTGACGATGCCGGCGCCATTGCGAGGAACGGCGCGCAACTGAAGCTGGCCGCCGGCGGTGCCGAGGGTCTCCACTTTCTCGATGACCGAAAGCGCGCCGAGGGCGGCCTTGACGGCGTCCGCCTTGTCGGAGGCAACGCGGATGGCGACGGCGCCGTGGTAAGGCACCCGGCGCATCAACTCCTCGGCGGTGCCGTCGGCAACTACGCGACCCTTATTGATCACGACGGCCCGCGTGCAGACCGCCTCGACCTCTTCAAGGATGTGCGTGGAAACGATGATGGCCTTTTCCTTGGCCATCTCCTCGATCAGCTCCCGCACCTGATGCTTCTGGTTGGGATCGAGACCGTCGGTTGGCTCGTCCATGATCAGAACCTCGGGGTCGTGCAGGATCGCCTGCGCGATCCCGACGCGGCGCTTGTAGCCCTTGGAGAGCGTATCGATGGTCTGGTCGAGCACAGCGCCGAGACCGGTGCGCTCAACCGCGACCTCCACGGCACGGGCGGCGTCGGCGCCCTGCAAACCTCTGAGCTCGGCGATGAACTTCAAAAATCCGCGCGGGCTCATCTCGGCATAGAGCGGCGCGCCTTCCGGAAGATAGCCGAGGCGCTTCTTGGCCTCGTGTGCTTGCTCTTGCACGTCGAAGCCCGCAATGCGGGCGCGACCCGCGTCCGGCTCGAGAAAGCCCGTGATGAGGCGCATGGTGGTCGACTTGCCGGCGCCGTTGGGACCGAGAAATCCGAGCACTTCTCCGCGCGTGACCCGCAGGGTAATACCGTCCACGGCTCTGAGCGTTCCAAAGCTCTTGGTGAGCCCGTCCGCTTCGACAAGCGCGGTCATTGCGTCATCTCCCGGCATTTTCCCGCGCACTCCTGTCAAAACGTCGAACCAAGTCAAATGAATACAAGGTCATGTCGGATGGCGTGCGCAGCACCCAAGCACCCGCCATCGCGGCACGTGCATGCACCGCGATGCACATCATGGACACCTGGGGCGATCCTTGGCGCGGATTTGTAAAAGACCGACTGGCAGTGTCAACCATAGAGTGCCAGTCCGCCCGGCGCCGCGACGACAGTTCGCGCGTTCGGAACGCGTACGGAACTCGCACGTTGCCGTCCGTGCGCGTGGTCATCCGATCTATGCCGACAGCCAACTACACTCTTGCCCGATCGCCATCGAAGCGCTGGCGGGCATCGGCCATTGCGGCCTGGTTGCGCAGGGCCCACTCGCCGAGCGCCTGCACGGGCGTGCGCAGCGAGCGACCGAGATCCGTCAGTGCATACTCGACACTCGGCGGCACCGTGGGATGGACGGTGCGTGTCACCAGACCATCACGCTCCAGCGCGCGCAGGGTTAACGTCAGCATGCGCTGCGAGATGCCGCCGATCTCGCGCCTGATCTCGCCGAAACGGCGCGGACCGCTGCCCAGCAAGTTGACCACGAGCACCGTCCACTTGTCACCGATGCGCGAAAGCACCTCGCTGATCGCGCGGCAGTCGCCGGTCAAATGCGTGTGCCTAGGTTTCACGAATGTGCCTCCTTGCGGGCCACCCACTCAGGCACCAATGTAGTGCTAGTTACTGAATTATACCATAGCCGATCAGGAGCCGTTCCATGACCAAGATTGCCGTCATCGTTGGCAGCCTTCGCCGCGAGTCCATCAATCGCAAGCTCGCCACCGCACTCTCGAAGCTGGCCAAGCCGGGTACGGAATTCAACTTCGTGAAGATCGACGATGTGCCTTTGTTCAACCAAGACCTGGAACCCAGCCCGCCGGCCTCAGTGGCCCGGCTGAAAAAAGACATCGAGAGCGCCGACGGCGTCCTGATTGTGACACCGGAGTACAACCGATCAATCCCGGGGGTCCTGAAGAACGTCATCGACTGGGCCTCGCGCCCCTACGGAAAGAACTCATTCGACGGCAAGCCGACCGCTGCCATCGGTACCTCGCAGGGCGCGGTCGGCACCGCAGCCGGCCAGCAGCATCTGCGCAGCATCCTCACCTACCTCAACGTGCTGCAGATGGGACAGCCAGAAGGCTACATTGTCTACAAACCCGACATGGTGGACGACGCGGGGCGCGTCGAAGACGAGAGCGCGCGCAAGTTCTTGCAGCTCTATACCGACAAGCTCGTCGAGTGGGTGGAGCGGCAGCGCCGAGCTGAGGTGTACTATTGCTTTGCCGAGCCATAAGGCGTGGCGAACCACCAGCATAAAAAATGACAACGACGCGGTAGCGGGTCCGCCCTACGCTGGCTGTCGAGAGCGACGTTATGGGGAGGGACGGGATGACTGTCCCAATCCGGCTTCGAGCCGGTCATTCGTCGCTCTCACCATTCATCGCATCGCAGCATGTCAATTGTTATGGAACCGTCACGGGTGGTGGCTATTGTGCTTGCATCGGTGGCAGGTGAGTAGCCAGGCGTCGCCGACTGAGAGAGCCCACCATTCGCTCCCGCCTGTTCTGCAACCAGGAGGGGCCCCATGGGCACAACCCACCTATTGTCGCCAGGGTCGTTCGATGCGGACGATCTGCGTTTGCTTTCCTCCATCTACGATGATGTTTGCCAGATGCTTGCATCGGAAGAAAATATCGTTCTAACGCCGCAGGTGCGCGAAACCGTGGCCACCGCCATCCTTGGTCAGGTCGCGAAAGGCGAACGCTGCCCGGGACGGCTGCGGAGCCGGGCGTTGCGCGAAGTGGAAGCCTACGACGGCGTCAACCGAGCCGGCGGGCAAGCCCCGCGCGATCACTTGTGTAGCTCATCGCTCAATTGAGCCGCAGATCGACGATGTGCCGCGGATCGGGCCGTAGCTCGCCGCGCTCCACGCGCAGAACGATGTCGGTGAGGGCGGCGTTGGCACGGCTGGTCAGGCCGAGCTTCTCGCCCTCCTGCACCACGTATCCATTGATGTACTCGATCTCGGTGCGGCGTCCTTTCGCCATGTCCTGGCCCATCGACGGCCGTTGATCGCCGGACGTGAACGACAGGTCCTTGATGCGCTGCGCGTCGCAGATTTCGTTGGCGGCGGCGTCACCCTCGCTGGCGCGTGCGATCGTCTCCGGCGGCAGGTGCAGGACCTCCTCGAGCTGGTAGCCGAGAGCCTGGCCGACGCGAATGGCCTCACCGCCAAGGCGCGTGGCGAAACGGCGCAAAGGATCGCTGCGCACGATTTCATGGCCCGGCAGGCCGGTCGACGCCGAGAGCCCATTCTGCATGACGTTGGCGACGAGCTTCGACCAACGCTCGCCCCACAGGTTGTCGGTGGTCTTGGCGCTGTCGGAATAGCCGACGAGTCGGGCGACCTCCTTGGCGCGGTCGGTGACGCGGCCGTGCACCTCGCCGGCACGAAATACCACGTGCTTGCTGCCGTGCTTGCCGGCACCGCGATGAATGAGCCCCGGCTCCGGCAGGGCAACGCTGATGGAGCTGGCAATGCAGCCAAGCGTCTTGCCCCAGCCGATGACGGAGGCGAGCGCCTCCTCGTTCATGCAGTTCTGTAGGGATACGGCGAATGCGCCCGGCGCCATGTACTGGCGGATCATCGTCGCCGACCACTGCGTGTCGTAGGATTTCATGCAGATGAAGGCGATGTCGACCGGCTTCTCCTTGGCAAGCTGCTGCACGTCGGTGACGTGCAGAGCATGCACTGGCACCTTGAACTCGGGGACATCCTTGGCGTGCGTGACGCGCAGACCGTGCGCGCGCATATGCTCCACGTGCGCCGGCCAGGGATCGATGAACGTTACATCCTCGCCGGCTTGGACCATGTGGGCGCCGACATAGCCACCGACGGCACCTGCTCCGACAATCGCGATCTTCTTGTTGCCCACGGCATCTCTCTCTGCATGCGCGCTTCCATGCGCCGCGGGGACACTACTGCACGAGCACGGGCCGGAGCCAGACCCGCAGGTGCGCGCCGGCGCATTTGCGCCCGCCGATAAATGCAGAGCTCGCGCTCAAGGCGATCGCGGCGCCGATACATCAGGGCAAGCGAGCGCGCCAGCACGCCGGTCACGGCCCGAGCATATCGGGCGCCTTCCGAATCCGGTGGGCAGGCGTGAAGCTTCGCGTAGTAGGCTTCGATGCGGCGCTCGATCAACGCAATGCGCGCGCACAAGTCTGTGAACTCTCTGGCAAAATCGGGCATGGCAAAGTCCTTACGCAACCACTCAAGTCGCCAATTCCCAAAACGGATGTTTGGTTCCTCGGCCGCTCGGGGCCATTTTGTGGCGGACCCGCCGATGGGCGGGCCTCGCGATGCCCTTGGCGGTGCGATCCACCTCCAAAAAGATCCGCAAATAGCTGAAATAAATACTCTTTTCCCCAAAGTCGAAGGCGATTGACCGGACGTGCGCGTCACCCTATGTCAGCGCCATGGCCATTCTCCCTATCGTCAAGCTTCCAGATCCGGTGCTGCGCAAGAAGAGCACGCCCGTGGAGCGCGTCGACAACGACCTGCGCAAGCTTGCCGAGGACATGCTGGAGACGATGTACGACGCCCCGGGCGTGGGCTTGGCCGCGGTTCAGGTCGGCATACCGCGCCGCCTAATCGTGCTGGATACCTCCAAGGACGAGGACAATCCGACGCCACTGGTGCTCATCAATCCGGAGATCGTCACGCTCGGGCCGGAGTTCAGGCTGCACGAGGAGGGCTGTCTGTCGATCCCCGACGTACAGGTGGAGATCGAGCGCCCGTCGACGTTGACGTTGCGCTACCTCGACCGCGAGGGGAAGCAACAGGAGATGACGGCCGAGGGGCTGCTCGCGACCGCGATCCAGCACGAGGTCGACCATCTCGACGGCAAGCTGATCATCGATTTTCTCTCGCGCCTGAAGCGGGACATGGTCATCCGCAAGTTCAAGAAGCTGGCGAAGGGCGAGCCGGGCAAGGCGCCGCAGGCGGCGACCTAGCTTCATCGGCGAAGCCAGCGATTTGCTCGAGGGCGGGCGTTCTCCCGCGGAGGCTTGCATGCTGCGCGTCGTGTTCATGGGGACACCGGATTTCTCGGTGCCGACGCTCAAGGCCATCCTGGAGGCGGGGCACAGCGTGGCGGCCGTGTATGCACAGCCACCGCGGCCGGCCGGGCGCGGCATGGATGTCCGCAAAAGCCCGGTGCATCAGTTTGCCGACGGGCGCAGCCTGCCGGTACTGACGCCCGCCACCCTCAAGGGGGATGCCGAGCGGGCGGAATTTGCAGCCTTGGGCGCCGACGTGGCGGTCGTGGTGGCTTACGGCCTGATCCTGCCAGCGGCCATCCTGGAGGCGCCCCGTCACGGCTGCCTCAATCTGCATGCTTCCGACCTGCCGCGCTGGCGCGGGGCCGCCCCCATCCAGCGGGCGATCATGGCCGGCGACCCGGTGACCGCGGCGTGCGTCATGCGCATGGACGCCGGGCTCGATACCGGACCGGTGTGCCTGCGCGAGCCGGTACCGATCGGCCCGGACATGAGCGCGGGTCAGTTACACGATGAGCTCGCGAGCCGGGGCGCGGCGCTGATGGTTAACGCCCTGTCTCGGCTCACGGCGGGTGCGCTGAGGTGCACGGCTCAGGGCACGGAAGGGATCACGTACGCGGCCAAGATCGGCAAGGACGAGGCTCGGATCAACTTCATGCACCCAGCGCAGGCGGTGCACGACCACATCCGCGCTTTTTCACCCGTCCCCGGCGCTTGGATCACGATTGGGAACGAGCGGGTGCGCGTGCTGGCCGCGATCCCGACACCGGAGAAGGGATCGCCTGGAACGGTGCTGGACGCCGCGCTCACCATAGCTTGCGGCACGGGATCGGTTCGGCTCGTCACCCTGCAGCGGGCGGGAAAGCGGCCGATGCCGGCCGGCGATTTCCTGCGCGGGTTCCCTGTCCCGCCAGGCGCTAAGCTCGGCCCGGAGACCGATTAAGCAATCGCCGGCATTTCCCCGCTTTCGCCCTGAACAGCGCGGTAAAGTCCGCGCAACTTTGTGTGCCAAAGCTGGAGGAGTTCCATGCGAGCCTTGGGCGTTCTGACGGTTGCCGTCTCGGTTTTTGCTTGCGCTACCGTTGCCAGCGCGCAGTCCACAACCCGCATCGAGACGCGGCCGTTCTACGGCGCCACCGTCACGCTGGAGGAAGGCGTGCGCGTGTTTCGCCCGCTGCCCCGGCACGATCGCGTCATCATCAATCCGAACGGGCAGGCGCCGGTTTCGCTGCAGTTCCGCGAGAGCTACGAGAACTCGATCAATCACTCGACGATCACCGACACGCGCCGCCGCTGATCTCGCCTGCCATTGTCGCTACACTGGAGGGGTGACGGCCCGCCGGATCCTCGCGATCCGCGGGCCGTTCGAGTTTCAAGCGATTGCCCCGGCGATGGCGCACAAGCCGCATTCCTGACATAACGCCGCCGATGCCCCGCTATCGCGTCACGCTCGAGTATGACGGCACGCCGTTCGTCGGCTGGCAGGTGCAGGCCGCAGGCGCATCCGTGCAGGGGCGGCTGGCCGAGGCCATCGCCAAGTTCTGCGGAGAGACGGCCGACGTGCGCGGCGCGGGCCGGACGGATGCCGGCGTACACGCGCTGGGGCAGGTCGCGCACTTCGATCTTGCGCGCGATTGGCCGACCGACACGGTGCGCGCCGCCGTCAATTTCCACCTGAAACCCGACCCGATCGCGGTTCTCGATTGCGCCGTCGCTGCCCCCGATTTCGACGCGCGGTTCAGCGCGGTCGGACGCCACTATCGCTATCGCATCCTGGCTCGCCCCGCGCCGCCGGTGATCGATCGCGATCGCGTCTGGTGGGTGCCGCAGCCCCTTGACGCGGCTGCGATGCAGGCGGCGGCGCAAGCCCTCGTCGGCCGCCACGACTTCACGACCTTCCGCGCCGCCGGTTGCCAGGCCAAGTCGCCCGTCAAGACGCTGGGCCGTCTCGCCGTCGGCACCGACGGCGACGAGATCGTGATCGAAGCCTCCGCGCGCTCGTTCCTGCACAATCAGGTGCGCTCGATGGTCGGCTCGCTGAAGATGGTCGGCGAAGGCAAATGGCCGGTGACGGGCATGGCCGCCGCACTGGCTGCGAAGGACCGTGCCGCCTGCGGCCCCGTGGCGCCTGCGCGCGGCCTCTACCTGGTGCAGGTCGACTATCCGGCAAACATCGACGCCGGCTAGTCCTGCGGCATGGCATCGGTTGACTTGAGGTATCGGCTGGCGGAAACCTCCTCCCGCATGAAGCCGGCATCACGACATCGCCGCAGCCTGACGCTGCTCACGCTTGTCGCCCTCGTCCTGACGACGCTGGCGAATGGCGTCGTCCGCGCACCGGCACAGGCGGCAGGCTATGTCGATCCCGTGCTCGGCGCGGTCACGCTGTGCACACCCGGCTCCGGCGCTGCAGGTACCGGCCGTGTCCCGCCGCAACATCTCGCAGAGCACTGCCCGCTCTGCACGCTGCTCGCGCCGTTGGCGATCGCGCCACCTCTCTCTAGCGCGCCGCTGACCTTCAACGATGCCGTCGAAGCACCCCCGCCCTCGCACCTCGTCGTTTTGCCCACGCACCGCTTGCACCTCGGCGGCATTGGAAGCCGCGCACCGCCGTTTCCTGCCTGAACCAGAAACGTCGATCGCCCGCAGGTCACAGGCCTGGGCACACATCTGGATTTTGCGAAAGGCAGACACAATGACCCTGAGAAACATTCTTGCATGCGCCGGCACGGCGGCCTTCGTTGCACTCGCAGCCACTTCGGCACCGCTTGCCCAGCAGAAGGCGGGTGCGCTCGTCATCGAGGCGCCGTGGACGCGCGCGACGCCCGGCAGCGCCAAGGTGGCTGGCGGCTTCGTCAAGATCACCAACACCGGCACGGCGCCGGACCGCCTGATCGGGGGCACGCTGCCTCTGGCCGAAGCCGTGGAAGTGCATGAGATGTCCATGACCGATGGCATCATGAAGATGCGCCGGCTGGAGAAGGGGTTGGAAATCCGCCCCGGCAAGTCGATCGAACTGAAGCCCGGCGGCCACCACCTCATGTTCATGGGATTGAAAGAAGGCTTGAAGGCCGGCGGCACCATCAAGGGAACGCTGGTGTTCGAGAAAGCCGGCACCGTGAGCGTGGACTACAAAATCGCACCCATCGGGGCCGCCCCGGCGGCGCCCAAGCATGGCGGCGGCCACAACCACTGAGGCGCCTCAAGCCTTCGTCGGTTTGATGCTCAGCTCGATCAGCGTCGCCGCGGCAGCGTCTCCGTCCTGCGGCGATGCCGTCATCGGCTGCAGTTGCACGACACGCGCGGCGCCACCGAGGAGAAGTTGCGTCCGCTCTCCGCCGGCGACGGGCGTATAGGGGCCGGCAAGATCCTTCAGCGACAGATCCGGCTTGCTCGTCAGGACGGACCACACAAGAACGCGCTTGCCGATCGCCTCGCCGATCCTCCCGCCCGCGACCTTCCCGGTGAAGTCGCCTTCAAGGCCGTCCAGGCCCTTGAAGCTGCACGACAGCGCGCCGCCGTCAGCCGGAGCGGCCGAGGGCTCCGTGACGCACGACAGCGTACCGGCGTTGCGCCACTCCTGTTGCTGCGCAGTCAGCGTGCTTGCACCCAGCAACACTAGGATCAGGGCTGCGATCAGTCTGGCAGCGTGAAGACGGCGCCTGGGTCTTGCCACCACGTCCTCCCGAAAGCTCGAAGGCCCCACCCGGCGACGGGCGAGGCCTTCATGCAGCTAGGTGTTAGTTCCTGTCGCGGGGGCCATCTCGACCGCCGCCCTCACGGCCGCCGCTGCCGCCGTCGCGACGCGGCGCGGCGTCACGCTCGCGTTGCTCGCTCATCCTCGGGCGATCGCTGCGCTCGACCCGGCCCTCGGGCCTGTCACTGCGGCGCTCGACGCGCTCGCGCGAGCGATCCACATCTTTCGAACGGTCGACCCGCCGTTCGACGCGGTCGGGACGCTCCGGTGTGCGGTCGACCTTGCGCTCGGGGCGATCACGCTCGATCTTGCCCTGGCGCCGGTCGACATCACGCCTGCCGTCGCGATGGTCATGATCGCGCCACGCGCTCCGCCAGCGGGTACGCTCGCCATACCAGGGCCGGCCGCGGTAGTGACGGTCCCAATAGCTGTCGAAGCCGAACACGACCACCGGCAGGCCGATGCGCGGGCCGTACTCGATCACCGGCACATAGCTCTGCTGGTAGAAGTAGGAGAGGTCATCGCCGCGCACCCAGCCGCGCGCGTCGCGCCAGCTCACGTCGCACCACAGATAGGCGCGAACGCAGCCGTGTACGTTGACGCGCGCATCGTCGGGAATGGAGTCGACGATCGGGAAATCCGCTGCAGGTCCCGCGCGCAGCGCCACGGGCTCCGTCGTTACGGCCGTCAAGGCCGATGCTGCCACCGGCACGGCGATCAGGCCGGCCACGGCGGCTGCAAAGCCAACGGTTGTTCGTTTCATGGTCTGCTCCAGTGCTTGCCTAGGGGGTGAAGGCCGCCCGGCGCGCGGCGGCCGCATCTCTCCGAGGAGAGTTGAAATGTGAACGCCCCGCGGCGACCGCCGTTCCCGGCAAGCGGCCGCTGCGTCGCGTCGCACGTAGAGCGCAAGGCAAGGCCGAAGCTTTCGCGTCCCCTCTATCCTTCGGGAAAGCCGCGGCTACTGATCATGGGGCAGACCTTCCCGCCACGGCAACGCCAACGGTCCTTGCCGCCGTCGGTCACATGCGTCAAAAGATCGTCCCATGCTGCGCAGAACGAATCGCACGCTGCCTGCCATCACGCCGCTCATCCTGGGATGGGAGGAGTGGATCGCCTTGCCCGAGCTCGGCCTACCCGCCATCAAGGCAAAGGTGGACACGGGCGCACGCACGTCGGCGCTGCATGCCTCGTTCGTGGAACCCTTCACCCACAAGCGCCAGCGCCGGGTCAGGTTCGGTGTGCATCCCGTGCCGCGCAGGAATGAGATAGCGGTCGTCTCCACGGCGCGTCTGGTGGACCGCCGCGAGGTCAGAAGCTCTAACGGCGAGCGCGAGCAGCGCTACGTGATCGAGACGCCGATACGCATCGGCAGTTTCGAGTGGCCCATCGAGGTCACGCTCACAAATCGCGACACCATGCTGTACCGCATGCTGCTCGGCCGGCAGGCGATCGGCGCCGGCGTGCTCGTAGACCCATCCTCGTCCTTCCTGCAGCCCAAGCTCGGCTACAAGATCTACGACGGCAGGGGATGAGGACAGTCACGACGTTTGCGCGGGCTTGCCGAAATCCTGCTCGAGCGTGCGCACCAGCCTGAACACGACCATCAGCGCAATCAGCCCGAACACCACGCCGCCGGCCATGTAGCCGGCCAGCACGCCCTTTGAGCCACCCAGCTGCGCGCCGAGCGCGGTAAAGGGCAAGGTGCCGAGTGTGGCGCGCGCCCAGTTCAGGATCGTCGCGTAGTGCGGCCGGCCCAGCGTGTTGCAGGCGGCATTGGAGATGAACAGCAGGCCGAAAAACACGAACAGAGGCGCCATCCAGCGGCAATTGAACATGATGAGGTCCGCCGCCTCGCCCGTGGCGCCGAACAGGTTCACAAGGGCGGGTGCCAGCAGGAACAGGGCGACCCACGCAATCCCCGTAAAATAGACGGCGGCCCGCAAGGCTTCCGACAGCGACAACCGCACGCGGTCGAACTGACGCGCGCCGAGGTTCTGGCCGATGATCGGCCCGATCGAGCCGGACATGGCAAAGATTGCGCCGAAGGCAACCGGCGTGATGCGGCCGACCACCGCCCAGCCCGCAACGGCCGCATCGCTGAACCTGGCGATGGTCAAAGTCACGAACGCATTACTGACCGGCGTCGCGATATTCGCCAGCACGGCCGGCACCGCAAACTTCATGATGAGCGGAAAGTCGGCGCGAAAGGCGTCCCACTCGGGCGCGGCGGCAAGCTTGTAGACCCGCACCACCAGCCAGAGACCGAGAATGGTGCCGCAAAGCCGGGCGAGGATGGTGGCGATGGCCGCACCCTCCAGGCCCCACCCGAGCCACAGGATGAAGATCGGATCGAGCGCGACGTTGACGAGCGCACCGCTCAGCGTCACGTACATGGCCCGGCGCGCATCGCCCACCGACCGCAGCGTCGCCGCGGCGCACATGGCCATCACCAACAGCGGCACGGTCGGCACGACCAGATTCGAGTAGGCGAGCGCCAGTTCAAGCGTGCGTCCACTTGCACCGATCGCCTGCAGGAGCGTGCGCAGCAGCGGCCACATGATAGCGAGAAGCAGCAGCGAAGTGAGCAGGCTGGCAATGAACAGGTTCGTCGACAGCCGGCGCGCCCTTGCGGCGTCGCCGGCACCGAGCGCCGGCGACACGAGCGAGGCGGTGGCGATGGCGAGCCCTATCCCGGCCGAGATCGTGAAGAACAGCAGCGAGGCCGCGTAGCCGACGGCCGCCAGCACTGCGACGTCCCCCAGCAGGCCGAGGAACAATATGTTCACAAAGTCGCCGACGAAGATGGCCATCAGGCCAACCGCACCGGTGCCCGTCATCACCAGGATGTGACGCATCACCGAGCCGGTCACAAACCGCGCAGGCGGACCCGGTACCGGCGGTGGAGGCAAGGGCGCGACCGGCTCGGATGGGACGGGTTCCACGGACATGGCGCGCTGTTTCGGCGCTCGCCCGTTTTTTGGCAACAGCTATTTGAACAGGCAGGGACTGCCGCTCTCACCGATCGCCCGGAATTTGTCCTGCCCCGCACATCGCCGATCCCGGTCGGGGCTCGCAACGGCACCGGATTTCGGCTATCGGTGCCAAGCTATTCAGTTTGCCTGGGAGATGTCATGCTCACGCTCTTCTACGCGCCCGGTGCTTGTTCCTTGGCGGCGCATATCGCGCTGGAGGAGGCGGGAGAGAAATACGAGGCCCGGCGCATGGACCTCACCAGGGGTGAGCAGAGAACACCGGAATACCTCAAGATTCACCCGATCGGCCGCGTGCCGGCGCTGTTGCTCGGCAGCGGCGAGCCGCTGACCGAGAACACGGCGATCCTTCCCTACATCGGCAAGCGGTACGGGATGTGGCCGTACGACCCTCTCGCCGTTGCACGCGCACATTCGGTGATCGGCTTCTTTGCCTCGACCGTGCATCCGGCGCACGCGCATATCTCGCGCCCCGAGCGGTACGCGACCGATCAGGCGATGTTTCCGAACATCCAGGCGCAGGGCCGCAAGATGTTCTTCGAGTACCTAAGCCAGATCGACGGCATGCTGGCCGGGCGCGAGTGGCTGTCGGACACCTACACGGTGCTCGATCCCTACGCCTTCACCTTCTACACATGGGGCGTGCGCCGCGAGATGCCGATGTCCGATCTCAAGCACTTCGCCGCCCACAGGGACCGGATGATGGCCCGGCCTGCCGTGCGGCGCGCCGTCGAGGACGAGAAGGTCAAAGTTTGACCGCGAGCGCGCTGCATCCTGCGCTCTGTCCCGAGTTCAAGCGTATCTGGAGCAGATGTCTTTGATGTCACGCATCCACCGTCGCCACTTTCTCGCCGCCGGCGCCGCCACCGTCGCAACATCGGCGTTGGGCACGCGCGCGTTCGCCCAAGCTCCCGGCCATGAGCACCATGGCGGGCTCTACGAGAGCCTGCAGAAGCCAGGCCGCATCGGCTTGCCAGAGATCGCGGCAACACAACACGTCACGGACAGCCCCGCTCCAAAGGCGGCGAACCAGGGACGCTGGATCACCAAGGCACCGCTGCCCCTTCCGCGCAGCGAAATGGCATGGGCAACCGCGCACGCCGACAAGATGCACCTGATCGGCGGCTACGGCGAGCAGCGCGTCGACCGCCCGTATCACCAGGTCTACGACCCCGTCGCCAACCGCTGGAACGATTCCACGCCCTTGCCCAAGGGCGCCAACCACGTCGGCGTCGCCGTGCTCGACGGCAACCTGTATGCCATCGGCGGATTCATCGAGCAGAACCGGCGTCCACATGGCGAATGCTTCGTGATCGAAGCCGCCGGCGGGCGCGCCTGGCGCATGATCGCGCCGTTGCCGCGGCCGTGCGGCGCTATCGCCTGCGTTGCGCTCAATGGCGCCCTGCATGCCGTCGGCGGAGCCATTGGCGACACCTTCCCCACCAAGAAGTCAGTCGACTGGCACCTCGTGTACGATCCCAAGGCCGACAAGTGGGACGTGCGCGCGCCGATGCCACTCGGCATGGACCACACCGGCACGCTCGCCGTCGGAAACGTGATTCATGTCGTGGGCGGCCGCGTCGACAGCTTCCTCACGAATTCCAATCTCCATCACACCTACGATCCCGCAAAGGACGCCTGGCAGCCGCGCCGTCCGCTGCCGACCGCACGCTCGGGTCACGGTGCCGTTCTCTACCGCGACAGGATTTTCGTGATGGGCGGCGAGGGCTACGAGCGCGTCTATGGCCAGAACGAAGCCTACGACCCCGCAACCGATCGCTGGGAAGCGTATGCGCCGATGCCGACACCGCGCCATGGCCTCGGCGCGGCCCTGGTCGGCGATGCGGTCCACGTCGCCGGCGGCGGGCCAATCATGGGCGGCAGCGTGCAGAGCGCCGTGCACGAGGCGTTCACGCTGGACTGACGCGCCCTACGTCACGGACTCCAGATAGCGGCGCTGCACTTCAGCCAGGGGCCCGTCCATCACGATTTCCCCGCGCTCCATCAGGATGCAGCGATTGCAGAACTGCTCCAGCAACGCCGGCGCATGCGAGGCAAAGACCAGGATAGCCGAGCTTTCGATTAAGGCGGCCATGCGCGCCTCCGCCTTCTTGAGAAACGCAGCATCGCCGGCACCGAACACCTCGTCGATGACGAGGATATCGGGCTCCACCGCGGTGGAGATCGCGTACGCGAGCCGCACGCGCATCCCCGCGGAATAGGCTCCCACATGCAGGTTCAGGTATTCGCCAAGCTCGGTGAAGGCGGCGATGGCCTCGCGTTTCGTCGGGATCTGCCCGGGCGGCACCCCCTGCAGCAGAAGTCCGAACTCGATGTTCTCGTAGCCCGAGGCGTCGTCCCGCATGCCGAGCCCCGTCGTCAGCAGCGCGCCGACACGGCCCTGGATCGTGACCGAGCCGCCAACCGGCGGATAGATGCCCGCCACCACGCGCAACAGCGTCGACTTGCCGGCACCGTTGCCGCCGATCACCGCAACACGGTCGCCGTGGTCCAGACGCAGGTTGATGTTTTGCAGCGCGTGCAGCACCGGGCGCTGGCGTTCGTCCCTGCCGAAACGCGATTGCTTCAGCGGTGCCGACAGCAGCAGCTTGAACGACCGGTGCTCCGCCTGGAACAGGGGGAAATCTACGGAGACATTCTTCAGCTCGACGTGCGTCATGGGTGCGCTCAAAGCCAATACACCAGACGCGCTTTGAGCCGGCCGAACAGGATCATCGTCAGCAGGAAGCCGAATGCTGTCATGACCACGACCACCAGATAGGTGCCGGGGTCGGGAACGCTGCCCAGCAGCGGCTCGCGCACCACGGAGATCAGGCTGTGCAGGGGATTGTAGTCGGCCACCCATCTGCGCTCACCCAGCAGCGAGGGCGACCAGAGAATAGGCGTTACGAAGAACATCACCTGCAGCAGGTTGGCAATAATGGGTTGCAGGTCGCGAAAGCGGGCCCCGATCAAGCCGAGCAGGGGGACGACCCACACAGCCTGCAAGAGAAGGAGCACACCTCCCAGGGCAGCAAGAAGGAGCAAGTGGGGTTCGGGAAAAGCCAGGGCCAGCACCACCGCGAGGGCGACCGCCATGTGATGCCCCAACACCAGCGTGTTGCGCCACACGACGCGCAACACATAGACGAAGGGGTTGATGCGCATCTGCCGGATGAAGGTCTCGGACTCCACGAAGGTCATGACGCCCTCGGCGGCGATGGCGGAGATGAACCCCCACACCACCAACCCGACAGCGACGAACGGCAGGTAGGTGCGAATATCGAGCTGGAAGAGAGAGCCGTACACGAACCCCAGTGCGGCGACGAAGATCGCAGTCGTCAGCACCAGCCACAGCGGACCCACCCACGACCTGCGAAAGCGGGCGCGAAGATCATCCCTAGCGAACCGTGTCCAAAGCCGCCAGGATTTGAAAGCCTGCAGCAACTCCAACCAGGCATCGCCAAACGACGCCCCTCTTGCCGTAGCTCCGTTGGCCATGCCTTGAGCCCTCATCGTGCTTTACGGCCAGCCGCTTGTGAAAGCGGCCGCACTGAGGCGCCGCGGAATCCTCAGCACGATATCCGACGAACAATACCGGACTTCATCGCGCGCACGTCCGCGAGCGCACACGATCGCCGGGCAGAGAAGTCTGCCCGCGCAAGATCAGCACTTGGACGGATGAATCGTCAACGGATCAATGATTTGGGCGCCGTATATTCCGTGGACGGCACGCACCAACGGCGCCCCCCCGAACATTCATCTGCGGAGGTCGCGCTGGCGCGACCTCACGGACTCGCCAAGGCTATCGCCAGCTGCGTGGCCAAAGTGCGCTGCTGTTGGGCACGTCCGGAAGACGCGCCACCAGCGCATCGAAACGCGATTGCGGGCGCGAGCCCATCTTCCACAGCGCGCCGACGGCAAACGCCAACCCGGCCGCGATCGCAAGCGTGGCGTAGGGGTGCTCTCTTGCGACCGCCGAGACCTCGCCCGCAAGCCGACTTGCTTCCTTCCCGGCCGCGTGCGCGGATTCGGCAGCATACTCGCCCGCGCGCGCCGCGGTGTCATAGAGGCCTTGGGTTTCTTCGCTCTTGCCTGCCTGGGGCTGGAAACGGCTCTGCTGCATTGGGGGCTCCGCGGACTGGGGGACAGGTGGCCGGTGACCACCGGGATTGATAAATCAACGTCCTTCGACGCCGCGAGTTCCAGCCCGGACCTGGACAAAGGCCCCGCCGACGTTAGGTTGGTCGCGCTTCGCGCAACCTAGACATACGCATGGCGGCACACCTCTTCCCGATCGTGGCAGCGATCCTGACCTGGGGTGCAACCTGGGCCTTTCTGCGCGTGATGCAGGCGCGCCGTCAGCGGCAACCGCCAAGCGCGCGCGGCATGCACACGGAACCCGTCGTGACCGGAGCCGGCGCGGTCATCGTTGCGGTCATTTGCATGTTCATCGCGGCCAGGCCGGGCAACGAGCCAGTGGCGGCGGTCGGCACGCTGGTGGCGCTCGCAGCCCTGCTGGCGGCCGTGTCGTGGATCGACGATCAACACGGGGGCTTGTCGCCGGCAGTGCGGCTCGCCGCGCACGCGGCGGCGGTAACCGTCATGCTTATTCAGCTCGACGGCACGCAGCGCGTCCTTCCCATGCTGCCGCTGGCCGCCGAGCGCGTGCTGCTCGGCGTTGCCTGGGTCTGGTTCATCAACCTGTTCAACTTCATGGACGGCATCGATGGCCTGGCCGGCAGCGAGACGATCTCGATTTCGCTCGGCTACAGTCTGGTGATGGCCGTTTCAGGGGTGACCTTTGCCAGCCAAATCGCCCTCACGCTGGCAGGGGCTGCTGCCGGTTACCTTGCTTGGAACTGGCATCCCGCGAAGGTGATGATGGGAGACACCGGCTCCATACCGCTGGGGTTCCTGCTCGGCTGGCTGATGCTGGACCTGGCATTGCGCGGCTATCTGGTCGCGGCGTTCATCCTGCCGCTGTACTTCGTGACGGATGCAACGCTGACCCTGGCGCGGCGCGTCATGGGCGGCAGGTTGCCCTGGATGCCGCACCGCGACCACGCCTATCAGCGCGCTGCGCTCAGCGCGGGCTCGCACGCGGCGGTCGTGTTGCGGGTCGCCGCCGCAAACGTCGCATTGGTCGCGCTGGCGGTGCTGTCTATTCACTACCCTATTCCGGCACTCCTTGGCGCGATCGGTACCGTCACAGCGTTGATGTTGTGCTTGGAGCGCATGGCGCGATCTACCAACGCGCAGGCACTCTAGTCCGCACGGTACGCGCGCGCCATCTGTGCCAATGCAGCCTGGCTGCTCATCGGCGGTGCCCAAGAGATCGATTGGCGCAAGCGCGCGTCGCTGACCTCCAGCGACCCAAAGAGCCGGCGGGCCGTCGGTCCCACACCCGGCATATGACCTGCTACCCGCCCACAAAGCTCGGCGGAAAACAGGCGCGATGAACGCCCAAGACCTGCGCGCAGCGCGTCTACGATCTGCGTGGTGCTGAGCGGAGCGCCGTCGTGGACGTGGTAACAGCCGCTGGATAGCTCTGTGCCGTGCCGCGCGAGATGGGCTAGCAGACTCGCCAGATTGTTCGTCGCCAGCAGGCTGCGGCGGTTGCTAAGGCCGCCGAGCGGCAGTGGCCAGGGCGAGTCCGCCAGCTTGAGCAGGCGATGCACACTTCCCTGCGTATCCTCCCCATACAGGACCGGAGGCCGCAAGATGATGTAGCGCATGGCCGAGCCTGCACAACTGTCGGCAACGCTTCGTTCGACCGTCAGCTTCGAGCGGCCGTATAGGGTAGTGCCACGCGGCTCGGAGTCTTCGACCAGGACGCGGCTGTCGTCCTCGTCTGCAATTGCTTTGATGGAGCTCACATAGATGAACAAGGGCACCTTGGCATGGCAGGCCGCCAAAGCGAGGGCAGACGAGGCAGCAACGAGGCGATCTGCCAAGCCTTGGTCGCGCCTGTTCGCGTGACGCTCAAGAACCGTCAGGCCATCGCCGAGGTGGATGACAACATTGGCCTTTGCCAACTCCCGCAGAAACGCCTCCGTCCCCGCGAGCTCGCTGTAGTCGCCACGCATCGTGCGGCTGACGCCGGGCAGATCGTCCGCCTTGCGGGTGACGCCGACGATCTCGGTTCCGGGCTCACCTTGCAATTCGCGGATCAGAGCGCGGCCAGCGGCACCCCTGCCGCCCAGGACGATCACCCGCATGGACCCGCACTTCCGGAAAAGGCGGCACACGAAAGAAACAGACGGCGTCGGAGCATGCTGCAATCTAGCCCGGAGGCTTGCGCCGATGGGAGCCCGATGTCACTTGTTGGCAGTGGACGATTGCTGGAGCGCACCATGACGACGCTGGCCCTGATCGGATTTGGAGAAGTCGGGCGGACATTCGCCAAGGCGCTGCTGGCGCGCGGCGATGTCAGCGTGTCCGCCTATGACATCCTGTTCGATCAATCCCACGGCAGCCTCAGGGACACGGCAGCGGCGGCAGGCGTCCGGGTGTCGCGCACCGCCGCCGAGGCCAGCGGGCAGGCGCGCGTCGTGGTGTCGGCCGTCACCGCTTCCGCCGCCCTAGCCGTGGCGGAGCAGGCAACCGCCTACCTGAAGCCGGGGCAGCTCTATCTCGATGTCAATTCCGCATCACCCGAGACGAAGCGAAAGGCGGCGACCTTCGTCCAGAGCACCGGGGCCGACTATGTCGAAGGCGCGGTGATGGCCGCGGTCGGCGGTCCGGGCCTGAAGGTTCCGATACTGGCGGGAGGCCCGAAGGCACAGGCCGCGGCGGAGCTTCTCAACGGGCTAGGCATGAACCTTACGCCGTACGCGACCGAGCACGGTCTCGCCTCGGCTACCAAGCTGTCACGCAGCATTGTTATGAAGGGGCTCGAGGCGATCTTGTTGGAGTGCAGCGCGGCTGCCCGCCATTGGGGCGTTGAGAAAGAGGTGATCGCCAGCTTGCAGGCAACTTATCCCGGGCTGGACTGGGCCAAGCTCGTTGCACACTGCGGCGAGCGGGTGGCGACGCACGGCATCCGGCGATCGCAGGAAATGGGCGAGGCGGCCGACATGCTGGAGGAGATGGGACAGGATCCCGCACTGTGCCGTGCCATCTCCAAATTTCAGGCGCGCAACGCAAAACGTTGAGCCGCGGGCAGATTTTCGAACGTGTTTTGCCCGATTTACGGTAGATACGTGCGCACCGATGAGCGATTCGCGGCCGACAAGAAGCACAGCAGCTCTGGTGCGGGAACGAGGGAGCGCAGGCTTTGCTGCGACCCGCCTTTTTTGCGCCGGCGTGCTCGGCTGCGCATTGTTTGCAATCCCGGCTGCCGGCACGGCGAACGCGACCGAAATCAAGGCTGAGCTTGCGGCACGGCTGACGCCGGCCCAGCAACGCACCTATCTCGCCTATCGCGAGGCACGCGACACTTTCGAGCGTGCGCACAGAACTTACTGGTCCAAGGTGAACGCGAAGCGGGACGCGCGCAGAGCGCGCCGCATACTTGCCCAGGACTACACGGCGGACGACTATGTGCTGACGCAGCCGCCGCAATACAAGGGCCCTGAGCTGCCGGCAGACATCGCGCGCATCGTCGCCGAGATGCGGCCCGCCGGCGAAACGCCGGAACCGCTGCCGGGCGTCGACGACTTCTTGAGGCATGCCAAGGAGCAGTTCGGCTTCGTGCCCAAGGTCACCACCGAGCGCGACTTCAAGCGGCGCTACGCGATGGAGTCGCTCAGGGTCGGGCTCACCAAGGACCAGGTCGTGCGCGTCTACGCCCTGGAGACCGGCGGCAACGGCACATACGACACCTTGTCGGGCATCAACCCCGTGACACGGCAAGGCACGCCCAAATCGTCAGCGCTCGGTTACGCACAGATCCTGCACGCCAATTCGGTGGGCGCAGCCGCCAAGCATGGCGACGAATTCGCCAAGCGTCTGCTGGCGCTCGCCGCCATGCCCGGCACCCCTGCCGCCAGGGCGACAGAGCTGCGCGCCAAGTCGGCGATCGTGCGCAAGATGATGCGCGTGGCGCGATCGGTGCCCTACGAGTGGAGCGTGCACCGGCGGCTCGCGTCGACCGCCAAGGGCCTCGGCATCCACGCGCTCAATCTTGATGCCGACGTCGGGCCGTGGCTGCAGACGCTGAAGCTCAAAGACTTGCTGGAAACCGCTGCCAAGGCCGGGTATGCGCGGCTGACCGGCGCCCAGCTCGAGATCATGAATCTCGCCGGCCCCGCCACGGGGCTGGAGATGATGCAGCCCATCGGCCGTCACATGCCGACGTCGAACTTCTTCAGCGAGGACGGCTACTACCGCAACAGTATCGTGCGCGAGAGAACCGCGCAGGAGCTGCTGCTGGCGCTGGAAGAGCGCATGGAAGCGAACGTCAAGAATGCCGGATCGATCGAGTTCGCCCAGGTGTTCGACGAGGTCGCGCGCCGCAAGTGAGACGCATCGGCGCCGCCGCTCGTGACTCAATGGACATTGCGCGCGGGGCCATCCTAGGATCGTCGTGCCGTCACCCGGCCACCGACGCGAGGAAGCGCCATGTCACGCGAAAAATCGAAGGCCACCGTCCGCAACATCGCCGACGTGCCGTGGAAGCAATTTCCGGATCATTTCGGCGGTGCGCTGTCGAAACCGCTGGTAAACCCGGAGAACGCGGCGGCGAAGCACCTCGACTACCGCATCTCCATGTACCAGCCGATGGCCTACGTGAAGCTGCACAGCCACAAGGTGCAGGAACAGGTATTTCACGTGCTGGAAGGCGAGGCGCTGATCGATCTGGACGGCGAGCGCCGCGTGGTGCGCAAGCACGACGTGATCCATTTGCCCCCGGGATCGGAGCACGCGATCCAGAACACGGGTCTCTCCGATCTGGTGTTCATCGTGGTGACGACGCCGGTCAGTGACGAAGCCTGAATGCTACGCCTCAGGATGTGCGCGTTTCTCCAGGCTGCACAACAGCCCGTAGGTTCCAAGCACGACCGGCCCTGAAATGCCGATGCCGGCAACCGCCTCCGGCGTCAGGCCTTCGGCCACCCTCTCGGCATCGTCGAGCCGCACGCATTCGACGACGAGCGCGCCGGCAATCAGCTTGTCGCCGCGGCGCAGTTTGGCCTCGGCGGTGTCGCTGCGCGTGAAGCCCGCCGCGCTCGTCCAAAGCTGTACGCGGACAACGCCCTCCTGCCCCAGCCCTTCCAGAAATGCGCCGGCCGCCGACGTCGGGCTGATCTCGCCGTCCGCGCGCAACACCACGGCATAGGGACCGCTGACGTAGCCGGCGGACGCGTGCACCTCGCACACCGTGCGCACCATGTTGCGGAAGTAGCTCATGGCTTCCGTGGTCCAGGGCGTCGGATCGTTCAGTCGCTCTAGGTAGGCAGGCGAGGTAAAGGCGGACGGATCGCTCGCCTCGTAGAATGTGAAGAAGCGCGTGTCGCCGCCGGAAATGAGCTCGTAGCGGCGGCCGCTGAGAAAGCCCGGTAGCCCGACACGCTCGAAGATGTGCTCGCGCGTGTACCATTTCTCCAAGTGCGCGAAGCCGCCGGAAGCGACGTCGTTCCAGATGCCGAGCACGCCCGGTTTCACGATCCAGCCCCCGAACCATTCGCTTCCGGCTCTACCTCGCCGCGCGACTGCAACCATGTCATGGCGAACCAGCACACGAGCGCCCAGGCGCCGCCGAGCGCCCAGCCGGCCAGCACGTCCGTCGGCCAGTGCACGCCGAGATACACGCGGCTGGTTCCGACGAAAATCGTCAGAATCACCGCCAGGGTAACGATGTAGCGCTTGACGCCGCGATCGGCCTGCGTGCGCGCGACGAGGGCGCCAAGCGTCAGGTAGACCACGGCGGACAGCATCGAGTGGCCGGATGGAAAGCTCGCCGAGTACACCTCGGCACCGTGCGGAACGAGATCCGGCCGCGCGCGATCATACAACGCCTTCATGGTCTCGCTGATGAGTACGCCGCCACCGACCGAGAGGATGACGAACACCGCAGCCTGGCCCTTGCGGGTCATCGTCAGAAAGCCTGCAATCGCCAGCACCATGAACGTCAAGACGCCGGTGCTGCCGAGCGCAGTGAAATCCCGCACCATCTCCTGGAACCAGAGCGGCCCGACGGGATCAGCCAGGTTGCCCGGTGTCCGCATGGCCAGCAGGATCGCCTCGTCGAACGCACGGGTGCTGCCGGCGCCAACAGCGCGGCCCAGCGTCAGGAAGGCCAGCACAACGCCCGCAGGTACGGCGATGGCCATCAACGTGAGCGGCTCGATGCGGCTCCAGCGCGCCAGGACGGCCGCCAATCCGCTGCGCGACTTGGGTGAGTTCAGCATGCGACCTCGAACTGCCACGGGCTTCGTCCTATAACCTCTGGCGCATCCCTTGACGAGGCCGGGTGATGAGCATCTGATCCCGCACCGTCTGATCCAGCGTTGAACGCGAGGTTCCTATGAGCAACCGCATGGTCAAGCTTGCCCGCCGGCCCAAGGGCATGATCGTCCGCGACGACTTCAGACTAGAGAATGGAGCCATTCCCGAACCCGGCGACAACCAGTTCCGGGTGAAGATTGCCTATGTTTCGCTCGATCCCGCCATGCGCGGCTGGGTGAACGACACCAAGTCCTACGTGCCACCGGTCGCGATTGGCGAAACCATGCGCGCCTACGCCGCCGGCATCGTGGAAAAATCGAACAACCCTGCCTTCAAGACCGGCGATGCCGTGCAGGGCCTGTTCGGCGTGCAGAACTATGCGATCTCGGACGGCAGCCGCGTGGTGAAGGTCGATGCCTCGCAGGCGCCTTTGCAGCGCTGGGTGGGTGGTCTCGGCATGCCGGGGTGGACGGCCTACTTCGGCCTGCTCGAAGTTGGCCAGCCGAAGGCCGGCGAGACGGTGGTCGTTTCCGCGGCATCAGGCGCGGTGGGCTCGGTTGTCGGCCAGATCGCCAAGATCAAAGGCTGCCATGTGGTCGGCATCGCCGGCGGCCCGGAGAAATGCCGCTACGTGAAGGACGAACTCGGCTTCGATGCGTGCGTCGACTACAAGGGCGGCAATCTCGCGGCCGACCTGAAGGCGGCGGCGCCGAAGGGCATCGACGTCTACTTCGAGAACGTCGGCGGCGAGATCCTCGATACCGTGTTGATGCAGATGAACGTGTTCGGGCGCATTCCCGTTTGCGGCCTGATCTCGGCCTACAATGCGACGGCCGTTCCGGAAGGACCGAAGAACCTGCGCGCGGTTCTGACCCAGCGCCTCCGGATGCAGGGGCTCATCGTGTTCGACTGGGCCAATCGCGTGCCGGAAGCCATCTCGCAGCTCGGGCAGTGGCACAAGGAAGGCAAGCTCAAGATTCGCGAGGACGTGCGAGAGGGCGGACTCGACGCATTCACCGACGTGCTCAACCTGCTTTATACAGGCGGCAACATGGGCAAGCTGGTGCTGAAGGTCTGATGCTCGCTGCGGGGGTTACGCTCTACTACGTCCGTCATGGGGAGACGGACTGGAACCTGGCACAACGCTACCAGGGCCAGCGCGACATCCCGCTCAACGATACGGGCCGCGGCCAGGCCGCGCGCAACGGGAGGACGTTGCTGGAAAAACTTGGGCCCGATGCCGAGGCGTTGGACTTTGTCGCCAGCCCTTTGTCGCGCACGCGCGAGACCATGGAGATCGTGCGCCGCGAGATGGGACTGGCGCCGCACGCTTATCGCCTCGACGCACGCCTGAAGGAAATGAACTACGGGGAATGGGAAGGGAAGCTCTGGCACGAGCTGCCGACGATCGATCCTGCAGGATTCGAGGGGCGCCGCGCCGACATCTGGGGCTGGCAGCCGACCGGCGGCGAAAGCTATCGGATGCTGTCGGACCGGGTGGCGCTGTGGCTCGCCGACATGAAGCGCGATGCCGTGGTTGTTTCCCACGGTGGCGTCAGCCGAGCGCTGCGCGGCCTCATCCTGAGACTCCAGAGCGCGGACATCCCGCTTCTGGAAGTGCCTCAGGACAAGGTGCTGGTGATCCGCGGCGAAACAGCGGGCTGGCTTTGAGCCCGCTACGCCGCGAACATTCTACTTCTTCTTGGCAGGCGCCTTCTTGGCGGCAACCTTCTTGGCCTTCGGCGCAGCCTTCCTGGCAACGCACTTGCCCTGGACGGCATCCCACTTCTGGGCGCCGATTGTGCAGCCCATCTTGGACTTCGCGGCTTCAGCCGGCTCGGTCCCGACGGCCACGAAGGCAAGGGCCAGACCACCCACGAGAGAGGCGAGAATTCCGAAACGCATGACGATTAGCTCCTAAAAACGCTCGACTAGTGCACATTCCCCGTGTCGGAGGGACTATACGTTTGCTGATGACCATTGTCGCGAGCGATTTCTGCGAAGTTTGCTTAATCGGGCCTTTCCAGCGTGACCGGCCGGCCACAAGTATCCGCCCCTGACGGGCTGGCTGAAGGAGGGTGTGGTGTCGAACCGGGCGTCGCCATACATAGCGCCGCGCAACTACAACCAAGGATGATGCCGAACATGCGCCGACCCGGCACAGGTATTTTGCTCTGCTTGCCCGTTGCGGTGTCGCTTTGCTGGGCCGGACCTGCCCTCGCGCAGGCGGACCCGGTCGCCCTGCTGGCCGGATGCCAGGACCCGACAGCAACCTCGGCTGCTCGCATCAGCGCTTGCACCCGGCTGATCGATGCTGCCTCCGACAGCGACTTGCGGATCGAGGCCTACCTGCAGAGGGGGGTGCTGCACGAGCTGGCCGGCAGTCCCCAGGCCGCCGTGGCGGACTACACCGAGGTGATCAAGATCGACGCAACCAGCGCCGTTGCCTATTTCAACAGGGGCAACGCACACGACGCCCTGCGGGCATTCGACCTCGCCATCGCCGACTATTCCGAAGCGATCCGGATAGACCCGGCGGAGCCGGATTATTTCAACAACCGCGGTCAGTCGTTCGACAACAAGGGGGACCACGACCGCGCCATCGCCGACTACACCGAGGCGGCCCGCCTGAACCCGAAGAGCGCCCAGCCCTTGTACAATCGCGGCTTGTCACAAGCCCTGAAAGGGGATTACCGGGCAGCCATCGCCGATTTCGATCGGGCCGTCCAGGTGGAACCGGCCGACGCCAGCCTGTTCATTGCGCGCGGCGCCGCACACGAAGAGCTGGGCAACCTTGTCGCTGCCCGCAGCGACTACAAGCACGCCCTGTCTCTGGAGCCCGGTCACGAGGATGCCCTCGAAGGCTTGACGCGCCTGGGCCGGGATTGACGAGGGACCAGAACGACTACGGCCGGAGCCTTGAGCCCCGGCCGTGTGTCTCAGACGGAAACCCGCTTACTTCTTTGCCGGGCCGAGAGCCGCATCCTGGCAGCTGCGCTTGGACCGGCTCCAGTACTTGCCGGTGCCGCAACGGCCGGCCTTGCTGGCCTTGCTCTTGCCCTTCTTGGCTTTGGCCTTGCCCTTCTTGGCCTTCTTCTTGGCCGCAACCTGATCGATCAGGCTGGTGCTGCCGAACTCAGCATTCAGACCGAGGCCCGGAGCCGCTTGGGGCGCAATCGGCGCGAAGGCAAAGGCAACAGCCAGTCCGAGTGCGGCGATAAGTGTCTTGCGAAGTTGCATATCTAGATAACCTCCCATTGGACGACGTGCGAACCCAAGAGCACGCGACAGGATTGCCCCCCTGCCTGCACCTTCGGCACCGCGTGTGAACACTAGGCATAGCTACATGAACGGCAGATGACTGACTGGTTACGGACCACTGCTTTGCGGCGCAGCAATCGCGCACCCCTGAAACCCCGGGGCGGCCGGTAGAAACACAGGTACACGCGGGCGTTGCGCGTTGCATCGCCGGTATGCTCCCGGTATGAGTGCGTTGCGCAAGGCGGCGCCGAAGAGGCCATGTCTCACAACACGTTCGGACACTTGTTTCGGGTCACGACCTGGGGCGAAAGCCACGGGCCCGCCATCGGCTGCGTCGTTGACGGCTGCCCGCCCGGCGTCCCCCTCACCACCGATGACATTCAGGTTTTCCTCGACAAGCGGCGCCCGGGGCAGTCGCGGTTCACCACCCAACGCCGGGAGCCGGACACGGTGCGCCTGCTGTCGGGTGTGTTCGACGATGCCGATGGGCGGCAGGTCACGACCGGCACGCCGATCAGCCTTGTCATCGACAACGTGGACCAGCGCGGCCGGGACTACACCGACATCAAGGACAAGTTCCGCCCGGGCCACGCCGACTTCACCTACTTCGAGAAATACGGCATCCGCGATTATCGCGGCGGCGGCCGCTCCAGCGCGCGCGAGACGGCGATGCGCGTGGCCGCCGGCGCCATCGCCCGCAAGGTGATCTCCGGCGTGACGATCCGCGGGGCGCTGGTGCAGATCGGCAAGCACAGGATCGATCGCAGCCGCTGGTCGTGGAACGAGGTCGACAACAACCCGTTCTTCTCGCCGGACCCCGGCATCGTCGATACCTGGACCAACTACCTGGACAGCATTCGCAAGTCCGGTTCCTCAATCGGTGCGGTGATCGAGGTGGTGGCCGACGGCGTGCCGGCGGGATGGGGCGCACCCATCTACGGCAAGCTCGACCAGGACCTGGCCTCGGCGATGATGAGCATCAATGCTGTGAAGGGCGTCGAGATCGGCGCCGGCATGGCCTCCGCCGAGCTGACCGGCGAGGAGAATGCCGACGAAATTCGCGCCGGTAACGACGGCAAGCCGGTGTTCCTCTCCAACAACGCCGGCGGCATCCTCGGCGGCATCTCGTCGGGCCAACCGGTCGTGTGCCGCTTCGCCGTCAAGCCGACGTCATCGATCCTCACGCCCAGACGCACCATCGACCGCGACGGACATGACACCGAGATCGCTACAAAAGGCCGGCATGATCCCTGTGTCGGCATCCGGGCGGTGCCGGTCGGCGAAGCGATGATGGCCCTCGTGCTCGCCGATCATTTCCTGCGCCATCGTGCGCAGATGGGCGCCAAGACGTGAGCGGCGAAAGCCTGTCGCGCCGGCTCGCTGAAGCCCGTCCCTACAGCTATCGCGACGATCCGGCCGTGCCCGACTTCCCGGATGACAAGGCGCTGATCGTGTTCGACGGCGTGTGCGTGCTGTGCTCGGGGCTCGTCAAGTTCGCCGTCGATCGCGACCCCAATGCGGAACTGCGCATGTGCCCAGCCCAGTCGGACCTGGGCCAGGCGCTCTTCCGCCACTACGGTCTCAACACCGAAACCTACGAGACCAACCTCGTGCTCGCTAACGGCCGAGCCTACGGCAAGCTCGACAGCGTTGCCATCGTGGGAAGCAAGATCGGCGGGTTCTGGCGGCTGGCGTCGGCCCTCACCTACCTGCCGCGCGGGGCCGCGGACAGGCTCTACGACCTCATCGCCCGCAAACGCTACGACTTGTTCGGCCGCGCCGAGGCATGCATCATCGCGCGCCCCGAATGGCGCGGGCGCTTTCTCGAATAGGTGACGACATGGCACTTCAGGGTTCCGTCGACGCATTGCTGTTCGACGTGTTCGGCACCGTGGTCGACTGGCGCGGCAGCATCGCAGAAGACCTGACGAAGTTCGGCGCCGCCAAGGGCATCAAGGCCGACTGGGCCCAGTTCACGGACGACTGGCGCGGACTCTACCAGCCGTCCATGGAAGAGGTGCGCTCGGGTCGGCGCGCGTGGACCATCCTCGACGTGCTGCATCGCGAGAGCCTCGAGACGCTGCTAGAGCGGTACGGGATCAAGGGTCTTTCCGAGGCCGACAAAGATCACATCACCAAAGCATGGCACCGGCTGAAGCCGTGGCCGGATGTGGTGGCGGGACTGACGCGGCTGAAATCGCGCTATATCATCGGCACGCTCTCCAACGGCAACGTCGGCCTGCTGACGCGCATGGCAAAGAACGCCGGCCTACCCTGGGATGTGGTGCTGGGCGCGGAGACGGCGCGTGCCTACAAGCCGCTGCCTCAAGCCTACCTGGCGGCCGCGCAGCTTCTGAACGTGCCGCCGGAGAAGGTGATGCTGGTGGCCGCCCACAACAGCGACCTAGCAGCAGCCGCGAAGACCGGTCTGCGCACGGCGTTCGTGGCGCGCCCCACCGAGTACGGTCCGCACCAGAGCATCGACGTCAAGGCGGACGGTAGGTGGGACGTGGTGGCAGACAGCTTCACCGGCGTCGCCGATGCAATGGGCTGCTAGATGGGGAACAGCATGGGACAAAAGGCGCATCCGATCGCGGGCCAGATCGTTCGCCAGCACCACACGGCGGTGAGTTGCCGGGACTTCGACGCCATGAAGTCGTTCTTCGTCGATCTGATCGGCTTCAAGGTGCTGAGCGAGATCGAGGACCGCAACGAGCCGGGTCTCGACGTCGTCACCGGCCTGCCTGGGGCGCGGTGTCGCTGGGCCATGCTGGAGCTCGGCGGCTATCACATCGAGCTGTTCAAGTGGATCACGCCGGAAGGCAAGCCGACGCCAATTCGGCAGTGCGACCATGGCTTCACACACATCTGCTTCCAGGTGAAGGACGCCGAGGAGGTGCGGCGGCGCATGATCGCGGCCGGGTTCGAGCCGCTGTCGGAGGTGCTGACCGTGCGCGGCGGCCGCGCCAAGCCGTTCTACTGCCGCGGACCGGAAGGCCTGGTGTTCGAGTTCGTGGAATATCCGTTCGGCGCCTAGCACGCCTCGGGCTGCCTCACCACGCCTCGAGCCAGGGCCGCAGATCCATCTCATGCGTCCAGGCCGTGCGCTGCTGGCAATGCAGTTGCCAGTAGGCCTCGGCGATGGCGTCCGGATTGAGAATGCCGTCGCGCTCCTTCAGCTTGTAGCGCTCCGGGAACATCTCCTTGATGAACTCGGTATCGATGGCACCGTCGATGATGACGTGCGCGACGTGAATGCCTTCGGGGCCGAGCTCGCGCGCCATGCTCTGGGCGAGCGCGCGCAGGGCGTGCTTGCCGCCGGAGAACGCTGAGAATCCCGCGCCTCCGCGCACGCTGGCGGTGGCGCCGGTGAAGAGAATGGTGCCGCGGCCGCGCGGGACCATGGCCTTGGCAACCTCGCGACCCGTGAGAAAGCCGGCGAAGGCGCACATCTCCCAGACCTTGAAGTAGACGCGCGATGTCGTCTCGCGGATCGGAAAGCGCACATTGCCGCCGATGTTGAAGACGGCAACCTCGATCGGGCCGATATCGCGCTCGATGCCTTCGATAAGCGCGGTCATCTCCCCTTCCTTGCGCGCGTCCGAGCCGAAGGCGCGCGCCTTGCCGCCCTCGCTCTCGATGCTGGCCACGAGCGGTGCCAGCTTGTCGGCGTTGCGACGCGTCACGCAAGCCGTGAAGCCCTCGCGGGCGAAGCGGCGGGCAATGGCGCCGCCGGTGGCGTCGCCGGCACCGATGACGAGGGCGACTTTGGCATCTGGCATGAGGCGACCCGCCTGGTTGTTGCGCGGCTCAGCCTACAACCGGGACCAGAGCGCCGCCACCTTGTCAGACGGCTGGCAAATCACGAGGATGCGGCCGAGCAACTGAGACCCGTGGATAGCAGAATGACAGAACCGCTCGGCACGCACCGTTTCCCCTACTTCAGCGAGGAGCACGAGATGCTCCGCAGCACCATCCGTCGGTTTATTGCCGACAAGGTGCTGCCGCGTGGCGATCAGTGGGAAGAGCAGGGCTTCGTGCCGCGCGAGGTGTTGCGCGAGATGGGGTCGCTCGGCCTGCTCGGCATGCGCTACGCGCCCGAGCATGGCGGCGCCGGCCTCGATACTCTGGCCAATGCGGTGCTCGCGGAGGAGTTGGGGCGGTCAACCTACGGTGGCTTCGCGGTGACCGTGCTGGTGCACACCGACATGGCCTCGCCGCATCTCTACCACGCCGGCAGCCGCGCCCAGCTCGAGCGCTGGATGCCGGACATCTGCGCCGGACGGAAGATCACGGCGGTGGCCATGACCGAGCCGGACGCCGGCTCCGACCTTGCTTCCATGCGCACCACGGCCAAGCGGGCATCAGGTGGCTACGTACTGAACGGCGCCAAGATGTTCATCACCAACGGCGTGCACGGCGATCTCTATTTCGTGGCGGCGAAGTCTGGCGAAACGGGGCGCAACCACACGCTCAGCATGTTCGCCGTCGAGAAGGGCACGCCGGGCTTTCGCGTCGCGCGGCCGCTGAAGAAGACCGGCTGGCTGTCGAGCGACACGGCCGAGCTGGTATTCGAAGACTGTGTGGTGCCCGAGGAGAACCTGCTGGGCGAAGAGGGCCGCGGCTTCTACGCGCTGGTGAAGAACTTGCAGAACGAGCGCATCGTGCTGGCCGCGCAATCGCTCGGTGAGGCCATGAAGGCGATCGAGCTGACGCTGGACTGGGTCAAGCAGCGGCGCGCCTTCGGGGCAAGCCTGTGGGACAAGCAGACCATCCGCCAGCGGCTGTCGATGCGGCTCGGCCAGGTGGAGGCGGCGCGCGCGCTGCTGTTCAACACGGCCTGGCGCGACACGCGGCAGGAGAACGTCGTGAAGGAGGTGTCGATGCTGAAGGCGCTGGCCGGCACGCTCGTCAACGAGGTGATGTACGACTGCGTGCAGTTCCACGGCGGCATGGGCTACATGCGCGAGACACCGGTGGAGCGCATGTCGCGCGATGCCCGGGTGCAGTCGATCGGCGGCGGCGCCACCGAGGTGATGCTGGACGAGGTGGCGAAGCGGATTTGAGGGGGCTTGCGGCGCCCTCCCGCCCCGCCGGGCGGGAACCTGCAATCTTGGCTAACGGGGGCGGCTCGCTACAGCCAGAAGCTGCAGTTCTCTGCGTCAAGCAGGCCTAGCCATTAGGCTTGATTGGCCGAACACCGCTCGCACCGGACGAAGCGGGAACGTATAGTCACGGCTTCACGGGCACCTGGGGTTAGCTTGCGCGACCTCCGCATAGACCTTTTTCGTGGCCTTGCGATCTACATGATCTTTCTGGATCACGTAGTCGGCAATCCTTTGGCGAAATTCACCTACCGCGCGATCGGATTGTCCGATGCCGCGGAGCTGTTTGTTTTCATCTCCGGCCTCGCTTGCGGCATTGCATACTCAAAAATGCTCGCACGCGACGGCTTCACGGCGCTGATGTCGGCGCTGATCCGGCGCGCCGGCCGCATCTACCTCTTCTATGCACTGTCGAGTGCGGCAATCATCGTTCTCGTAGTCGTTGCCATGCATCACCTGGGCATGCACGACGATCAGGGAATTGCTGCCGACGACCCTGTCAGGGCGGTATCATCGGCGCTGCTCCTGATATCTCCGCCTCAGCTTTCCGGCATTCTTGTCATCTATCTCGCACTGACACTCGTTGTCGTGCCGGCGCTGCTCGTCATGCAGGGTCGATATAGGATCGAGGCGCTGGTCGTCAGCGGCTTGGTGTGGGCCGCCTGCCAGATCTATCCCGCAGAGATGGCGCCGCTGACTCAACGCCTGTTTCTGAATCCCTTCGCCTGGCAGTTCCTGTTCGCGATCGGCGTGACGCTTGGAGCTCAGAAGGAATACAGTCAGCTCCTGTTGCCGAACAGTCAGGTGCGGCGCTGGCTTGTCGCCGCGGCTTGGGGGGTTGTCGTCGGCGCATTTCTCTACAAGGTCATGGTGTCCCGCCTGGGACTAGACATCGCATCGCTCAGGCTCGACCACGCGACGGTCATCGCGATGAAGGAGAACCTGGCTCCGGCGAGACTGATCCATTTTCTCAGTGTCGCGCTTCTCGTGGCGACCTATTTCCATCGGGACAGCGCAATTCTCCGATGGCGAATTGCCGATCCAGTGATCAAGGCCGGCAAGCATTCGCTCGAGGTATTCTCGCTGTCGGTCGTACTGACGACAATGGACAACATATTCGTGTTGACGAGGTCACCGTCGCTCGGCGGCCGGCTTGCCGCGGACGCTCTTGCCTTCGCATGCCTTGCGCTTTTCGCCGCCGCACTTGCACACCATCGCGCGCTCAGCGTACGCAGGCGCGCGATCGATGCGCAACAGACTGTAACCACGCAATAGCGGTCGCACGGCGTCCGTCACTTGCCGGGCCAGCGCCGATCAGCCAACATGCCGGCGCTCGGCGCAAGATGCGCCACACCGAAGCTCGTGCAGGGAGGCCACGCGGTGCCTGGCGCCAACAACTCGACGCCGCTGCTGGCGCTCGATGCCGTTGCGTTCGACACCGAGACGACCGGGCTGGACGCGCGTGTCGCGCATGTCGTGCAGATCGGCGCTCTGCGCCTGAGGAAGGGCGAGATCGCCGACGGTGAGCGGCTGGAGTGCCTCGTCAATCCGGGCCGGCCCATTCCAGCCATAGCCACGGGCGTGCACGGCATCACCGACGCCAGGGTGGCCGACGCACCTTCCTTCAAGGACGTCGCGGAGGCGCTGGAGGCCTTCATCGGGCGCTCGATCCTCGTCGGTTATGCCATTTACTACGACTTGGCCGTGCTCGAGCGCGAGTACGCTCTCGCCAAACGCAACTGGCCCGGATTCCGCGCGCTCGACGTGCGCATGCTGGCGCGGCTGGCGGCGCCGGCGCTCGCCGATCACAGCCTGGAGCGGCTGTGCGAATGGCTTGGCATCGAGATCAAGGGCCGGCATACGGCCATGGGCGACGCGGAAGCGGCGGCGCGCGTGTTTCTCGCCCTCGTGCCGCGCCTGCGCGAGAGAAACATCCGCACGCTGGCCGAAGCGCAGGCCGCCAGCCGGTCGCTGGCCGAGAACGAGGCACGCGCCAGCGGCGCCTTCATTCCGGACGCGCCGCAACTCGGCGACGACACGCGTGCCTTGGCACGGCTGGATAGCTTTCCTTACCGGCACCGCGTGCAGGACGTGATGAGCACTCCGCCGTTGTTCCTGCCGCCAGAAACGCCGGTGCGCGATGCCTTGCGCGTGCTGATTGAGAAGCGGGTCAGCAGCGTGTTCGTGCGCGCGCCTTCCGGCGAGACCGGAATCGTGACCGAGCGCGACCTGCTGCGCGCCATGGACGACGGCGGCGCGGGCGCGTTCGACACGCCGATTGCGGCCGTCATGAAAGCGCCGCTGCAGACCGTCTCCGGCACGGCGTTCCTGTATCGCGCGATCGGACGCATCGAGCGGATGGGCTTCCGGCACCTCGGCGTCACCGGACCGGACGGTGAGATCATCGGCGCAGTGACGACGCGCGACCTGCTGCGCCATCGCGCCACCACCGCCATCATGCTCGGCGACGAGATCGAAGGCGCCAGGACCGAGGCGGAACTCGGCACGGCGTGGTCGAAGCTGACGCTGATGGCGCGCAACCTCGAGCAGGAAGGCGTCGATCCCCTCAACATCTCGGCGGTCATCAGCGCCGAGATCCGCGGCATGACGCGCAGGGCCGCGCAGTTGGCCGAAATGCGCATGGGCGAAACCGGGCTCGGGCCGCCGCCGGTGCCCTTTGCCGTGATGGTGCTGGGCTCAGGCGGCCGCGGCGAGAGCCAGCTTGCCGCCGACCAGGACAACGCCATCGTCTACGCGCAAGGCGCGGAGGGCGGGCCGGAGGATACCTACTTCGAGAAGCTTGCGCAGGAGATGAACACGATCCTCGACGCGGCCGGCATCCCGCTGTGCAAAGGCGGGGTGATGGCGCGCAACAGCGCGTGGCGTAAGAGCACGGCAGATTGGCGTGCAACCATTGAAGGCTGGGTGCGCCGGCAGCGGCCAGAGGACCTGCTCAACGTCGATATCTTCTTCGATGCCCTGCCTGTGCATGGCACGGCGGCGCTGGCGCACGAACTGTGGTCGTACGCCTATACCTGCGGCCACGGTGCGCGCGACTTCCAGAACGTGCTGATCGAGACGGCGCGGCGGCAGGCGGGTGCCTTCACGCTGCTCGGCAACTTCAAGCTCAACGCGCGCAAGCGCATCGATCTCAAACGGCACGGGCTGATGCCGATCTTCACGGCGGCGCGCGTGCTGTCGATTCGTCACGACGTGCGGGCGCGCTCGAGCCGGGAAAGGCTGGAGGGGATTGCGGCCAGAGGGCAGGCGCCGCAGGAATTGATCGATGCGATCGTCGATGCACATCGCGTGATCCTCGGTGCCGTGATCTCGCAGCAGATCGTGGATACAGAAGCTGGCATCCCGGCGACGGCGCAGGTGGCGCCCGAGCGCCTCGACAAGGCGCACAAGGCGAAACTCAAGGACGCACTGCTGGCCGTGGAGGACGCGGTGGGGCTGGCGTCGGAGGGGCGGATCTAGCCTGCCGCGATCCTAGCGCTCGCCTGTTGCCAGGGCGGGGCCGCCGCCGAAGAGCTGGCTGAGGGTGCGCTGGCGCTTGGTATCCACACGCACGCTCGCCGTCATGCCGGCACGCAGCGGCGGCTCGCCGGGCTGCGGGACGAGGCGCAGGCGCACGGGCAGGCGCTGCACCACCTTGACCCAGTTGCCCGAGGCATTCTGCGGCGGAAGGATCGCGAACTCGGCGCCCGTGGCGGGGCTGATGCTCTGCACCTCCGCCTGCCACGTCACGTTGGGGTAGATGTCGAGCACGACGGAGGCCGTCTGGCCCTCCTTGACGTAGGTGAGCTCGGTTTCCTTGAAGTTGGCCTCCACCCAGGGACGCGTGTTGGCCACGAGCGCGAACAGCGGGGTTGCGGCCTTCACCTGGTCGCCCTTCTGCAGGCGGACGTTGACGGTGGTGCCGGCGAGCGGCGCGCGGATGGTGGTGCGGGAAAGGTCCAGTGCTGCACGCTCGCGCTCGGCCTGCTTCTCGCGCACCAGCGGGTGCTGGTCGATGGGCCGCTCGGGTTGGCCGCCGAGCTGGGCGGCGACGCGTATGACCTTCTTTTGCATGACACCGACGCGGTCGGCGGCGGCGGTGGCATTGCTCTCGACCTCCTCGAGCTTGCTGGAGGCGACGATGCCGCGGGTGGCGAGCGTCTTCTGGCGGGCGAGCTGCGCTTCCCAATAAGCGACCTTGCTTTCGGCCTCCTGCAGCTCGCTCTTGGCTTCGACCCAGGTGGCGATCAGCGTGCGTACCTGGCCGCGGGTGGCGTCGAGCTCGGCATCGGCCTTGGCGAGGGCGACCTTGAACGGCTCGGGATCAATGGTGATGAGAAGGTCGCCGGCGGCAACCTCGGCGTGATCGCGCACATGCACGTCAAGCACGCGGCCGGCGACCTCGGCGGAGACCTGGGCGATGTCGGCCTTGACGTAGGCGTTCTCGGTGGTGACGTAGCGGCCGCCCCACAGCCAGAACAGGAATACGCCGAGCAGCACCGTGACGGGCACGGCGCCGAGAAGAACAGGCCTGAGGTAGGGATGCTTGGACAGCCCGGTCACATCACGCGCGCCTCGGCCTTGGGTTTCCTCCGCTCGCTGTCCGGTTCGTACGGATCGTTCTCGCTCAGCGCCTGCAGGCGCAGTTTCACGCGGGTCATCAGCGCGGTGAGCGTCTTGCGCTCCTCGCGGCTGAGGCCGTCCATCGCCGCATCCACGGTGGTTTCCGCCACCGGCCAGATCGCCTTGTGGATGCGCTCGCCTTTGGAGGTGAGGTGCAGGCGGTTGATGCGGCGGTCCTTGGGATCGGCGCGGCGCTCGAGCCAGCCCTTGGCCTGCATGCGGTCGATGAGGCGGCCGGCGGGAGCTTTCTCGATTTCCAGCAGATCGGCGACCTCCGACTGGCTGAGGCCGGGACGCCGGTGCACGCGGGCGATCACCATCCACTGCGCACGCGTCAGGCCATAACGGCGCACGCGCCGCTCAAACACCGTGCGGATCAGCCGGCTGACGTCGGTGATGGTGTAGCCGATGTAATGCTCGTCATCCGGCGACATCTGAAGTTCCTGCCTTAGCGATCATCGCCCTAGCGCCAGATAGTGACCTAGGTTACTATATCCCCGGCTACGGTTGTCAATACGATTGTCGGGGGCCGGACGAATGGCGGTCGCGACGGCGGGGGCGGACTACGACGCCCCCGTTCATAACCTGACGATGCTGCAGCGCGCGCTGCTGGTCGTGGTGCTGATGCTGAGCACGACGATCTATTCCGCGTCGGTGCTGATCTCCTCCGCGCTTCTTCCGCAGTTGCAGGGTGCGCTGTCTGCCACGCAGGACGAGGTGTCCTGGGTGATGACCTTCAACATCGTGGCAACCGCGGTGGCGACGCCAGCGGCGGGCTGGCTCGCCGACCGCTTCGGGCAACGCTCGACCATGACCTGGTGCGCGGGCGTGTTTGCAATCTCCACATTCATGTGCGGGGCCTCGAACACGCTGGAAGAGCTGATCTTCTGGCGCATCGTGCAGGGCGCGGCCGGGGCGCCGCTGGTGCCGCTCGGGCAAACCATTCTGCTCGACAGCTTTCCGCGCAGTCAGCACGGCACCATCCTCTCGGTCTACGGCATGGGCAACATGATCGGGCCGTCGCTCGGCCCCATGTTCGCGGGGCAAATCGCGGAGTCGCTCGGCTGGCGCTGGGGCTTCTGGATGGTGGTGCCGCTGGCCATCGCCTCGTTCGTCGGAAGCTGGGCGGTGCTGCCGAAGGACGACAAGGTGCAGGGCGCCAAGCTCGACTGGCTCGGGTTCCTCAGCCTGTCGGCAGGCATCGCGGCGGCGCAGCTCGTGTTCTCACGCGGGCAGCGGCTCGACTGGTTCGAGAGCTACGAGATCATTGTCGCGACGCTGGTGGCGGGCCTCGCGCTCTACATCTTCTGCGTCCACAGCCTGACGAGCGAGCGGCCGTTCGTGCGGCTCAAGCTGCTGGCTGACCGCAACTACAGCCTCGGCCTGATCCTGGTGATGCTGTTCGGGATGCTGAACTTCGCCACCGTCGTGCTGCTGCCGCCGCTGCTGCAACAGCACGCGGGCTATCCGGATTCGGCCATCGGCGACATGGTGGGCTTCCGCGGCATCGGCTCGGGCATCGGCTTCCTGCTGGCGATGCCGATGGCGCGGCTCGACCCGCGCGTCAGTCTCGGCATCGGTGCTTGTCTGCAGGCCTTTACCGGGCTCTGGATGATGGGCTTCGACCTCAACGTCGACATGCAGACCATCATCATCAGCAACATCATCCAAGGCATTTCCATCGGCGTGTCGTGGGTGCCGCTGACGGTGATCACATTCTGGACGCTCAATCCGCAGTATCGCGCCGAGGCGATGTCGATGTTCCACCTGCTGCGCAATTTCGGCTCGAGCCTGTTCATCTCGATCGCCGTGGCCGAGATCGTGCGCACGCAAACCATGAACTATGCGCGCATGACGGAGCACATCACGGTCTTCAACCGGGTGCTCGACCTGCCGTGGGCGATGGGAGGCTGGACCGTCGACACCGCGCCCGGGCTGGCGAAGCTCTCCAACGAGATCAACCGGCAGTCGGCAGTCATCGGCTACGAGAACGCGTGGGTGCTCTACACCATCGTGGCGCTGTCGTTCCTGCCGCTGTGCCTGCTGGTGCGGCTGCCGAAGGCGAAGCCGGCGACAGCGCAGGCGACCACCTGACACCTGTCATCCCGGCCGAGCGCAGCGAGAGCCGGGACCCAGGGGTTACGCATGCAGCCCCTGGGTCCCGGATATTGCGCTTCGCGCAATTCCGGGATGACAGCTTCTGAGGGCGAGCAAATGGAGAATGGTTGAGCAAGCCGATGGGTGGATCCTCGGGACAAGCCCGAGGATGACGGTCGAGTTTGGGGCGGCCCTTCAGCCAGACTAGCGGCGCGAGCCGGTGAGCATTTTGGCGATGGCGCGGCCGATGCTGTAGGCGAGCGAGCGCAGCACCGACTTGACGGCGGCCTCGCCGAGACCTTCGCGCTGGTAGGTGCGCCTGCGCTTGTCCGCCGGCGCGGGGGCCGGCGGCTCCGGCAGGGGGGCGCGAGGTTTGTTCCCGGTGGCCATGGCTTCAACCTATCAGCGGCGGCGCCCGCCGAAAATGGCCCCGGCGATGGCGCGGCCGACGTTGCTGGCTATCGAGCGCACGATCGACTTGGTGAAGGCCTCGCCGTAACCCTGGCGGCGGCCGGTGCCGCCGCCGCCCATCAGGATGTTGCCCCAGCTGTTCTGGTCGGCCTCGGCCTGTGCGGCGTCGGCAGCCTCCTTGGCGGCAGCCTCCTGTGCCTTCTTTTGCAGGCGTTCGTAGGCCGACTCGCGGTCCATCGTCTCTTCGTACTTGCCGTGGATCGGGCTCGCCTCGATTGTCGCCTTGCGCTCCTGGGGCGAAACCGGACCCAAGCGGCCGGACGGCGGACGGATCAGCGTGCGCTGGACCATCGAGGGGGCGCCACCCTGCTCGAGGACCGACACCAGCGCCTCGCCGACCTTCAGCTCCTGAATGGTGCGCTCGATGTCGATCTCCGGATTGGGCCGGAAGGTCTCGGCGGCGGCGCGGATGCCGCGCTGCTCGATGGGCGTAAAGGCGCGCAGCGCATGCTGCACGCGGTTGCCGAGCTGGGCGGAGACGTTATTGGGCACGTCACGCGGGTTCTGCGTGACGTAGTAGACGCCGACGCCCTTGGAACGGATGAGACGCGTGACGCGCTCGACCTGGTCGAGCAGCGCCTTGGGCGCCTCGTTGAACAGCAAATGCGCCTCGTCGAAGAAGAAGACGAGCTTGGGTTTCTCGGGATCGCCGACCTCGGGCAGCTTGTCGAACAGCTGAGCCAGCATCCAGAGGAGGAACGTCGCGTAAAGACGCGGCGTCTTCATCAGGTTGTCGGCGGCGAGGATGTTGATGACGCCGCGGCCGTCGGGCGCGGTGCGGATGAAGTCCTTGATGTCGAGCGCGGGCTCGCCGAAGAAGTTGTCCGCGCCCTGCTCCTCCAGCACCAGCAGGCGCCGCTGGATGGCGCCGACCGAGACGGCGGAGACATTGCCGTACTGTGTGATCAGGGCCTTGCCGCGCTGACCGATGTCGTTGGCCATGGCGCGCAGGTCCTTGAGGTCGAGCAGCGGCAGGTTCTCGTCCGCCGCGACCCGGAACAGGATGTTGAGCACCCCCTCCTGCGTTTCGTTGAGCTCCAGCAGACGCGAGAGGAGCAGCGGCCCCATGTCCTGCACGGTGGCACGGATGGGATGGCCCTGCTGGCCGAACAGGTCCCAGAACACGGTCGGGAACGAGGAATTGGTCCAGTCGTCGAGACCGATCTCCTTGGCGCGCTTCGCAAGGCCCTCCTTCGGCTCGCCCTTGGCGGAGATGCCGGACAAGTCACCCTTGATGTCGGAGGCGAAGACCGGCACGCCGGCAGCGGAAAAGCCCTCGGCCATCACCTGCAGCGTGACGGTCTTGCCGGTGCCGGTGGCGCCCGTGACGAGGCCATGGCGGTTCGCGAGCTTGAGGAGCAGGCTTTCGGGCCCAGCCTTGCTCTTGCCGAGGAAGATTTTGCCCTCTTGCAAAAGGGCCGCGCTCTGGCTCATGGCTTTCTCCTGGAACCCAAGGCTGCGACTCAAGCCGCTGACGTGCTGGCCTGTTTACATGGCCTATGTGGCTTGGCAATGCAGCGTTGCATGGGCATCGTGGGGATAAAGCGGCGCGGCGTGGCGCAGTGTCCGCAAACCGGCGGTTGCGCGCTAAGGTGGCAACCGCAGGCTAAGGCGTTGGAGGCGTTGTAATGGCGGAGACGGAAGCCCTGCTGGCTGGGGACTTTGAGCCGCCGACGCGTGACGGGTGGATGACCCTTGTTCAGAAGGTGCTGAAAGGGGCCGAATTCGACAAACGGCTGGTGTCGCGGACCACCGACGGACTTGCCATCCAGCCGCTGTATACGCGGTCGGACGAGGTGCCGGGCGCCTCCGCGGTAGGGCGCGCGCACTGGTTTCCGGGCGGCTGGGACGTGCGTACCCTGCATGCCGACCCCAACCCCAAGGCGGCGAACGCGGCGATCCTGGACGACCTGATGAAGGGCGCCACCTCGCTGCTGCTGCAAATCACGGCGCCGGGGCAGTTCGGGCTGTCCTATGGGGCGGAGGGGCTGAGCGAGGCGCTGAAGGGCGTGTTCCTCAACGCCTGCACGATCGCGCTCAATGCGCGCGAGAATACGCTCGACGCGGCCGGCAGCCTGCTCGAGATCTGGCGCACGGCCAACATCAACGAGAACGACCGGCGCGGCGCCTTCAACTACGATCCGCTCGGCGTGCTGGCGCAGACCGGGACCAGCTATTATCCGCCGGACAAGTCCTGCGAGATCGCGGCCAAGCTTGCGAGCGACTCGCGGACCATGTCGCACGTGACATCGCTGCTGGCGGACGGACGGCCCTATCATGAAGCCGGCGCCAGCGAGGGCCAGGAGCTGGCGGCGATGCTGGCGACGCTGGTTGCCTATCTGCGCGCGTGCGAGGCAGGCGGCTTGCGGCCGCGCATGGCGCTGGGGCAGATCGCCATCGGGCTTGCCGCAGATGACGACCTGTTCCTGACGATTGCCAAGCTGCGGGCGGCAAGAAAGGTCGTAGCGCGCGTGGCGGACGCTTCGGGCGCAGGCAGCGTCGCGGAAAAGATGCAGTTCGCCGTCACCACGTCGGAACGGATGATGGCGCAGCGCGATCCGTGGGTGAACATGCTGCGCACGACGATTGCCTGCGCAGGCGCGGCCTTCGGCGGGGCGGAGACGATCACAGTGCTGCCCTACACCTGGGCGCTCGGCATGCCCGATGCGTTCGCGCGGCGGATCGCGCGCAACACGCACCTGGTGCTGCAGGAGGAAAGCTCGGCCGCGCGTGTCATCGATCCGGCACACGGCTCCTGGTACCTGGAGAAATTGACGGCCGACCTTGCCGCCAAGGCGTGGGCGATCTTCCAGGACATTGAAGCCAAGGGCGGCATGGCGAAGGCGCTCGAGATCGGGTTCATCCAGGGCGAAGTGGCGCGTGTGGCAGAGGCGCGCGGCAACGACATCGCGCACGGGCGCCGCGAGCTGACGGGTGTGTCTGCATTCCCGCTGCTCGGCGACGACGGCGTGAAGTTTGCGCCCTATCCGCCGGCCGATCCTGTTGTGAAAGGCGGCGTAGCGGTTGCGTCGATAGCGAAGCGCCGGTTTGCAGCGCCGTTCGAAGCCCTGCGCGATGCGTCCGATGCGTTCCAGAAAAAGACCGGCAAGCGGCCGCAGGTGTTCCTGGCCTGCCTCGGCGATCTCGCCGTGCACGGCACGCGCGCAACCTGGATCCGCAATTTCCTCGCGGCGGGCGGCATCGAGGCCGCCACCAGCGCGCCACTGCACAATTCCGCCGATGCGGGCAAGGCATTTGCAGACAGCGGCGCGGCGATCGCGTGCCTGTGCTCGGCCGACAAGGTCTACGCCGAGATTGGCGAAGCCGCCGCGGGTGCCTTGAAGCAGGCGGGCGCCAAGGTGGTGCTGCTCGCGGGCCGGCCGAAGGATCAGGAGGCGGCGCTGAAATCCGCGGGCGTGGATAGCTTCGTGTTCGCCGGCGGCGATGCGATCGGGACGCTCAAACATCTGCACAAGGCGCTGGGGGTCTGAGACCCAGGCGCCCGCGCTGAGCATCGCGCCATGGATGTACAGCCCGCATCACCCGACACCGTCGCTCCTCCCACTTTCGCGGAGGCGCTCAAGGTGTGGGCGCGCATCGGGGCGCTGTCGTTCGGGGGGCCCGCCGGGCAAATCGCGCTGATGCACCGCGAACTCGTCGACGAGAAGAAATGGATCGACGAGCCGCGCTTCCTGAACGCCCTCAACTTTTGCATGCTGCTGCCGGGGCCCGAGGCGACGCAACTCGCGACCTACGTCGGGTGGAGGCTGCACGGGGTTGCCGGCGGTTTGGCTGCTGGCCTGCTGTTCGTTTTGCCGGGCGCCGCGGTCGTCCTGCTGCTGTCGATGCTGTACGCCGCTTTCGGCAAGTTACCGGTTATCGAGGCCGTTTTCGTAGGTGTGAAAGCAGCGGTGCTCGCCATTGTCGTGGAGGCGTTGCTGCGCATAGCCAGGCGATCGCTGACTGACAGCAGCGGCTGGATGGTCGCGGGGATAGCGTTCGCCGCCATCTACCTTGCAGCCGTTCCCTTCCCGATCATCGTGATCGGTGCAGCACTGTACGGATTTGTGCGCAGCAATGGCGCACCGGCGGTGATGGATAGCAGCAGCGTTCGCTCCGTGTCGACGAAGGATACCCTGCAGACCGTTGCGCTGTGGACGGCAGTGTGGGTGGGGCCGTTGCTTGCCGTTGCGCTGTTGTTTGGCAAAGACCACGTCCTGAGCCAGCTCGCCTGGTTCTTCTCCAAGCTCGCCCTGGTCACCTTCGGCGGGGCCTACGCCGTGCTGGCCTACATGGCCCAGGACGTGGTCCAGTCCTATGGCTGGCTCACGGCGGGGGAGATGCTGGACGGCCTTGGGCTCGCGGAAACCACCCCGGGGCCGCTGATCCTGGTCACGGAGTTCGTGGGCTTTCTCGCCGCGCACCGGCACGGGGGCGGCAATCCTTGGCTCATGGGCCTGTTCGGCGCACTCGTGACGCTATGGGCTACGTTCGCGCCGTGCTTCCTGTGGATCTTCGCAGGCGCCCCTTACATCGAGCGGCTCAACGCCGAGCCGCGCCTCAAAGCCGCCCTCGCCGCTGTAACGGCCGCGGTAGTGGGGGTCATCTTGAACCTCACGGTGTGGTTCGCCCTGCACGTCCTGTTCGCGACTGTGGAAGAACGCCACGCCGGGCCATTGCGCCTGTTCGTGCCGGACCTCACCTCCGTGGTGTGGCCGGCCGTGCTTCTCTCGGCGCTGGCGGTGGTGCTGCTGTTCGTCCTGCACCGGGGGATTGCGACGACGCTTGCGATCTGCGGGGCCGCGGCGCTTGGCCTGCACGCCCTGGCGTGAGGACTACAGCCAGCCTTTGCGCTTGAAGTAGATCCACGGCAGCACGGCCGACAGCACCATGAAGCCGAGCGCCATCGGATAGCCCCAGGTCCAATCCAGTTCCGGCATGTGTTTGAAGTTCATGCCGTAGATGGTGCCGACCAGAGTCGGCGGCATCAGCGCGACGGCGAGCACGGAGAAAGTCTTGATGATGGTGTTCTGCTCGTTGTTGATCATGCCGAGCGTGGCATCGAGCAGGAACGTGATCTTCGAGGAGAGATAGCCGATGTGGTCGGCGAGCGAGCGCACGTCGCGGGTCGCGGTCTTCACCCGCGCCCTAAGGTGCTTGTCGTCGCCGCGCTCGGTCAGCACGTGGCCGAGATAGGTCAGCAGGCGATCGAGGGTCAGCAAGCATTCCCGCGAGCGCGAGGTCAGCTCGCCTTCGCGGCCGATCGCCTTGATATTCACGTCGAAGCGCAGCGTGCGCGTGCGCTCGCCGCCCTTGCCGCGAAAGATCGTCTGCGACAGCTTGTCGACCTCGCCCGTGACGCGCTCCACGCGATCCGCCTCGCGATCGATGATGGCTTCCAGCAGCCCCACGAGCACGGCAGTGCCCGTCATGCACGCGGTGTCCTTCTTCTGGGCGCGCTGGACGAAGAGCTGGAAGGCGCGCGGCTCGGCATAACGTACGGTAACGAGGCGCTGGCCGGCCAGAATGAAGGTGACGGGCGTCGAGATCGGCGGCTCGTTCGGCACATGGCTCTGGTGCAGCACGACGGCCGTCATGTAGTGCGCGCCGCCCTCGTGGTAGAGGCGGCTCGAGGCCTCGATCTCGTCCATCTCCTCGCGCGTAGGAACGGCGATCCCGAGCGCGGTCTCGACCAGGACGTCCTCCTCCTTGGTCGGATTGAGGAGATCGACCCAGACGGTCTTGTCGCCTATCGGCTCGCCGCGCTTGGTGAGCGCGCTATCGGCCGCGTCGTAGAGGGTGAGCATGGCTGGCTTCCGACCGTTGCCGCGCCGTATTGCCCCAACTCGTCGCCGCTAGGCAAGCCACCTCGCACAAAACCGAGGTCAGGTTTCCGCCGTCGGATAGGCCGGCCCCCTGCCGCGATAGCGGAACCACAACAAAACCGCGAGCCCGATGACGGACAGCACGACCAGCCCAAGGAGAACCGACGTCTCGGCGCCGATCCCGAACAGTCGCCCCACGGTGTCGTTGAGCTGCTCGTAGCGCAGCACGGCGACCGCCGCCACCACGACACCCGAGATCTGGCCGACCATCTCGCCCTGCTTGCCCAGGCGCCTCAGGAAATAGAACAGCAGCAGCAGCGCCCAAGGCGCCAGCACCAGGCTGAGCCGGAACTGGAACCCGTCGCCCATGCGGCCGAACAGGACGTTGGTGGTCTGCTGATAGCCGTAGTCCATGGCCGGCCAGAACAGCATGGCGGCGGCACCGATGATGATCCCGCGCTCCAGGCGCGGAACCAGCTCGCGATAGTGCTGGTCGATGCGGTCGCGCCAGATCGCGAGCAGGATGGCGATGGCAACGACCACCAGGACGAAGAATATCTTCAGCGGCATGAAGAAGACGTCATACAGCGCCGACATCGAGCGCCCCGAGGCGCTTTGGTAGAGGTTGGTTACGGTCTCGCCGAAACGCGCCTGCACGACGCAGCATTCCGGACCCTTCAGCTGCGCCCGGGCCGGAAAGCAGTAGCGGACTTTCGCCATGTCCTCGGGCGGCTCGAGATAGCGGTCGACCGCACAGCTGCGCGCAAATTTAGAGAGGCCGACGCGCTTGTGTGCCTCGGTGCGCAGTTCCTGCAGCGACTGCAGGATCGGGCCCCGGCCTCCTGCCGGTTCGCCGCGGTCGCTTGCGAGCGCGCGCGGCGAGAGTTCCCAGATGCCGCGCGGCGGCTGGTCCAGCCAGATCGTCACCGCGATGGACAGAGCCGCCACAACAACAGTGCCGAACAGGAACCGGAGTTTCCCCCAGCGCACGTGGTTCCAATAGAAGTGCGTGAAGACCACGGCCGGCAGGTAGAACGCAAACAGCGCCAGCACGCCGAGCACGGGAAAGAAGAAGAACAGATGCGAGTGCGCGACGAGGATCGTCTGCCAGTCCGTATCCTGGAACTCGTAGAGCAGGATGCCGGTCGAGGCGAGGAAGGACGCACCCAGAATCAGGAATGCGATCGTGACGAAGAGGCGGGCACCGACCATGGTTCCCCCAACGCTGGTCTACTGCCGCCATGCAATATCCGCGCGGGGAGGGGGCTGGCTAGCCGGAGCCCGCAGTTCTGGCCTCAGGTGGTGCCCAAAAGCAAAGGGGCCGCCCGAAGGCGGCCCCCGTGAGATCGGCAGGCACTTGGCCGGAAGGGGACTGCGGGCGAACCCGCGTCACACACGATCCGGCTCGATCAGCCTCTGGAGGAGGTTGCTCCAACAAAAGCGTGATCGAGCAGCACCATAGCCTGCGTCAAGATCCCACTAATCATTGGATCACCTCCTTTCCCTTGTTGCGATTCCCGAGAAACATAGCACGAACAGCCGGTTGGAGGAAGCGGCGCGTTGCCGCCCCCGCCTCCCGGCGCGTTGTAGGGTCTAGTTGCGGGTCTGACCCGAACTCATGCCGTCGAGATCGATCTTGAGCTCGGAGGCATCCTGCGGACGCCGGCAGCGGCCGTCGAACTCGGCACCCTGCTCGATGGCCAGTGACATGTGATGGATGTCGCCCTCAACGCGGGCCGAGGCCTGCAACGCGACGGTCATGCCGCGAATGACGCCGGAAATCTTGCCGCGGACGATGACGCGCTCGGCGGCGACGGTACCCGTCACCTTCCCCTGCTCGCCGATGATCACTTCGCTGCCGGCTACGTCGCCTTCAACCTCGCCGTCCACCTGCAGCGTGCCCTGGCTGATGATCTTGAGTCCCTGGCCGATGATCTTGAGGTCGTTGCTGATCACCGACTTCTGGCCGCTGTCGCCGCCACTGCGGCGCGGCTGCTGCATGTTGAGTGCGTTCGGAGTTGACGTCGGCTTCAGCGCCTCGAGCGGTTTCGGCTCGACATTGGAGTTACGCGTAAACATTAGGCCCCCGGGTCGGTCTGGCGGTTGAAAGAAGGCGTGATCGCACCATCTGGTCGTGGTGGAATTATGTCAGGGACCGGCGGAAAGGCAACCCGGCCAAACCCGCCGAAAAGCGATAATTTGCCGGGGTTTGGGCCGCCTTCTGGCTACGGTGTATTGGCAAGCGGGACGGCCGTCGTGGGGCCGGACACCCCGCAGTAAGCAGGAGATGACGGCGAGATGACGCTGCCGACGACCTGGACCGACGATGTCCTGACCTTCTGGTTCACGGAGACGAAACGCGCGCAGTGGTTCGAGAAAAGCGAGGCGTTCGACGCAGAGTTGCGCCGCCGCTTCCTAAGCCTGCATGAGGCAGTCGCCAAGGAGCCGATCGACGCCCTCACCGTCGACGCCCGCACGGCGATGGCGGCCATCATCGTGCTCGACCAGATGTCGCGCAACATGTTCCGCGGCAGCCCGCGCGCGTTCGCCCAGGACAGCAAGGCACTGGCCATTGCAGAGGCGACGGTTGTGCGTGGCCTCGATCAGCGCATGACCAAGGACGAGCGCACCTTCTGCTATCTGCCCTTCGAGCATGCGGAGCATCCCGAGGCGCAGGCGAAGTGCGTCGCGCTGATGGCCGCGCTCGAAGACCCCGACTTGGTCAAGTGGGCCGAGGCGCACAAAGTGATCATCGACCGCTTCGGCCGCTTCCCCCACCGCAACGACGTGCTCGGCCGCGAGAGCACGGCCGAGGAGCTCGAATTCCTCAAGCAGCCGGGAAGTTCGTTTTACAGCGACGGCCCGCCCTCGAAGCCGAAGCGCCGCTTGATGCGCTGGAACAGCTCGTCGCGCACGCTGCGGTAGGACTGCAGGATTTGCTCGCGGCTGCCCTGACCCACCATCATGGTGGCATCGAACGTCGGCCAGTACTCCACGTCCACCGCCATGGTGCGCGTCAACTCCATCGCCTGGTGATGCGCCTCAGGCGAGAGGGTGACGATGAGGTCGAAGGTGGTGTCGTTCAGCTCGCGCAGCGTGTGCGGCTTGTGCGCCGTGATGTCGATGCCGATCTCGTCCATCACCGCCGCAGCGAAGGTATCCGCGCCGCCGGCGCGCACACCGGCGGATTCGACGTAGACGCGCTTGCCGGCGAGGTGGCGCAGAATCGCAGCCGCCATCGGCGAGCGCACGGAGTTCATGGAGCAGGCAAACAGCACGGCGGCCGGCAGCTCTTTGCCCCCCACCCCCGCCACGCGCCTCAACCTTTCCAGTGCAGGGCGCAGATCAGCGTGAACAGCCGCCGGGCGGTGTCGCTGTCGACGGTGATCTTGCCTTTCAGACGCTCGGTGAGCACCTGGCTGCCCTCGTTGTGCAGGCCGCGGCGACCCATGTCGATCGCCTGGATGCGCGAGGGCGGCGCGGCGCGGATCGCCTGGTAGTAGCTCTCGCAGACGATGAAGTAGTCCTTCATGATCCGCCGCAGCGGCGTCAGCGAGAGGACCACCGTGAACTCCTCGTCGCCCGCGTCCTGGCGCACGGCGAACACGAGCCGGTCCTCGACGATCGCCAAATTCAAGACGTAGGGACCGTCGTCGCGACCCTCCAGCTCGAACTTGTTACTCTCCAGGATGTCGAAGATCGCGACCTCGCGCTCCTGCTCGATGTTGGCGTTGCCGCGGCCGATCGAGGACTCGTCGAGATTGATCGCGACGAGCCGCGACTTTGAGTTGGGATCGACCGGGGGCTCGAACATCGCGGATGCTCAAGTGTCCTTGGGCTTGCGCAGGCGGATCTCGACCGAACGCCGGTGCGCGTCGAGCCCTTCGGCCTCCGCGAGCGTCATGGCCGCCGGACCGAGGGCGGCCAGCGCGCGCGGATCGAGCTTCAGCAGCGAGGTGCGCTTCATGAAATCCAGCACCCCGAGACCCGAGGAGAACCGTGCGCTGCGCGCCGTCGGCAGGACGTGGTTGGACCCGGCCACATAGTCGCCGATCACCTCCGGTGTGTGCTTGCCGAGGAAGAGAGCGCCCGCGTTGCGGATGCGGGCGGCCAAAGCCTCCGGATCGCTGGTTGCGATCTCGACGTGCTCGGCCGCCAGCCTGTCTGCCAGCGCCGGTGCCTCTTCGAGCGAGCGCAGCAGGATCACCGCACCAAAGGTCGCCCAGCTTTCTGCCGCGATGGCGCGCTTGGGCAGTGCCTCGAGCTGCCGCGTCACGGCGGCTGAGACCGACTCGGCCAGCGCCACGTCGTCCGTCATCAGGATGCTCTGCGCGGCCGTGTCGTGCTCGGCCTGGGCGAGCAGGTCGGCCGCCAGCCACTCGGGATCGTTGTCCTTGTCCGCGATCACCAGCACCTCGGACGGCCCGGCGATGGAGTCGATGCCGACCACGCCGTACACGCGCCGCTTGGCCGCCGCCACGTAGGCGTTGCCGGGTCCGATGATCTTGGCAACCGGTGCGACTGTCTCCGTGCCGTAGGCCAGCGCCGCCACCGCCTGCGCGCCGCCGACGCGATAGATTTCCGTCACGCCGCCAAGATGCGCCGCCGCCAGCACCAGCGGGTTGATGGCGCCGCCGGGCGTCGGCACCGTAACGGCGACGCGCGGCACGCCCGCCACCTTGGCCGGCACTGCATTCATCAGCATGGAGCTGGGATAGCTGGCGAGCCCGCCCGGCACGTAGAGGCCGACCGACTCCAGAGCCGTCCAGCGTGAGCCGAGCTCGACGCCGGCCGCATCGGTGTAGCTATCGTCACGCGGAAGCTGGCGCCTGTGGTGGCTCTCGATGCGGTCGCGCGCCAGCGTCAGGGCCGCAATTACCGTCTTGTCGCACGCAGCGATGGCGGCCGTGATCTCCGCCTCTCTGATGCGGATGCCGGTCCTGGCAAGATCGACACGGTCGAACTTCTCGGTCAAGGCGATGAGCGCGCGATCACCGTCGCGGCGCACGGCGGCGATGATGTCAGCGACGACGGCATCGACCTCAGGCGAGGACTCGCGCTTACTGGCAAGGAAAGCGCTGAAGTCGGCCTCGAAGCTGGGGTCTGCAGTTCTGAGCGTAACGGGCATGGTGCGCGGGGCGCGCCTCGCTGGTCGGTCGGTTAGGGCTTCGCCGGATCGTCGGGATGCTGCGGCTTTGACTTCGCCTGCCAGGCCGGGCCGAGGTCTTTCATCTCCGCCTCGATGCACTCCACGCGCAACCGGATGGCGCCATTGTCCGCAAATACCAGCGTGACATCGCCCTCGGGGGCCTCGCGCGCCTCGAAGCCGATGGCGAGCAGGTTCAACACCTTGCCCGTTTCCTTGAGGTCGATGCCCGAGAGCTGCGCCGCCAGCACGCGCTCGAAGCGCAGGGCGGCGCGCCGGCGGGCAAAGTTCTGCCGGCCGTCCCTGGCGGCATCGGCCCAGTCGAACCGGTTGAGAAGGGCGGCGAACCGCTTCTCGCGCGGCAGGTAGGCCAGGTCGCCAACCTTCACCACCGCATCCTGCAGATGCGCGGAGATCACGGACAGATCGTCCGCATCCAAGGCCAGCAACTTGAGATCAGCCATCGTCGATACTTCCTCGGCCGGCGGCAGCTCCGCATCCGCGCCGGACGGTGATAGCGAAGGGGGCCCCGCTTGATAAGGGGAAACACCCTCGAGCCCTAAGTTTCCGCCTATCCAGCGACAATGCGCTCGATCTGGGCGCCGCAGCCGGACAGTTTCTGCTCCAACCGCTCGAACCCGCGATCCAGGTGGTAAACGCGGTTGATGGTGGTCTGGCCCTCCGCCATCAGCCCGGCGATCACCAGGGAGACGGAGGCGCGCAGGTCGGTGGCCATCACCTGGGCCCCCCGCAGTGCCTTCACGCCCTTGATGGTGGCGGTGTCGCCATGGAGCTGGATATCGGCGCCCAGTCGAGCCAGCTCCTGCACATGCATGAAACGGTTCTCGAAGATGGTTTCGCGGATGACGCTGGTGCCGTTGGCCTTGGTCATCAGGGCCATGAGTTGCGCCTGCAGGTCGGTCGGGAAGCCGGGGAACGGCCGCGTTTCGATGCGGATCGGCTCCAGCGCACGCCCGTCGCGCTTCACGCGGATACCCTTGTCGGTGTCGGTGATGCTGGCGCCCGTCTGCTCCAGCGCCTCGAACGCGGCCTCGAGCAGTGTCCGGCGCGCGCCCTGCAGCTCGACGTCGCCGCCCGCTGCAGCGGCGGCGAAGGCATAGGTGCCGGTCTCGATGCGATCCGGGAGGACGGTGTGCACGGTGCCTTCCAGCCGGCTGACACCCTCGATGCGCAGCGTGCTGGTGCCGATGCCTTCGATGCGGGCACCCATCTTCACCAGGCACTCCGCAACATCGCCGATCTCGGGCTCGCGGGCCGCGTTCTCCAGCACCGTCTCGCCCTTTGCCAGCGAGGCAGCCATCAGCGCCGTGTGAGTGGCGCCGACCGACACCTTCGGGAACACGACGCGTGCACCCCGGAGGCCGTTCGGTGCCCGCGCGACGACGTAGCCGCCGTCGATATCGATCTCGGCGCCCAGCTCCTTCAGCGCCATCAGATGCAGGTCCACGGGGCGCGTGCCGATGGCACAGCCGCCTGGCATCGACACGCGTGCCTGCCCGCAGCGGGCGACCAGCGGCCCCAGCACCCAGAAACTGGCACGCATGCGGCTGACAAGCTCGTACGGCGCCGTCGTATCGACGATGTCGCGCGCCGTCAGATGGAAGGTCTCGCCCATGTGCGGCGATGGCTCGGCGCGCTTGCCGTCGATGGTGAAGTCCAGCCCGTGGTTGCGCAGGATACGCGCCAACAGATTGACGTCGGCCAGGTTGGGCACGTTTTTGAGGGTGAGCCGGTCCGGCGTCAGCAGGCTGGCGATCATCAACGGCAGCGCGGCATTCTTCGCGCCCGAAATCTGAATGACACCGTTGAGCGCGCGGCCGCCGGCGATGCTAATGCGATCCATGTGTGCCCCTGCTTAAGCCTGTGCGGCCAACGCGATGCGCGGCGATGCTACGGACAACGGCCCCGGATGGCCGGTCAGCGGTCTTGTTCGGCTCCCTCGGCCGTTTCCGGCGCTTCGGCCCGGCTGCGGGCCTGGTCCTTGCGCCGTCTCAGATTTGCGCGCAGCGCCGCCGCCCGGCGCGCCTCGCGCTGTTCCGCTGCCAGCGATTTTCCGGATTTCTTGTCCTGTGTCATAGCCTTGCCGACGCGCGGCCGGTGAAGTGTGCGGACATTACGTGCGTCGGCCTGGGCGCACAAGGCTGCGTTGGATAGCCCCGCCGGCACGGCTTGCCGCCATCCCCCCGCTATGGCATATCCGCCGCATTCGGCGCCTCTGCCTGCCCAGCGTGCAGGCTATGCCGGCCAGCTGCCGTAGCTCAGTGGTAGAGCACTCCCTTGGTAAGGGAGAGGTCGAGAGTTCAATCCCCTCCGGCAGCACCATTTCCTTCGTCAGACTTAGGCGTCGGCAGCGTAGCGGGCGAGGTGCTTGCGCAATGTGCCGAGGAGGGCATCGCGCGTTGGATCACGCGAGCCGCGCACCCAGGCTACCGCCAGGGGAAGGATGCTCTGCTCGCGTGCGCCCGTCAGCTCGACATACCGGACGCCCGGAACCGCGAGACGCGAGGCCCAGCGCGGTACGATGGCGAGCCCGATATTCGCGGCGACAAGGCTGACGATGGTCTGCTTTTCCTCGGCAACCTGCCCGATCGTCGGCGGCAGGCCGGCGGCGCCAAATAGCTTGATGGTGAGATCGTGGCTGTGCGGCCGCGAGCGCCGGTCCGGCACGATAAGCGGATGGCCGACCAGAGATCTAATCGATAGTGACTTGCGGCGGCCGAGCGGATGCGCGGCCGGCACGGCAACGACAGCGCTCTCGTGGAACAGGTCATAGTACACGATCCGCTTGTCGCGCCGCTCCGGCGGGCGGACGAAGGCGACATCGATCGCGCCGGACATCAACTTCGGCAGTAGCCGTATGGTCTTGTCCTCGCGCAAGCGCACGGCGACCTCGGGATTGCCGGCGCGGAAGTCCTGCAGCAGCATCGGAACCAGCCCGGCGGCTGCGGTATCGATGGCGCCGACCCTGAGCATCTGCGCGCTGCTGCGCCCTGTTTGCCGGAAGCGCCTGGCCAGATCGTCCGCCTTGGCGATGAGTGCGGTGGCGTCGCCCAGAATGGCCGCGCCATCCTGGGTGAGGGAAACGCTGCGCGTGGTGCGGTGGAACAACCGCGTGCCGAGCGCCTCCTCCAGTAGGCGGATGCTGCGGCCGAGCGCGGCCGGCAGCATGTCGACGCGACGCGACGCCCTGCCGAAGTGCAGCTCCTCGGCAACCGCCACGAAGCATCTCAGATGGTTGAGGTCCACGGCAGACTTTGCTCCGCAGCAAGCCACATTGTATCGAATAATTATATACTCCGGTGCCGATTGCCGAAAGGCACGCCGTGTTTCACGGTAGCCCGAGACGCCCGCAAAAGGCGCTCGAAGGCAAATGCCGGCCACCCGGCACCCAAGGAGGACACGATGAGGTTTTCACGACGCGCGCTCGGAGCCGGCATCACGGCCCTCATGCTGGCTGTGGCGCCGCAATTGGGCCTCGCGCAGGGCTATCCAACCAAGTCCATCACCCTGATCGTGCCGGCAGCGGCCGGCGGCCCGACCGACACCGTCGCGCGGCTTTTGGCCGAGTCCATGGGCCGCACGCTGGGTCAAACCATCGTGGTCGAGAACGTCGGCGGCGCCGGCGGTACGATCGGCATGGCGCGCGTCGCCAAGGCTCCAGCGGACGGCTACACGATCGCCGTCTGGCACATCGCGCATGCCACGGCGCCCTCGCTCTACGACAACCTGAAGTACGACGTGGTCAAGGACTTCGACCATATCGGCCGCATCACCGACGCGCCCATGACCCTGGTGTCGAAAACGGCGCTGCCGATGAAGAGCGCCGGCGAGCTTCTCGACTGGATTCGCGCCGAGAAGGACAAGGTCACGTACGGACACGCCGGCGTCGGCTCCGCCTCGCATTTGTGCGCGCTAATGCTGCAGAAGGAACTCGGCGTCCGCATGACGGGCGTTGCCTATCGCGGCACAGGACCGGCCATGGGCGATCTTCTCGGCGGCCAGTTCGACGTGATGTGCGACCAGACGACGAACACCACCAACCAGATCAAGGATGGCAAGATCAAAGGCTACGCCGTCACGATCAAGACCAAGGTCTCGTCGCTGCCCGAGCTGCCGACGTTGGATTCCGGTTTCATCAAGGGCTTCGACGTGTCGGCCTGGCACGCGATCTGGGCGCCCAAGGGCCTGCCGAAGGACGTCACCGACAAGCTGGTTGCCGCGCTGCAGGCCGGCCTCAAGGATCAGAAGGTCATCGACCGTCTTGCAAGCCTCGGTGCCGCACCGGTGCCGATGGACCAGGCGACGCCGCAAGCGCTCGCCTCGCACCTTGCGGCAGAGGTGCCGCGTTGGGGCGAGGTGATCAAGGCGGCCGGCGTCAAGGGCAACTGAGCATCGGCTAGCGACAGAAGGTTCGCATGAAGACCTACACAATCGCGGCCATCCCCGGGGACGGCATCGGCACCGAGGTCGTCTCCGCAGGCGTCGATGTCCTGCACGCCATCGCCAAGCGGGCCGGCACCTTCAGCTTCAAGGTCGACACCTTCGACTGGGGCGGCGAGTACTACAAGAAGCACGGCCGCATGATGCCGGAGAACGGCCGCGACATGATCCGCGGCCATGACGCGATCCTGTTCGGCTCGGCGGGTCATCCGGAAATCCCCGATCACATCACGCTGTGGGGGCTACGGCTGGCGATCTGCCAGCCGTTCGACCAGTATGCCAACGTGCGGCCGACGCGGGTTCTGCCCGGCATCACGTCGCCGCTGCGGCATGTTGAGAGGTCAGAGCTCGACTGGGTGATCGTGCGCGAGAACTCGGAAGGCGAGTACGCCGGTGTCGGCGGCCGCGCGCACCAGGGCTCGCCGCTGGAGGTGGCGACCGATGTGGCGATGTTCACGCGCGCCGGCGTCGAGCGCATCATGCGCTTCGCCTTCAAGCTGGCGCAATCAAGACCGCGCAAGCTGCTGACGGTTGTCACCAAGTCGAACGCCCAGCGTCACGCCATGGTGATGTGGGACGAGATCGCGGTCGAGATCGCGCGCGAGTTTCCCGACGTAACTTGGGACAAGATGCTGGTCGATGCCATGACCATGCGCATGGTGATGAAGCCGCAGTCGATCGACACCATCGTCGCCACCAACCTGCATGCCGACATCCTGTCCGACCTTGCGGCCGCGCTTGCCGGCTCGCTCGGCATCGCGCCCACAGGCAACATCAATCCGGAGCGGACCTATCCGTCCATGTTCGAGCCCATTCATGGCTCGGCGTTCGACATCACGGGCAAGGGCATCGCCAATCCGATCGGCACCTTCTGGTCGGCCGTGATGCTGCTGGAGCACGTGGGCGAAGGCGCTGCCGCCACACGGCTCATGGGCGCGATCGAGCGCGTGACGGCCGACAAGCGCTTCCACACCCCCGATCTTGGCGGCGCGGCGCGCACCGCCGATGTCACCGCCGCGGTGATCGACGCCATTCACGGCGCCAACGCCTAAAGCCGGCGCCAGTCAGGGCGGCTCACCCTTCGTTGTCATGCCGGCCGAGCGGAGCGAGAGCCGGGACCCAGGGCTAAATGCTCCGGTACCATCTGTTGCGCCCTGGGTCCCGGATATTCGCCTGCGGCGAATTCCGGGATGACAAGATTCACAAATCTTCGCCCTCACAAGGACGCGCCTAGTTCACCAGCGGGCCGTTGGCCCTGCGCCAGGCGTCGATGCCGCCATGCATGTGGCACGCCGAGGCGATGCCGGCGTCCTGCGCGGCCTGCACGGCCATCGCCGAGCGCTCGCCGAAGGCACAATAGAACACGAGCTTCTTCGCGTTCGCCAGCTCGTGCAGGATGCCCCCGGCACGGATGTTGTCCTGCAGGTCGGGGTAGGGCGCGTGCACCGAGCCCGGGATGCTGCCGTGCTTCTCGCGCTCAGTGCGCTCGCGGAGGTCAACAAGGGCGGCTTCGGGACGGCCGATCAGGCCCAGCACTTGGGCAGGGCTCAACGCCCATCCCTTGCGCGCAATCTCATCCTGGGCAAGACCCTGGCGCATGTTGGCCGGGACGGCCACGTCCATCATCTTCGGGTTCGGCAAGTTGAGCTTGCTCATCAGGTCGACATACTCGTCGACTGATTTCACCTGCAGGCGCGGGTTATAGCGCTTCTCCTCGCCGATGGTGGAGACGGTGTCGCCCTTGTAGTCGTGGGCGGGATAGACCATCGTCTCATCCGGCAGCTTCAGCAGCTTGTTGAACAGCGACTCGTACTGCGCGCGGGCGCTGCCGTTCTGGAAGTCGGTGCGGCCCGTGCCGCGGATGAGAAGCGTATCGCCCGTGAAGACGCGATCTCTCATCAGGAAGCTGTAAGAGTCATCCGTGTGGCCGGGCGTGTAGAGCACGTCCATCGACAGACCTTCGATGGTCAGCGTGTCGCCCTCCGTGACACGCATGGAGACGACGTCCACCTTGGCATTCTCGCCCATCACCGTGATGCAGTGCGTGCGGTCGCGCAGGGCGCCGAGGCCGGTAATGTGGTCGGCATGGATGTGCGTGTCGACGGCCTTCACCAGCTTGAGATCGAGCTCGCGCACGAGCTGCAGGTAGCGGTCGACCTTCTCGAGCACGGGATCAATGATGAGCGCCTCTCCGCCGCGGCGGCTCGCCATCAGATAGCTGTAAGTGCCGGAGACCTGATCGAAGAGCTGTCGAAAAATCACGGTTGTCTCCTCGGCGCATAGCGAACTTTCATCCCAATATAGGCACCGCGCCTAGGCAGGTGTACCCCCAATCTTCCGGCACGCACGGTGTCTTGAACAAGCGTCAACGAAAAGGGCGCAGCATCTTGCCGCGCCCTTTCGTTGCAGTTTCGAACTGTGTCGGTCAGCGCGGCTGCGGCACGATGCGGATGTAGGGCTTCGGCGCCTTCCAACCGTTGGGATAGGTCTTCTTGGCGTCCTCGTCGCTAACCGAGCCGGCGATGATGACATCCTCGCCGTGCTTCCACTGCGCCGGCGTTGCCACCTTGTGCTTCGCGGTCAGCTGAAGCGAGTCGATCACCCGCAGAACCTCGTCGAAGTTGCGGCCCGTGGTCATCGGATAGACAAGCACCAGCTTGATCTTTTTATCCGGACCGATCACGAACACGTTGCGCACGGTCTGGTTGTCGGCGGCGGTGCGGCCGTCGGACGTGCCGGCCACCTCCGCCGGCAGCATGCCATAGGCTTTGGCCACCTTGAGCTCCGGATCGCCGATCATCGGATAGTTCGGCGCGTAGCCCTGCGTTTCCTTGATGTCCTCCGCCCATTTGGCATGGCGATCCGTAGGATCGACCGAGATGCCGATGATTTTGACATCGCGCTTGTCGAACTCGGGCTTGATGCGCGCCATGTAGCCGAGCTCGGTCGTGCAGACCGGCGTGAAGTCTTTCGGATGCGAGAACAGCACCGCCCAGGAGTTGCCGATCCAATCGTGGAATTTGATGCGGCCTTCGGTGGTGTCCGCCTCGAAGTCAGGCGCGGTATCGCCAATTCTCATCGTCATTGTCGGCTCCACTTTTAAGAGTTGTGTGCGCGACAGCCCGGCAACGCGCTTAATATCCCCGTCAACAATTAGACACCCCAAAGGTGTTTCAATCAACCCTTCCGGATTCTTTCCATGCGCTGGCCGGCGGCGGTCAAGCCATTGCAGTTGCGCGCAATTTCAATGACGCTTCGGGGGCGCTGACCTACCCCCGAAAAGTACGATGATTAAGCACTTGCTACCGCATGCGCGACGAGTTCCGTGCCCGCATTAACTGCAAGTTATGCTCTCAGACCTACTCTCTGGCGTTGGGCTGTCAGGGGTAAAGACTTTTCGTCATGTTGAGTACGCCATCAGCGGGATCTAGCAGCTCCCTCATGGGCGAGTATGCGACACTGCTCGCCGATGCGGTGATGCGGCAACGCGCGCGTGAGGCCGAGCATACGGCCCGCGTCGAGACCGAGCTCGCAAGCCGGGTGAAGTCCGAATTCATCTCCAACATGAGCCACGAGCTGCGGACGCCGCTGAACACGGTGATCGGCTTTGCCAAGCTCGTCAGCGAGTACGACCAGCGCCGGCTTTCCGGCGACCAGATCATCGAATACGCCAACCTGATCCACGATGCGGCCACGCACCTGCTGGCGGTCATCAACGACATCCTGGACATCTCCAAGATCCAGAGCGGCAAGTACACACTTGACGCCCGTGAGGTCCAGTTGGGCGAACTCGTCAACGCAGCCGTCGCCGGCTTCAAACCGAACGCGACGAGCCTGGGCCTTGAGCTGGAAGCCGTTATTGCGCCAAACCTGCCTGCGGTCCGCGGCGATCCCGGGAAGTTGCGCCAGGTCCTCAACAATCTCATCAGCAACGCGGTGAAGTTCACGCCGCCCGGCGGTTCGGTGCGCGTGTCCGCAAAAGCAGGCGACGACGACGGCGCGATCCTCAGCGTGCGCGACACCGGCGTCGGCATGACGGAGGAGGAGGTCAAGCTCTCGCTGACCCCCTTCGCGCAGGTGGATGCCAGCCACTCGCGCTGGCGCGAGGGCGCCGGCCTCGGCCTACCGATCGCCAAGGCGCTCGTGCAGCTGCACGGCGGCAAATTGAAAGTAAACAGCAGTAAATCGATCGGCACGGAGGTGATTGTCACCCTGCCGTGCCGCCATCAGGTATCCGTGTCGAGGGGGAGAGACGCTCTGCTCGGTACCGGCGAAATGAACTTGCGTTAGCCAGGCGAGATAGAGCGGGACACCATGTTGTTGTCGGTTTCCGAGAAAGAGCCACAGAGCGTTGCTATCGGCCGGATTGTGTCCGTCACCGGCGCCAAGGCCATCGTCATGCTCGAAGGCGGGCACGTGGGCGAGGACAACCGTTTGCGCGAGCCCAAGCAGCGGCCGGAGATGGGCACGCTGTTCGCCATCGACACCACCAACACGGCCGTGCTGGCCATCGTCTCCGCCCTGAGCGTGCCCGTGCCCGCGCAGCGCGAGGGCGAGCGCGAGCTCTGGATTGCGGAACTCGGTCTCGTCGGCGAGCTTTGGAAGGGCCAGGACGGCCGCGCCACGTCGTTCAACCGCGGCGTTTCAGTCTATCCCGCGCTGGGAGATCGCGTCCGCATCGCCTCGCGCGAGGAGCTGGAGCTGGCCTTCTGCGGCGAGAAAAAGAACTCGGTCCGCGTCGGCTGCATCCGGCAGGACCCCTCTATCTCGGCCATGGTCCATGTCGATGACCTGCTCGGCAAGCACTTCGCCATTCTCGGCACCACGGGCACCGGCAAGTCGTGCACCACGGCGCTGATCCTGCGCTCCATCCTGCAGAAGAACCCGGCGGCGCACATGGTGCTGCTCGATCCGCACAACGAGTACGCCACGGCATTCGGCGACTGGGGCGAGGTCGTCAGCCAGCGCAACATGCAGCTGCCCTACTGGCTTCTGAACTTCGAGGAACTGATCGAGGTTCTGATCGGCAACGCGCCCGACCGCAAGGCCGAGATCGAGATCCTGCAAGAACTGATCCCGATGGCCAAGGGGCGCTACAGCTCCGGCCGCGCCAATACGCAGCAGCAGGCGCTCCGCCGCGCCACCGACGTCAAGTACACCGTCGATACGCCGGTGCCCTATCGCATGTCCGACGTCATCGCGATGATCGACGAGCGCATGGGCAAGCTCGAGAACAAGAAGGACCTCTCGCCCTACCGCAACGTGAAGTCGCGCCTGGAAGCCATCAGCGCTGATCCGCGTTACGCCTTCATGTTCGGCTCGCTGACCGTCTACGACGGCATGGCGCAGATCCTGGGCCGCATCTTCCGCGTGCCCGTCAACTCCAAGCCCATCACCATCCTCGAGCTCACGGGCCTGCCGACCGAGATCGTCAACGTCGTGGTGTCGGTGCTGTGCCGCATGACGTTCGACTTCGCACTGTGGAGCGAGGGCCAGACGCCCGTCACGCTCGTGTGCGAGGAAGCACACCGCTACGTGCCGGCCAATTCCAGCCTGGGTTTCGAGCCCTGCAAGCGCGCAATTGCCAAGATTGCCAAGGAAGGCCGCAAGTACGGGGCCTCGCTGTGCATCATCACGCAACGGCCGGCGGAGATCGATCCGACCATCCTGTCCCAGTGCAACACGGTGTTCGCACTGCGCATGTCGAACGACCGCGACCAGGAGATCGTCAAGTCGGCCATTGCCGACACCGGCTCCGGCCTGCTGGAGTTCCTCTCGGCCCTCGGCCAGCGCGAAGCGATTGCGTTCGGCGACGGCGTCTCGCTACCTGTCCGCATCCGTTTCGACGAGCTGCCCAGGCATTGCATGCCGCGCAGCTCGACGGCCCGCTTCACCGAGAAGTGGCAGGAGTCGATGGGCGACGAGAACTACCTGGAGGCGATCGTCGATCGCTGGCGCAATTCCTCCAGCGTCGCGGCCATGGAGAACGTGGCAATGTTCGCCGAGGCCATGAACCTGCAGTCTGCACCCCCTGCCGACCCCCCGCCTTCGGGAAGGGGCAACGGCTTTGGGACGCAGACAGCGCCACCGGGGCCAGGCGCCGGCCTGCGCCGGGCGACCGACCAGCCTTCGTCGCGTCCTCCGCCGGTCCCCCAAACCGCCCCGAACGACAGCTTCCGCTCGATCCGCGAAAGGTTGCAGCAGCGCTGATCGGCGCTGCCGCACGGTAGGCTTGTTGCGGGCGTTTTCTTGAGCGCGAGAAGGGTCGCTGCTATCCATGGCGCGACCGCTCGAGGGTTCTCATGGCATCCGTTTACCCTGTTGTCTTGTCGGGGGGCTCCGGCACGCGCCTGTGGCCGCTGTCGCGCGCCATGTTCCCGAAGCAGTTCGTTCGTTTCTCCAAGAGCCAGCCCAACAGCTTCCTGGCCGCAACCCTGCAGCGGCTCGCGCAGGAGCGTGGATTTGCGGCGCCGCTCGTCATCTGCAACAACGACCACCGCTTCCTGGTCAAGGACGAGGCAGACCGGCTGAGGATCAAGCTGGGGTCGATCGTGCTGGAGCCGGAGGCGCGCAATACGGCACCTGCCATAGCCGCTGCCGCCGTGCTGGTGGAGCGCAGCGACCCCGATGGCATCCTGGTGGTGATGCCGTCGGACCATGTGATCGAGAACGACGAGGCGTTCGCAACGGCGGTGCAGCGCGCGAGCGGGATCGCAGCGACAGGCAAGCTCGTCCTGTTCGGCATACCGCCAGCGTCGCCACACACGGGCTACGGCTACATCCGCCGCGGCGCTCCGCTCGATGGCTCCAAGGAGGCGTACGCAGTCGCCGCCTTTACCGAGAAGCCCGACAGGGCAACGGCCGAGGCATACCTGGCAACGGGCGAGTATCTCTGGAACAGCGGCATTTTCGTGCTCGGTGCGCGCGCCTTCCTCGACGAGGTGACACGGCTTGCGCCTGAGGTGGCGGCTGCCGCACGGGCAGCGGTCGCGAACGCCTCCGAGGATCTCGGGTTCTTGCGCCTGGACGCCACGTCGTTCGCAGCGGCCCCCAGCATCTCCGTCGACTATGCCGTGACGGAGCGGACCAGCTCGGCAGCTGTTCTCCCGCTCGATGTCGGCTGGAGCGACGTGGGGTCCTGGTCGTCGCTGTGGGAGCTGAGCACCCACGACGCCAGCGGCAACGCCGTGCATGGCGAGGCGATACTGGAGGATACAAGCGGCTCCTACATCCACTCCGAGAATGCCCTGGTGGCAACGCTGGGCGTGAAGGATCTCGTCATCGTCGACACCCCGGATGCGCTGCTGGTCGCCGACCGCGCCCGCGCGCAGGACGTCGGCGGCCTGGTGGCGAAGCTGCGCAAGGCCGGGCGCAAGGAGCACGAGACCCAGGTTCGCAACTATCGTCCGTGGGGTTACTTCGAGACCCTGAACATCGCGCCGCGCTTCCAGGTGAAGTTGCTGCACGTGAAGCCCGGCGGCAAGCTCTCCATGCAGATGCACCACCACCGCTCGGAACACTGGGTGGTCGTGCACGGCACCGCCAAGGTGACGATCGGCGACGAGGAGAAACTGGTTTACGAGAACCAGTCGGTCTACATCGTCGCCACCCAGTGGCACCGCCTGGAGAACCCGGGCAAGACTCCGCTGGAGATCATCGAGGTGCAGCTTGGCAGCTACCTCGGCGAGGATGATATCGTGCGCGCGGACGACGTGTACCGCCGCGCACCCGACGAGACGAAGTAGGCGGCGCTCGTCCGGCAACCCCGACTAGTGCTTGGTCTGATTGGCCGGGTCGGTGTCCGGCATCCTGTGGTCCGCGGCAGGCAGGGCCGTGCCATCGGGCTGAGTTGCCGTGGCCGCGGCGGGCTCGCTCAGCTTGAACTCGTAGCGCCGGTAGCTGACGGGCACCAACGCCAGATACAGCAGCGAGAGCAGGGTCAGCGTGCCGTAGGGGTAGGTAATGAGCAGGGCAACACCTGCGGCAGCCCCGACGAACATGGGCAGGATGTACTCATTGGGAATGCGCTCGCCCATCAGCTTGCCCGAGAAGGTCGGGATGGTGGAGACGAGCATGAGGGCGATGATCAACGTATAGACGGCGATCAGCCAGGGCCACGCACGCACGTCGAACAGGCCGAGCCCGTCCAGATAGAGCGGCAGCAGCACCACCGCCGCCCCTGCCGGGGCCGGCACGCCGGTGAAATAGTTGGCCTGCCACTTGGGCTTTTCGACATCGATCATGGAGTTGAAGCGCGCAAGCCGCAGCCCCATGGCGAGCGCGAATACGAGCGCCACGATCCAGCCGAACCCCTTCGGCAGGCCGCCGAGGCCCCACACGAACACCAGCACGGCCGGCGCCACGCCGAAATTGACGAAGTCGGCAAGGCTATCCAGCTCGGCACCGAACTTGGACTGGGCCTTGAGCAAGCGCGCGAGGCGGCCATCCACACCATCGAGCAAGGCTGCCACCACGATCAGGGCGATCGCCATGTCGAAGCGCTGCTCCACCGCCATGCGCAGCGCGGTGAGACCCGCACACAAGCTGAGCACGGTGAAGAAGTTCGGCACCACCATGCGCAGCGGAATTTTGCCCTGGCGGAACAGCAGGCGGCCGCGGCGGCGGCGTTCTTCCTTCTCAAGGCGCGGCAGAACGGGGTCCATGCGCATCGCGCTCCATCAGGTCTGCTAGTGCAGGCGGGCCTCACGCTCGGGCTCGGCCGACTTGAGGTCTGCCATCACCGTCTCGCCGCCGATTGCCCGCTGTCCCACGGACACGAGCGCAGTGCGCTCCGGCGGCAGGTAGAGATCAACACGCGAGCCGAAACGGATCAAGCCGAACCGGGCACCGATGCCAAGGTTGTCGCCCTCCCGGATGAACGTCAGGATGCGGCGGGCGATCAAGCCCGCGATCTGGACCACGGCGATCTCGGTGCCGTCCGCGGCAGTGAGGACGGTCGAGCAGCGCTCGTTCTCCTCGCTCGCCTTGTCGAGGGCTGCGTTGAGGAAAGTGCCCGGCGTGTAGATCACGCGGGAGACACGCCCGGCAATCGGCGTCCTTTGAATGTGGACGTCGAACACCGACAGGAAGATAGACACCCGCACCCGCGGGGCGTCGCCAAGGCCAAGCTCGGCCGGAGGCGTCACGCGCTCGATCGCGGAAATCCGGCCGTCGGCGGGAGCAACGAGGAGACCTTCCCTGAGCGGCGTCACACGCGGCGGGTCACGGAAGAAGTAGGCGATCCATGCCGTAACGAGGACCACCACCCAGGCCAGCGGCGGCCAGAACCAGAAGAAGAACAACGCCACGGCAACGCCGATGGCGAGAAACTTGTAACCGTCGTTGTGGACCGGCACGACGCTGTCGGCAATCGTATCGATCAGGCTATGGCGCTCTGCCAACTCGTCCCTCCGAAACTGAAAATATCTGGACGCGCGACAGCCTATTCGATCGGCACGGCGACAAAGCGCATATCGCCCTTGCCATCCTCGACCCGCAACAGCACCGCGTTGCGGCCAGCCGTGCGCACGCGCTCGATCCCCTTGCTGATATCATCGATGGAAGTCACCGCTTCCTGCGCGACCTCCACGATCACATCGCCGGCCTTGATCTGGCGCTGTGCGGCCGGACTGGCAGGATCGACGTCAACCACCACCACGCCCTTCACATTGGGGCCGAGCCCGTGGTTGGAGCGCAGATCATCCGTCAGAGGCGCCAGCACCAGGCCGATCAACGACTGCCCCGGGGGGCGTATGCCGCCGCCCTTGTCATTGCCCTTGCCACCGCGGCTCTTCGGGTTGACCCGCTTGCTGGTCTTGGCTGGCGCCGCCTTGGCGTCCTCGACCAGGCGGCCGATGGCAACGCGCACGGTGCGCCGCTGTCCCTTGCGCAGGAACTCGACATCGACCTCGCGGCCAATCTGCGTCTGCGACACCATGCGCGGCAGGCCACGCATGGTGGTGACGTCCTTGCCGTCGAACTTGACGATGACGTCACCGTCGAGAATGCCGGCCTTCGCCGCCGGGCCTTCCGGCGCCACGCTCGCCACCAGGGCACCCACGTTCTCCTTCAGGCCGTAGGCCTCGGCCAGATCGTCGGTGATGGATTGCACGTTGACGCCGAGCCACCCGCGCCGGGTCTCGCCGAACTGGCGCAGTTGGTCCACCACGATCGTTGCTGCATCCGAGGGGACGGCGAAACCGATGCCGATCGAGCCGCCGGTCGGCGAGATGATGGCCGTGTTCACGCCGATGACCTCGCCGTCCATGTTGAACAGCGGGCCTCCGGAGTTGCCCTTGTTGATGGCAGCGTCCGTCTGCAGGTAGTCGTCATAGGGCCCGGTGTTGATGTCGCGCTGCTTGGCCGAGATGATGCCGACGGAGACGGAGCCGCCGAGACCGAACGGGTTGCCGATCGCCATCACCCAGTCGCCCACCTTCATCTTGCCGGATGCACCGAACGGCACCTGCGCCAGCGGCTTCTTGGGTGTCACCTTCAGAAGCGCGAGATCGGTCTTGCTGTCCTTGCCGAGCACCTTGTCGACCTTGAGCTTGGAGCCGTCGGCGAAATTGATGATGATCTCGTCGGCACCTTCGATGACGTGGTTGTTGGTGACGATCAGGCCTTCCTTGCCGTCGATCACAAAGCCCGAGCCCTGGGCGCTGACCTTGCGCTCGCCTGGTCCGCGGCCGCCCTTGCGATCGAAAAAGTCCTCGAAGAACTCTTCAAAGGGCGCGCCCTTGGGAACCTTGGGCAGCGGCGCGCCTTCGGAGCCCTTCAAGGTCTGATTGGTGGAGATGTTGACGACGGCGTCGAGAAGCTTCTCGGCCACCGGCGCCACGCTTGCCGGCCCGCGCATCTGCGCCAGGGCTGGAACCAGCAGCAGCGCTGTGAAGGCCGCGACGAAGGCCGCGGTGCGCGCCGCGGGAAAGGCCCGCCACGCCGATCGAGGACGCTCCACCCGCTCGCACTGTACCGGACCGTTCATCCGCGCCTCCTGAACGCTCGCCCTGCCAGAGTAAACTGCGCTTAACCCCGCACCATCCATACGACGAAAAGGCCGGCCACGGCCGACGCAATGCCTGCGGTGCGCAGGGACTGCTCGGACATGTGGGCGACCGTCTCGTAGAACTTCATACCCCAGTGCGGTGCCGCCGCCCAAAGCAGGCCTTCGATGACGAAGGCTATCCCAAGGGCGGCGATCAGGTCACTCATCACTTCGCTTTGGGTTGTGCGCCGCCCGGACTCGAGAAGTACTTGAAGAACTCGCTGTCCGGCGACAGCAGCATCCGTGTCTCGCTACCCTTCATGCCGGCCTCGTAAGCCTGCATGGAACGGTAGAAAGCGAAGAAGTCCGGGTCTTTGCTGAAGGCCTCCGCGAAGATGCGGTTGCGCTCGGCATCGCCTTCACCGCGAATGCGCTCGCCGTCGCGCGTCGCATCCGCCTTGATGATGGTGACCTCGCGATCGGCGTTGGCGCGAATGCGGTTGGCGGCGCCCACGCCCTCGGCGCGGAACTCAGCCGCCTCACGCAGACGCTCGGCGCGCATGCGGTCGAAGATGTTCTTGGAGTTCTGCTCGGGCAGGTCGGCGCGCTTGATGCGCACGTCCACCACTTCGAGACCAAATTCCTTGCCCTCGTCGTTCACCTGCTGGGCGATGCGCTTCATCAGCGCCTCGCGCTTGTCCTTGACGACGTCCTGGAAGGTGGAGCCGCCGAGCACGCGGCGCAGCGAGGATTCCACGATCGGGCCGAGCCGCGAGCGCACGTTCTGTTCGAAGCGAACCGTCTGATAGAACCGCAACGGATCGACGATGCGATAGCGCGCAAACGCATCGACGATGATGCGCTTCTGGTCCGACGCCGTAACTTCCTGCGAAGCGGTGTCGAGATCCAGGATGCGCTTATCGAAATAGTCGACCGTCTGCACGAACGGGATCTTGAAATAGATACCCGGGCCGTACTCGCCATTCGGTTGGTTGATGACCTTCTCGGGCCGGCCGAACTCGAGCACGATCGCCTGCTCGTTCACGTGCACGATGAAGACGGCGAAATAGGCGATCGCAGCCGCGAGGCCGGCGAGCACCACGAGAACCGCTGAAAGGGCCTTGAGCATCAGTTGGCTCCCTTCGGCCTGGCTTGCTGTTGCGGATCGACCTGCAGGAATGGAAGCACGCCCGAGGTCCCCGTTTTGTTGTCGAGAATGATTTTGTTGGCGCCGGCGAGCACGCGCTCCATGGTTTCCAGATAGAGACGTCTGCGGGTCACGTCCGGTGCCTTCTTGTATTCGTCATAGACCTTCAGGAAGCGCGCCGTCTGACCGACGGCTTCAGCCACGGCTTCCTGCTGGTAGCCTTTGGCGGCCTGCAGAATTCGCTCGGCCTCGCCGCGTGCCTCCGGGATTATTTTGTTGGAGTATGCAAAGGCCTCGTTCTGGAGGCGCTCCTTGTCGGCGCGCGCTGCCTGCACGTCGCGGAAGGCATCGATCACCTGCGACGGCGGATCGACCTTCTGCAACTGGACCTGATCGATCTGGATGCCGGACTGGTAGTAGTTCAGCACGTCCTGCATCAGCTTCTGCACCTCGGCCTCGGTCTTCTGGCGCGCCTCGGTGAGGATGGGTGCGATGTTGTTCTGGCCGACGATCTCGCGCATCGCGCTCTCGGCGACCTCCTTCACGGTCGCGTCGGGGTTCTGGATGTTGAACAGATACTGCTTGGCATCCTTGATGCGCCAGAACACCACGAAGTCGACGTCGACGATGTTCTCGTCGCCCGTCAGCATCAGGCTCTCTTCGGGAACGTCGCGAATGCCGCCGCGCGCGCCGGCTGCCGTGCGCATGCCGACCTCGATGATGTTCTGACGCGTCACCTTCGGCAGGCGCACCTCCTCGATCGGGTAGGGCAAGCGGAAATGCAGACCCGGGCCCTCCTGGCGGTCGATCTTGCCAAAGCGCATGACGACGCCAAGCTCGTCGGGATTGACGCGGAAGGTGAATGCAAAGAACGCCACCACGGCGATCATGACAGCGGCGATCAGGAACATGAGGGGCCCGGGAACGCCGGTGCCACCGGGGATGACCTGCTTCAGCCTGTCCTGGCTGCGCTTGAGAAGCTCTTCCAGATCGGGCTGCTGGCTCGGGCCGCCACCGCCTGAGGGAACCTGCCCCCAAGGTCCGCCCTTGCGGCCGCCACCGCCGCCCTGATTATTCCACGGCATCTATTCTCTGCCTCTCCATCACATTGAGATTCAGCGCCAGGGCGACGCCCCGATAGGGCATCTCACTCGCCTGTCGCTGTCCTGGGAAATTCATGCCTGGCACGCTTATAGGGCACACTCCAAACCCGCGCAAACGCCGGGCGCCAGCTCGGTATATGGTGGCAGGGTACGCGGCGCGCCATCCCCAAGCAGAGGTTAATGTGCGCGATCCAGCACGACAAAATCGGCAGGAAATTGGTCGTTTGCGGACTGCGGCAGGGCCTCCCGCGATGTTTCTCGCCACAAGGCGGTGTCGAACGGCTCGAGAACCGTATCGCCCTCCGGCCGTCCTTTCACGACGGTGAGGTAGATTCGATCGGCGATCGGAAGGGCTGCACGAAAGATTTCCGCACCGCCGATCACGGCAATTTCATCCACCTTACGCTCCCCCGCGAGCTTGCGCGCGAGAGCCAGCGCGGCCTCGACACTGGCGACGACATGGACGCCGGGGGCGGCAAAGTTCTGTTGCCGGGTGATGACGATATTGTCGCGCCCGTCGAGCGGCTTGCCGATCGACTCGTAGGTCTTGCGCCCCATAACTACGGGCTTGCCCATAGTCACCTTGCGAAAGCGCTTGAGGTCGGTCGGCATGCGCCAGGGCAACCGGCCGTTGCGGCCAATGACACCGTTCTCGGCAACCGCGACAACAAGAACGATGCTCATGTGCGGTGGCTCACGGGGATGAGATCGTCGGGCACGTGGAACCAGTTGCGATAACCGCGGCAGGGAAAGAACGGCAGCGGACGCGGATTGCGCAAATACCAGGCAACGGCACCCGGCTCATACCAGCGACTGACCGAGGCAGGTGCGACCTCGCTCAGTTCCACCGAGCCGATGATGCCGCCGACGGCAAACTCGTCCTCGCTCGGCAGCATGGCAAGATCATCTTCCGCCGCGAGCATCTCGATCGCCTTTTCGAAGTCGTCACGCGTGGCGTCGAGGCTGGCGTGCACCAGAAAGCGTCCACGATAGTTGCAGGGACGCGGCCGGTTCTCCACGTCCTTGCCGGCGTGGATGATCGCCCAGGCCCACACGGGGCGGATGCTCAGCGCCATCATCGCGCTAGTGTCCCGATTCCGAAGTTCGCCACACCTCCACAACCAGCGCCCCGAGCGAACTTCGGAATCAAAAGGGACACTAGAATCATAGTTTTGCTAGTGTGATTCAGATCGAGAAATTCGCTCCGAGCTGTGCCGCAGATGGCGGCGAATTTCTCGATCATCACACTAGACCGCCACCTCCGCCTTGATGTGAGGATGCGGGTCGTAGCCCGTCAGCTTGAAATGCTCGAACTGGAAATCGAAGATCGAGCGCACTGACGCATCGATCTCCATGCGCGGGAGAGCGCGTGGTGGCCGCGCGAGCTGCAAATCGGCCTGCTCGAGATGGTTGAGATAGAGGTGCGCGTCGCCGAACGTGTGCACGAACTCGCCGGGTTTCAGGTTTGTGACCTGCGCCATCATCAGCGTGAGGAGCGCGTAGCTGGCGATATTGAAGGGCACGCCGAGAAACACGTCTGCCGAGCGCTGGTAGAGCTGGCAGGAGAGGCGGCCGTCGGCAACGTAGAACTGGAACAGGCAGTGGCACGGCGCCAGAGCCATGTCGGGAATGTCGGCGGGGTTCCAGGCTGAGACGATGATGCGGCGGCTGTCGGGGTTGGTCTTCAGCGTTTCGACGACCTCACGGATCTGATCGATGCTGTGACCGTCGGGCGTGGCCCACGAGCGCCACTGCTGGCCGTAAACGGGGCCGAGATCGCCGTTCTCGTCCGCCCAGTCGTCCCAGATCGAGACCCCATGCGCGTTGAGGTACTTGGTGTTGGTGTCGCCGGCGAGGAACCAGATCAACTCGTGGACGATCGACTTCAGGTGCAGCTTCTTGGTGGTGACGAGCGGGAAGCCCTCGTCGAGGTTGAAGCGCATCTGGTGCCCGAACACGCTGAGCGTGCCGGTGCCGGTGCGGTCGGTCTTGCGGACACCCTCGTGGCGCACACGGCGCAGGAGGTCGAGGTATTGCTGCATGAGCCTATAGTTAGGCGATTCCTGGCCTCACCCCAAATCACGACAGGACGCCGGCCTCAGGCTGGGGGCGGCGGCAAGTCCACGAAGCGCAACACCAGCACGATCAAGGAGTTGTAGACGGCGTGGCAGACGATCGGCACCCACAGGCTGCCGGTGCGCCATAGCAGCCAGGAGAAGATGAGGCCGATGGAGAACACCTCCACCAGGCCAACAGCCGAGTAGCCGGCATGCAGGGTTGTCCACAGGGCTGCCGTGATCAGCGCCGCCCACCAGAAGCCAATGCGCGTGCGGGCCAGCGCCGACTGCAGGAAGCCGCGGAACAACAACTCCTCCGACAGTGGCGCGCCAATGCCGATCACGGCGGCGGTGAGCATCCAGTCGGGCCCCCGCACCATGTCGTAGAACAGCCTGAGGTCGGCCAGCATGTCGTGCCGGATGAGGAAATACTGAATGCCCGCCATCAGCACCTGCAGGACCGCCAGCAGCCCCAGCGCGGCCAGCAGCGTACGCAGCCCGTGCGGCACGTTGCGCAGCGACAGCACCTCGCGGATGCCGCCGCGGGTGGCGGCCAGCAGGGTCAGGAGCACCACCAGCACCTGCCAAATCGCAAACATGCGGATGCCGGTGGAGGCGTCGCCGGCGGGGGTTCTGTCGAGCGCGGCGAACCCGCCTTCCAGCCAAGCCATCGCGAGGACGCCAATGGCGCCGCTGACCACGATGATAGCCACTGCGACAACGAGCGCGGAGGCGACCCCCCAGGGCGTACGGGGCTCATACCGCGGCGGGCCGCTGAACAAGGTGCTGTCGCGGGCGAACAGGCGGCCTTGTATATCCTGCTGAGGTTCCACGATGACTTCCGCTCCGCTGTGGCGGCGCCCAAGCGGCCGCGGGTCGCCAACTTTTCTTTAGGAACGTCTGTCCCTATATTAGGGGTGCTGGATTCGTCCAGCTATGGCGATAAATGGCCATCGTAATAAGCCTATCGGACCCGGGGGCAGTACCCGGCGCCTCCACCACATGCCGCAGCCAAGCGTGGGCGAAGCGGCGGTATCTGATGGGGGCGAACTAGGATCGACGAGGGTGTAAAGGGTGTGCTTTTGCCCGGCATGATACCGCCGTTATCGGGTCAATCAGAATAGTTGCCAATGACAACTATGCTGAGGCTGCTCTCGCTGCGTAATGCAGTGCGAAAGGCCTGAACTCAAGCCCTGACGTCTAGCCACGTCAGGCGCGGTTTCGGAGGGCACCGGGCAACAGAAGCCCTCCACTTACCTCTCTGCCCAGGCACTCCGCCGACGGCGATCACCGAACATGACGACGACCGGCGAGCAAGACATCAACTACGAGGCCCTGGCGCAGGACGCGTTTCGCGGCATCGTTCGGACGGTTCTGACGCGCGTGGCCAAGACCGGCCTGCCCGGCAACCACCACTTCTACATCTCCTTCGGCACCAAGACGCAGGGCGTCGGCCTTTCCAGCCGGATCCGCGAGAAGTATCCCGAGGAGATGACGATCGTGCTGCAGCACAGGTTTCGCGACCTGATCGTCACGCCAACGCACTTCGAGGTGAAGCTGACCTTCGACGGCATTCCCGAGACGGTCGTGGTGCCCTTTGCGGCGGTGAAGGTGTTCTTCGATCCGAGCGTGCCCTACGGCCTGCAGTTCGAGGGCGCCGAGGCCATCACCGATACGATGAACGATCTCGGCGCCGAAGGCGCGGAAGCGCTCGGTGACGCGCCGCGCGCACCACGCGTGCGCAAGGTGCAGCGCGCCGACCCTGCCGACGGCGCCCAGGCCCCAAAAAAGCCGCGCAGCTCGAAGAAACCGCGCGCCGGCAAGGGCGGCAGTGCGGAGGGTGCTGCGCCATCGAGCGAGCACCCTGCCGTTGTGACCTCGTCGAGCCAGACCGAGCAGGCGGCCAACGACGCCAAGGTCATTCAGCTCGACAAGTTCCGCAAGAAGTAGGCGCTAGCCGAACAGGCCGCCGAGGAGGTCGTCGAGGACGATCGTGTCCCCGCCGAGGATGCCGAGCTCCAGCGCGTCCGTATTGGTGTTGCTGAAGTTGTCGAGCAGCGACGCGCCGATGAGATCGGTGTCGCCCAGCAGAAGCGGGAAGAACGTCTCGCCCCCATCCGATTGATCCCAGAACAGCTCGACCGGGCCCTGCAGCGAGAGCGTGTCGATCCGGCCACCCGGACCATCAAGTAGGCTGACGTCTGCAGCATCGCCGTTGAAAACATCGACGAGTGATGTCAATCCGCTGCCCGTGCCGTTCTCCATGATTGCGTCGAGGTCGATGCCGAGCGGGCCGGTGGCGCCGACATACTCGAGGCTGCTCGGGGCAAGCCTCTCGCCGCCGTCCGCCGTGAACAGACCGCCCAGGACGTCAACCGAACCCTGTTCGTTGTAGCTTTGCGCCGTTCCGAACAGAGCGTCCGCGGTGATACCCAACGGGCCATCGACATCGACGGACTCGATGCTGCGCCCGCCGAGGCCCTCTCCAAACGACTGGTCACCGAACAGGCCGCCGCCGAGATGGATCGGCTCTACGCCCGGATCATCCATGTAGGTGATGCCCGCCCGCGAACCGGCCAGCTCGATGGTTGCAGTGTCGATTTCACCCGCCGGTGTGTACGTCACACTCACGGGCGAGCCGTCGCCAAAGCCAGTTGGCGCCTGACCCGCGAGCAGGCCGCCGAGCGCCTCAAGGGGATTTCCGGATCCAAGCATTACGCAATCCTTTCAAAACAAGGGAGAATTGTTGCCATCCTTGGCTCGCCCCAGCCGAGCGGTGCCGAGGACCGTTATCCTCCCAAAATCGCACTCTGGGCACTGGTCGATCCGACAGGTTGTGAGATTGAAAGAGCGCGCTAGATTCCGGAGTGTCGTTATTGGGATCAGGAGTTCGCCATGCACCCGCCCGCACAGCAGACCCCGGCGAGCACGCGCGAGGCCCTGGCTTGGGCCGAGGTCGCGGGCCTGGTGCGCATCAATGCCGACGGCAGCTGGTCGGCGACAGACCTGGCCAAAGCGGCGCTTGGCCGCTCCGCACCCGACTGCGATCAGGCGGCCGGCGGCGGCGCAGGCGGCGGCGGGCGGGCGAAGATCAGCTTCTGATAGACGAGCCCGATCCCGATCAGCACCACGCCGAGGCAGATCACGGAGAAGGCGCGCCAGAAGCCGCCGATGCCGGTGAGGTCGAAGAGGAACACCTTGATCACCGACAGCACGACGAGGGCCGCCGAGGCGAGCCGCGCCTCGCGCGAGCCGCGCACCAGGCCGTAGCCGAGGAAGGCGAGGCCCAGCGCCAGCCAGGCAACCGAATAGGCCCACACCTCCGGCGCGCTCGTGCTGCGCCACAGGGTGATGATCTCGCCCTGGAAGGCATGGCGCACCTCGAGCGTCACGTAGCCGAACAGCAGCAGCAGGGCGAGGATCGCCACCATCGTCACGTACCAGTTGGGGCGCACGCCGCGCGCGATGCGCGCCAGCACGACGGCGGCGGCGCCGGGCAGCAGGTAGGCGAGCAGCAGCGAGCTGAACACGGTCGGCCCGAGCACCGATTGCCGGCTGAACAGCGGGTTCTCGGCAAGACCGAGACCGAACACCACCAGCACCGCCGAGATCACGCCGAACGCGAGCGACGCGAAGCGAAACACCGGGTTTCCGCGCGCCAGATCCATGCGCACCAGTACGATGGAGAAACCGAGGCTCGTCAGCGCGAACAGGCCCTGCTCGATGTGCCCGGACGCGGGCGACAGGATATCGCCGCCGTTGAGCGCGTGGCGGATCTGGAAGAAGAACAGCAGTGCCGCGAACAGCAGCCCGAGCGCATCGCACAGGCGCACCGCGAGGTCCTCGCCCTGGCGCTTCAGGATATAGCCCGCGCCCAGGAAGGCCGCCGCCGGCGCACCGTAGCCGAGCAGCAGCCAGTTGAAGATCGGCCAGGTGCCGACGTCGGCGCCGGCGATGTAGGGGTCCCAGGCCAGCCGGCCGAGCACGATGAAGCCGATCGCCACCACCACGTAGCGCAGCATCGGGATGCGATCGATGACCGCAAACAGCGAGGTGGTCGCCGCCGTCACCGCGAACGCCACCGTGAGGTAGCCGCGGTCGAGCACCATCACGAACGCCAGCGCCATTGCCGCCGCCACGCCGGACGCGAACGCGCCGATGGCGAGATGGATGGCCGGCGTCTTCGGGCTGATCTTGTCGAGGGCGTTGGCAAGAAAATAGAAGGCGCCGGCAAGCAGCACCGCAATGAACGCAAACGAGATAGAGCGGTCGAACTGCGTCACGCGCAGATAGACCAGCACCAGCGCCAGCAGCGGCGGCACGACGGCGGCAAGGGCATAAAGTGCCGCCGTGCGAATCGGCAACGACAGGCCGCGCCAAAGGCGCAGGGTTGTAACAGCGGTGATCGCCGCCATCACGACCAGCGCGAACATCATGAAGTTGGTGACGTTGTCGGGTAGCCGCAGAATGTACTCGGCGGCGGTGGTGACAAGTCGTGGATCGGGCGCGTCCCTCAGGCCGGGCCACGTCGCGAGCGCCGCCAGCGCCACGACACCGGCAAGCGGCGCGGCCGAAGCCGCAGGCGCGCTGCGCCAGGCGGTGGCCGCGAGGAGACCCATTGCCACCAAGGCGAAAACGGTCCAGCGCGTGTCCATGGTTGCCGCGCCGAGCGCGATGACCGCAATGCCCGTCAGCGCGGCGAGCGCGGCGGCCGCGATCCAGTCGGGCTCGGCGGCCTCGTCGGACACGCCCAGATGCGGCTCGATGGCGATCAGGGCGCAAGCAAGGGCAAGCTGAATGGCCACATGCGCAAACAGCGCGCTGGCGAAGCCGCCACCCGCGCCGGCGCTGACCGGATCGACCAGCACCAAGCCCCACAGCACGCCGCCGGCGACGGCCGCAACGGCAAGCCACAGCCAGCGGCGCATGCGCGCCAGCGTGTAGGCGGCGGCTGCCACGACCGCGAGATATAGGACCAGCGGCCAGGGATTTGGGTCCGCCGAGTCGATCAGCATCGGCACCAGCAATCCGGCGGCGAGTCCGAGACCCGCCAGCGCCGGCCCATGCAGGGCGGCAGCGAACATGGTGGCGATGGCGATGGCGCCCAGCAGCACGAAGGCCATGCCGGGGCCGATGAAGCCGTAGAGGGCATGCGCGGCGTAGACGGCGCCGAAGGCGCTGGCAGTGCCGGCGGCGGTGAGGATGCCCGGAATATGTGCAGAGGGAACCGCGGCAATCGGCGAAGCGCGCTCGGAGCGGCGGAACCATTCGCCGGCCACAACCAGCAACGCACCGAACAGCAGGCCCAGCACGACGCGCATGCCGGGGCCGAACACGCCGGCTTCGATCGAGTAGCGCACCAGCAAGAGTCCGCCGAGGCCGAGCGCGAGGCCGCCGACCCACACCGCCCAGCGCGTGCCGAGACGTTCTTCCAGCGTGGTCGCCGGTGCGGCCGGCGCTATCGGCTGCGCTGGTGCGGGCTGCTGATCGACAGGTGCGCCCTCTGCGGGCTCTTCAGGCGTTGCGGCTGCATCGACCGCCTCGGGCTGGGACGGCGGCGCTTCGGCCGCCGGTCTTGGCGCCGACGGCGTGCGGCCGAGCGCGATGTCCGACTGCAGTCCGCGCAGCTCGTTGCGAACGGCCGTCAGCCGCTCCTGCTGCAGGAAAACGGCGCGGCGCGTGCGCCACGCCACGATGAGCGCAATCAAGCCAAGCAGGAAGCCAAGGAAGTCCATCGCCAGCTCTTCGTGTCGCGTCGATCCGTATCGGCACTGATTCGCACCATGCCTCTGTCAGGCATGGCAAATCGTGGTGCATGGCAGGTAAATGACGGGACTGACGAGAAAATTCTGGCAACATGATGTATCGGCAGCTCGCCGCACCGGGACCGGGTTGCCGAGCCAAGCCTCTCCCTGGACAGGCGTGGCCGCGTCGCGTCCTATGCGGCACCCACAGGAGGCCCTACGCGATGCCAGCCCCCATCGGATTGTTCCGCGGCGAGACCGCCCTTGTCACCGGCTCGGCCTCCAACATCGGCCGCGCCATCGCCCTGGCGCTGGCCCGCGAGGGCGCCGCCGTGCGCTGTGCCGACGTCGATGCAGGCCGCAACGCCGCCACCGTTGCCGACATCGCCAAGGCCGGCGGCACGGCCGAGGCGATCCTCGCCGACCTCTCCACCAGGGACGGCTGGAAATCCGTGCTGCCCGAGGGCGACGCTTCGGTCTCCATGTTCGTGCACTCCGCCTCGCCGCCGCGGCGGGAGGCGGACGGTGCGCTCGCCGTCTCGGAGGAGACCTGGGACGCGATGGCCAACACCAATGTGCGCTCCGGCTTCTTCCTGGCGCGCGAGCTCGGCCGGCGCATGAAGGCCGGTGGCGTCAAGGGCCGCATGCTGTTCATCACCTCGCTGCACGCGGAGACGCCGCGCAACATTCCCCACTACGCGGCATCCAAGGCTGGGCAGACGATGGTGGTGAAGGAGCTGGCCCGCGCGCTGGGCCCGGCCGGCATCCGCGTCAATGCGCTGGCGCCGGGCGCGGTGCCCGGCGGCGGTTTCAATGCAGCCGCCTTCAACTTCGACGGCAAGATTCCGCTCGGACGCCTCGGCAAGGCCGAGGACATGGCGGACATGGCACTGGCCCTGCTGTCGGACCGCTTCTCGGGCTACGTCACCGGCACCACGGTGGCCGTGGACGGCGGCATCGCACTCTTCAATTGGATCCCGTTGCCCGAGGCTTGACCTTCGGCACTCCGAGCGCGGGCGGCCGCAAAGTGCTAGGCTGACTGCACGAGCGCACGGCGAAGATGCGCGGGACAATCGGGGAGGAGGAAGCCATGACCGTTTGGCGTCGTTTGCTGCTGCTCGGTGCAGCGATCGTGCTCTGTTCTGCCTCGCACCCCGCATGGTCGCAGGGGTATCCGGATCGCGTTATCCGACTGATCGTGCCGTTCGCTGCGGGCGGCAATGCGGACATCAACGGCAGGGTTGTCGGCGACATCGTGCAGAGGGCGCTGGGACAGCCGGTCGTGGTCGAGAACCGGGCAGGAGCGGGCGGAGGGGTCGGCGCCGAGGTGGCGGCGCGCGCCGTACCCGACGGCTACACGCTGCTGGTCGGCTCCAATGGCCCGCTGACGGTCAATCCGTTCGTCAACGCCAACGTCACCTACGATCCGCTGAACGATTTTGCGCCGGTGGCCATGATCAGCTACGTGCCGCATGTCTTGATCGTCAGCAACAAGCTCGGGTTGAACTCGATCAACGACCTCATCGCGCTGTCCAAGAAGCGCCTCGTGCCGCTTGCCACCAGCGGCTTCGGCAGCGCCACGCATATGACGGTGGAGCGCTTCAAGCAGGCGACGGGTGCCGACATCACGCACGTGCCCTACAAGAGCGGCGGCTCGCTGCTGCCGGACGTCATCAGCGGCAACATCGATGGCGCCATGACGGAGCTGTCGACGGCGGTTGAGCTGCACAAGGGCGGGCAGGCGCGCATCCTGGCCGTCGCCAGCGCGGGCCGCTCCAAGCTCGCGCCCGATATCCCGACCTTCGACGAGCAGGGGATCAAGGGTTTTCAGGCGCGGAGCTTCATCGGCATCCTGGCGCCGGCCAAGACGCCGCGCGAGATCACCGCCAAGCTTCAAGCCGCGATCGCAGCCGGCCTGGGGCCGGGGAGTGCGGCGGCGGAGAAGCTCGCGGCCACGGGCTCGGAACTCGCGAGCCCGGAGCAGATGACGCCCGACGGCTTCGCGGCGTTCATCAAGCGTGACTTCGAGGACATGCGGGTCGCAACCTCGGCGGCGGGCATCAGCAAGAAGTAGGGGCCGGTCAGGCTTCGCGCGGGATGCAGACCCTTGACTGCATCCCGGAGCCGCACCGTCAGCAGGCCTTATACCCAAACCGCGAGATGATTACGCTGCCCGGAATCGCATGGAATTGACGGGTCGCCATGTACCCCTTGTCGATGACATACTTGCGCAGCGCCGGTTTGTACCTGGCAGTCATGCGGTCCGTGAAGTCTTGATTGCCGCCGGCGTGAAACAGCAGGTTTGCATTGTTCGTCACGCACACGTTTCTGATCGCAAGGAACATTGTGCATGCCGACTGGCAATGACCATCGATGCGAAAGCGCTGTCCAGATGCATTGTATTTCCTGACCACCGCCTCGAATTCCGCAAAGTGCGCGGCGCCGCGCGCACCCATCCCCATACCAAGTTGGGTCACTGAGTCTGCGAATGCTGCGCCTATCGCGACGTACAGAACGCCGAATCCTACGAGTAGAGTGCTCAATACTGAGCGCAAAGACCGTTGCGAGCACCGCATACAACATCTCCCATCGTAAGCTTGTCGTGACAAATTCGCTGCGCGCTCACACGCGCATGAAGCGCATTGCTATCGCATCCATCTTGCGATGCGGCGGCACCTGAATGGCAAAGAGAGCATATTTGCGCGCCTCTCCTCCATCAAAGACCTTCTCGGCTCCGTTCGGCAACCACCGCGTGGCTGAGTACAAGCCTTTGCGTTTCACCCGCGCAATGGCGACCAGCCGTAGAGGCGGGCCGTGTTGGCGCCCATCAGCTTGACCTTGTCCGCCTCCGAGATGCGGTTGGTGGCGCGGAAGGCCTCCACGCCCTGCTTGAAGGTGAGCAGCTTGATCGTCCGCGTCCAGTCCGTCCCCCACATGCAGCGGTCGATCCCGAAGGCGTCGATCATGCGGCAGACCGGGTCCCAGATGTCGTTGAAGGGATAGGGCTCGCGCGACAGCGTGCCGGCGCCGCTGATCTTGATGGCGACATTCTCGAGCGCGGCCAGCGTCAGCACCTTGGGCAGCTCCGCCCACGGCTCGGCGGGCACCGGCGGTGCATGCGGCTGCACAAGGCCGAGATGATCGACGATGATGAACGTATCGGGGTTGCGGCGGATCAGCTCGATGCCCTGATCGAGCCGACCGGCGATGTGCAGGTTGACCGGCATGGACAGCCGCGCCGCCGCTGCCAGGACGCGGTTGAGCCCGGGGTCGGCCGCATCGGTGGCGAGCCCGCTGCGAACCAGAAGCATGCGCACCCCGACGCAGCCGGGGGTGCGCTTCCAGTCCGCGATGATCTCGGCAACGGCGGGATCGGACGGGTCGACCGGCTTCACGACCGCAAAGCGGCCCGGATGGCGCGCGTAGACCTCGAGGGCATAGCTGGCGTCGTAGCGGTACATGGCGAAGGGCGAGACCAGGATGGCCCCGTCGATGCCGAGGGCATCCATCTCCGTCACCATCTGATCGCCCGTCGCCTCGGGCGGACCGGCCAGCACGCCGTGCCACGGCCGGCCGGGGTGATCGCGCTCGTAGACGTGCACCTGGGAGTCGACGGTCAGCATGGCTCGCCTCGTTGCAGCGGCTGCGTTTACCAGCAAGCCCTCAGCGTTTCGAACCTGTCAACCACGCCCGCAGCCAAGCCGTCCCCAGAAGCTGCCTTCCCCGCAAGCTTGTCGCAGCCAGCTGCCGGCACAGCTGACGGGCCCCATTGCGCCGCACCGGGCCCATCGCTATAACCCGGCCAGCGAATTTCCAGGGCCGCCGCGCTATTGCGACAGGCTGGGCCCTAATTTCCTTTGGAGATCAGGCCCATGGCCCAGCAGGTGAGCGAGATCAAGGCGTATGCGCGCAAGCGTGCCGGCACCGGCGGCGCGCGCGAGGTGCGACGCCAGGCGCAGGTTCCGGCCGTGATCTACGGCGAGGGCAAGTCGCCGGAGAACATCGCGCTCGCGACCAACGAGGTGGTGAACCTGATGAACCGCGGGCGGTTCCTGGCCACACTCATCACCATCGACGTGGAAGGCGGCGGCAAGACCCGCGTCATTCCGCGCGAGGTGCAGCTCGATCCGGTCAACGACAAGCTCGTGCACATCGACTTCCAGCGCGTCGGCCCTGGCGCCAGCGTGCGCGTCGATGTGCCGGTGCGCTTCATCAACGAGGCGCTGTCGCCGGGCCTGAAGCGCGGCGGCGTGCTCAACATCGTGCGCCACGAGGTCGAGGTGATCGCGCCGGCCGATAAGATTCCCGACGTGTTCGAGTTCAACCTCGAGGGCCTGGAAATCGGCCGCTCGATCCACATCTCGGCAACCAAGATGCCCGAGGGCGTGCGTCCCACCATTCAGAACCGCGACTTCACCGTCGCCACCATCGCGGGCAAGAAGGCCGAGGAGGAGGCAACGCCGACCGCCGGCGCCGCCGCCGCGGCCGAAGGCGCTGCCGCAGCTCCCGGTGCCGAAGGTGCCGCACCCGCCGCTGCCGACGGCAAGGCCGCGGCGCCTGCCGCAGGTGGCAAGGCGCCGGCCGCAGGTGCCAAGCCCGCTGCTGCGGGCGCCAAGCCCGCTGCCGCAGCCAAGCCGGCCGCCGGCAAGAAGTAGCCGCTATGGCGCCCGCGCGGCCTAAGCCGTGCGGCGCGCAGGACGCCGCCTCATGAAGCTCTTCGTCGGTCTCGGCAATCCGGGCAGCAGCTATGCCCGGCATCGCCACAACGTGGGCTTCATGGCGCTCGACCGCATCGCCGAGCGGCACGGCCTCGGCCCCTGGAAGAAGCGCTTTCACGCCGAGGTCTGCGACGGCCCCATCGGCGGGCGCCGCGTCATGCTCATCAAGCCGCAGACCTACATGAACGACAGCGGCCAGGCGGTCGGCGAGGCGCAGCGCTATCTCAAGATCGCGGACGGCGACATCTACGTGTTCCACGACGAGATCGACCTGGCGCCCGCGAAATTGAAGGTGAAGCGCGGCGGCGGCAACGCCGGCCACAACGGCCTCAGATCGATCAGCGCGCACATCGGCAACGAGTATGGCCGCGTGCGCATCGGCGTCGGGCATCCGGGCTCCAAGGAGCTCGTCAGCAGCTTTGTGCTGCACGACTTCGCCAAGGCCGACCGCGACTGGCTGGAGCCGATGCTCGATGCCATGGCCGATGCCGCGGGGCGGCTTGCGGCGGGTGACGAGGCGCGCTTCCTCACCGACGTCGCGCGCAAGCTGCAACCGCCCAAGCAAGGCGGCAAGGATACGGATCCAACCGGCGACCCGCTGCCCGACACGGTGCCCAAAGCTGCGGCGTCACGGCCGGTGACAATGGCGCATCCCGCGGGAGAGCGACAATCCAAGCGCGGCACCGCGCTCGCCGAGAACCTGAAAAAGTGGCTGATGGGCCGCAAAGACACTTAGAAGACTCCAACGAGACGAGATCATGGGCTTCAAATGCGGCATCGTGGGCCTGCCGAACGTCGGCAAGTCCACCCTCTTCAACGCGCTGACGCAGACGGCGCAGGCGGAGGCGGCCAACTATCCCTTCTGCACCATCGAGCCCAACGTGGGTGATGTCGGCGTGCCCGACCCGCGCCTCGACAAGCTGCAGGAGACGGCGGGCTCGGCCTCCAAGATCCCGACGCGGCTGACGTTCGTTGACATCGCCGGCCTGGTGCGCGGCGCCTCCAAGGGCGAGGGCCTCGGCAACCAGTTCCTCGGCCACATCCGCGAGGTCGACGCGGTGGCCTACGTGCTGCGCTGCTTCGAGGACCCCGACATCACCCACGTCGAGGGCCGCATCGATCCCGTCAGCGACGCGGAGACGGTCGAGACCGAGCTGATGATCGCCGACATGGAGAGCCTGGAGCGCCGCCGCGATCCTCTGGCGAAAAAGGCCAACAGCGGCGACAAGGACGCCAAGGCGCAGGTCGCGCTGATCGACAAGGCGCTGGAGCTCGTACGCTACGGCAAACCCGCGCGCATGGCCAAGCTCACACCGGAGGAGGAGCGCCCGTACCAGCAGCTTCAGCTCCTCACCGCCAAGCCCGTTGTCTACGTGTGCAACGTGGACGAGGCCTCCATCGGCGGCAACGCGCTGTCCCGTATGGTGGAGGAGCGCGCGAAGGCGGAAGGTGCCGGCTGCGTCGTCATCTGCGCCAAGATCGAGGCGGAGCTGGCAGCGCTCGAGCCCGAGGAGCGGCAGGAATACCTGGAGCAGCTCGGCCTCAAGGAGCCGGGCCTCAACGCGCTGATCCGCGAGGGCTACCGCGTGCTGAACCTGATCACCTTCTTCACCGCGGGACCGAAGGAGGCGCGCGCGTGGACGGTGAACTCCGGTTCGAAGGCCCCGAAGGCCGCCGGCGCCATCCACACGGATTTCGAGAAGGGCTTCATCCGCGCCGAGACCATCGCCTACGACGACTACATCACGCTCGGCGGCGAGCTTCCCGCCAAACAGGCCGGCAAGATGCGCCTGGAAGGCAAGGAGTATGTCGTCAAGGACGGCGACGTGATGCTGTTCCGGTTTGCGAACTAGCAACCGTTCCTGTCATCCCGGCCGAGCGCAGCGAGAGCCGGGACCCAGGGTTTCAGGCTCGCATGCTCGGCTCCTGGGTCCCGGATATTCGCCTGCGGCGAATTCCGGGATGACAACTGGGTTAGCAATTGGGCTATCGCGCCGCTGCCCTCACCACCGACAGCCCCGCCAGCACTGTCCACAGATAGCTCGATACGAAGATCAGACGGTTGGCCCAGCCGACGTAGGCGGTGACGCCGGGCGGGAGTTCCTTCAAGGGACCGGTCTGCGCGCTCACGTCAACGCCGGCGGATTTGAGCGCCGAGAGAAACAGCGCGAAGGTGCTCAGCATCAGCACGAAGGCGATCCAGGGCAGGTGCGCGGACCACACGGGCGGCGCCGCGATACCGCCGTGGCGGGCCATCGCCAGGGTGAGCACGACGGCGGCGATGCACAGCGAAGGAATGCCGATCATCGCCGCGGGGCCGTGCAGCTTGTGATTGATGTCGAACAGGCCGCCCATGGCCTGGCCGATGCCTGCGAGCACGAGGAACAGCAGGCCCACCTTGCCCAGCGTGCCGGACCACAGCGGCCCGAGCGCCGCGACAAGGGCGAACGAGCTCAGCGCCCAGGCGAGGAACACGATCAGCAGCACCCAGGGATAGGCACCGTTGGCGTATTCGCTGACCATGCGCCAGGAGGGTGCATATTCGGGGCTGGCGGCATGCAGCACGACCAGCGCTGCGCAGGATACGGCCACCGCCGCCATGGCGACGTAGGCAGCCGTAGCGGAAAAGCCTCCGGCGCCCGCTTGATTGGCGATCGTGTTCATGCCGACGCTCCCACTCTAAGCGAAGGCCTCGCACCTGGCGGATGCAAATAGGCCTTGCGCGAGACGGCTTCTAATTGGATATAGTGAACTATAATGAAATCGTCAACACGCCGCTATGCCTCCGCGCTCAGGGCCCAATCGGCCGAGGACACGCGCAAGCGCGTCCTCGATGCGGCAACGGCCCTGTTCAGCCGCAAGGGCATCGACAAGGTGACGGTTGCCGACATCGGCGCGCGTGCCGGCGTGGCGGCCTCGACCGTGTACGGCCTCTACAAATCCAAGGACGGCCTGCTGCGGGCCATCATGCAGCGGTCGCTGTTCGGTCCGTCGTTTCAGGCTGCACGGGAGCTTCTCGACGGCGTTGCCGACCCGGTCAGGCTGATCGAATTGACGTCGCACGTCGCGCGCGCGATCTACGCCAGCGAGAGCGCGGACCTCGGCCTGCTGCGCAGCGCATCGGGGTTCGCGCCCGCCTTGCGCAAGCTGGAGCAGGAGTTCGAGCGCATGCGCTACGACATGCAGGAGGAGCGGCTGCGCGCGCTGTTCAAGGCCGGCAAGGCGCGGCGCGGCCTCACGCTGGAGGAAGCGCGCAGGGTGCTCTGGACATTCACGAGCCGCGACGTCTACCGCATGCTCGTGCACGAGGGCGGCTGGTCGCCGGAGCGCTACCAGGACTGGCTGTCGCGCACGCTGCTGGAGGCGCTTGTGGCGAGGTCGCCGCAGCGGGATTAGCCCGATTTCTACATCTGATTGGATCGGAATTTGCCAACCCTGTCATCCCGGCCGAGCGCAGCGAGAGCCGGGACCCAGGGCCACAAGCACCAACGCCATCTGCAGCCCTGGGTCCCGGACATTGCGCTCACGCGCAATTCCGGGATGAGCCGCCCTGTAACGGGGTTCTGCTCTATCCCACGGCCCGCGCCGCCGCCTTGCCGGCGATGCGGCCGGAGAACAGGCAGCCGCCGAGGAACGTGCCTTCCAGCGCACGGTAACCGTGCATCCCGCCGCCGCCGAAGCCTGAGACCTCGCCCGCCGCGAACACGTTGCCGAGCGGCTGGCCGCCGGCCTTGAGCACGCGCGCCGAGAGATCGGTCTCCAATCCGCCGAGTGTCTTGCGCGTCAGCACCCACAGCCGCACCGCAATGAGCGGACCGGCCTTGGGATCGAGCAGGCGGTGCGGCGTCGCCACGCGGATCAGCTTGTCGCCGAGGTAGTTGCGCGCACCGCGGATGGCGGTGACTTGCGCGTCCTTGGTGTAGGCGTTGTCGATCTCGCGGTCGCGCGCCTCGACGATGCGCTGCAGGCCGCCGGCATCGATCAGACCCGCGCCCACCTTCTCGTTCATGGCGGCGACCAGATCGGCGAGCGTGTTGCGCACGATGAAGTCGGCGCCCTGCTTCTTGAAGGCATCGACCGGCGTCGGCGCGCCGAAGCGGCGGCCCAGCACCTTGCGGATGCTTTTGCCGGTGAGGTCGGGATTCTGCTCGGAGCCGGACAGGGCGAACTCGCGCTCGATGATTTTCTGCGTGAGAATGAACCAGGAGTAGTCGTGTCCCGTCGTACGCAGATGCGCCAGCGTGCCGAGCGTATCGAAACCGGGGAACAGCGGCACCGGCAGGCGCTTGCCCGTCGCGTCGATCCACAGCGACGACGGACCGGGCAGGATGCGGATGCCGTGCGCGGTCCAGATCGGCGCGAAGTTGGTGATGCCTTCCGTGTAGTGCCACATGCGGTCCGGATTGATGATGCGGCCGCCGGCACGCTCGGTGATCTCCAGCATGCGGCCGTCGACGTGATCGGGCACGCCCGACAGCATGTGCTTCGGCGGCTCGCCGAGGCGCTTCGGCCAGCTCCTGCGCACGAGGTCGTGGTTGGCGCCGATGCCGCCCGAGGTGACGATCACCGCCTGCGCCTTGAGCGCGAAATCGCCCGCCACCGTGCGCGAGGAGCGCACGCCGCGCTCGACGCGGCTCGGCTCGAGGATGTCGCCGGCGACGCCGTCGACCACGCCGCCGCTCGCCGTCAATTCGTTGACGCGATGGCGGAAGCGCAGCGAGGCGCGTCCGGTCTTTGCCGCCTCCCGCAGCCGCTTCACGAACGGCTCGATCAGCGCCGGGCCGGTGCCCCACGTCACATGGAAGCGCGGCACCGAGTTGCCGTGCTCGGTGGCGAGGTAGCCGCCGCGCTCGGCCCAGCCGACGATCGGAAACCAGCGCACGCCGAGGCCGTGCAGCCACGGCCGCTTCTCGCCGGCGGTGAAATCGACGTAGGCCTCCGCCCATTTCTTCGGCCAGTGGTCCTCGTCGCGGTCGAAGCCGGCGGTGCCCATCCAGTCCTGCAGCGCGAGATCGTGGCTGTCCTTGATGCGCATGCGCCGCTGCTCGGGCGAATTGACGAACATCAGCCCGCCGAACGACCAGAACGCCTGGCCGCCGAGCGACTGCTCCGGCTCCTGGTCGAGCAGGATGACGCGCTTGCCGGCGTCGACGACTTCGCAGGCCGCCACCAATCCCGCCAGCCCGCCGCCGACGACGATCACATCCGCATCCATCGTTCCCTCCCGCGCTATTTCCGCGCGCCATGCTTATTTTATCGCCCGCTGCAACGCATCTGCGCTGAGCCCCGGCGAACCGGCCTTGGCGGCCTCGGCCTGCTTTACCAGCCGGACGATACCCTCGGTGACGGGCGCGCGCACGCTGTGCCTGCGCGCCAGCGCCAGCACGGCCCCTTGCAGGTAGTCGATCTCGGTCATGCGGCCGCGCGTCAGGTCCTCCCACATGGACGAGCGCGCCTGCGGGTCGACGGCAAGCATGCGTGCCGCCACGCGCCGGAACAGCCAGTCGGGCAGGCGCAGGACGCGCGGGATCATCCTCGGCGCGAGGCCCTCCATGCGTGCCGGCTCGACACCGGCCACCTTGAGCACGCGCAGCGCCTCGGCAATCTGGCGCGCGAGGATGCGGCGCCAGCGCCTGTCGGAGAGCTGGGTTGCCAGCGGCAGATCGGAGAGGGCTACCAGCGCGTTGTTCAGGTTGCGCAGCAGCTTGCTCCACAGCACGCCCGGCATGTCCGCGTGCTCCGCGACCTTGGCGGCGGGCACGTCGAGCACGTCCTTCAGCCCCGCCTGCCCGTTGCCGATCAGGATGGTACCGCTGGTCGCGCGATGGAAGCGCGCCGCGCCGCCGTCGCCATGCGTCTGTACGACGTTGAACGGCACCATGCCCGCCACGATACGCCCGGTGCCGCCCGCATGCGCAAGCAGGGTATCCACATTGCCGACGCCGTTCTGCAGGCTGACGACGGTGACGCCGTCCGGCGCATGCTCGGCGATCAGCCGCGCCATCGCGGCGGTGTCGCCGCACTTCACGGTCACCAGCACGATGTCGGCTTCCGCCAGCGCCGCGGCCGGATCGGTCGCCAGCCGGACGGCGGAAGACGGCACGGTGCGGTCTGCGCCCGTCAGGTCCGAAATGCGCAGGCCGTGGCTGGCGATGATGCCGGCGAGCGAGGGCCTGAGCAGCAGGGTGACGTCGCGGCCGGCTTCCGCCAGGCAGCCGCCGAGGTAGCAGCCGATGCTGCCGGCACCGGCGACAACAATGTTCGGCTGCACGGCCCCGGCCACGTTCTCTCACCCCGCTTTGGTCGGCGACAGCGTATTCGCCCGCCGCGCCGGCCGGAAGGGCATTCAATCTCGCTTGAACGGATTTGCTGCGCGGCGCTAGATGAACGGGCGCGGCATGCTCGGCTCGACCACCGGACCGACCAGGGCTTCGAGCTTGCCCTCGTCCACGATCTCGAGTGTGGTGCCGCTCCACTTGAAGGCGCCCATCTTCCTCAGCTGCTTCAGCGTCTTGTTGGTGTGGACGAGCGAGAAGCCGATGGTGTCGGCCAGGTGCTCCTGCGTCATCGGCAGCGAGATGGTGTTGCCGCGCGCCAGGCCGAGCTGCTGCGCACGGCGGAAGAGATGCAGCAGCACGAAGGCGATGCGCTCGCCCGCCCGCCGCTGCCCGACCGTCATCAGGTACTCGCCAAGGATCGATTCCTCGTGCGCGCCGAGCCAGGTGACGTCGAACGCCAGCCCCGTGTGCTTCTTGTAGAGCGTCCACAGCTTCTCGCGCGGGAACACGCACAGCACCACGTCGGTCAAGGCTTCGATGGAATGCGTGATGACGTCGAAGATCGATGCCTGCAGGCCGATGAAGTCGCCGGGCATCGCGAAGTTCAGCACCTGCCGCCGGCCGTCCTCGAGCGTCTTGTACTTGAACGCCCAGCCGGACAGAACCGTATACAGATGAGGGCTGTTCGTCCCCTCGCTGAAGATCGTCGTCCCCGCACCCAGCACCAGCTCGCCGCTCTTGAAGTTGCCGACGAAGGCCAGTTCCTCGTCGGTGAACTTGCGGAATGCCTCCAGCTTGCGCAGGGGGCATTTGGTGCACGGCGTCGCGACCGGAGCCTTGACCTCGGGCTTTTTCTTGGATTTGGGCATTTGGTGTGACGATTCTGATAGTTATCTCAGCATATCTCTCTGTCGTATCGCATGTCTTTGTTAAAAGACACGGTGCTTTGCTGCGGGTGAATTACCACCTGCTGCAGCCTACGCCGGGGTCCTGCGCAGCGAACCCGCTCGACGAAGCAAGGGATGATTTCGGAATGACCACCGCTGTGCTGCCGCGCGTGCTGCTCGTCGAGGACGAGCCGCTGATCGCCCTCGATGCCCAGGACACGCTCCGCGACAGCGGGGCCGTCGAGATCGTCTGGGCCCGCAACCTGGCCGAAGCCGAGGCCGCCATCGATGCCGGCGGACTGCAGGCTGCCATCTTGGACCTCCGCCTCGGCGCCGACTCCAGCCTGCCGCTGGCGCAGAAGCTTGCCAGCCTTGGGGTGCCGTTCGGCTTCTTGACCGGCTTCCAGGATTCCGGGCTGCCACCCGACATGAAGGATCGCCCCTTCGTGACCAAGCCCTTTGCGCAGGACCAGCTTCGCAAGCTGCTGAGCCAGCTCATCAAGCCGGCCTGAGCGGCGATCCCGGCCCGTAACGCAGCCCGGCCATGACGGGCGCGGCGCTGACAAGGCGCCGCCCAGCCTGTATGAGGGGCCGGCACCGTCAGCAACATGGGACGCGAGGGCGTGCAGGACGACATCTCCGCCGGGGGCGCAGCCGACCACAAGATCCATCACGAGGACATCGAGGTCGGCAAGCCGATCACCTTCGGCAACAAGCTCCTCTCCAAGGAGGAGATCATCGCCTTCGGGAAGGCCTTCGATCCGCAGCCCATGCACACCGACGAGGAGGCGGCCAAGCTGGCGCCGGTCGGCGGCCTGTGCGCGTCCGGCTGGCACACCTGCGCGCTCATGATGCGCATGATCTGCGACGGCCCGCTCAAGAACACCGCCGGCCTCGGCTCGCCCGGCGTCGACGAGGTGCGCTGGACCAGGCCGGTGCGGCCCGGCACCGTGCTCTCCTGCCGCCACGTCGTCACCGAGAAGCGCGACCTCGCCTCCAAGCCCGATGTCGGCCTCGCCAGGATCACCATCGAGCTGGTTGACGAGAACGGCGAGGTGCTGTGCTGGTGGTACACCAATCAGCTCACCCGCAAGCGCCACCCCAGCCCGCCGCCGCCCGCGCCCGCCGGCCCCAAACCCGCGCGCGCGAAGCTTGTGAGCCTGTGGGACACCGGCGGCCCCGAGATGGACCCCTCCAAGGGCCTTTATTTCGAGGACCGCCCCGTCGGCGAGATCACCGACTTCGGCAGCCACACCTTCGGCCGCGACGAGATCATCGCCTTCGCGCGCCAATTCGACCCGCAGCCCTTCCACCTCGACGAGGCCGCCGCCAAGGCCTCGCTGTTCGGCGGCCTGTGCGCGTCCGGCTGGCACACCTCGGCGATCTTCATCCGCAATCTCATCACCTATCGCAAGTTCTCGCGCACGGCGGCGCCGGTGCCGGGCGAGCGCCAGCCGGTGTACGGCCCGTCGCCCGGTTTCCGCGACCTGCGCTGGCCGAAGCCGGTGTTCGTCGGCGACACGATCCAGTTCCGCGCCCGCATCTCGGAGAAGATCGACATGAAGTCGCGCCCCAACCGCGGCATCCTCGTCAGCGACGTGCAGGGCCGCAACCAGCATGGCGACGTCGTGTTCGCTGTGATCTCGCAAATCCTGGTGGATCGTCGCGAGCCGTATCGGGTTTGAGAGACCTTCCCTCTCCCCACGCGTCGCCAACCGTCCTGCACGCTTCATCAGCGCGGGGAGAGGGAACACGATTCTGCGAGTTGTCATCCCGGCCGAGCGAAGCGAGAGCCGGGACCCAGGGACACAGGCTCCGACCGTACCCCTAATCCTGGGTCCCGGATATTGCGCTGACGCGCAATTCCGGGATGACAAATTTGGGGCCGCGCCCCGTGCCCTAGCGCAGCACCGCTGCAGTGACCGGCGCGCGACGTATCGGGCTTCACTGTCATCCCGGCACTCGTTGCCGGGATCCAGGGTCGCTGCGCGTGTCGGAGCAAGCTGATGGATGAATCCCGGGGACAAGCCCCGGGATGACAAATCTCGGGTGGTCCCCAGTTCAGCGCAACGCCGCTGCAATGTTGCCGCCATCCACCGTCTCGATGTGCCCGGTGGTGGCGCGCGCCTTGGCCAGCGCCACGAACGCGCCCGCGACATCGGCCGCCGTCACCTCGCGCTTCAAGAGGTTGCCGCCCATGTAGTCGGCCTCGCTCACCCCGCGCGCCTTGGAGCGTTTGGCCACCATCTCGTCGGTGAGCAGCCCGGTGCGGATGCGGTCCGCATTGACGCCGTTGGAGCGGATGCCCGCCGCACCGTAGTCGATCGCGTACTGGCGCATCAGGGCCAGCGTCGCCGCCTTCGGCAGACCGTACGGCCCGAAGTCCGGGCCCGGATTCACCGCCTGCTTCGACACGTTGAACAGCAGTGTGCCGCCGGTGCCCTGCTTCAGCATGACGGCGACGGCCTCCTGCGCGATCGCCTGGTGCGCGAAGAAGTTGAGCTCGAAGCTCTTGCGCAGCACGTCGTCGGACACCTCGCCGATCCTGCCCTGCCAGGCCGCGCCGGCATTGGAGACGCAGATGTCGACGCCGCCGAAGCGCTCGACGATCTTGGCGAAGGCCGCGCGCACGCTGGCGCGGTTGGTCACGTCGCAGGCGACCGCAAAGCCGCCGACCGTCTTGGCAGCCCGGCCGGCCGTATCCGCGTTGAGATCGAGCACCGCCACCGCCGCGCCCTCGGCCGCGAACGCCTTCGCCGTGGCGAGGCCGATGCCGCTCGCCGCGCCGGTCACCACCGCCACCTGGCCGGTGAACGCCTTCGCCACCGCGCCCTTCAGCTTGGCCTGCTCCAGGCTCCAGTATTCCACGTCGAACAGGTCGGCTTCGCCCAGCGGTGTGTAGCGGCCGATGGCTTCGGCATCGGTGATGATGCGGATGCTGTTCTCGGCGAGGTCGCCGGCGATGGCCGCATCCTTGGTCGTGTTGCCGATGCCGAACACGCCGACGCCCGGCACCATCGCCACGCGCGGCATGGGGTCGAGCTTGGTCTTGGAGTTGCCGACGCGCGCGTTCTGGCGCGCGAACATGGCGTCGTAGCGCTGGGCGTACGCCTCCACCGCCGCATGCACTGCCTTTGTGAAATCGTCGAGCTTGCCCGCCTCCGGTGCCGGCACGATCAAAGGCATGTTCTTGGTGCGAATGATGTGGTCGGGCGTCACCACGCCGCGCTGCGCATAGTCGGCGAGGTCGGCACCGTTGACGAAGTTGAGGATCTCCGCGCCTGTGCGGAAATCGAGCACGAACCGCTTCGGCTCGCCGCCAGCCTCCGCCGGCTTCACCGCCACCGCGCCGCGGATGATCGGCGCCACCTCGGCTGCCGTCGCCACCGCCTTCGGCAGCGCCGCGGACGCAAACACGTTGCGCCGCCCCTTCGCCAGCCGCGCTTCCGCGCGCGACACGTGCGCGATCATGCGCTCGTAGGCCTCTTGCGCAGTGTCGGCAAAAGTGAAAATGCCGTGCTTGTGCAGGATCAGGCCTTCGACGTCGGGCTTCTTCTCGAATACCTCCGCAGCGAGTTTCGCGAGTCCGAAGCCCGGAATGACGTAGGGCACCAGGCCCATGCTGCCGTCGTAGACTTCCGCGATCAGCTCCTCGCCATTGGGCTGGTCGACGAGCCCCAGCACGGCAGCCGCATGCGTATGATCGATGAACTTGTGCGGCAGGAACGCGTGCAGCAGCGTCTCCACCGACGGATTGGGCGACGACGAATCCAGCAGGTTCACGCGCTGGAAGTTCACCATGTCCTCGTCGCCGAGCTTGGCGAGACCGCGCAGTTTCTTCAGCGGATTGAGCTTCACCGCCGGCAGGCCCGGCGGCTCGATGGTGCCCATGTCCCAGCCGGAGCCCTTCACGCACAGCACCTCGTGCGTTTCCCCGAGCAGGTCCTTGGCCGTGGTCTTCACCGACGTGTTGCCGCCGCCGTGCAGCACCAGCAGCGGGTCGGAGCCGAGCAGGCGCGTGGTGTAGGTGCGGAGCGCCAGGTCTTCCGAGATGCCCGTCTTGCCGTAGCTCTCCACGGCCTTCCTGGCATCGGCATCGTTCCAGCGGCTCTTCATTCTCGTCCACCTCGTCGCGGGGCAGTTGCGGGCGCATGTACATAGTGCACGCGGCCAGGATGTCCACATGTCATCCCGGAACTGCGTCGTGCCCAACCTGTCATCCTGGAACGCGAAGCGCGTATCCAGGACCAAAGCCACGCGCACCGCGCTGCAGTCCTTTGCCCCTGGATCCCGGCTCTCGCTTGCGCTCGGCCGGGATGACAACTGCGGCAAGGCCCAACCAAAACTTGTCATCGCGGAACTGCATTTTCACCCAACTTGTCATCCCGGAATTGCGCTCTCGCCCCAACCTGTCATCCCGGAACGCGCGATAGCGCGTATCCGGGACCCAGGGGCACCACGTGACACGCTGATTGTTCTTGGCTCCTGGGTCCCGGCTCTCGCTCGCGCTCGGCCGGGATGACAACTGAGGGCCGGACACAACCAAACCCTGTCATCCCGGAGTTGCGCTCCCACCCACCTGTCATCCCGGAATTGCGCGAAGCGCAATATCCGGGACCCAGGGCCACACACCGCGCGCTCGCTATTGCCTGTTGCCCACC